>Ga0335081_10000223_pt1 | contig 107690 bp, 113 predicted proteins | sample Lox_Sample_35_FD_206713 | JGI IMG/M metagenome (GOLD analysis project Ga0335081, IMG submission 206713) | Soil microbial communities from Loxahatchee National Wildlife Refuge, Florida, United States - Lox_Sample_3.5 | ecosystem: Environmental > Terrestrial > Soil > Wetlands | place: USA...
GGATAACATGGCCGGGCAGGCCAAAAACCTGCATCGGGGTTCTCCTTTGATTCGAGTGTCGCAACCCGAGCTTCGGAGAACCCCTCCTATTTCTCAATCCGTCTCACATCTGTCTGAGCCCAGACATATGTTCTTTAACTGGGAGGGGCACATATATACCCTTGGAACAAGTATACACAAAATCATGGTATAAGCCCGGTTCTTACAACCGGAGCCGTGCATATGGTCGAAGTAGAGTCACTAGGAGAAAAAGAAAAAGCGGCTGCGCAGGCTGGTTCTGCGCCTTTCGTGAATCGCTTTTTTATCAACATAGGGCCCGTAGTCCGCATCGCTTTCGCGGAACAATGGGGGCCAGACGACACCCCTCAATTTCGCGCTGCGATTACGATGGTGTATGCGGATGCCATCGCTCTAAAAGATACTCTTGGCTCGCTATTAGCTCAGTTAGAGCGCCAGATCGAAGAAGCGCGAAAAAAGGCAAGCGAGCGAAATGGCTGAAGCCGGTCCTTCTGGAACAGTCGGCCTTTCCGTCCCTGCGTCGCTCAGCGCGGCGGGCGGAACGGGGACTAACGCTCCCTCAACGTCTGCTGCGTCTCGAAGACCTAGGCGGCCAGCCGGGACCGGCTTTGTTCGTAGCCCAGGTCGTCGCGTTATGAAAGAATATCCTCTTACAGAAGGTGAAATGCGAGAATTGGGCGCTGTTGGCGTTATTACTACGTTGCTTTTCTCGCTTGGAACTGGATGTTGGGGCTTCGTACTGAATGTATCTATGAATGTTGCATTTTCATCAGGAATTCCGAAAGATGTATTGATATTCTGGAGCACGCTACGTTGCGTAGCGATTATCAGTGCGATTATTCTATATATTTGTGGGATAATTGGATTCATTTATGGTGGGTATAGGGTCACCAAAATAAAAAGAGGAACAGAGCATGACGATCAAAAAATTGCATAAAGATTTTGACCGCCTCCTCCAAGCTATGGCAACTCAACCCGAACCTTCGGGAAAGCAGCAAGGAGACAATCAAACATTAGATAAGGCGCGTGGCGCAGGTTATGGCGATACTCGAACTCGCGAAGGTAAGAAGGCAAGTGCTTCTTCGAAACGTGAACGTAAGTCCCCTTGATGCCGCGCTTCACGTTCGACCAAAATCCGTCGATTGAATTGGTGTGAACATCGCCGCGCACATACTCCTTTGCCGAATGATCGACCATTTCGTGATCGAAGCCATAGCGCTCTTTCAATAGCCGGAAAGCCGATGCTTCGTCGGTGTTGATCTTCGATCCTGGCTTCACGAATTTCACGATATGCGGAATGAGATGCGATTTGGTTCGCATCTGCACGACGCGCGTCACCACGTCCCCGCCGCGTTCGACAATACCGAGCACGACCGCTTTGTCGTCGCCTTCCTCCAGCTTGTCCTTACCGCCGATAAACGTTTCGTCCGCCTCTACCGTTTTGCCGGAACCGCCTACCGGATAGTCGCCGTCAACGTAGCCCATGTACTTGCGGATCAGATTGCACATGCGCCAAGCCGTCTTGTAGGTAACCCCGAGCTGGCGCTCGACCTCTTTGGCCGCTACGCCGTTCCTCGATGCGCAAAATAGGAACATGACGTAAAACCAATCTCTCAAAGGCGTCCGGGTGCTCTCAAACGGCGTTCCGGCGGTCGGATAGACCTGATAACCGCAATGCTCGCAGGTGAACGACCGGCGGCCTTTGGTCCGGTAGTAGGTAGCTTCTTTCTGGCATTTGAAGCAGTTCAGGCGCTCGCCGAACCGAACGCGCATTAGGTGGTCAAGGCAGCTATCCTCGTCGGGAAAGCGCTTGTTAAACTCTTGAATATTTGGACCTTTTTTGGCCATTGCTTTTGATCCTAGCATGACCCGTTATATAGGGTCTCTTGTTCTACTTGTCTAGATGGTATATTTGCGGGGAGGGGGTACTGGCCGGTTTTGACCCCTAGTGGCCTGTTTTGAATTTGGCATTGGCCTACTTTGCAACGTTGCGCTTGAAAACCAAAAATCACGGGCTTAATTTTTTTTGGATCGCTCGCCCATGAAAGACGGCAGCGAAAAGGGCGGCGTTTGCTCCCGCCCGCTTTTCACAGGGGCTCAACCATCCCGATACGTCGGTATCTTAAAGACGACGCTGCATTCGAACAGGACGCTATCACAGCGATGTCCGAAGCCTTGGAGCTGGCTTGCGCCGTGCTCCACATCGACGGTCAAAGTTCTGACCGAGAAATTATCGCTAGACGCATAATCGATTTAGCGCGCAATGGCGTTATTGATGCCGCTGCGCTCAGTAATCGCGTTATCGCGGAAACCGAAGCGCTGCGAGTACTCTGAAACCATGAAGAGGCCGCCTCAGTTGGCGGCCTCTTTCATCTCCGGCTCATCAAATGGCAGCGGCAAGGCATCGCCGCGTCTCGGCAGCACTTTGCCAACCGGGTGCAAAAATCGGTTCCCTCGGCCGAGCACAATCGGCATCAGCATAGATTTGCAAGACATGGCGAACGAACCATCGGACGCGATTTGCGGCGTCACTATTCCGCGCCGGTTGGCCGAATCTATCTGAGCTGTCAGCGACGGATCAAAGTCGTTATCGCCGCCGTCGCCGGCGCACGCGATCCGCGAACTCGCAATCCGAGCCGCCTTTCGGTTGGCCGAAGGCTTCGCCGCCCGGAATCGCACAGCAGTTCGGGTTACCAAAAAGACAACTAATTTTAACGCGACATGGCCGCAATTGATGTCTAGTGCGGCAGGCAATTCAATTCGGGGATGGCGTGCCGTGGCAGTCGAATCGCGCGCTGTGGTCTATTGCGTTCGCTGCGAGCTGCCTATTCCGATCGAGCATCCGGAAAAGGTCACCGAAGAGTTTTCGGTACGCTGTCCCAATTGCGGGCATCGCGCCCTATACAAGATCAAGGACATCAAGACGCGGCAAAGCTGACGCTATTTGCAGCGACGCGTCTCAGTTTCGGCCGCGGCCCAATTGTTCGAAATCGATGCGGGTCTATGCAAAGCGCCGCCCCTCGGCGCGAGAGTGCACTCGATTTGCGCCGTGTGCATGCAAAGCAATCACGCCGCTTGTTTCGTGATCGCCGCAAAAAATATTGGAACCATTCTGTTTTATAAATGACATAAAATCTGCGGGCAGCCGGCTTTAGCAAACGCGTTCGAACATCGCAATCTCGCGTGTTTGCGAGTTAAAAAACAGGCGAAGGTCCGTCACGGGCGCTGCCATGATTTGATCCCTTGATGTTTCCCGGAAAAGCATGTGGCCCGACTTTTGCCTCCGCTTGGCCTTAGGAACGACTTTTTAAGTCGCACGTTATTAGTGGTGCGTAGTTGCGTGCGTGGGAGTGTGGAATGAAACCGTGGGATGAGTATCGCCTGAGCGCGGCGGAGTTTGCGGAAAAAGCGAAACAAGAAGACGACGAGGTGCTGAAGGCCCAGTTCGAACGCTTGGTGCAGTCTTGGCTGCGCCTGGCCGAGCAGGCGGAACAGAATAGCGAAGTGCTTTACGAGGCACCGAAGACAAAACACTAAGCGGCGGGCCTTCGGCCGACCTCTCAAGCCTCGTTACTTGCAGGGCTCCGTTCGGCGGGCTCCATTCGTTTTGATTTCCATCAATGTACGGCGCAAGCGGAATGCTATCCGTCACGCAAACCAGCGATGAGGAGGCAACCCATGGGCGTCGTCAATGTCAGCCAATTCTTTGGCGTGCAGGTTTCGCTTGCGCCCGCTTCGCCGTCGGAGACGGAGCGGCAGGGTCTTGTCGATATCGAGCGTATTGCGAAGACGCTCGCTCGCCAGGCAAAGGCACCGCTTGATCAATGGCCGGTGTTTTTCGAGCCGGCAGAATCGCTCATCCGTCTCAGCAAGAAGTGGACCGAGGGCTGCTAGAAAAACGCTCGGCGATTCTATTCACAGAGTTAACAGACAGCTGTCCCGTTTTAGGACACACGGCTGTTTGTCGCATTGCAAATTTTGAAAAAATTTTATTCACTCCGGCCTTGTTAGAGTGCCGCGGCGCGGAGCCGCAATGAACGCATGCAAGGGTGGTGTCGCGCCATGACTATGGCCGATGAGTATCTCGTCTCTGCGGCCGAGTTCGCTGCAAAGGCGAAGCTGGAAAGCAATCCGAAACTTCGCACGCAATTCGACGCGGTGGCGCAATCTTATCTGCGCTTGGCCGAACAGGCGCAAAGGCACATAGTTCCGCCCTCACGCGGCGCCGAATAAGTTCTGAGACGCCATGCCGTAACCGGACGGCAAAGGCGTTTCCTGCGCGGCATCGAACGCGCGTCGGACCATTGCGGCCGCTCGGCAAGACGAGCGCTCTCGAGAGCCGCGCATTTAAGCCGGCCCTGCATGCGGGTTTCGCGCAATGAGATACGTGGCTCGATCAAACACGCGTTAACGGCATATTAGGAGAATCCCGTAATCCTCTTTTTATGCGGCCTTTATTTTATGTCGTTTCCATAATCGCCATAGCGATGGGTCTCGATACTTCGTTCGACAACGGCTTCTATACGCAAGCCGCCGTCGAGATGTTTTCGCAAATCGCGGAACATTTCGGCTAGGCCCGCAGCGCGCGCTGTCTGTTCGCGGCGCCTGCGCAATTGCGACGGACCTCGAGGTCCGCGCTGCGCAGCGATTTGTGCGATGCCTTCGTAAGCCCCCGCTAACCCTGCCGCGCGGTTTTGGCGCAGAGGACGGCGGGTTTGAACCCGAAAGCCAGTTCCAGCGACTAAAATAAAAAGCGCCTTAGCGTTGCGTTAACCATAGCGGGGTATGGGAAAAGCAAAAGGAACTTACCCATGGGCCTCATGACTATCAGACAGTTCTTCGGTGACCATGCCCCGATCGCTCCGCTTTCGGAGACCGAGGCAAGGCGCGTGTCGGACGTCGAGCGGATCGCGCGAACGTTGGCATCGCAGCTGGCGGCGCCGGCCGAAAAATGGCCCTTCTTTGTCGAGCCGGCGGAGGAACTCATCCGCTACAACACGCTGCTGATTGAATCGTGTTGAACGCCGCGGCCCGCGCTTTGGTTCCAAAATAAACCTTGATCCGGCCGGTGTTGCGGCACGTTTTGACCTTCACCGGTTGATTAATCGAACAAGTGGCATCTTTGTCGCACTGGGTTGAAACCCATTGCGCTGCCATTAGTTGATCCGGGGCGGGGGGCCACGGTATCCGAGGAGTGAACCAATGGGCCTCATCAGCATCAACCAGTTCTTTGCCAAGCATACTTCGCTTGCGCCCAGCCCGCTCACGGAAACCGATCAGCGGAATATTGCGGATATCGAGCGCATCGCCAGGTCTCTTGCCGAGCAAGGCGGCGCACCGGCGCAAGACTGGCCGCTCTTTGTCGAGCCGGCCGAATCGCTTGTTCGTCTCAGCAAAAAGTGGACGGAGATCTGCTAGATTTCTCTGCCGCTTTTCTAGCCATCATATTGTGCGCCGCTCGGCCCAACTGAGCGGCGTACTTTTTCTGAGGCCGGCGCGGTTTACCAAACTTTTAGTTGAAAAAGCCGACTGCATCGATTTAATGGATGATCATTTGCGTGTGCCGTGTAGCCACGAGTTGAACCATGTGGGCAAGACGGAACTTACAACCCGGTGATCTAACCGCGCTGTCCAATATATCGCGCGGGAATTGGAGCGACCCTCAATCCGCGCGTATCGACCGGCTGAAGAGACGCGGATTTGTCAAGAAGAGCGCCGAACGACCCGTGGTTACGCTGCGCGGCCATGTCGCCTTGGTAATGAGGAAATTCTCGCGAGTTTGACGGCGCCGCCGGCGTTTACCCTGCGCGCCGAGTTTCGTTGCCAAGCCGGGGCGGAAGCATAGGCTACCCGCGGCCCGGTGGCGGAATGGCGACGCAGAGACCGCGCACTGTCTCGAATCCTGGTTCAACTCCAGGCCGGGCCTCCAAACTTCGCTCTCAGGATTACGTAAACTTCCGTAGTTGAAGAAGCGCGGCTGCGTCATTACCCCGGCGGCATGAGCGAGCGCGTCGAGCCGCAACCCTGTCCGAATTGCCGCAAACCGATGCGCTTGGTGCGCGTCATTCCGCGCGTCGCCAGTTTGCCGGAACTTGAAAGCTTCGAGTGCCGCGCCTGCGGTGAAGCTCTCACTCAGGCCAAAAATCGCAAATAGCGCGGGCGGTTCTCGGGAACCCTCGCCGCAATTAATCGATCATGATGGCCGTCCGGCCGCTCAAGTAAACTGCGATTCCTCTTCCTGCCACCACGGTAGGTGGCGGCCGTCGCCTTGCTTGCGGGCTTGCGAATAATTCGAGGCGTTCTGCTCGCCGCGCAAGGCCTCGCGGGTGTAGCGGATGAGATGGTGGCCAATGAAGCTCATGGCGAGCGCATCGCCGATCTGCCCGCGCCGCAGCGCGTGGCCTACCGCCCTCCAGAACGGCCGCCGGTAGTCGGCAAGAATGCCGAGATGGAGCGCGCAGCGGAAGGCCATCACCGCCGCGTTCAAGAGATTGGACCAAGTGAGCTTGCCGCCGGCAGACGGCACCAACCGGTTCGCATAAGTGGCATCGCACTGATAGCGAAAACGTTCGAACAGCCGCTCCGGATCGTTGGCATAGGCGATCGAGCGGCGCCACATGCCCACCACTTCGTCATAGGGCCTTAAGAAGCGCACATTGCTCTCGCGCTGCGGATCGTGGTCGAGACGTCCCTCCCGCTCGAGACGGTCCCACAGCGGCGTCTTCGGCAAGGCCTGGATCAGATTGATGGTCAGCATCGGGATTTTCGAGAGATCGATGAATTCCTTGAGCCGGTTTTCGGTGTCGTCGGAATCGGTATCAAGCCCGAGGATGATGCCCGAGGTGACCTCCAGCCCGTAGTCATTGAGCGTCTTGATCGATTCGAGCATCGGCACCGCGTTGTTCTGTTCCTTGCGCATGGCCTCGAGCGCTTCGGCTTCCGGCGTCTCGATGCCGACAAACATGCCGACGAATTGCGCCTCGCGCATCAGCTTGAGGATTTCAGTTTGCTTGGCGATGTTAAGCGTCGCCTCGCAGGCAAGCATCATCGGATAGCCGCGCTCTTTCTGCCATTGCACCAGATGCGGCAGCAATTCGCGGGTGGCTTTCCGGTTGCCGATGAAATTGTCGTCGACGAAATAGACCGAGGATGGATGCCCTTTCTGGCTGCACATGGCATCGAGCTCGGCGGTGACCTGCTGCGGCGTCTTCAGGCGCGGCTGCCGGCCGTACAGGCTGGGGATATCGCAGAACTCGCAGCGATAGGGACAGCCGCTGGAGAACTGCAGCGTGCACAAAAGGTAGGCCTTGAGCGGCACCAGGTCGTAAGCCGGGATCGGAAAATCGTGCATCGGCAGCCGATCCTTGGTTTCGAAGCGGACCTGCGCCGGCGGCATCGCGACGCTGTTGTCGAGCCGCGCTATCAGGCGGTCGGTGGCATCGCCGAGCTCGCCCACATGCAGATAGTCGATTTCCGGATACATCTCCGGCGCAGCCGAAACCGACGGCCCGCCCAATGCCGTGACCTTGCCGGCCATTCTGGCGCGCCGGTGGATGTCGCGAATCTGCGGCGCTTGAATATGCATGCCGCTGATCAACACCATGTCGGCCCACTCGAAATCGGCCGGTGTTGCCGGCTCGATATTCTCGTCGACAAAGCGGACCGGCCACGCTTCCGGCATATAGGCGGCTATCACCAAGAGCCCCTGCGGCGGCATGAAGGCCTTGACACCCCGCATCAGCCTATAGGCGTGCGAAAAGGTGCCGAATGACGGCGAATAGCGGGGAAAAACACAGAGAATTCGGCGTTTGGTCCCGACAGCGATCGAGCAGCGCACTTCGGCCTCGCGATCTCCCAACCCTGGCCCATGATTGCTTCCAAACGCTCTCAGGACAATAGGTTCCGGGAAGTTTTCTGCCCGGCCAATGGCTGGTCGCGACGGCCCGCGCCGAGCAGGACCATTATTCGCAATCGCGGAAACACGCCTTGAGGGAGGTCGCTAACGGCGCGCCGGCCGGCAAACGAGGATCCCCTTCCGCGTGGCGCGCAAGATTGCTACCATTCACCCCAAGTTCAACGTCCATTAGAGGGAGAATCCGGTTCAATCTAGAGAGAAGGGGGCGACTATGCATCGTATCGTACAGATCGAGAAACGCGCGCTTGAAATCGCGGTAAAGAGTCGCATGTTTGGAGTTGCTGGCTTGGCGCTGCTGCTCGGCAGCGGACTGAGTTGGGCGGCGCCGCCGAACCCGACGGCCAGCGATAGTCTCGGGAACACGGCGGGCGGCACCGGCGCGCTCACCAACCAATCTACAAGCAGCGGCGTCGCCAATACCGCCTTTGGCTTCAATGCGCTGGTCCATAGCACCACCGGCTGCTGGAACACCGCCTTCGGCGATTCGGCGCTCCATAACATCACCACGGGTCAGGGTGCCTGCGATTACAGCACCGGGCACTTCGCCGGCAGCTACAATACTGCGGTCGGCGTCAACGCGCTCTATTACAACACGACGGGTTATTTCAACGTCGCTGTCGGCCCTACCGCGCTGATCTTCAACACTAGCGGTTATTTAAATACCGCCATCGGCGTCAATGCGCTCGACTCGAACACTACGGGCGCCGGCAATTTGGCCGCCGGTGGGGGCGCGCTCGACCACAACCAAAGCGGCTCCGGTAATACGGCCAGCGGCATTGACGCACTCTGGAGCAACACGGTGGGCCTCGCTAATACCGCCAACGGCGAGTACACCCTCTACTCTAGCACGACGGGAAACTACAATACCGCCAGCGGCGCCTATGCGCTCTACACTAGCACAACGGGGAACTACAATACCGCCAACGGCGGCTACGCGCTCTACTATAACACGACGGGGGCCTACAATACCGCCGGCGGGTATTACGCGCTGTTACACAATACGACGGGGAACTACAATACCGCCGGCGGGAATTACGCGCTGTTAAGCAACACGACGGGCGGTTTCAATGCCGCCACCGGCACCTACGCTCTCTATTTGAACACCACAGGCAGCTACAACGCCGCCAGTGGCCACGCAGCGCTCTACACCAGCACGGGCGTCCGCAGTACCGCCAGCGGCGCCTTCGCGCTCTATTACACCACGACGGGCGGCTACAATACCGCTCTCGGTTTCGAGGCCGGGTTGTCGAACACCACTGGAACCTACAACACCTTCGTCGGCTATCTCGCCAACGCAAATGCCGGGACCTGGACGAATGGAACCGCGCTCGGCAACGGTGCCGTGCTGACCGCTTCAAACTCTATTGTGCTCGGCAACGCATCCATCAGCAAAATCTACGCCAAGGTCACTTCGATCACCGCGATTTCGGACCGTCGGCGCAAGCACGACATCAGGCCGCTCGCCTCCGATCTCGGCCTCGATTTCATCACAAAGCTGAAGCCGGTGACCTATCGTTTCAACAACGGCGACGAGACCGAGCGCTACGGCTTTATCGCGCAGGACCTGGAGACGGCCTTGCCGCGCTCGCTGCACGACACCGTCGAAAGATCGCAGCCCGAGCACGGGCTGGCGCTGATCGAACGGCAAAACGACAAGGATCGTACCTATCGGGTTGCCTACGGCGAGCTGTTCGCGCCCATCGTCAAGGCGATCCAGCAACAGCAGGCGGAGATCGCGACGGCGCGCCGGCAAAACGCCGATCTGCGCCAAGCTGTGGACGAGCTGCGCCGCGCGCTGAGGGACCAGACTGCTGCGTTCAAGGCGGAGAACGAGGCGCTGCGCCATTCGATTGCCGCGCTCAGGCAGCACCAGCTCAGCGCATCCCGATGACCGAATGCAGTCGTCGTTCCTTCACGACGGCCGACGTCAAATAGATGGCATCACGCCTTGGGCGGTTGCGGCGGCATATGCCGGTTGCCGCCCAAGGCACCCGGTTCGGCTTCGGCGCAGGACTGTGCGCTATTGCTTCCACAACCAGCGGAAAACGGCTAATTCAAATCTATAAGACAATTGAACAAGCAAGATGGAGATGGCGGCGGCCGTTTCGGGCTGTCTCCTGCTCCGCAAAGGTGGGGGACAAATGCAAATCGGAATCGCCGCTTATCTGCGGAATCTCGCGGTGCGTTGCAACCGGTTGGCGCGGACCTGTCCGGACGCTCCCACCCGCAAGATGCTCGAAGCGATCAGTGAAGAATTGGCCGACAAGGCCGAAAAGCTTGAGACCATATTCGCCGTACCCAAAGACCATCGTTGAGCCTCCGCGGCCGCGCCATGGCGGAGACTTGCATGCAAAATCTGCTATATTAATAGTGGGTGCGACCTGTCCGAGCGTGAGGGAGCGCGTCGGACCGGACCGTTGCTCATCTCAATATCGAGCATTTTCGGCGCCTGCTCGAGCAGGAAACCGACGAGGCCAGGCGTCAGACCTTGCTCCGCCTGCTGGCCGAAGAGGAGCCAAACTTCAGCGCCCATCGCCGGACAGGCGCGATCCTGCAGCGTGACCGCTGCCTTTCCACTCTCGCCAATGGGTCGGGCGCACGTCGACCCGCTCTTTGGTGAACGCGTTCATCCAGCCACTCGCAATGCGCCGGCAGGGGAAAACCAGCGCGTGCGGCCCCTCCTCGTCAATGACCGCCAGTTCGATGTCGCGCCCGTAAGGCGCCTCGGCGATATTGGTCCACATGTTCGCTATGTGCGGCGAAAATCCGGATGCCGCCTTGATCTGGATCAGATTGATCGCTTGACCGCCGGCGCGCATGCGTACTTGTGTTGATTTGAATCAAGCCGCCGACGGCAAAATCGGCTGATATCATTGGCGTGACATCGCGTCCGCCCATCAAACATTGCCCAGTCTGCGGTTTGGCCATGCAGGCGAGCAAATCCCGCGACGACCTGGAGCGGTTCGACACTTTCCGTTGTCTGAATTGCCAGACAACCATCATCGAAAGCCAACGGAGCGCGCCGACGGACGAGAACGATCGCGACTCGCAAGAATAAGCCAAAAATAAACAATGAATTTACGCCTCAGAGCCGCCCGACAACCGCTATAAGTCACCTCCGCGCATGCTGGGCGATTCCAGAGATGACCGAGCTGCAGCAAAACCACGCTGTCGTCACCTGCAAGAAATGCGGCGGACGGGCTCCCGTGCACAATCCCGAGCGTTTGCCGGACCGTTTCTCCGTCGCCTGCCCGCATTGCGGCCAGTGGGCGATTTACCGGACCAAGGACATCAAGCCGGCCGAAACAAACTAATTGGCGGGGGCTAAAACGGCCAGGCGAGAATTACGATGGCGATGCCAATCACCGCGCTCACCATTGCACTCAAAGCGTAGAGCTGGCCGACGATCCAGGATTTCAAGAACGGTGCCGATTCGCCGTCGGCCGGTCGGGCCACCAAGATCATGACAACCGTGACGGCCAATAGCACCGGACCCAGCATAAGCGACATGGACACCCCCGGCTTGGCAAGGTTTACGCGGGGAACCATAGAGCCGGGCGGCGGCGCACCACGTAAAATAAGGCTTAAAAATGCAACGCCCCGCGTATACCGCCAGGGAAATTCATTTGCATTCGATTGATCCGGAACTTGGCGAGGCTCCGTAAAATTTCATTGGAGTTCCCTGGAACATTTCGCCTCTTGCGGAATTGACGCTCATCCTAACCGGTCGGCACCCGCCTACCGGGTCTATGCTTGGTCGGGGGAATTGCATGAAATCGACCATCCTCAAGCGATCGGTCCTCATCCGGGGACATAAGACGAGCGTCAGCCTGGAGGAACCATTCTGGATTGGCCTGAAGGAAATAGCCGGGTCGCGGCACCAGCCGCTGACTGCGGTACTGCAACAGGTCGACCTCGAACGGCGTGATAACGCCAATCTGTCGTCGGCCGTCCGGCTGTTCGTGTTGGAGCACTATCGCGAGCGGGCGAATGCGGCCGCCGTGCCCCACGACGAGCATAGCGGGCGGGTAACGGCGTATCCGTCGGGCGATATAACCGTACACAACTGAGCGGCGGCCGTCGGGGATTTGGCGGCGCAGGTTTGGACTGACCGTTTTCCGTTTGGCAATTCGGTGCCGCGCCGTTAGCGTTGCGCGGGTTTTCGATCCGGATCCCGCGCTGAATGGCCGACTCCGTCCTCGCCGCTGCGCCTGCGAGCATCGCCTCACCGCTGCGCCCTGCCTATCTCGGCGCGGCGGCGGTTGCGATTGGGCTGATGATCGCGGCGATCCTCGGCTCCAGCCTCTGGTTCCTCGACTTCGTGCACGTGATGTCCGGCGCGCTTTGGACGGGCATCGACCTGTTTATGGGCTTCGTCGTCGGACCGGTGTTGCGCCGCGTCTCGCTCGACACCCGCCGCGCCATGATCGGCGGCATTATCCCCCGCACGCTCATCTTGATGCCGACCCTCTCGGCCATCACCTCGACCGCCGGCTGGTTCCTGGCGGTGCGCATGGGCTTCCTCAATCTCGCCTATCCGGAATTCTGGTGGGTGATCGCCGCGCTCGCCATCGTAACGGTCTTGACCGTGCAGGGGCTCGGCTATCTCCTGCCGATGAATCTCAAGCTCTATTTCGAGATCCTCAAGCCCGCGCCCGACCCGGCCAAGCTCGCACGCTGGATGCGCACTTACGTGCGTGTGGTGGCGGTGCAGGGAACCATGCAGGTCGCGATCATTGTCGTGATGGCGCGCTTTGCCACCGGCCTCTGAGCCATGCCTCGCCCGGTCAACGCGGTCGACTTCTGGCGCGGATTTGCGCTGATTACGATCTTCATCGACCACATCCCCGGGCTGTTTTACGCCAAATACACGCTGATTAATTTCTCGCTTTCCGACGCCGCCGACCTGTTCGTGTTCCTGGCCGGCTGGTCGCTGCGGCTGATGGCGGAAGGCGGCGGGCGAAAGATGCCGACGCGCAACGTCGTGCTGCGCCTGCTCGGCCGCGCGCTCGAGCTTTATGCCGCGCAGGTGCTGATCACCATGCTGGCCATCGCCATGCTGGCGATCACCGCGACCGAGCTGAATAATCCCCTGCTGCTGCAATGGCACAATGCCGCCGCCGTGTTCAACGATCCGGTGCCGACCCATATCGGGCTCGCGATCCTCACTCATCAGCTCGGCTATTTCGACATCCTGCCGCTCTATGTCGTGCTGATGCTGATGGCGCCGTTGTTCGCGGTGATTGATCGGCTGGCGCCCAATCTGGTGCTGCCGGCCTCGCTGGTGATCTATCTCTGCGCCCTCGCCTTCCGGATAACGCTGCCGACCTGGCCGGTATCGGGCACCTGGTTCTTCAACCCCTTGGCCTGGCAAATGACTTTCGTGCTCGGCTTTGTATTCGCACGCGAGGACGCCGGTCCCGGCGCCTTCGTGCGCCGGCATATCGTGTGGGTGCGCGCGCTCGCGCTGCCGATCTTGATCTACTTCACCGTGGCCGTGCTGTTCGACCTGCTGTGGGACCCGACCGACGTGCCGGAGCCTGAGCTGTTCTTCATCCTCGATAAGACCTGGGCGACGCCGCCGCGGCTCATCCAGTTCCTGTCGCTGGTCGCGGTGTTTTCGCTTGTCTTCCCCTATATCCGCCGCTTCGGCGAACTGCCCTATGTGCGCACGGTCGGCATGCCGTTCATTGGCATGCTGGCCATGCTCGGGCGCAACTCGCTCTACGTATTCTGCGTCGGCTCGCTGTTGAGTCTCGGCGGGCAGATGTTGCGCTACTACTATCACGGCAGTGTCGCCTCCGACACCGGCGTGGTAATTTCCGGCATTATCATCATGGCGTTCACCGCATGGCTTGCCGAATCGCGACAACGCAGCCGGCCGCCCTCACCGGCACCCTCGGCGCAGCGCTCCTAGGCGCGCTGATCCTGCTTGCGCCGGCACGCGCGCAAACGCCGGCGTCGCCCGCGCCGCAGCCCGGCGCGAACGGCACCGCGATGCTTCTGTCGAAGGCCTGCCAGCCGGGGGCGGCCGCCACCGCCGATCAATCGCCGCTGCCGAACGTGGCGGCCGCGCTGGCCAAGCGCAAAACCTTGCGCATCCTCGCCATGGGCGCGGCGCCTGGCTTGGCCGGCGCGCATGGCGGCTACACCGAGCTCATCGAATCGATGCTTGAGAGCACGCTCAAAGGCGTCGACGTCATCATGATCAACCGCGGCGTTTCCGGCGAGCTCGCCGCCAATGCCGCGACCCGCATGAAGAACGAGGTCGCGCTCGACAAGCCCGACCTCGTGCTTTGGCAGGTCGGCACCAATGATGCGCTCGCCTATGTGGGCGCCGACGAATTCTCCTCCATCGTCAAAGATCAGATCAATTGGCTGAAGACGCACAAAGTCGACGTGGTGCTGGTCGGCCTGCAATTCGCCAAGGAGATGCTGCGCGACGCGCACTACAAGAAAATCCGCGATGCCTTGCGCAAGCTGGCGGCCGAAGAGAACGTGATCGTCATCCGCTTCTACGAGGCGATGCAGATCATCGAGCAGGCCTCCGCCGCCGGCGCCGAGCCGGTGGCCGAAGCCTTCGAGCGCAACGAGGCCGGCTATAATTGCCTCGCGCAATACGTCGCGCGCGCGATCACGCTCGGCGTCTTCGCCAAGAACATGCCGAAGCGGGCACCGCCATGATTTGTGCGCCCTTAAATATCCGCTCAGGCGCGGGACAAAGCGTTTTTGCTGACAAACAATAGCCGCCGCCTGAATGCTGTCGGGCTTTCCGCAAGCAAGATTGCTTTCAGCGATTCGAGCCCGCCGGCAAAGAACGGCCGGTTCAGTTCGTTGCCTTGTGTCTCGGTCCATGCTGGCACTGGCATTCCATACGATCTAGCCAAGTGTTCAGCTACCGCCGCGAGGTAGGCATCACGCAACGGTTCAATCCGCTCCGGCGCCTCGGCTATTGCCTCGAGCCTTCGCTCGGAACGCAGGTAGAACGAATCAAGGAATTCGCCCAACGCAAAGTCGAATTCCTGCTCGCCGTGTTTCACACGGCGGGCGACTTCGCGAAGTGTTTCCGGCCGGTTTCCAAACCCGATCATGGACCGCCTTTCGCTGCGCCTCCGGTGCTCTCAAGCCCGAGCGAGGAAAAAATTTCTTCCAACCCGAATCGCGTCTTCGGTTCGAGCTCGTTACCCGGATAGAAGCTTTCCACTAGCGCCATCGCTTGTTGGCTGCTTGCGAGGCCAATATCACGGGCCAAGCGCTTGATTTCCTCGATATCGGAACTTGAATCAACCCCGCCGATGCGCATGGCGCGACATTTCATGGCAAACAGATATTCAGGCTTCGGCACAAAGACGCGTAACCCAGGTTGCTCTTCCGAGGGATATGTCTTGAGCAACCGCTTCATGCCGGGATTGGAGTCAAGTTGACTCAACCAACCTTTGACGCCGTCATTCAGCCAATTTTCATCCCAGCCAAATTCCTCGGCCATCTCAGCGGCAAGTTTTCCGACGAAGTCTTTATCTTTTTCAAACACGGCATCGACGTCGCGCGTTGCCACTCGACGGTCTAATGTCAGCAGTAGCGCCGATCCGCCGTAGATCGCGATTTCCACCGTCCTGCCGGCGGCAAATGATCGACGGCCGAACTCGCTGGGCGCCGACTCGAGCGCCGCCTGGTCGAATCTTTGTATATTGCCCGGCACTACCAATCTCCATACCAGATCAAACGCGCGGCCGGACACGACCTCGGCAAATCGCCCCGCTGGCCGGGCGCCATCGGGCTCACACGCCCAGGTACCGCTGCAGCACGTTGGGATCGGCCTTGATCTCCTCGGCCGGGCCTTCGTGCACGATGTGGCCGTTGTTGATGATGTAGACTCGCTGCGCGAGCGCCAGCGTCGCGGCGAGATTCTGTTCGACCAACACGATGGTCTGCCCGGCGGCCGCAAGATCGCGGCATGCCTTCATCAGGTCGCGCACGATCACCGGCGCCAGTCCCTCGAACGGCTCGTCCAATAATATGATCTTGGGATCGCGGATGAGCGCGCGCCCGATCGCCAGCATCTGCTGCTCGCCGCCCGACAGGTCGGTGCCGCGGCTTGTGCGCCGTTCGGCAAGCCGCGGAAACATCGCGTAGATGCGCTCGAGCGGCCAGCGGTTCGTCGCCGTCAGACTGGCGAGGATGAGATTCTCCTCGACATTGAGGCTACCGAAGACGCGGCGGTCCTCGTGCACCAATTGCATGCCGGCCTGCGCGATAACGTGGCTCTTCTTGCCGGCGATGTCGCCACCGTCGAACATCACGGTTCCGCTGCGCGGCGTCACCACGCCCATCAAGCTCTTCAGCGTGGTGCTCTTGCCGGCGCCGTTGCGGCCAAGCAGCGCCACCACCTCGTTGCGCTCGACCCGCAAGGAGACGTCGAACAGGATATGCGAATCCCCGTAATAGCTGTTCAGGCCCTTGACCTCGAGCAGGCTCATTTTTCGAGCACCCCTCCGAGATAGGCTTCCTGCACGGTGGCGTTGCCCTTGATTTCCTCCGGCGTGCCTTCCACCAACACGCGGCCTTCCTGCAGCACGGTGATGCGCTCAGCGAGCTCGAACAGCGCGTCCATGTCGTGATCGATGATGATCATGGTGCGGCCTTGGCTGATCGATTTGAGCAGCTTGACGGTTTCGACCCGTTCGCGCGGGCTCATGCCGGCGAGCGGCTCGTCGAGCAACAGCAGCGTCGGATTCGAGGCAAGCGCGAGCCCGATCTCGAGCCGCCGCTTCTCGCCGTAGGCAAGCTCGGAAACCGGCGTGTCCGGCCGGCCCGTGAGATCGACCAGGGCCATCGTGTGCTCGACCTGCTCGGTGAGCCCCGGGATCTTCGCCGGCAACCGGAACATGTCGAGCCGGAACTTGCCGCGCAGCGCGGCCAAGACCGCGATGGTCAGGTTTTCGCGCACCGTCAGGTGCGTGAAAAGCTGGTTGACCTGATAACTCTTGGTCAGCCCGAGCTGGCACACGTCGGTGACGTGCATGCCTGTGATGTCCCTGCCTTCAAACACGATCGAGCCCGAGGTCGGCGGCACCTCGCAGGTCAGCATCTTGAAAAACGTGGATTTGCCCGCGCCGTTCGGGCCGATGATGCCGCGCAGTTCGCCATGATTGACCTTGAAATCGATGTCGCTATTGGCGACCACGCCGCCGTAGCGTTTGGTCAGCGCAGAAGCCTGCAGAATGGGGCCCGCGGACGGCGCGGGCGCCGCGCGGCGAATGATATTGCGGGCGGCGGGTTCGCTTGCCGCGGCGTTGACCGATTTCGGCTCTGGCGCAGCGGCAGAAAGTTGCGCATCGCCCGTCGCCTCGCGCTTGCCGCGGTTTCTGCCGGTCGCGAGCAAGAACAGATCCATGATGCCGCCGACCAGGCCGCGGCGGAGAAAGCAGACGAGCAGCACAAACACCAGACCGAGCACCAGCTTCCAGGTGGCGCCGAGGTGCAGCGTGGTTTGGAAGAAGTCACTCAGATAAAGCCAGACAGTGGCGCCGACCAGCGGCCCGAACAGCGTGCCGGCGCCGCCGATCGCGGTCTGCATCACGAGCTGGCCTGAGGTGTCGAAGGTGAAGGCATCCGGCGGCATGAAGCCCTGCATCAGGCCGAGCAGGCCGCCGGCAAAGCCGGCATAGGCCGAGGCGACGACAAAGGCGGTGAGCTTGTAGCCGTGGATATTGTGGCCGACAGCAGCGGCGCGCAGCGGATTGTCGCGGATCGCGCTCAGCACGGCGCCGACCGGCGAGCGCACGATGCGCAGCGCGAGCACGATGCCGACGAAGTACCAAAACGCCAGAAACGTGTACATCGACCAGTCGCTGTTGAATTCGATGGTCGTGAAGCCGAGATAGAGGCTCGGGGTTGGAACGCCGGGCAGCCCGTTCTCGCCGCCGGTATAGGCCGACAGTGGGTTGAATTCGACGAAATAGAAAACTTCCGCGATCGCCACGGTGATCATGGCGAAGTAGATGCCGGTGCGCCTGAGCGCGATCAGCCCGACCAGATATCCGATGATCGCCGCCACAATCGTGCCGATGAACACGGCCGTCATGACGGAGGGGAAATTGGCGACAGTGAGCAGATAGGCGGCGACCATGCCGCCAGTGCCGAAGAAAGCCGATTGGCCAAACGACAGCAATCCGGTGAATCCGAACAGGATGTCGAAGCCGAGGCCGAATATGCCCCAGACCAGGATGCGGTTGACGGTGGTAGGGGAAAAGCCGAGATGCGGCAGCACGAATGGTGCCGCGATCAGCCCGGCTGCCGTCAGCGACTCGAGGAGAAGGGGACGTTTCCTGACCATCGGACGACCGCGTTCATTCGCGGCCGGCCGTGCCGAGCAGGCCGTAAGGACGGATTACCAGCACGAGCGTCATCGCCACGAAAAGCATGACGTAGGAATAGCCGGGATTGAACATCGAGGTAATGCTGATGATCTCGCCGGCGATCAAACCGCCCAGCACGGCGCCCGGAAACGAGCCGACCCCGCCGATGACGACGACGACGAAGGTCTGCACCAGAATGGCCTCGCCGACATCCGGCGCTATCGACACCACCGGCGCGTTGACGATGCCGGCGAAACCGGCCGCCATGGCGCCGATGCCGAACACCAGCATGAACACCTTATAAACGTCGATGCCGAGCGAATCGACCATGACCGAATCCTCGATGCCGGCGCGCACGATCATGCCGATGCGGGTGCGGTAGAGCACAATGTAAAGTACGAGCAATGCGACCGCGACGATGCCGAGCAGCGCGAGGCGATAGGTCGGGTAGAACATGAAACCGATCGGCGTGATCCCCGCCAACGAAGCCGGCGGGGGCACCGCCTTCGATAGGCTGCCGAAAAAGAAGCGAACCGCTTCCACGAAGACGATGCCCAGGCCGAAGGTCACCAGCAGCTGGTCTTCGTGCGGCCGGCTGTAGAAGGAACGAATGATCACCCGCTCCATGATCACGCCGACGACCATGACGAACAGCGCGCCGGCGATGACAGCGACGATGAAGGAACCTGTATAGCTGTAGGCGATCCAGCCGGCGTAGCCGCCGAGCATGAACATCGCCCCGTGCGCGAGATTGAGGACGCCAAGCGTCCCATAAATGATCGTCAGGCCGGACGAGATCAGCGCGAGCAAGGCGCCGAGCACCAATCCGTTGAAACATTGCGATATGAAATTGGCCCAGTTGATCACGCCGCCGCCCGCCTCAGTGCCATTTCCCCCATCATCTTCATGCCCGGCTTCATGCCGGTCGTCCATGTCTTTCTTTCAGACACACCAATGGCCGGGCGGGCGCCTCGCGCCCTAGGCCCGGCCACCACAAAACGCAGGACCTTCTCCGCGTCATCGGCGCGGAGAAGGCGTCTGTCAGCGGGCGTCAGGTGTAGTCGCCGAGCTTGCAGCCGAACGCGTCGGGCTTCTGCATCAGCGGCGCGCCGGGCAGCACCTCGAGGACCTCCCAGTAGTCCTCTTTGTTCTTCATGTCCTTCGGCGCCTTGCCGCGGACGATGACGACCGGTCGAACCAGCTGATGATCCTCGGGACGGAAGTGCACCTCGCCCACGGTGGAATCGAACTTCTCGCCCTTCTCGTACTGCTTGATGACATCGGGCGGATAGAAGCTGCCCGCCTCCGAGACCATGCGCGCCCAGATGGCGAACTGCATGTAGGCGTTGTTGGCGCCCCATTCGGGCTTGTAGCCATACTTCTTGTCAAAGGCCTCGACGAACATCTTGGCGAGCGGATACTTGTCCTCCAGCGTCCACCAGAAGTCGGTGGCGGCGAAGACGCCTTCGGTCAGTTCCGGACCTGTTTCCTTGGCGAGGAACGGGATCTGGTAGGGGATCACCATCTTCATCTTCGGGGTCAGGCCGAACTGCTTGGCCTGCTGGATCGACAGCACGGCGTCGCGGCCCCAGTTCACGTTGATGATGACTTCGGCGCCGGAATTGGCGATGTTGGTGAGGTACTGGCTGAAGTCCTGCGTGCCCAGCGGAGACACCTGGTTGGTCACCATGCTCCAGCCGGCGTTCTTGCTCAGAAAGTCGTTCACCGACTTGGTCACGGTGTGGCCGTAGGTGTAGTCCGGCGTCATGAACGCCGCCTTCTTGTTCTTACCGAAGTTCTTCACCAGCACCGGGCCGATCGCGTTGGCCGCCGTCTCGCCGTAGAAGCACTGACGGAACGAGTAGCGCACGCAGTCCTTGCCGGTGGTGTCGTTGGAGCCGGAGATCGCGACGAGATAGAGGATCTTCTCGCGCTCGGCGAACTTGTTGAGCGCGACCGCCACTGCCGAGGAGGTCGAGCCGGTCATCGCGACGATCTTGTTCTCGTTGATGAAGCGCTGCTGCGCTTGCACCGCCTCGTTTGGCTTGGCGCCCGAGTCGGCGACCACCAGATTGACCTGCTTGCCGAGCACGCCCTTGGTCACTTTCGGCGCGATCTTCTTGATCAGCGCATGGCCCTCGTTGATGTGCTCGACGGCGAGCTGCATGCCCTTGAGCTCGTCTTCGCCCTGCACGGCATAGGCGCCGGTGCGCGGCACCGCCGCGCCGATGGTGACGGTCGCGCCTTGGCTGCCGGCCGGCCAGGTGCCCATGGCCGGCTTGTCCTCCGCATAGACCGGCATGATGAGCCCGCCCGGCAACATCACCGAGCCGGCAAGGCCCGCGCCCGCCTGCAGCAGTGCGCGGCGCGAGACGCCGTTTTGTTCCTGATTGAGTCGTGACATGTCGTTTCCTCCGTTGTGGTTTTTTACGGGTCTGATTCCGAGCCGCCTGCCCGGCTTGTTGCCCAGCTTTTTTGCTTTTGAGACGCCCCGTCGGTTGCAAAAGGACAGCCCCGGCCAAGCGCACCGCGCGTGCCGAAGACCGCCATCCGTGCGGCCATTGCCGACTGCAAACGGCGCCGCCGTCAATGCCACTTTGGTCGAAAATTGCGCCGATTTATAAAGCAGGCGCAAGGGTTCGCACGTATTTCCTTCAACGCAGCTCAGCGATGCGTCAACTCGCCACAGAAATAATGACCGCGGCTGCGGCTTGCTGCGCCGCAGCAAGCGGCTTGCGCCTAGGCCGCTTTGGTGATCTCGCCGCCGGCGGAATTGTCGACGATGACCGGCGTGTCGAACCACTGCATCTGCGGCTCGCCGTAGAGCGCGCGCACGCGTTCCTTCCACTCGCCGCGGTAGACTTTCTCCGCCGCGGCCCTCGACTCCCACAGATAGACGCCGCCGGCTTTGCGGCCGTCCTCGCTGTGCAGATAGTATTTGCGGATGAGGCCGGGCAGGCTTTTGTATTTCGGCGCGGTCTGCTCGAACATCTTGGCCGCTTCCTCGGAGCTTACCGGCTTGGGCAGATCGAATTGCACGACAACTGTGATCATGGGTTGTGTCTCCTTTTCTTCATCCCTCCCCTTGCAAAGGGAGAGCCGCTGGAAGCGGCGAGCCGCGATCGTAGCGCGATTTCTCCCGTTCGTCCCCGCGAAAGCGGGGACCCAGGGCGAATTGGCGAAGTGCTGGGTTCCCGCGTCCGCGGGAACGAACGGAGGAAAGGCTGCGCAACTAACCGAGATTCAGCTCCTTGAAAAAATCATTGCCCTTGTCGTCGATGACGATGAAGGCGGGGAAGTCTTCCACCTCGATGCGCCAGATCGCCTCCATGCCGAATTCGGGAAATTCCTGCACTTCCACCTTCTTGATGCATTGCTCGGCGAGCTTGGCCGCCGAGCCGCCGATCGAGGCAAGATAAAAGCCGCCGTGCTTTTTGCAGGCCTCGCGCACTTGCGCCGACCGGTTGCCCTTGGCCAATGAGATCATCGAGCCGCCGGCCGCCTGGAACTGGTCGATATATGAGTCCATGCGCCCCGCCGTGGTCGGCCCGAACGAGCCGGAGGCATAGCCTTCCGGCGTCTTGGCGGGACCGGCGTAATAGATCGGGTGCTGCTTGAAATAATCGGGCAGCCCCTGCCCGGCTTCCAGCCGCTCGCGCAATTTGGCGTGCGCGAGGTCGCGCGCGACGATCATCGGCCCCGAGAGCGAGAGCCGGGTCTTCACCGGATACTGCGAAAGCTGCGCCAGAATCTCCGTCATCGGCCGGCGCAGGTCGACCTTCACCACCGCGCCGCCGAGCTTCTCCTGATCGATCTCCGGCAGATATTGCGCCGGGTGGTGCTCAAGCTCTTCGAGGAACACGCCGTCGCGCGTGATCTTGCCGAGCGCCTGCCGGTCGGCGGCGCACGACACGCCGAGCCCGATCGGCAGCGAGGCGCCGTGCCGCGGCAGCCTAATCACCCGCACGTCGTGGCAGAAATATTTGCCGCCGAACTGCGCGCCGACGCCGAGCGACTGCGTGAGCTTGTGCACCTCGCGCTCCATCTCGAGATCGCGGAAGGCGTGGCCGTCCTCCGAGCCCTTCACCGGCAGCGCGTCGAGATATTTGGTCGAGGCAAGCTTGACCGTCTTCATGGTCAACTCGGCGCTCGTGCCGCCGATCACGATCGCCAAGTGATAAGGCGGGCAGGCCGCGGTGCCGAGCGTCAGCACCTTCTCCTTGAGGAAGGCGAGCATGCGGTCGTGCGTGAGGATCGAGGGCGTTGCCTGGAACAGGAACGACTTGTTGGCCGAGCCGCCGCCCTTGGCGATGAACAGGAACTTGTAGGCGTCCTCACCCTCCGCGTAGATCTCGACCTGCGCCGGCATGTTGGAGCGCGTGTTCTTCTCCTCGAACATGGAGAGGGCTGCGAGCTGCGAATAGCGCAGGTTCTTTTTCAGATACGCGTCGCGCGCGCCCTCGGCGAGCGCGGCCTCGTCCGAGCCGTCGGTGAACACGCCGCGGCCCTTCTTGCCCATGATGATGGCGGTGCCGGTATCCTGGCACATCGGCAGCACGCCGCCGGCCGCGATATTGGCGTTCTTGAGAAAGTCGTAGGCGACGAACTTGTCGTTCGCGCTCGCCTCCGGATCGTCGAGGATCGCGCGCAACTGCTTCAGATGCGCCGGGCGCAGCAGGTGATTGATGTCGGTGAACGCGGCCTCGGCGAGCGCGCGCAGCGCCTCGCGCTCGACGATGAGCATGTCGCGGCCCATGATTTTTTCGACGCGCACGCCCTTGTCGGTGAGCTTGCGATAGGGCGTCGCGTCGGGCCCGAGGGGGAAGAGCGGCGTGTGGTGGTACGGCGGCGTTTTCGGGGATGTGACGGGGGCGTTCATCATCGAATTTGCACTTTCGCAGGTCGCTGTGAGATTCGAGTTGTTAGACTTTGCCCAGACAAAATAGGATGAACGAGGGAGCTGCTGCCAGTGCCGAGGCGCAAGCTGCATGTGCATTGCGCTCACTAGCTAGTCGCAACGCGGAACGAACCGGCTCAAACACAGATGAGCTCGAATCAAGACCAACGTCAGGAAAGTTGGGTATTGGTGTGAGAGAGGCGCGCCACCAAAGCAAGGCCGAAGCGAGCAATGCTAGGATATTGACCACTTTTATCGCGAGCACGAGGGATTCCACGACGTAGCCCCCCACAGAACATCCATGATTACCAGTAGTTTCTAAGCTACTTGGCACCGTCCAGCAATGCATTGCCTGGGAGCATCAATTGCAGCTACAGTTCTAATTTCCTGGTAGATTGGCCTATTGTAGATGCGAAAATTCTGTTGCTCTTGCGGCTCAAAAGTCAAATCAAGCGCCGAGTTCTGTCCCTACTGCGGCGTTAACGCTCCGACGCATGCCATATCCGAATTGCTTGTTGACAGGACACCACGTGGACGGCGGGTCGCTGAAACAATTGTCGCGGTTGCCTTTGCCTTCGGCGCAATTGGTTGGTGGGTTACGCATGAAGCGAAGCAATATGAGAGTCGCAATGAATCTGCTGAGGCGGCCCAGTGGGACCCAAATAAACTAATCATGAACACGGCGGCCAAAAAATTCTTTGCTGAAACTCAAGTTTGTTTTCATGATTCTATTCGGAATGCGCTATTGATGGGCATGCGAGACCGTAAGCAAATTGGATCTTTTGCGGTTCAAATGTGCAAAGCGCAGATAAGCGTTCTCGCGCAAACACATAACCGTCAGTTGAATAATGCCGTTGAACCGATCCTTGAGCAGGAATTGAATGATGCAATTGGCGAAGGCCAATAGCTGGCAGCAAGCGTAGCCCCCGATCGAGCGAAGGGAAATCTGGGGTCCGCACGCAAATCCCGCATTCCGCTTCGCTTTATGTGGGCTACAGTCCTTGCAGTCCCACTTACTCCACCACCTCCATCTCCCCCACTCGCTTCCGTGTCGGCTTCACCGTGATCCGCACGTCCTGCCCGAGCGCGGTGAGGAACTCCATCAGCCGCCCGACCGAAAAATTGCCGGCGCGGTTGCGCATCAGCGCCGAGACATGCGGCTGCTTGATGCCGAGCAGGTGGGCTGCCTGCGCCTGCGTCAGCCCGCGCTGCTTAATGATGCGGTAGATTTGTAGCGAGAGCTGCGCCTTCAGCAATTCCTGCTCCGGATTGGGCAGGCCGAGATCGGCGAAGATGTTTTGCTTCTTTGATTTTACCACGAGCCGCAACCCCTCGACCGTTCATTCCCGCGCAAGCGGGAATCCAGTGCTTATTTTATGACAAATGAAGAACTGGGTCCCCGCTTTCGCGGGGACGAACGGCCCCTACGCCTCGACGTAATCCGCAATGCTGGTCGGCTGTGGCACCGGCTGCCCGTCTTCCTTCAAACCATCGATGTGAAAGCGGATCGCCGCGCGGATTTCGCGCTCGATGTCCGCAACCGTCGCAGCCGTCGCGACGCAGCCCGGCAGGTCCGGCACATAGGCCGAATAATTACCCTCCGCCTTTTCGATCACGACCGCATAGCGCATCATTTCCCCGCCTGCTTCTCCGCATAGGCATCGACCAGCGCGCGGATCATGCGCTGATAGGGCACGCGCCGCGCCTTGGCCGCGCGTTTGAAGAAATCGACCGAGCGGCGCGACAGCGACAACGTCACCTTCACGTTCTCCTCCCGCGGCACCAGCGTTTCCGGCGCGGGGAGGAAATCCTCGACGACGCGCACGCGCCCGACCTCGCCGGCGGTGTATTTAACGGTTCTGCTGCTCATAGATCGTCTTTCCTTTCCGCCAATAGCCGGCGCCGAAGATGCGGATGCGGCCGGCCCGCCAGGTGAACCGCACTGTCATCACGCCGCCGCTCACCGCCCCGAAGCAGAAGTAGCGCCGCTCGGTGGCGCTGCTGTGGCTCAAATCCTCCGCGATCACGCGCCGCGGATCAAAGAAGGCCCATTGCGCTTGCGCGAAGGAGACGCCGTGCTTGGCGCGGTTCGCCCGGTCCTTGACCAGGTCCCATTCGAAGCTCGGCGCTCTGGCCATGATATGGTCATTCTACCATATATTGATATGGCTGTCATCCTCAGCGGCGATTTTCCCCTCTTCCGCACTGTCGCGGTTTACTGCGTCGCCGCATCAGCCCGTAGGATTGGTTGAACGCAGTGAAACTCATCGCATCGGCTGCGGCGATGATGGGTTTCGCTCTGCTCAACCCATCCTACAACGTCCCTCACGACGTTGCGGACCGTCGCTTGCGCGCGCCGCGCGGCTTTGCTTCCCGCACCGGCTCGAAGCTGATCTTCAGCCGGTGCCCGGTCGCCTTGGCGAAACGCGACAATGTGCGCGTCGAGGGCCGGCCGCGCCCGCTTTCCAGCCGCGCGATGGTGCTCTGCGTCGTCTTCATGCGCTTGGCAAGCTGCGCCTGGCTCAACCCCGCGCGGGCCCGCGCCTCGGCGACGGCCAGGATCAAGGCGAATTCTTCTTCGAGCGCGTCATATTCCTTGCGGACTTCCGGATCCCTCAGCAGCCGCGCTTTCAGGTCTTTCAGCTTGGTCATGCGATCTCCTTGGCCCGCTGCCGGGCGATTTCGAGTTCGCGCCGCGGCGTCTTTTGCGTCTTCTTGATGAAGACCCGCACGACAACGACCACACGGCCCGCCGTCGTGACGTAAATCGCCCGCGCTATTCCATCCCGCCCGGTCATGCGAAGCTCCCAGAGCTTGCCTTCGAGATGCTTGACGGCATCGCGCGCCAAGCCCGAAAAACCCACCTGCTCGATGATGTCGCCGAACCGCAGGAACCGCGCTTGCAGGTCCGCCGGCAGAGCCTTGATCTCCGCATCGACGGCGGCGTTTAGGGTCCGAAAGGCCCAGCGCATGTTCGTCTATATAGCAAAAAAGAGATGGCCGTCAATGAACATGGCCCGCTCGTCGTCACCGGGCAAAAGGCGCGCAGCCCGGAGGATGGGTTGAACGAAAGTGAAACCCTTCAAGCCTTGTGCCGGGAGCTGACGGGTTTCGCTTTCGCTCAACCCATCCTGCAAAATCCATTAATAGGTATATATTCCTTATTTCCGCCACATTGACCTTGCATCGTCCGTGTCGCCTGGCTCGGCCGAGGGCGTCGTCGCGAGACGTTCCGATGACGGGGCCACGATGGGGCAAGGCGCCGGAGATACGGCGCTTAGCCCCAAAGGACCGGAAGCGGTGGCTTCCGGTTGGTGCGGCGCCCGCGGGCGGGCTCGTACCCCGCTCCCGGGAGGCCTCGGGACCCGATCGGGCGGCACTACGACCGCTCCGCAGGGAGCCTGCTGGACTGGGACTGGCTTGCCTCGTCCCAGGAAACGCGGACCCGGGGTCCGAAATCGCCGCCCGTGGAGCGCCGAGGGGCGAGCGTGCCGATCGCAAGGCGCGCGCCGCCGCAAGGCGGAGATGGTAGCGCCGCTCGGCGCTCCACTCCCTCGGCATGGCGCCGAGGGAGCCGAGGGGAAATGCGAAGTCCGGCGTCCCCGCGCCGTCAAAGAACAGGGGCGATCACGCGCGCCCGCCAGCCAGCGCGCGGCGAATGTCGACGAGGACGCGGCTGTGCATGACAGCGGCGCCGGTCTTGACGGTCGCACGTCCGTCTGCCATCGCCAGCGGCCGTTCAGTCTGCAATCGCAAACCCGCAATGCCCAAGAGACCGTTCCGTGTCGGCCGCTCGCGCACCGGCCTCGGCCTGTTCGCCACGCGGCCGATCAAGAAGCGCAGCCGCATCGCCGAATACAAAGGCCCCCTGCTCAACGCCGAGGATGCCTTGAAGGCCGAGAACCGCGGCAACCGTTATCTCTACGAGGTCAACAGCCGCTGGACCATCGACGGCACGGCGCGCAGCAATCTCGCGCGCTACTTCAATCATTCCTGCAATCCGAACGCCGACACCAGCATCCGCAACCGCCGCATCTTCATTTTCGCGCGGCGCAACATCAAGCCGGGCGAGGAGATCACCTACGACTACGGCGTCGACTACCTCAAGAACGTGATCGGCCGCTCGAACTGCCAATGTTCGCGCTGCCGCAAGCGCCGCGCCAAGCGGGCGCGCGAACTGCGCGCCAGGCGCCTGCGCCGGCAGGCGCGGCTGGCGCGGCGACGCAAGGCGGCGCGGCAGGCCGAGCGACGCGGCTGAGGCAAGAGCGGCTCACTGCGAACGGATCAATCCCGCCATTCGCTTATGCCCCCTGCCCGCTCGCGCGCTCCTGTGCTAGGCGGATCGTTCCGTCGCGCGCCCACAGGCTTCATCGTGACCTTGCTCGACCAGCGCCTCGCCCGCAGTCCCACGCGCGCCGATCGCATCCCACTCGGCATTTTCTTCATGCTGGTCGCGACCGTGCTGTTCGCCTGCTCGAGCGCGATCTCGAAATGGCAGGTGGCGAGCTACGCCTTCGGCGAGGTGCTGTTCTGGCGCTCGGTCGCCTCGTTCGCCGTCTGCGCCCTGCTGATCCTACCGCGCACCGGCCTGAGCGCGTTCCGCACCCACCGCCTGCGCGACCATGCCGGGCGCAATTTGATGCAGGGCACGGCGCAGGCCTTCATCGTCATTGCCTTCAGCCTGATGCCGCTCGCCGGCGCGGTGGCGATCAATTTCTCGGCGCCGCTGGTCGCCACCGTGGTCGCCGCGCTGCTGCTGAAGGAGACGGTCGGCGCGGCGCGCTGGGGAGCGCTGCTCGTCGGCTTTATCGGCGTGCTGGTGGTGGCGGCGCCCGGCGCCGACAGTTTCCGCATCGGCGCGCTGTTCGCCGTCGCCAACGCGATCCTTTACGGCAGCGTGACCGCCGCAGTGCGCGGCATGACGGCGACCGAATCAACCGAGACGCTCACCATACATCAGATGGTGTTTCTGCTCGGCATGTTCGCACTTTTGTTGCCGTTCGGCTTCGCCTGGCCGAATGGGCGCGACGCGGTGATGATGCTGGCGAGCGGCGTGCTCTACGGCCTCGGGCAATATATCTGGACGCGCGCGCTGTCGTTTGCGCCGACCTCGGCGGTCGCGCCCTTCTATTATTTCACGCTGGTGTGGGCGATGATCATCGGCTTCCTGTTCTGGGGAGACGTGCCGACGCTGACCTTGCTCGCGGGCTCGGCGATCGTGGTGGGCTCCGGCCTGTTCCTGCTCTGGCACGAGAGCGGCAGGAAAACGCTGCCGTCGGAATAACGAGCCCGCGACGACTCGGGAGGAAAACCGATGATCCTGAGCATCTGCCGCGTCGACGACAGAAAAAGCTACTTATCCAACTCCGGATAATGCCGGAAGATACCCGACTCGTTGAATGGAATGCGCCGCTGCGAAGCGACATAGGCCTTGATGCGCGGACGCTGCGCGACGCGATCATGCACCGCCACCACGCGCGGCACGTCGCGCTCGATGCGCCTCATCGCCTTGGGAAACGCGTAGCGCAGGCCTTCGATCAGCTGGAACAGTGACAGGTCCATGTAGCTGAAGCGGCGGCCGAGCACGTTCGCGCCTCCGCTCCTTTCCAGCACGGTTTCGAAATAGCCGAGAAATTTCGGCGCGCGCTCGTCGAGAAATCCTTTGCTGTAGCGCTTGGCCTCCGGCTTCTGGTCCTCGTAATAGAGACCATTGCCGACCGGATGATGCGTGTTGTGAATCTCCAGCACGAAATCGGTGACCGTGAGTTGCAGCTGATGCAGCCAGAGCCGGCCGGCTTCATCGCGCGGGGCAAGTTTGAGGCGCGGCCCGAGATAGAACAGAATTTCGGCGACCTGCGCGATCACCAGTTTGCCGGCCTTGAGAAACGGCGGCGCGAACGGCGGATGCTTGTCGCGCCCATTGATCATGGCCATCATCTTGCCCATGCCGCCCGACTGGCGCGCGACATCGTCGTAAGCCGCGCCGGCATCCTCCAGCGCCAGGCGCACGAATTCGCCGCGCCCCTGGATTTCCGGCCAGTAATAAAGCTGATAGCGCATGAAACACCTGTGCGAAAAAAAAGTCGTCCCCGCGATGGCGAGGACGACAGTACACACCGATTATGCCGTGAATGCCAGGTCGCCTGCTGGCGCCAGCGACAATGGCAATCGTCAGTTCGCCGCAAAGCAGTAGAGCAGCCCGTCACCCCCGGTCGAGCGCAGGTCGTTCTGCGAGCAGCCGCCGTCCGGACCGCGCGAGGGATGCGACGAATTCCAGGAATGCGATGCTTCATCGTCGCGCAAGCCTTGGCGATCATTGTGGCCGACCATCACCGAGCCTTGCGTGCTGCTGGTGTAGTTCTTGCAGGTGTGATCCTTGTCGTCGGTGAAGGCGGTGCCGTCGGGCTTTGAGCCGGTCAGGATGTCATGTCGGTTCGGCTTGTCGCCGCGGCCATTGATAACTTCGCCTTTCTCCGACAAGTCGTTCTGTTTGGTGAGCTTGTTATTGTGGCTGTGCAAATCCTCGACGCTTGTGGCAATCACGACGCCCTTGGCATTCGTCCACGGACCCTTGCCGATACGGTCGCGCGCGTTCACTGCGCCGGGACCCTGCGTCGAAAGGTAGGCATGCCAGGTTTTTCCGCCCGCCCCGACGGAAGCCGCCAACTCTTGACAATGCTTGTCGGCGCCGACGAGCCCGCCCAGGTCTGCGCCTTTGCCAGGCCCGTGGCTGGTCACGAAGAAACTCAAATTGGCCTGTTGCGCCATTGCCGGTGCCGCGCATATCAGCGCCAGACACGCCGCTACCGGCGTGCCCCATCGAAACCTCGTCATTTTGGATGCCTCCCGATATCGGCGGAGACCCGTCGCCCCGCCATGCGGAACCCCGCAATCGTGTCACTATTCCAGCATTCACGAGGGGTTGATGGTTACCAGAGCGCGAGACGCGATGGATCAACCCGCGGGCTTGGCGTTGTATTGCTCGTCGGTAACCGGCTCCAGCCATTTGACGTGCTCGCCGCCCTGATGCTCCTGCATGGCGATGTGCTCCATGCCGTGATCGGGTGCGGCGCCGTGCCAATGCTTCTCGTCCGGCGGAATCCAGACCGTGTCGCCGGCATGAATCTCGCGCACCGGCCCGCCCCAAGTCTGAACCCGCCCCACGCCGGACGTGACGTGCAGCGTCTGCCCGAGCGGATGCGTGTGCCAGGCGGTGCGCGCGCCCGGCTCGAAGCGCACCCAAGCCGAACGCAATAGCGCCGGATCGGGCGTCTGGATAATCGGATCCTGCCACACCGTTCCGGTGAAGCTCGGCGCGCCCATCTTGCGCGACGGCCGCGATCCGCAGGCGATAATGTCCATGATGGCCTCCCCAAATTATTGTTGTTTACGACCGCTGTCTTCTACACGAGCCGCGCAAAGGCAAAAAGCCCGGCGTCGCCGCCGGGCCATCGATAGCAGTGTAGCGGTTGCTTCTTGCGCTCGTCAGGCGGGCTGCAGATTGGCGGCCGCCTGTTTGCCGCGCTCGGTGACGATTTCGTATGCGATTTTCTGCCCTTCGACCAGAGAGCGCATTCCGGCTCGTTCGACCGCGGTAATGTGGACAAACACGTCCTTGCTTCCATCCTCCGGCCGAATAAAGCCGTAGCCCTTCTGGGTATTGAAGAACTTCACAGTTCCGAGAGGCATTCGAGTTCCTTTCACGCTTTTCGTTGAACGCCTGCGCTTCGGTGCGGGCGGCAACTATCCGAGTTTTGGGGGGTCACTTGAGTCGCTAACCCAAAGCCGGGAGCGTGTCAGCAAGGTGAGGCCGAAAACCAAGTTGCGGGCGGCGACATAGACGGAATTCGCCTTTTGGTCAACGGGCAGACGTCCCGCTTACCGAAAGCGCATGCGGCTTTAAGGTTTATCAATTGGTAATTGGCGACCACTATCATCGCCAGCTCGATCTTTGGCCGGGTTAAAATTCTGTGAACACCGCTTCGGGTTGCCTAATTCGACCGCAACAAGGCGACTAGCATATGGACCAGCGTAGAGCGCGCCGCCGGCCGATCCGCTACAACGCCTGGATGGCGATTGAAGGCGAAAAGAAATTGCAGGAATGCGTGCTGTCCGATGTTTCCGAAACCGGCGCACGCATCGAAGTGCTCAATTCAAAAAAGCTTCCGGATCGTTTCATGTTGTTATTGTCCGAGAACGGCTCGGCGCGTCGAGTCTGCCGTGTAGTGTGGCGCAAACCGCGTTACGTCGGCGTTGCGTTCGAGCGTCGCCACGGCGATACCAATGCGGCGGCCGGGTCTCCGGCCAGCGATGCGGTTCTGCCGCCGATCGATACTCCGGCCGACGGTGCGGCTCAGGCAGCCGAAGCCGCTCCCGCTGCATCCGAATAAGACGCCCGATCAGGCCTGCTGAATGGCGGCGAGCAGCCAGTCGCCGCCGTGAGCGCGCATGAAGGTCCACAATTCGGTGGCTTCGTCTGGATTGCCGCCCTCGACAATACGACCGCTGGCGCGCTCCATCATGCTGTCGACTAGCGAAAAGCGCATGGCGACCGTCGCATAGTCGGTTGCGCCTTCACGCCAGGCCTCCGCCAGATCGCCTTGCTCGAGCTTCACATCGGTGACGTGATTGACCAAACCGCGGCTCACATTCTCGGCGAGCTGTTCGGAAAAATATGACAGCATCTCCGGCGTCACCAAGCCGTGCAACCGGTTCAAATCCTCTGCCGAATAGGCGGCCTGAATGTTGCCGAGCAGGCGCTCAAACGCGTCATAGTCCGACTTTTCAACTGTCAACGGTGCTGCGGCCGGCGCATCGCCGCCGGGCGTCAGTCCGAGGCCGCCGAAGGCATGGCCGCTTGGACCGCCGGCGAAGGCCGGCATCGTGCGGCGCTGCCACCAGGCCATGATTAGGCGCGCGACGAACACGATCAGCACGATCTGCAACAAGAGACCGATCACCGAGCCGAAGCCGCCGAGGCCGCCGAAAAAGCCGTGACCGAACAAGAGCCCGAACAGGCCGGCGCCGAGGAAGCCGGCGGCGAGCCCGCCGAACAGGCCGCCGCCGAAAAAGCCGGGTCGCGCAAACCCTTGACCAAATGCGGTCGATGGACGTGGCTGAGTGAAGGTGCGCTGGATGGGCGTCGCCGGGTTCGGCGCGGTGCGCGTGATTGGCGGCGCCGAGAACGTGCGCATACCACGGCTGCCGAAGGAGAATCCGCCGCCGGCGCGAGCATAGGCATCGGTGGCGGCAAAGACGAGAGCGAGCGCGGCGGCTAACACCAGCAGGCGATGGCGGATCATTATTTTCCCCGGCGAAATTGATTGCAAAGAGAATAAGTAGCCGCCGCGCATTTTGTAAGGGGGCGGTCACGGCCGCGTCACGCGGATGTCATTGCGCGCGCGGAACCTGGCGACGCCCGCCACTGTTTCGCACAAGACAGACGGAGTTACGTGTCATGAAATTGCTGGCGGCTGTCATTGCATTGCTGTCGCTTGCTGCGGCCGCAATGGCCAAGCCCGATCCTATGGATCCGCATGATTTCATACAGCCGCCGGTGCACGCCGTCGCGGTTTATCCCGATGCAAGCGCCGCTGCGCGCGAAGCGAATTATTTCCAGGCGCCGCAAACGCGAGCGACCGATCAAGATTTTTCCTGCCGCCTGCGCCTATTGTTCTCGCCAAGGCCGATTCGGCTCGCGCGCAGCTGCCCGTGAATTGCTGCGACCTGCTGCTTTCGTTCGAAGCCCCGCCGGAACCAAAGCGCCGCCAACTCGTTGTTGTTCGCTTGATGACTCAGGCGCGCGGAGGCTGCCGCGCCGCAACTCAATGGGGCGAATTATGCTCGAAACCGTTCTGATCGTCGTGCTGATTCTGGCATTGATCGGCGCCTTCCCGCGCTGGGGCTACAGCCGCGGCTGGGGCTATGGACCGTCCGGCATTGTCGGGGTGTTGTTGATCGTCGTGATCGTGCTGGCGCTTTCCGGCCGCGTCTAGCGCCGTTAGGCCGGCAGCGTCTCTTTCACTTTGGAGACCAGCTGCTTGAGCGTGAATGGCTTGGCCAGGAATTCGTATTGCTCGCGGTCGGGCAGATTCTTGCTGAAGGCTTCCTCGGCATAGCCTGAGACGAAAATCACCTTCACGCTTGGATTGCGCCGACGCAGCTCGCGCAGCAGCGTCGGCCCGTCCATTTCCGGCATCACCACATCGGACACCACCAGATCGACATTGCCCTGCCGCTCGAGCACTTCGAGCGCCTCCACGCCGTTGCTCGCCTCGAGCACCGTATAGCCGCGCGAGGTGAGCCCGCGTGCATTAAGCGCGCGCAAGCCATCTTCGTCCTCCACCAGCAGGATGGTGCCCTGCCCAGTAAGATCGGTGGACGCCGCGCGCGGCAAGCTTTCGGTTGCCGTCATCGTGCCGGCGAGTGCCGGCGCCTCGGCGGCCGGAACAGGCAGCAGCGGCTCCTCGGCGTCCGGCACATGGCGCGGCAGCAATATCCGGAACACCGTGTGGCCCGGCTCCGATTCGGCAAAAACGAAACCGCCGGTCTGCTTGACGATGCCGTAGACGGTGGAAAGGCCTAAGCCGGTGCCTTTGCCCACGTCCTTGGTCGAGAAGAACGGCTCGAAAATCTTATCGATGATGGCCGGCGGGATGCCGGTGCCGGTATCGATCACCTCCACCAGCACGTAGTCGCCGATCGGCAGGCCCTTGACGCCGAGCTTGACATTGTCGGCCTCGGGGACATTGGCGGTGCGAATGGTGAGCTTGCCGCCATCCGGCATAGCGTCGCGGGCATTGACCGCGAGATTGACGATCACCTGATCGAATTGCGAGATGTCCACCTTAACCGGCCATAGATCGCGGCCGTGCACGACTTCGAGCGTCACCTTCTCGCCGATCAGCCGCTTGAGCAGCATGCCGAGATCGGTCAGCGTCTCGCCGAGGTCGAGCACCTGGGGATGCAGGGTCTGCTTGCGCGAGAACGCCAGCAGCTGCCGCACCAGCGCCGCGGCGCGATTGGCGTTCTGCTTGATCTGGATGATGTCCTGGAACGACGGATCGGTCGGCTTGTGGGCGTTGAGCAGGAAGTCGGTCGCCATCATGATGGCGGAGAGCACGTTATTGAAGTCGTGCGCGATGCCGCCGGCGAGCTGGCCGACCGATTCCATCTTCTGCTGCTGATAGACATGGTTTTCCAAGGTGCGCTGGGTGGTCGTCTCCAACGCGTAGACGATCGCCGCTTCGCCGTCGCGATCCTCCTTCTCCACGGCGGAGACAAAGAAATTGGCCCAGCGTTCGCCGGGGCCTGCCAGCGCGGCTTCGACCGGCGCAATGTCGCCCCGTCCTTCGGCGGCCTTGCGAATCGCCGCTTCCAGCGCCGGCCGGTCGGGCTCGGCCACCGCCGCCAGGATCGAGCGATCGGTGCCCTTGATCAGGCGTTCGAAGGTTGCCGCAAAACGCGCATTGTTGCGGGCGATGCGGCCGGCCTTGTCGACCGTGGCGATCGCCATTGGGGTGTTCTGGAAGAAACGCATGAAGCGCACTTCGGCGGCGGCGGCGGAATCGCCGCCGGCATCGCGCGCCCGGTTGAGCACCAGCGTGCGCGAAGGCCCCGGGCTGCCGTCGGCGCCGAAGGCCACTTTGTGGTACAGGCGCACCGGCAACTGCTTGCCCGCGCGGGTCTTGAGATCGATATCGAATACCTTGGTCTTAACATCGCTTGGCGCTGCGTTGACGGTGGTGAACAGCGCCGCGCCCTCGCCGGCGACAATGTCGCGGAGCTTGAGCGAGCCGACGCTGAACTGGGCGAGATCCTGATCGAGCCAGCCCGCTAGCGTCGCGTTGAGATAGACGATGTCGCCTGCCGCATCGACCGAAAAGAAGCCCGCCGGCGCGTGATCGAGGTAATCGATCGCGTGCTGGAGCTCCTGGAACACGTTTTCGGCGCGCTCGCGGTCGCGTGTCACATCGGCGATCGACCATACGGTCATATTCGACTCGCGCTTGCCCTGCCCGAGCGGGCGCACGCGCAGGCGCAGCCACCGTGCTCCTTCCCCCTTCGTGCCGGCGACGCGCACTTCTTCCTGCTGGCGGCGGCCTTCGCGCGCGGCCTTGAGCAGGCGATAGATCGCCTCCGAAACGTCGGGATCGCCGATGAAGACGCGCTCGACCGGACGCACGTCGTTGGCGTCGCCGGCGCCGGTCAGCTCCAAATAACTGGGATTGGCATAGAATACCCGGCCGGAATGGTCCGTGACCAGGATGCCGTCAAAGGCGCTGTCCGTCACCGCCCTAACCAACGGGTTTATGCTCTCGCGGCTGGACAGGCGCATGATGCCGGAGGCGACGGCGAATAGCGAGAACACGCCGACTGTGGCAAGCAAGGCGAGCAGCACCATAATGTAGCTCTCGGCGTACCCGCTGCCGACATAAATTAGCCCGCCGGCGGCCACGACCAGGGCGAGCGCGATCACTACCACCATGCCAACGCCCGCGTGGGGGGCGATTTGGATCTTGTCGAACGCCAGCCGCCTGCGATCGCCGCGCGGCGGTCCCTGTGCTGCCGGATCCTGCACTGCCATGACGGAACCTTATGTCGCCGCGGCGAGGATTCTTCGCGTCCTGCCTTTGAGTGCCTTAAGCTGCCCTATGGGCGCAAGACCTCGTCCGCCTGACCTTTGGATAATTATCGCCGGATCGCCCGCCGCAGTTTCATGACATAGCCGATCACCTCGGCGACCGCCTTATAGTGCTCGGGCGGAATCGCCTGGTCCACCTCGACGGTAGCATGCAAGGCACGAGCGAGCGGCGGGTTTTCGACGATCGGCACCGAATGCTCGGCCGCCGCCTCGCGAATCTTCAAGGCCAGTGCATCGACGCCCTTGGCAACGCAGACCGGAGCCTCCATGCCGCGCTCGTATTGAAGGGCGACCGAGTAGTGGGTGGGGTTGGTGATGACGACGGCCGCCTTGGGCACATTGGCGATCATGCGCTTGCGCATGCGGCTCGTCCGCACCTGCTTCATCTTGCCCTTGATGGTCGGATCGCCTTCGGTCTGCTTGAATTCCTCCTTCAATTCCCGCAGCGACATTTTCTGTCGTTCGTACCACTGCCGATATTGAAACAGATAATCGGCGGCCGCCATGATGGCGAGCATGGCGACCACGGCGCCCAAGAGCTTGAGCGCCAGCGATTGGGCGAGCGCCAGCGTCGCCATCAGATCGTTATGCACCAGCGCCATCAGCCGGCCGCGCTCGGGCCACATCAGCGCCGTGAGCACGCTGCCGACCAGCACCAGCTTGACCAGGCCTTTGAGGAAATTGACCAGCGCCTGCGCCGAAAATAACCGCTTGAGCCCGGCGGCCGGCGATATCTTGGATAATTTGGGCGCGAGCGCCTCGTACGACCAGACCAGCCGGTGCTGGATCAGATTCCCGCCGAGCGCAGCCAGCATCAGCAGCAGGAAGGGAATCGCCAGCACCGCCAGCAATTCGCCGCCGAGCTTCTCGAACAGGTGCGGCAGCGCCGGTCCATCCACTCTTATATTGTCGGCATTGGCAATGAGCCCGCGCATGGTGGCGGTCAGGCCTCGCGCCATGCCGCCGGAGAAGGCAATCAGCACCAGCGTCGCGCCGGCAATGATGAACCAGGTATTGACTTCCTGGCTCTTGACGACGTCGCCGCGCTTGAGCGCCTCCTCCAGGCGCTTTTGCGTCGGGTCTTCTGTTCTTTCGGTATCGTCGCGCTCTTCGGCCATCGATCAGCCGGGCGGCGCCAAGCTGCCGAGCACGCCGGCGAGATAATCGACGAAGGTGCCCATCATCGCCCCGATCACCAGCATCAGCAGCAACAGACCCAGCAGAATCGACAACGGCAGACCGATGAAAAACACCTGCATCTGCGGCATCAGCCGCGACAGCACGCCGAGGCCGAGATTGAACAGCAGGCCGAACACGAGGAACGGCGCGGACAGCTGGATACCGATGCGGAAGGCGGCGGCGATGACGTTGGTGATGTGCTGGGCCATATCGCCGACCAGCGGCACCTCACCGGGCCGGAACAGGCTGTAGCTGTCGTTGAGCGCGGCGATGACCAGTTGGTGCAGGTTGGTGGCGAACACCAAAGTGATGCCAAGCACCGTCAGGAAATTGCCGACCAGCACGCCCTGCTCGTTTTGCGACGGGTCAACCGCAGTGACGAAACCGAGCCCGAGTTGCTGAGCAATGACCGAGCCGGCAACCTGCAGCGCCGAGATGGCGAGCCGCGCCGTCAAACCAAGCAAGCCGCCGATCACCATTTCCTGGCCGAACAGCAAGAGCGTCGGCCCGAACTCCTTGAGATCGACGGCATAGGCTTTCTGGTGCAGCGGCAACAGCACTGCCGTGAGCACCAGCGCGATGGTAAGCCGCACGCGCGCCGGCAAGTTCAATTCGCCGATGCCCGGCAGCAGCATGACCATGGTGCCGATACGCGCGAAGGTCAAAAGGAATGCCGCAGCAAGCGCCGGCAGGAAGGAAACGTCGATGTGCATAAGACGTCAGCCGCTGACGATGCGCGCGGCTATCCGCAGCATCTCGGCGTGCAGTTTCTCCGCCATGAACGGCAGCGCGATCAGCAGTGAAATGAAAATCGCCAATATTTTCGGCACGAAGGCGAGCGTCATCTCCTGGATTTGCGTCAGTGCCTGGATTAACGAAATGACGATACCGACCGCCAAGCCCACCAGCATCACCGGCGCCGACACGACGATGAGCGTGTAGATCGCCTCACGGGCGATATCGAGAACTTCCGGTCCGGTCATTTCGCTTCGGTTTCTCGGCTGCCATCGCCCCGCAAACTAGATCGGCATCTTCATGATTTCTTCGTAGGCGGCGATGACCTTGTCGCGCACCGCCACCACCGCATCGATGGCGACCTCGGTATCGGCCACCGCGGTGACCACGTCGACCATATTGCCGCCGCCATTGGCCATGGCGCGCACCTGCTGATCCGACTTGTGGCCCGACTCGTTGACGGTGTCGATTGCTTGTTTGAGCACGGAGGCGAAGCTGTTGCCGCCCCCATCGGCTGCGGACGCCTGGCCGAGGGCAAGCGATGGGTCGGCGGCCAGACGCGCCATATTGGCATAGGCGCTGGCGGCGGCGAGCGGTGAAGCCATGCTTTAAACCTCTCAAGCCTTGAGAATGTCGATGGTGCGTTGGATCATGCGGCGGGTGGCGCTGATCACGTTGATATTGGCCTCGTAGGAACGCTGCGCCTCACGCATGTCGGTCATTTCCAAAAGTGCATTGACATTGGGGTATTTGACGTTGCCGTTCTTGTCGGCAGCCGGATTGCCGGGCTCGTATTTCAACCGGAATGCTGAGTTGTCGGTTCGCGTGCGGCCAAGCTCGACCAGACGCACGTCGAGCGAGCGGTCGAGCTCGCTACGGAAAGTCGGCACCTTGCGCTGATAAGGCTCGCCGCCCGGACGCAAGGCGGTCGAATCCGCGTTGGCGACATTCTCGGCGATGATCCGCATCCGCCCGGCCTGGGCGCGCAGGCCGGAAGCGGCGATCGCCATGGTCTTCAGGAAATCCACAGGCTGTCTCCTGGCTTAAGGATTGCGCGCGCTCACGACTTTCCGAGCGCGGTCTTGATCAGGCTGAGACTGCGGGCATAGAGCGCGGTCACCGCCTGATAATCCATCTGGTTCGCCGCCACCTTCATCATCTCCTGCTCGAGATTGACTGCATTGCCGGTCGGCGCCACCTCGTAGTGACCCTGCGCCTGAGTGCGGAACGGCGATGCACCGCCTCCCAGGCCTGCCAGGTGGCCGCTTTCGGTGCGCTCGAGGGAGACATTCGCGAGCGGCGTCCCGGCAACTTCGGTCGGCGCTTCGAATTTCAACGGCGCCAAGTCGCGGGCGCGGAAATTGGGCGTATCGGCATTGGCGACGTTTTCCGCAAGCACCCGCTGACGTTCCTGGCTCCATTGCAGGCGCGTGCGCAGCATGGACAGGATGGGAATATCGGTGATCGACATCGCTTCGCCTCTGGAACCGCAACTTCCGGTGCGGCAGACTTTGCCGGGGGTATGGTTAAGGGCAGGTAAAAAGATAGGGGCCGAGCGGAGTTGGAGTCGCCATTCATTAACCATGGCGGGGCGCTGTTAATGGGCTTTCGCTACGAAAAAGCCCCTTTTTTGTTAAGTCTCTGTTAGTATTCGGCTCGGCAAATAGTGCCTAAGGGATTAACCATTCGGGCGAACCACGCCCGGAAGCCTGCGGCGCGTAGGATGGAGCGCTTGGATGTTCACGAACCTATTCGGCTCGGAGCTGCCGCTGGCTGCACGATTCTTAATCGCCTTCGTGGTCGTGCTGGCGCTGATCGGCCTGACGGCCTGGCTGGTACGTCGTTTCGGCGCGAGCCGGCTTGGCGGCAGCAGCGCCCGCGGACGTCAGCCGCGGCTCGCCGTCATTGACGCCGCAACAGTCGACGGCCGTCGCCGCCTGGTGCTGATACGGCGCGACAATGTCGAGCATCTCTTGATGATCGGCGGTCCAACCGACGTGGTGATCGAACCGAACATTGTCCGCGCGGTCGCCGCGCGCGAGCCCGGACGAATGACGGTTCCTCCGGAACCGATACCCCGTGTCGTGCCGGCCGCCGAAAACGGCTGGCCGCTGCAGCCGGTGAGCGAGCCGCCGCCGCTTGTCACGCCGCGCAGCTATCGTTCGACCGCGACCGAAGAACCCTGGCATCCGCCCGAGCCAGGCGCGCGGGCGCGTCCTCCCGAAACTCTCAGCGACATTGCCGCCGAATTGTCGAGCCGGCTCAACCGGCCCGAAAGCACGCCCCTCCGAGCCGAGCCCGTCGAGCCACGCGCCAATGCGCCCGTTGAGCCGCCGGCATCCCCGCAGACCGATCACAATTTGGCGGCGATGGCGCAGCAACTCGAGGCGGCGTTGCGCCGCACTGCCATTCCGGAAGCCCGGCCTCCGGTCACCGATGCGCTGGCGTCGCCGCCGAAAGCGGGTTCTAATCCGCTGCGCGACTTCAAGCTGCGCCTCGAACCGAAGGCTGAGGTCAAACCCGAGCCAAAGCCTGAGGTCAAAATTGAGCCGAAGCCCAAAGTTGAGCCAAAGCCCGAGCTCAAAGTTGAGCCGGCGCCCGAGGTCAAGGTTGAGCCCAAGCCCGTAGTCGAGCCAAAGCCCGAGCCGAAAATCGAGGCGCCGGCGGCCAAGATCGAACCTCCGCCTCCACCGCGGAGCGAGCCCGCACCGAAGGTCGAGCCGCCGCCCGCGGCGAAAATCGAGTCAGCGCCTCCGCCGCCCAGCGAGCCGCCGCCCGTAGCCAAGGTCGAGCCGCCAGCCGCGGCCAAGGCCGAACCGCCGCCGGCTCCGAAGCAAGAGCCACCGGCGGAAGCCAAGATCGAGCCACCGCCGGCGCCCGAGGTGAAGGAAGCGCAAGCGGAGCCGCCGCCGGCGGCCAAGATCGAGCCGCCCACGGCCGAGGCGAAAGCCCCGCGCAAAGCCGAGCCGCCGCCGGCGCCAAAGGTCGAGGCCAAGGCCGCGCCTAAAGCCGAGCCGCCAGCTGCCAAGATCGAGCCGCCTCCTGCACCGAGACCTGCACCCAGCGCCGAAGCAAAACCTGCGCCCAAATCCGAGCCGAAGTTGGTGCCCGAGCCCAAGCCCGAGCCGGCAGCCGCAACAACCAAGGAAGTGTTCGACAGTTTCGAAGAGGAGATGGCGAGCTTGCTCGGCCGTCCGCTAGGAAAATCGTGACAGGCTTTTCTGGCCGCCGTGTCCGTCTGTTGACGGTGGCGGTCGGAGTAGCCGGGATCCTCGCAGCGCTGACGCAGCCGGCCGGCGCGCAGGACGTCAGCATCAATTTCGGCCAAGGCAGCGGACTGACCGAGCGCGTCGTTCAGATGATCGCGCTGCTCACGGTGCTGTCGCTGGCGCCGTCCATCCTCGTGATGATGACTTCCTTCACGCGCATCGTGGTGGTGCTGTCGCTTTTACGCACCGCGCTCGGCACCGCCACCGCGCCGCCCAATGCCGTCATCGTCTCGCTTGCGCTCTTTCTTACCGCCTTCGTAATGGGGCCGGCGCTGCAGCGGGCTTACGACGCCGGCGTCAAGCCGCTGGTGGCTAATCAGATCACCGCCGAACAGGCTTTCGAGCGCGCCTCGGTGCCGCTGCGCGCCTTCATGCAGAAGAACGTCAACGAGAAGGACTTGAAGCTGTTCGTCGACATGTCGAAGGAAGCGGCACCCGCCAAGCTCGACGATCTTTCGCTGCGTGTCCTGGTGCCGGCCTTCATGATCTCCGAGCTCAAGCGTGCCTTTGAGATCGGCTTTCTGCTGTTCGTGCCGTTCCTGATCATCGACCTGGTGGTCGCCTCGGTGCTGATGTCGATGGGCATGATGATGCTGCCGCCGGTGGTCGTCTCTTTGCCGTTCAAGCTGATCTTTTTCGTGCTGGTGGACGGCTGGAGTCTGGTGGCGGGGAGTTTGATCCAGAGTTACGGCACCTGAGGCGGCGTCACGTGTGATAGGTTTCCATCGCTCAACCACTATATTGCTGGCCAGAAGCGCGCAGCAGTGAGCCTTTTATACGTCGCGTTCTTGTTGCTGTATTTGCATTATGCTTCGCGCGCCACTTCCTAACGCCGAACGAACCCTTCGATTAGTTGCTTGAAGCGCCAAAATCTTCGACATTCTTTATCGTGATCTTAGCAAGTGTAGCTTGGATGAGCGCAGCGAAATCTGGCTTTCGCTATCGCGCCCGCGCTTCCCGCATTCCACTTCGCTCCATGCGGGCTACGGCGCTCGCAGTTCGGCAAACCGCAACATTTGGTCATAGAGGGGCGTCTTGCGATAAAGAACCGGCTGCCGCAGATCGTCATTGGCTGCGCGCTTTGTTTTCTCCATCAGCCCAAACCGGCAAAGATATTGAAGCGGCGCGAACGCGTGGCGACAGCGCGCTTTCTATGGGCGCGAAATCGAGCCGGTCGGCGACGCATCGGGCTTTGCCGGTACGGCAGCCGGCGCCTTCTGCGTGGCCGCCGCAGCGGATTTCGGCGTGGCGGCTTCAGCCGGCGCAGCCGTTTTTGGCGGCGCGCTCTCCGGTTTGGCGGGCGCAGCATCAGACTTTGCTGCGCTGTTGGGAGCGGCGGCGGCCGAGGGAGCACGCGCGTCGGGATAGCGCGCGCGCATGTCGCGCAGAAAAGCGTCGAGCGTATTGATGCCGGCCACCTTCTGCGCCACGTCGCGGAATTCCGTCCCGCCGGTGCCGATCGGCATCGATACCACATCGAACGCGTGACGATCCGGGCCGTCGGCCATCTTGGCCGCATAACGCTCGCGGAAGCGGGCAAGCCCGATCGCATCGTCGCCGAGCGCGTATCCGATCGCCGCGCGCAAAATGTCGGAGCGCTCGCTCTCGCTGAGCGGCGAAAAATTGCGCCAGCGGTCGCCATAGAGCAGTTCGATCTGCTCGGCCGCCTTGCGCCACCGTTTGGCCGCCCACAGGATGTCGCCGCGCAGCCTGATCGCCTCATGGCTATGCATCTCGCTGATTACGTCGAGCGCGAGGTCATAGCGGCCGAGATCGCACAGCGCGCGCGCCTCCAACAGCAGCCGCTGGTCGCGCAATTCGTTGGCGAGATCGGCGATGCGTGTCGTCTGCAGAATGGCCAGCGCGCGATCCGGCTGGTGATTCATCAGGTAGATGACGGCAAGCCGGGTCGCCACTTGGGCGCGCGCCGCGCCATGCAGCCGGTTGTCTACCTGATGGCGGAGCAGGTCGGCGGCCTGGTCGAGCAGATCGACCGACACCAGCCGGTCGGCCAGCCGCCTTATCATCTCGTCGCCGCGCCGTCCGATGGGGGTGAGCTCGCGGTAATCGTAGAACAGGCCGAGCGCGTCGATCGCCGGCAGCGAATTGCCTTTGCTGGTGAGGAACAGGTCGTCGAAGGTCGCCGCCGCCTCGTCCTGGATCTGGCGGGTGGATTGGGAATTGGGAAAAGCCAGCAACGCCGTGCGCATGACGTGGAAGGCGTCGCGATAGCGTCCGTCCTCGGTGTAGAGATGGGCGAGCAGCTTCAGACCCTGTGCTTCGGTCTCGTCGCCGCGCCATACGGTGGTAAGCGTTTCCAGCTGCAAGATCGCGTCCTTGCGCGGCAGCTCGCCCTCTGCATAACGCAGCATGATTTCGTGCAGGCGCCCTTGCGCGGCCGCGCGCGGGTCGTCGGATCCGGCAGCGGCGCGGTAGGCGGCGAGCGCGTCCTTCTTGCGGCCGAAGCCTTCGTCGAGCTCGCCGGTCAACACCGCCAGCGACGGCGCCATTTTGTGCGGCACACCCATGCTCTGGAACTGGTCGAGGATTTTTGCCGCGCCGGAGAAATGGCGCACCTCGATCGCAGACTGCAACTCCGCCTGCATGGCGATCCGTTGGAACTCGGCCGGCATCGCCTCGGCGGCACTGCCGAGACCCTTGAAGATATCGTAGGCTTGGCCCCATTGGCTTTCGCGCGCGAGCGCAATGGCGCGCCAGACCTGCGCATCGGGCTGGCTGCCGACCTGCGGATTGGACAAATCCTTGAGCGCATCGTCGGGATGGTTGAGCATGACCTTGGAGATCGCCCGCAGCACGGTGCCGGTTACGTCCTCGCCGCCCGGGCGCTGCCCGCTCAGCGCCACATCGAGCACGGCCTTGGCTTCCGCCGACATGTCGTTGGCGAGATAGAAGCGCGCGAGATTAAGCCGCGCCGGATATTGCGCGAAAGGCGGCGCCTCGGCCGCCTGCCTGATCAGCTCATCCTGGCGTTCGTTGTATTTGGCGTGCCGGTCGAAGCTCCATAGCTGGGTATCGAACAGCAGCGACTGATAGGTGGTTGCCGCGCGCGACATCACCGGCGCGGCCGCGTCCGACGATAGCGTGAGCCCGCCCGGACGGCCGAGCACAATCTTGTCGGCGGAGAGCTCGACGGTGATGTCATCGGCCAGCGGCTGCACCACCACGCCGTGGGTCGACGGCAGCATGCGCAGCTCGACAAAATTCTGCGCCTTCACGAAGCCGCGCGCCGGACCGAGCGCGGTGACCACCATCAGCCGGTCGCCGACATCGGGATCGGTGAGACGGTGGACTTTGCGCGGGTCGCCAAACGGAATGGCGATGCTGGCGCGATCCTTGCCGGCTCCGCTGCGGGAAGCGGCGAGCGGGCTCGTCGCATCGACGACGCTGTCGGCAAGCGTCACGATCCAGCTCAGCCCGTCGGCGACAAGGCTTGCCAGGCGCGGTCGCGCCAGGCGGATGCGCACAATCGCCGCGCCGTCGGCTTCGCGCTCGAAGGTGCTGCTGCGAATGGTGCGCACGGCATCCGAGGAAGCGAGCGCGGCGAGATCGATCTTGGCGGCTGTATCGAACACCAGCCAGAGCGCCTCACCACGGCCGAACACGGCGGCCGGCGTCGGTAAAGCGAAGGGAAACTCCATGCGCAGGCTGTCGCCCGACTGCTGCAGGTTGACGACAACGGGGGCGTTTGGATCGGGCGGCGGGTGCGGATGCTCCAGCGCCTTCTGCGGCAACTCGGCCGAGGCGGCGGCCTCCGAAGTCTCGGGCGGTTTGGCCGGCGCCGCCATACGGCCGGCAAGCGCCGCCGGCATGGCGATGGCGAGCGCTGCAACGAGCGGCGCGGCGGCGGCCGCTTTCCTCTCAGTCGGCGGCGGGGCGGCGGGCGCCGCAGCTGGCTTCTTTGCCCGGTCAGGCGGCGCTTCCTTGGCAACCGGTACCGTGGGGGGAGGCGCGATGGTGGGAGCCGCCTCGGCCACCGCCGGCTTAGCCCCCTCCCCGACCGCGGGCGGCTTCGGCTTGGCGGTGCCGATATCGACCGCGATGCTGCGATCTTCCCGGAAGGTGCGTACCTCCGGCGTGCCATTGAGCATGAAAGTAATCGCGGTCGAATCGAGATCGCTTTCGGCGTCGACCGTTTTCAGCGTCGACGGCAGCGCCGCCATAACGTCGGCCAGGTCCCATTTGATCAGCCGGTCGAAATTGAGTTTGAGCTTTCCCTTGCTGCGCTCGGGCACGACATTGACGTCATCCGGGAGCTCAAAAACGTAACGGATGAAGGTGGGCTGGGTCGCAATCTTCACCCGGATGGTCGGCGGCGACTTCTGCCTTTCGACGAGCCGCTGCTTATGCAGCAGGCGCTCGGCCTCCTGCGCCCGTTGCGACAGCTCCGCTATGACCTCTTTCGGCAGGGCGGGCATGACGCCGGTCCAGTCTTCCGGCAGCAGATCGATGAACAGCCGATCGCCGGCCGGCGTCGTATTGATCTTGAACTTGTGTTTCAGCGCCAAACGGATGGTGGTGCCATCGGGATCGCGCCGCGCGGCGCTTACATAGTCCGACGCCGCCGCGCTGATCCGGTCGATCGCCACGTCCACCGGCTTGGTGAAGCTGATCACCATGATCGGCCAGCTCACGCTGACGTCCGCCTTGACCTCCTGGTCGAGGCGGAACATAAGCCGCGCATAGCCGTCCTCGGTAACAACCTTGACTTCGCCTTTGATTGGGTCGTCTGCGCGCGCGCCGAGCGAGCACGTTAGCGCCAAGCCTAGCAGCATCATCGCCAGCAGCGCCCGCACGATCGCCGTCAGTTGCCGGCCGATCCGCCGGCGGCCTGCTTGCGCGCGCGTCTCTTTCAAGCTGATCGGCGATGCCGTCATAGAGCCGTCCCGGCCGGCGAAACAATGCCGGCCGCGTCAGCCTAGAGTTTGGCGTTTAAGGCGGCGTTAACCGTGTCGTTCAATTGCCGCTCGGCTTGCCCTCGATCTTCGGCAGCTGGTCCACCCCTTGCGGATTCGCATTGGGGCCGGCGCGGTTGGCGAGCTCGACGGTGAGCCGCTCGGCGGCGTCAGGCGACATCTGCGCCATGATCTCCGACATCTTGCGCGGATTGATCTGGGTGACGACCTCCACCAGGATTTTCATGTCGAGCCGGTCGAAGATGCGGGCGGCATCTTTCGCCTTCATGTTCTCGTACATGGAGACCAGGCTTTTGAAGCGCTCGCGCTCCGCCTTGTCGCGATTCTCGATCGCATTATTGACGCGCGACTCAACGTCCTTGAGCTCGGCGACTTTGGCCTCCACCCGCTTTTCCGCGGCCTTGAGCAGGCTCTCGCGCATCTCGATCTCGCGGTTACGGGCATCGAGCTCCTTGCTGCGCTCGCGCAGCCGCTCCAGCACCGCACGCTCGCCGGGCGAAACGAAGCGGCCGGGTTCGATCGTGAAAGAAGTGCCGCCGACTTCGAGCTTGGGCGTCTCGGGCGGCTTCTTGCTCAGCGCCAGCGGCTTCGTGTCCGGTTTGCTGTTGCTGTCGACCGATCCAGTGATGTCGCGCTCGTTGCCGTCCCTATAGTTGAACATTTCATGCGCCCAGGATTGTTTGGACGCGGAGGCACCGGGCGCAGCGGCTTTGTCGGCGATAACGATCTTGGGACGGTCGGGCACGCCCTCCGATGCGGCGCCCTGTATCTTCTTGGCATTCTGCTCCAGCCGTTCGGCCAGCGTGTAGCCGCCATCAAAGACCAGCCCCGACACTTTGAGCGCGAACAGGCAGATCATCGCCAAGAGGACGATCGGAATAAGCCGGAAATCGCGCGCCCAGCGCATCATGCCGCAGAGCGGGTCGACCGCACCCGCGTGCGCGCGGCGAAGGCCTGCGCCGCGGCGGCAAGTGCCTTGGCGTCGGGCACCGCGGGCAAAGGCTCTTTTGTACGCACGGCGCCGGTGACCCGGGCAAGCCGCCCCAGCAGCTCCTCGCCGGCCATGAGCTGACGCTCGAGGTCGGCGGAAAGCTGCTCGGTGCGTTGCAGCCGCCCGCCCAGCGCCTGCTCGCCCTCGCGCATGGTCGATTTAAGCCCGGCAATAGCGCGCTCGGCGATCTCGGTGGCGGTGATCAATTCGGCGATGGTCGCGCGCAGCGACTGCTCGTCGGCCTTGAGCAGACGGAGCTGTTTATTGAGACGCACGCAATAGAGAATCGTCAACAGCAGCAGCACCGCGACCATGCTCTCGACCAAGTAGCCAAAATGATAGGTCATGGCGTCTCCGTTCGACCGATGGGCTCGTCCGCCTTCTCGAACATGGCGAACGTGGTTTTTGGCTTGCGTAAGGATTTGCTGACGCGCACGGCGACGCGGTCGCCGACCCGTCCCATGCGGCCTTCGGTGAGCGTGATGTCGCCGCAACGCACCGCGACCAGCGCGTCCGGCTTGAGTTCGAGCGCTAGCGTATCGCCCACATTGAGTTTCATGATCTGCCGCAATGGCAGCCGCGCCTCATAGAGAACGGCGTCGACCCCGATCTGCGCCGCGCCAATCTCGGTGGCGAGATGGCCTTCCCAGATCGGGTCGCGGCCGAACTTCTCGCCCATGAACATCTGCAACAGCACGGCGCGGATCGGCTCGATGGTCGCGTAGGGCAAGAGCAGTTCGATATTGCCGCCGCGGTCCTCCATGTCGATGCGCAGCCGCACCAGGATCGCCGCATTGGCCGGGCGCGAGATGGCGGCAAAGCGCGGATTGGTCTCCAGGCGGTCGATCTTGAAGTTGACCGGAGATAGCGGCTTGAAGGCCTGCTCGGCGTCGGCGAGCACGATCTCGACCATGCGCTTGACCAGATTGGTTTCGATCGTGGTGTAGGGGCGGCCTTCGACGCGCACCGCGCTTTGCCCGCGGCGGCCGCCGAGCAGCACGTCGATGATCGAATAGATCAAGCTGGAATTGACGGTGGCGAGGCCGAAATTTTCCCACTCCTCCGCCTTGAACACGCAAAGGATCGCCGGGAGGGGGATGGAATTGAGGTAATCGCCGAAGCGCACCGACGTGATGCGGTCGAGCGAGACTTCGACGTTGTCGGAGGTGAAGTTGCGCAGCGAGGTCGTCATCAACCGCACCAGGCGGTCGAAGACGATTTCCAGCATCGGCAGCCGCTCATAGGACACCATCGCCGAGTCGATGATGGCGCGAATGCCGGAATTATCGTTGAGCGAGACGTCGGAAAGATTGAAGCCGAGCAGGCTGTCGATTTCCTCCTGATTGAGGATGCGCTCGGCGCCGCCCTTGGCGGATTGGTTGAATTGATTTTCGTCGTTCGTGTCGATCATCGCCGTCCATTGGGCGACGACTGAATCGTCACTGTCGGCTGCAGCGTCGGTCTCCGCTGGTGCCGATTTGGCGGCTTCCGATTCCAGCGCCACGCCCCACTCGGCGGCTTGCGCGTCTTGGTCGATCTGGTCTTTCTGAGACATGAGTCTAAGCCGTCACTGGACGATGATTTCCTTAAACAGCACGGCGGTGACGTGGTTGGGAGCGAGCGCGGCGTTGACCCGCCGGGTCAGCGCCTCGCGCAGCCGATAGACGCCGGCCGAGCCGTCGAGATCGGTTGGCCGCAGTTCGCGCAGATATGTTTGGAAGGCATCCATCACCCGCGGCATCAGCGGCTGGATTTGCTCCACCAGCTTCGCGTCCGGCAACTCGAGCACGATCTTCACCTTGAGGTATTGCGTGCGGTCGCTGCCGCCGTTGGCCAGATTGACCAGCACGTCGGGCACATCAACGAAGACCGCCGGCTTCTCGGCGGCGGGCTCTGCGGCCTTTTGCTCGGCCGGATGATTGAAGAAGAAGAAGTAGGCCGCTCCGCCGCCGCCGCCCAACACAATAAGCGCCGCTGCCGCGATGATGATCATTTTCAGCGACAGCAGATTTTTCAGCGACAGCTTCTTCTTTTCGGTCGCCTCTGCCGCCTCGGCTTCCTCATCCGGCTTGTCGTCGACTTCCTCTTCCGCCTTCTTGGCCTTCGCTGCCATGAAAAGCCCCGACTCTAGCTCTGTGGGGCCAGCTACGACCTCTCGCGGCACGCTGCGGATGCGCGACCCCCCGCGCCCCTCGTGGGCGAAGGTAAGTTGGTATGGTTAACAGTTTGTTTCCGGGTTCCGCCGGCCGGTATCTTTTGCCGGGTTGCCCGCCCCTGACGGCGCATTTTGCCCTGCGGCAAGCCCGCTGTTTCAGCCCAATCAGCTGATTCAGCAGCGTTTTCCGATTTGGCACGCCGACTGCACCAAAAACGGCAGCCGCGCGCTTGGGAGAGCTTGCGGTCACGTTCGAGCGGGAAGGCCTCGGGAGGGCTCTACCGCGCCGAAGGGGAGATGACCGATGCAGAATGCTGTTCTCGTCGGACTATCGCGTCAGATGGCGCTCGCGCGCGAACTTGACGTGGTCGCCAACAATATCGCCAATCTCAACACCACCGGCTTCAAGGCCGACGGCTCACTGTTCGAGGAATACCTCTCCTCGGGCGCGCAAGCCGACCAGACCGGCGACCAAGTCAGCTTCGTGCGCGACCGCGGCAGCTGGCACGATCTGTCGCAGGGGCCGATCGAGAAAACCGACAACCCGCTCAATGTCGCCATCGACGGCGATGGTTTCCTGGTGGTGCAGACGCCGCAGGGCGAGCGCTACACCCGCAACGGCGCGCTGCAGATCAATGCCAGCGGCGAGCTCGTTACCAGCGACGGCAACCAAGTGCTGGGCGACGCCGGAGCGATCGTCCTGCAGCCGACCGACAATCAGGTGTCGATCAGCCGCGACGGCACGGTCAGTGTGCGCGAAGGCAACGCCAAGGTCAGTTCGCTGCGCGGCAAGCTTCGCCTGGTCCGCTTCGACCAGCCGCAACGGCTGCAGAAGGATGGCGGCAGCACGTTCGCGCTGACCGGCGGCACGACCGCGCAGCAGGATCTCAAGTCGAATGTGATTCAGGGCGCGATCGAGAAATCCAATGTGCACGGCGTCGTCGAGATGACGCGCATGATCGAGATCACCCGCGCCTATACCCAGATCGCGGCCATGCTGCAGCAGCAAAGCGACCTCAGTCAGACCTCGATCGACAAGCTCGCCGAAGTCCCGAATTGATGATGGAGAGTTGATCCGATGCGTGCCCTAAACACCGCCGCCACCGGGATGATGGCGCAGGAACTCAATGTCCAGGTCATCTCCAACAACATCGCCAACATGCGCACCACCGGATACAAGCGCCAGCGCGTCGAATTCCAGGACTTGCTTTATGAGCATGTCAGCCGCATCGGCACGCAGACCTCCTCGCAAGGCAATATTTTACCCGTCGGTATCGACCTCGGCGGCGGCGTGAAGACGGTCGGCACGCCGCGCCTGATGACGCAAGGCACGTTGACCCAGACCGGCGGCACTCTCGACGTCGCCATTCGCGGCGAAGGCTTCTTCAAGATCGCGCTGCCGGACGGCACCTACGCCTACACCCGCGACGGCTCGTTTCAGATGGACGCGCAGGGCCGCATCGTCACCGCACAAGGAAACGTGGTGCAGCCGGCGATCACCATCCCGCAGAATGCCACCGGCCTGACCATCAACGTGCAAGGCCAGGTCTCGGTGACGCCGCAGGGCTCGACGACGCCGACCGTGCTCGGCCAGTTGACGCTCACCCGTTTCGTCAATGAGGCGGGCCTGCTCGCCGTCGGCGACAACCTGTTCACCGAGACGCCGGCTTCCGGCCCGCCGCAGGACGGGCTGCCGGCAACCGACGGAGCCGGCGATCTGCAGCAGGGCAATCTCGAACAGGCCAATGTCGAGGCGGTGACCGAGATTTCCGACCTGATCGCCGCGCAACGCGCCTACGAAATGAACTCCAAGGTCATCTCCGCCGCCGACCAGATGCTGCAGGCGGCCTCCAACCTGATGCACTGAGGCACGATCATGATCGGCAAATTCTCCGCGGCGTTCGCGTTGGTGTTTGCGCTCGGCGAGGCCGCCTCGGCACAGGTGACGGCCGCGCGCGCGCCGCAGCACCCCGTGTTGCGCCCCGCCGCTGTCGTCACCGGCGGCGTGGTGCGCATCGGCGATCTGATCGAGCACGCCGGCATCATCGCCAATGTGCCGATCTTCCGCTCGCCCGATCTCGGCGCCACCGGCACGGTATCGGCGGAAGCGGTAGTCGAAGCCGTACGTGCCCATGCGTTGGTCGGGCTCGACACCGGCGGCGTCAGCGAAGTCACAGTCACCCGTGCCAGCCGCGCGATCGCGCCCAAGGAGATCGAAAGCGTCATTACCCAGGCGCTGGCCGGTCGATACCGGCTCGGCGCTCCCAAGGATATCGTGCTCAACTTCGACCGCGATTTGCGCACCGTGCATGTCGAGCCCAGCGCCAAAGGCAATGTGCGCGTGGCCCGCATCGATTTCGATTCACACAGCGGCCGGTTCACCGCAACGCTCGATATTCCGATCAGCGCCGTCAGCCGCGGCACCCTGCATTACGCCGGCCGGGCGACCGCGACGGTGCCGAGCATCGCTGTGGCGCGCCCGATCGCGCGCGGCGAAGTGCTCACGCAGTCCGACGTAACGGTAGAGCACCGTGACCGCGCCGAGATCAGGGGCGACATCCTCCACCTGCCCGAGCAGGCGATCGGGCTTGCTGCACGCAACACACTCGAGCCCGGCCGGCCGCTGCGCGCCGCCGACCTGATGAAGCCGGAGGTGGTCCAACGCAACGAAATGGTGACGCTCGTCTACCGAGTGCCGGGCATCATGCTGACGGTGCGCGGCCGCGCCGCGCAAGGCGGCGCCGAAGGCGACGTAATTTTCGTGCTCAACGAGCAGTCCAACCGCACGGTGCAAGGCATCGTCGCCGGGCCGGGCCGGGTGGTCGCCGCCGGCACCACCACCCGTGTTGCCGCGAATCTCGTGCCGGCACGATCCGCGCAATTCGGTGAGCATTGACGAATGATGCCGAAGGGCGACCGCCGGTTGCCGGAAATGTCCACGCAAAGGGAAGGCGTCAAGCCGAGACTCGATAGACAGCGCGCGTGCGCACAGCAGTGAAAGTGATGTCGATGAATGTGCTCAAGGTCATCCGCCATGCGGCGCTCGCCGCGCTGGCAGCCTCGTTGCTCAGCGGCTGCGCCGCGCTGGAACGGATCGCCAATATCGGCCGGCCCCCGCCCTTATCGGCGGTCGATAACCCGACTGCGCACCCCGGCTACAAGCCTGTGCAGATGCCGATGCCGGCGCCACAGGTCGCCGCCTATAACCCGAACTCGCTCTGGCGCAACGGCTCGCGTGCCTTCTTCAAGGACCAGCGCGCGCATCAGATCGGCGACATCCTCACCGTCAAGGTCAACATCACCGACAAGGCGGCGATCGCCAACGAAACCCAGCGCAGCCGCAGCAATGCCGAGGATTCCGGCATCACGGATTTCCTCGGCAGCAAGCTGCTCAAATCGCCCACCACCAGTATTCTGCCGGGCCGCATCCTCACGGCCGACTCGACCGCCTCGAGCGACGGCAAGGGCTCGGTGAACCGCCAAGAAGCGCTGCAGACCAATGTTGCCGGCGTGGTCACGCAGGTGCTGCCGAACGGCAACCTGGTGATCGAGGGCCGGCAGGAAATCCGCGTCAATTTCGAGATCCGCGAACTTGTGGTCGCCGGCATCGTGCGGCCGGAGGATATCGAAAGCGACAACACCATCGACTCCAGCAAGATCGCGCAGGCGCGCATCGCCTATGGCGGGCGCGGCCAGATCATGGACGTGCAGCAGCCGCGCTATGGCCAGCAATTGCTCGACGTGGTGCTGCCGTTCTAGCAGAGGGCGGAGGTCGGATATCGGATGTCAGATGTGAGAGCTTAGCAATTTCTGACGTCTGATCTCCGGCTCCCGAAGCTCCCGCGCCGTTGCGCGTCTCGCGAGCGCGTAACGGCGTCTACGACGCGGCCTCCGGCAGCTCCCCAGCCGGGGGCCGCGGACGTTTTCGGCAGCACCGGAAAGATTTGCGCCGCCACGCGTTGAATCAAGCTTGCACGGCCGGCGCGGCCATCCGACATTGACGCCGCGATGCGTCCAGTTTTGCACGCCGCGCAATCGAGGGCGGAAAATACGAGAGGCACGCGTGTTTCCCTTTACCGACACGGCTCCGCGTGCCGCCCATCCTGCGGTCGTGCTCACGCTGATCGCCATCAACGCCCTGGTGTTCCTGTGGACCTGGAGCCTGCCGCCCGGCATGCTTAACCACGTACTGATACAATACGCGCTGATCCCGGTGCGCTACGCCTCGCCCGATCTCGCGCGTTATATCGGGCTCAATCCGCACGATTATTTCCCGCTCATCACCGACGCCTTCCTGCACGGCGGGTGGCTGCACATCATCTTCAACATGTGGTTCTTGTGGATTTTCGGCCCGGCCATGGAAGCGCGCTTCGGCCGCTTCTGGTTCGTGATCTTGTATTTGGGCGGCGCGTTGTCGGCGAACGTTGTACAAGTTATTACCCACCCGTTGTCGACGGAGCCGGTGCTTGGCGCGTCCGGCGCGATCGCCGCGGTGATCGCCGCTTATGCGGTCATCTATCCGACAGAACGGGTTATCACCATTGTGCCGATCATCTTTATTCCGCTGTTCATCCCGGTGCCCGCGATCCTGTTCGCGGCGATCTGGTTTGGCCTGCAAGTGCTGGAGGGCTCGACCGAGCTGGCGCGCCCGGCCATGGCGGCCGGCGTCGCCTGGTGGGCGCATATCGGTGGCTTTGGCTTCGGCGCGCTATTCGCCATCGTCGCCCGCACCCTGATGCCCGAGCCGCAAACGGCGGTCGCGCGCTGGAGCGACATGTACGACCGTCGCGCCCGCGGCCGCCGCGTGCCGGACATCAGGCCGCGTGAATGGCAGGAGTGGTGAGCGCGAAAAGCGCCCGCCGCCGCAAATCAATCGTCGCGATAAATCCGCTCGCGCCGCTCGTGGCGCTCCTGCGCCTCAACCGAAAGCGTGGCAATCGGCCGGGCTTCCAAGCGCCGCAATGAAATCGGCTCGCCGGTCTCCTCACAGTAACCGTAGGTGCCGTCGTCGATGCGGGTAAGGGCCTCGTCGATCTTGGCGATCAGTTTGCGCTGCCGGTCGCGCGCGCGCAGCTCGATGGCGCGGTCGGTTTCCGACGAAGCGCGGTCGGCGAGATCCGGATGATTTTGATTCTCCTCCTGCAGATGCTGCAGGGTTTCTTTTGCTTCTTTCAGAATATCTTCCCGCCAGGCCAAGAGTTTCATGCGGAAATACTCGCGCTGCCGTTCGTTCATGAACGGCTCCCTGTCCGACGGCCGATAATTCTTGGTTTTGGCCAACATCCCACCTGACTCCCTGTCTTCTTGATCTTCTTTGGGCGAGCCATTCTCCCCCTCGCGCGGCTGGCTTATATACGCCCGTCCGACGCCCGACAATATCCGAGTAAGGTCGTGGCTTTCGACCTATTTTTGTGACAATTCAGTGACTTGCGGGAAAAAGTAACCGCCAGCCGCGTCGGTCAGATGACCTAGCGGACACCGGCTTTGGCGAGTTCGACCGCGACCCGCAGGCCAATCTCGCCCAACACGGCATCGAGCATGGGGTCGCCCGAACTCTCATTCAGCCCGTCCACCGCGACCTTCAGGCGGGCCAGCATCGACGGCTCGACATCGCCGTCGAGCAGGCCGAGTTTGAGCGCATCGAGCAGGTCAAGCGCATGGCGTCCCTTCTGCACCGCGCGCTTCCTGCGCTCGGTCGCATCTTCCAGCCCTTGCAGTGCGATCAGCGCATCGACGGTGGAAACCGCCCGCAACGAGCCGGCGGCGGCGGAATTGCGCGGGGCCTCGTCCTGGCCGACGCTAAAGCCATCGCTTGCAGCACGGCGCGCGGACCTCGGCGCGGCCGCAAGCGCAGCTCCATTCGTCCCATAGACGCGCATAGCGACATACCCCTGCCGGTCAAAAACGGCCTGTGAATACCGCCAACCTCATCCCGTATGGTTAATGGCGGGTAAAAATACCGGCAAAAATTACCGCCTCGGCGGAAGCTGCCTGCCTTCCGGCGCTCCGACGATTTCTCGATCTTGCAAAAAGCGAAATATTGCCAGCACCTTGCGACGACTGCGACGGTTGGCACGCGGCTCGCATCAGGCTTGTCCGTCGGACGTCACATTGGGGAGCAGTGATGACGAAGACGTTGCGAGCCGCATGTGTGGCGGTGCTCTTGGCCTTGTGCGTCCCGGTCATGGCCGGGGCGACCTCGCGCATCAAGGACCTCGCCAATATCGAGGGCGTGCGGCAGAACCAGCTGATCGGCTACGGCCTGGTGGTCGGGCTCAACGGCACCGGCGATACGCTCAACAATATTCCCTTCACCAAGCAGTCGCTCACCGCCATGCTGGAGCGCCTCGGCGTCAATATTCGCGGCCAGACGCTGCGCACCGGCAATGTGGCGGCCGTGATGGTGACGGCCAACCTGCCGCCATTCTCCACCCAGGGCACCCGTATCGACATCACGGTGTCGGCGCTGGGCGACGCCAAGAGCCTGCAGGGCGGAACACTGCTGGTGACGCCGCTGCTCGGCGCCGACGGCAATGTCTACGCGGTCGGCCAAGGTTCGGTCGCCATCGGCGGGTTCCAGGCCGAAGGCGAGGCCGCCAAGATCGTGCGCGGCGTGCCGACCGTTGGGCGCATCGCCAACGGCGCGCTGATCGAGCGCGAAATCGAATTCAACCTCAATCGGCAGAGCCAACTGCGCATGGCGTTGCGCAACCCCGATTTCACCACCGCCAAGCGCATTGCCGCGGCAATCAACGACTTCATCGGCGTGCCGACGGCGGAGCCGCTCGATCCGGCGACGGTCGGCATCACCGTCCCGCAGCAATATCGCGGCAACGTGGTCTCGCTGTTGACCGACATCGAACAGCTTCAGGTCGAGCCGGACCAGGCCGCCAAGATCGTGATCGACGAGCGCTCGGGCATCATCGTCATGGGCCGCGACGTGCGCGTTTCGATGGTGGCGGTGGCGCAGGGCAATCTGACCGTCACCATCAGCGAAACGCCGCAAGTGAGCCAGCCGACGCCTTTTTCGCGCGGCGGCCGGACCCGCGTGGTGCCGCGCACCAGCATCGGCGTGCAGGAGGACAGCAAGAAGCTCGCCCTGGTCAAGGAAGGCGTCTCGCTGCAACAGCTCGTCGACGGCCTCAATGCGCTGGGCATCGGCCCGCGCGACCTGATCGCCATCCTGCAGGCAATCAAGGCAGCAGGCGCGATCCAGGCCGATATCGAGGTGATGTGATGACTTCGGCTGTCACGTTGCCGCCGCCGGGGCTTACGGCGCTCGACCTCATGACCGCCCATCAGGTCACGGCGACGAAGCTGTCCGGTACCGGCAATAAAGCCAAGGCAAAAGCCGCGGCGCAGGACTTCGAGGCGGTCTTTCTCAATTCCATGTTCCAGCAGATGTACACCGGCATCGACGGCGAAGGCCCGTTCGGCGGCAATGGCGCGACGGGCGTCTGGCGCGCGTTCCTTACCGACGAATATTCCAAAACCTTCGCCAAGGCCGGCGGCATCGGCATTGCCGACGAAATCTACCGCAGCCTGATCGCTCAACAGGAGGCACGCTCATGAGCAAGCCGCAGCCCGAACGCAACACCCCAATCGTCAGCGCGAATGACGCCAAGCAGGCAATCGAGAGCTTGGAAAAAATCATGGATTCGCTGGTCGAGACTATTTCGGAGGAAACCGAGCGGGTGCGCCGCGGGCAGCTGCGCGAGGCGACCGAGCTGGAAGCCAGGAAGGCGGAGCTCGCGCGCCGCTATGCGCAGGAAAGCAGCCGCGTCAAGGCCGCCGGCGACATCATCGAGAATGCGCTGCCCCAAGCGCTCGAGCGCTTGGGCAAGCGGCATGACGCGTTCCGCGCCTTGTTGCAGACCAACCTGACGGTACTGGCGACGGCGCATGCCGTCTCCGAAGGCATCCTGCGCGGCGTGTCCGACGAGCTCGCCCGCAAGCAAGTGCCTTCGACCTACGGCGCTTCCGGGCGCGTCAATCGGCCGGGCGTCAAGACAAGTTTGCCGCTGGCGCTCAGCCGGAAGCTCTAGGAATTTTCCGGGTGTGAGCCGACCGATCATGTCGGCTCGTGCGAAACTCAAACCGAGGCTAAGCCGTGGTTGAAATCTTCAAGCCGGTCACCGTGTCGATGCGGGTGCCGTCAGTCAGAGTGAGGATGTTATTCTTGGTGTCGAGATAGGCGCCATTCGCCATCTGAATGATAGAGGCGGGATCGGTATATTTCGCTCCGGTCGTGGTGTCGTATTGCGTGCCGTCCTGCATCGTCAGGATATTGTTGACGGTATCGATCGTCGTTCCGTTTGAGAGATAGACGATCGGATCGAGCATGCTTTTCGGCTGCACCATTTGCTGGGCAGCCGCCGCTGCATCCAGCGAGTCCTGCAGCTTTTTTGCGTTGGCTTCCTGCAGATTCTGCGAGGCTATTTGCGCATAGAGGGTGCCCGCGCTGGTGACGCTGCTCTGCGAAATCGAGGCGAAGGCGTTGGCGTTGAACGAGCTTTGATTCAGAAATGAATCGATGCTGCCGTCGCCGCCGGCATTCTGCAGCATGCCGAGAAGGCCGCCCTGATTATTCTCGTTCTGGATGGCGGTGAATGCATCGGCGAGCCAGTTCGAGTTCGAGCTCGAGTTCGCGCTGAAAAGCGCCGAGTAATAGTCGCTGGACGCCGAACCGATGACGGAAGTCATACGCACGCACCTCTCGGTCACGCAACAATGCCGCAAAACAGTAAACAAACCCTGGCGCTTAACAGATGGTTAGCATTAACAAATTTTGCACATGCGGTATGCCGGGCCTCGAGATGCGTCGCTGCCGGCAATAGTTGCCTTCGCGGCGGCCGCGCAGATCATCGCAATTCGATTTAAATGCGATCCTTGCACGCAAGGAAGCGATAACTCGTTAACCATGTTCTTTTACGCGCCATTGGTGGGGGTATGTCATTACTGCCGGAGGTCCTGCATCCACACGTGTCGCTGCCAGTACGGCAAAAAGACCAGAAAGGTAGTATAAGATGTCCGACATCGTCCTCTCGGCGGGTGTCCGTTCGAACCTCCTGCAATTGCAGCAGACTTCGGACTTGATCTCGCAGACGCAAACCCGGCTGGCGACCGGTAAGAAAGTCAACTCCGCGCTCGACAACGCCAACAGTTTCTTCACCGCCCAAGGCCTCGACAACCGCGCCAACGACCTGAACAGCCTGCTGGACACGATGTCCACCGGCATCAACACCATTCAGGCCGCCAACAACGGCATCACCTCGATCACCAAGCTGGTGCAGTCGGCGCAGGCGCTCGTGACGCAGGCGCAGCAGACCACTGACACGGCGACGCAGGCGAGCCTGGCCACGCAATTCGATGACCTGTTGACGCAGATCGGTCAGCTCGCGGGCGACTCCAGCTTCAATGGCGTCAACCTGCTGGGTGGCGATACCCTGACGATCACGCTCAACGAGACAGGCACGTCCACCACCTCGGTCACCGGCGTCGACTATACCAATGCCAACAATTCGCCGCTGAGCATCGCCAACGCGGCCAACAACTGGTCGACGGCAGCCGACATCACGACCGCGAGCACGGCGCTCAGCGCCGCGCTCACCACGCTTCGGTCTGAAGCCCAGACCCTGAGCGCGAGCCTGTCGGTCGTGCAAATTCGGCAGGACTTTACCAAGTCAACGATCAGCACGCTGCAGACCGGCTCCGACAATCTAACGCTCGCCGATTCGAACGAGGAAGGCGCGAACCTGCTGGCGTTGCAGACGCGCCAGCAGCTATCGAGCACGGCGCTGTCCCTCGCTTCGCAGGCCGATCAGAACGTGTTGCGTCTGTTCCGCTGAGCGGCATAACCAAAGCCAGACAAACGGCGGCCCGCGGGCCGCCGTTTTTTTATGCGCTGCGCAATTATGGTTACCGAATTGCTAAAGCTGACGAAATTCCAACGCCGCAAGGCGGTATTAACCGTCCGTCAACCCTAACAATTCATCATCGCGGTCACGCGATTTGACCTTACGAGGGCAAGGAGTTCGCCATGAGCGATATAGTACTGTCCGCCGGTGTTCGTTCGAATCTTCTGCAATTGCAGCAAACATCGGATTTGATCAACAGGACGCAGACCCGGCTGTCGACCGGCAAAAAGGTCAATTCGGCCCTCGATAACGCCATCAATTTCTTCACCGCGCAGTCGCTGAGCGTGCGCGCCAACGACTTGAGCAGCCTGCTGGACTCGATGTCCAACGGCATCAACACCATTCAGGCCGCCAACAACGGCATCACCTCGATCACTAAACTGGTGCAGTCGGCGCAGGCGCTTGTCACGCAGGCGCAGCAGACCACCGATACGACGGTGCAGGCGAGCCTGTCATCGCAATTCGACGCCCTGCTAACCCAGATCGGACAATTAGCCGGCGATTCCGGCTTCAATGGCGTCAACCTGCTCGGCGGAGACACGCTGACCGTCACTCTCGACGAAACGGGCAATTCGACTGTCAGCGTGAGCGGCGTCGACTACACCGCCGTTGGCAACGCTCCGCTGAGCATCGCCAACGCGGCCAACAACTGGTCGACCGCCGCAGACATCACGACGGCTAGCACGCAGCTCAGTGCGGCGCTGACCTCGCTGCGTTCGGAATCGCAGACCCTGAGTTCCGGTTTGGCGACGGTGCAGATCCGGCAAGACTTTACCAAGTCGATGATCAACACGCTGAGCACCGGCTCCGACGATCTGACGCTGGCCGACAGCAACGAGGAAGGCGCCAATCTGCTCGCCTTGCAGACCCGTCAGCAACTGTCGACCACCGCACTCTCGCTGGCGGCGCAGGCCGACCAGAACGTCTTGCGGCTGTTCCGTTAAGCCGGTTCGAAGAACCGATCATATCGCCGGCCTGACGCGCGTTAGGAAACTTCCCCCTGCGCCGGGCCGGATGGACGAGCAGCCGCAAGGAGCGGCACCGAATGGGGCTCAAAGTCGAACTCAAACCGGGCGAGCGTTTCATCCTCGGCGACTGCCTCGTCACCAACGGCGACCAGCGCACGCGGCTGCTCATCGAGGGGCAGGCGCCGATGCTGCGCGAGAAAGACATCATGACGGCGGCGCAAGCCAATACGCCCGCCAAGCGCATCTATCTCGCCGTCCAGCTCATGTACACCTCACGCGACCCCAGCGTGCATCACGCGACCTATTTCGCGCTGATGCGCGACCTGGTGCAGGCGGCGCCGAGCGCGTGGCCGCACATGGTCGAGGTGAGCAATCACATCCTGGCCGGCGAAATGTACAAGGCGCTCAAGAGCGCCAAGTCCCTCATCGCTTACGAGAAGGAGCTACTCGATCATGCGACACGCGGCAAAAACATACGGGGCGGTCGCGAATCAGACCGCAAATCCGCGTGAGTTGGAAGCCGATCTGCTGCTGACCGCCGCCGCACGGCTGCAAGCCATTCGCGACGCCTGGGAGGGCAAGCGCCTGGAGCTCGACGCGGCGCTGCTTTATAACCGCAAGCTGTGGTCGATCTTCGTGACCGCGGCGACCAGCAAGGAAAATCCCTTGCCGGCCGGCATGCGGCAAAACGTCGCCAATCTGGGGCTGTTTGTGTTCAAGCAAACGCTGACGACGCTCGTCGACCCGAAGCCGGAGAATCTCGGCTCGCTCATCAACATCAATCGCGAGTTGGCGGCGGGACTGCTCGGCCGCGCCTGAAAGCGTGTGCGGAGATCGTGCCGGGCTGCGGCGATGCCGCGGCCTTTTCGCATCGCTACTTCAGATAATTCACCAGGCTGGTCTGGAATAGAATTGCAGTGGTCTGCATCGAGGCCTGCATGCGCGTCTGCAGCTCGAGCAATTTCGTGCCGACTTCCTCGTTCGAAACACCGGCGATCTGCTGCAGATAATTGTTCAAAGTAACGCTGCTCTGCTGCTGGCGGGCTTGCGCGTTGTTCATCGCGGTTTGCGCATTGGCAAGGTCGGTCTCGATACCTTTGACGCCGGACGACGCGGCCAAATTGGCGGTCAGCCGTTGGTCGAGCGCCCCGCTCAGGCCGCTCGCGTTGGGATCGCTCGGGGAGATGTCGACGGCGGCAAGCGTCGCCATATTCTGCACGAGCGAGCGGATGCCGTCCTCGTTTGCGCGCGCGCCGTAGGAAACCACCAGCGATTGATCGACGCTCGCGGTCGCCGTCGAGCGCGCCGGATCGCTGCCGGCCTCGCCGGTGTACCAGATCACCGTATTGGCGGCGCTACCCGCGGTCATGGCGGTGGCGGTGTCAAATGGCGGCCCGGCCACGCGCTGGGGCGGATTGTTAGCGTCTGCATTGAAGAAATCATTGGAGGCAGCGACCGCCGACGCAGCCGTGAGCGAGGTAGCGGCAAGCTGGCCGATGCCCGTCGTCAACGCGGCCTGGAAATTGGCGGCAGTCGCCGCCGGCGTCGCGCCGATGGTGAACTGATTGGCGCCGGGCGGCGAGTTGGTGGTGGCGGTGAGCGTCAGGTTCTCGCCGGTGCCGTCCGGCAAATTGAAGCTCAGCGTGATGCTGTCGCCGTCGCTTGGATTGCCGCCGGAGAAATCGACCGAGAGCGCGGCAGGCGAGCCGCTCGGACCGCTGACGGTGGCGTTGCTCAGGCTTGAATTGACCGAAGCAAGCTTGAGCCCGAACGGCGAAACCGCGTCTTCGGCGACCGATACCGAACTAGCCGTGGGCGCGCTGATCACCAGGCGGCCGAGACCGTCGGCGCCGAGATCGGCCTGGTTGCGTTCGGCGATAAGCTGTTTGAGCCCGGCCTGCGCGCCGTTGCCGTTGAGAATGTGATCGAGCGTGTCCACCGCCGGCTGGTCGGTGGCGCGGCCGGAAAACAAGTAGCGGTCGCCCGACTGCGTGTTGAGCAGGCTGAGCATCTGATCGAGCGAGGATTGCGCGGTCTGCTGGGCGATGGTGGCGCCGCTGCCGTCCCCGGTATTGCCGGCTCCCGCCATCGCCGATTTTACCGCACTTTCGAGGTCCGACATGCTGCCGAGTGCGGTGTTCATGACATTGATGCGGGTGGTCACGTTATTGATGGTGTCGCCGAAGGCGCCGATCGCGGCGAGCTGCGCATTCAGGCTGACCGTGACGCCGCGATCGGTGCCGAGCCCGGCATAGGTGTCGGATTTCTGGCCGGTGCTGAGCTGGCGCTGCAAGTCGTCGAACTGCTGGCGCATGCCCATCAGCTGTTGAATGAGCAGCGCCGATTGACTACCGACCGTGGACACGCTCATACGCTCCTCACATCTTCATCAATGTGTCGAACATGTCGTTGACCGCCGACAAAACGCGCGCGTTGGCGGCGTAGGCGTTTTGCAGGGTCAGCAGGTTCGCCATTTCCTGATCGATATTGACGCCGGCCGTGTCGTTGAAGCGCTGCTGCAACGAGCTGAGCACGATGTCCTGGCCCTGCTTGAGGTTATTGGCGTTGTCGGCCGCCTCGCCTTGCTGGCTGATCACCTGACGCAGGTAGCTGCTGATCGATCCGGAAAACGGCGCGGCGGCGCTGCCGATGCCGGCGTCGGGCGGGAAAGTCAGCGAGCCGGCGGTAAGCTGCTGATAGATGAAATCCGGCCGGGTGCTGTCGCCGGCGGCGGTGCCGGCTTGGTAGGCGACGAGCTTGGACGGATCGGCGACGAGCGCGGCGTTCACCGTGATGCGGCCGGCAAAGCCGACGCTCTGTGAGCCCTGCCCGCTGATGGCGCCGGTATAGAGTTGGCTGCCGTCGGTGAAGAACGGCAGTTCGGCGCTGCCGCCGCTGAGCGAGCTCGCCGTCTCGGTCGTCGCAACGGAATTGACGTCGACCGTATTGGCGGCGCCGTCGTCGAGGACTTCCAGCGTCGTACCGGACGGATTGGACGCGCTCATGCCGGTCGAGGCGAGCGCGCTGTTGATCTGCGCGATGACCGAGCCGATTCCGCCGGAGAAATCGAGACCTACCACCGTGTCGTTTGGATCCGCGGTCGCGCTGTTGGCGAGCGGCAAGGCCGACGGATCATCAACCCGCACAAACGTCAGCGTGTGCGCGGTGTTGGTCAGCGTATCGGTGTAATTGACGGTAATCGTGTTGCCGGCCGACAGATTGCCAATATCGATATCGAAACCGCTCTGTGCGCCGGACGTCGCCGCAGTGCCGGCGGTGGTCTGGTCCGACAATGCGCTCGCCATGCCTGCGGCGATGGCATCGAGCTGGCTTTGCGCCTGCACCAGATCCTGGTCGCGCATCTGCAGATAAGCGGCGATCGTGCCGGATCGGATGGCGTTGCTTTGTATGAGATCGACCGAATTGCCGTTGGGCGAGGTAAGCGTAATGGTACCGACCCCGCTTTGCGACGGATCGGCATTCCATTGCGTCCCCGCGGTGATGGTGCCCTGCGCGTTGAAACTTAACTGCGCGGCTTGGGTGCCGACGAGCTGGACGCCCGAATTGGTGAATACGGTGACCTGATTGTGGTCGCCCTGCACCACATTGATATCCATCAGCTGCGACAACTGGTCGATATAGCTGTCGCGCTGGTCCTCCAAGGTTGCGGTCGCGCTGTCGTCTTGGCCCGAAGCGGCGATCTTCTGATTGAGCGCGGCAATCTGGCTCATCGCCTGGTTGGCTTGGGTCACCGCGTCGGAAATCCCGAGCTCGGCGTTCTCGCGCAAGCCCTGGATGCCGTCGGTCATTTGGTTGAGCTGCTCGGTGAGCAATTGCGCCGTGTTGATGACCCCGCTTTGTGCCGCCGGATCGTCGGGGCTGGTGGTGAGCGCTTGCAGCGCCGTGGTGAAATTGTTGTAGACCGTCTCCAGCGCGTTGGCGCTGCCCGGCTGGCCGTAGACGTCCTGCAGCTGCTGATACATTTGCGCGCGCGTATCGGCGTAGCTTGCGCCGGAATTCTCGATGCGCAACTGCCGCTGCACGTATTGATCGAGCTGGCGCTGCACCCCGCTGATGTCGACGCTGATGCCGGTACCGTTGCTGCCGACGGCGACTTGATTGACCGTTTTGCGGACATAGCCGGGCGTATCGGCATTGGCGACGTTCGCCGCCACCAGCGCGAGGCTCGACTGGCTGACGCGCAGTCCGGAAATCGCCGCGGCGAGCGCCTGGGAAAGACTCATAGCCGGCTGCCGTTTCTGCTAGCGCGCCTTAACCGGCGCGGCTTGTTATCGCAGCATGTTCAGGAGGTCCTGAACCATGGTGTTGCTGGTCGTGATCACCCGCGTGTTGGCCGAATAGGCCTGCTGGGTAACGATCAATTTTGTGAACTCGTCGGCGATATCGGTATTGGAGCCCTCGAGCGAGGAGCCGACGATGGTGCCCGGCGCGTTGTAGGTCGGCGGCCCTGATTCGCCGGTTTCCTGGAAGGCGCCGCCGTCGATCCGCTGCAGCATGTTGGCGCCGCTGAAGTTCGCGAGCGTAACCTCCGCGAGATCGATGGTGCGTCCATTCGAATAGGTGCCGACGATGCGGCCTTTGTCGCCGATCGCGATCGACTGCAATTGACCGGCGGGGAAGCCGTCCTGCTGAATCTGGTTGACCTGCACGTCTCCGTTCGAATCGGCAAACTGGGTGATGCCGTCGGTCCCGTGCACCAGCTGGATATCGCCGAGCGAGATGCCGTCCACCGTCACGCCGGAGAGTGTGATCGAACTGATCGGCGGATTAAGCTCGCCATTGGCACCGAAGGTGTAGTCGGTGCCGGCATTGACCCATTGCACCTGGGAGCCGGTGGCGGTCGAGTCGGTCTCGTAGAACAGATTCCAGGTGTCGGAATGGCCGGCGCCGAGCGAAACCGAGTCGGTTTTGGCCCAGCGCAACTGGACGTTCACCGGCGTGCCGCCGCTGTCATAGGCGGTGACGGTACCGCCCGCAATCGATTCGTTGAGGAATGTGCTGTTGTCGCTTGCTACCACCGAGGTGCTCGGGCTGGTGGAGAAATCCGCGGGATTGATCAGTTCGGAGCCGGGGACTGAAGAATCGCTGTTTGCGGTCTTCGGATAGCTCGCGAGATTGGCCTGGTAATCGATCTCGGAAGTCGCCTGCGCTGCCAAATAGCTGTTCTGAAATTGCAGCGTCTGCGGGACGCTGCCGGCGGGGTTGCCGGTCGCCGGATCGATCGGAATGCCCATCAGGTAATAGCCTGCGCCGTTGATCAGATAGCCGTTCTGGTCGAGCTGGAAATCGCCACGGCGGGTGTAGAGATCGGTGCTGCTGAAGGTCGGCGTGTTGCCGTTAAAACTGTCAGGCTTCTCGACCACGAAGAAGCCCTGGCCATTGATCGCCATGTAGGTCGACACCGATGCGCTTTGGATGTCGCCCTGGACCGTATTGGTCGAGCTGGAGTTGGCGACAACATTGCCGGCCATCTGCTGCCAAATGGTCGTTTCCGGGATCAAGTCGACGAAGCTGGTATCGATCCGCTTGAAGCCCGTGGTCTGCGAATTGGCGATGTTGCCCGAGATGTTTTGCAGAGCGAAGGACTGCGCCTGCATCCCCGTCACCGCCGTGGTGAGAGCACCAAAAATACCCATGACTCGTTCTCCACTGTCACGCGCGCAGGGCTGCCGTCTGGGCCCGCGGACGATCTCGCCGGCAGTTCTTCGCAATCGCCATGCCAAGGAGAATGTTTAAGTCTTTCAGATGTTTACAACGTGCGGCGGTTCCCGTGGCGGCATCGCGCCGGTCGCTTTCTGCCTTCAACCGGCAGATTTTGCCGCTTGCTTCAGGGTGGATCCGCGATGCCGCCTGCCCGCGCAACGCGGTCGAGGAAATCTTCGAGCGCCGTGACGCAGGCGCGGTCGCGATAGACCCTGTGCTTGGCGTCCGCGATCCGCGCGCTCAGTTGCCGCCGGAGCGCCGGATCTTTGGCAAGCTGCACTGCGATCGAAATATAGTCGTCGATGCTCGCGGCGATCGTCTCGCCGATCCCCATCGTTTGCAGAATGGCCGCGCTATGACGGCCGCGCATGAGCGAGCCGACCGTCGTCACGATCGGCAGATTGTGCGGCAGGCTTTCCAGGGCCGAATTGCAGCCCGACCAGCCGATGCTGTCGAGAAACACATCGCACTGGCCGATGGCCTCGACAAATTGACTTTGGCTCATCGGCTTCAGGAAAACGTAATGATCGCTCGCATTGAGGCCGACCTCAGCGAACGCGCGCTTGAGCCGCGCATCGAACAGCTTGTTAACCGGCGGGCCTCCGTTATGCCACAAGAACATGAACTGGCAGTTGCCGGCTTGGCGTGCGATGCGCGCGAATACCTGATCGTATTGGGGAAGATATTTGTACACCGATTGTCCGCACCAGAACGCGGTCGCATCGGGACGCAAACCGAGTTGCGCGCGCGTGACGGTCGCGGCCGTTGTTTTCACCGGCTCGTAATAGATCGATAGGTTCGGCAACCGAACAAGCTTTTCGCTGTAATGCGCATCCGCGTTGGCCGGCTCCATGAGATCGCTGCTGAGAAAATAATCGAGCGTAGGCATGCCGCTAGTCTCCGGGTGCCCCCATGAATTGCACTGCACGGGGGCGAGCCGCTGCGCCGCAAGCTGCAGCGAATGCGTGTCCATCAGCAGTCCAGGATAGATCAGCACGTGCGGGGCGTCGGCGAGGATTTCGCGCCGCCATCCCCCGACGGTAAGCGGACGGCACACGAAACGGTCGCACATCGCGCCGGCGGCGTCCGTCTCCGCATCGTGCGCGCCGAGATGGTAGCCGAATATCTTGAAGCGCTGACGATCCAACTGGCCGATCCAGCCTTTGATCGGAATTTTCCAATTGGAATGGTGACGGAAGAACGCGCTGACGATGCCGACCCGTACCGGCTCGCCCGGCGCGGGCGGATGCGGCAGCGGCGCGGGCGGGTAGGCGCCCGCCATAATCCGGCAGACGAGCCCGCCGTACAGTTTTTGCAGATCGCGATCGTCATAACCTTGATAGGCCAACAGGAATGGCATCCTGACCGCAAGCGCTTTGACCAAGTCGCCGGGCACGTTTGCGGCTTCGACGTCGGCGCAAAGGCGTCGAAGTTTTCGTTCATAGGCGGCGCGGCGGCGGCCAATCTCGGCCTCGTCCGCATACAGGATCGGCAATTCGCCGAAACAGTCGGCAAATCTCGCTTCGGCATGATCCGGTTTGAGGGCGAGCGCCTTCTGGAAATCGGCGACGGCATCGCTGTTTCGATTGAGATCGATATAGATGCGGCCGCGGTTGTAATAGGCGTCGGCATCATTGGCATTGCGCGTCAAAGCCTGGGCGTAGCTGTCGAGCGCCTCGTCGAACCGATTGAGAATGCAAAGCACGCGGCTGCGATTGTTGCGGGCATCCGCGTAGTCCGGGTTGATGGCGAGCGCCCGCGCGTATGCGGCTTGCGCCTCTTCGTGGCGGCCGAGCGCTTCCAACGCCGCGCCGCGATTGTTGTGGGCCAGAAAATAATCCGGGCGCAGCGCCAGCGCGCGATCGAAGCTCTTCAACGCCTCTTCGCAGCGGCCAAGCGTGCGCAACGCGGTGGCGCGATTGTAATGCGCCTCGACGTAGTCCGGCTTGATGGCGAGCGCCTTGGCATAGCTTTCCAGCGCCTCCTCGTCGCGCCCGAGCGTCGAAAGCACCGAGCCGCGATTGTTGTGCGCCTCGGCAAATTTCGATTTCAGCGAGATCGCCTGCTCGAAGCTGTCGAGCGCTTCTTGATGCCGCTCGAGCGCGCTGAGGATCAGCCCGTAGTTCAACAACAGCTGCGGCGACGGCTTGCGTGCGCGCATCGCCGCCGAGACCAGACGCAGGGCTTCGGCCGCCTGGCCAGCGGCGAGCTTGACCAGCGCCAACATCTGCAAGGCGTCGAAATGATCGGGCCGGACGGCAAGAATATCGGCATAGAGCCGGCCGGCCTCGGCCAGACGCCCCTGCTCATGCAGTTTGAGCGCCTGCGCAAGCGCCTGCGGCACGTTGAGCGATTGGGCCTTCGGCAGCGATTGTGGCATCTCGGCGGGCTTTCCCCGCCGAGAGGTAAAAAAGCCGCGCTGAGTCGTCCAGGGGCCTTACGATTGCTGATCGGCGGCCGGCTCGAATTTCAGCGCCACGCCGTTCATGCAGTAGCGCAGCCCGGTCGGCGGCGGCCCGTCATCGAACACATGGCCGAGGTGGCCGAGGCAGCGGCTGCAATGCACCTCGGTGCGGGTCATGAAGAAAGAGCGGTCGGTCTTGGTCGCGACCGCATTGGGCAGCGGCTCATAGAAGCTCGGCCAGCCGGTTCCGCTGTCGAACTTGGTGGCAGAGGAAAACAGCGGCAGGCCGCAACCGGCGCAAGCGAACGTACCCTTGCGGTGCTCGCGGTCGAGCGGGCTGGAACCCGCCCGTTCGGTGCCGTGCTGGCGCAGCACGTTGTACTGCATTGGGTTGAGCCGCTTGCGCCAGTCGGCATCGGTCAGCTTGCGCCAGTCGATATCCTGCGTCGTTGTTGTCATTGTTTCTGCCTCGCCATAGTTGCCGGTGGCCATCAGCGCGCCGAGCGCGACACCGGCCGTCAACACGGTGCGTCGGTCGATCATATCAGCTGTCTCCCTTGTGCGCGCCCCAGATCTCCTGCACGCGCTGATCGCGCCCGCAATTCCAGCGATAGAATTTGTATTTCAGCGGGTTCTTCTTATAGAAATCTTGGTGGTACTCCTCGGCCTTGTAGAACGGCCCAACATTTACGATCTCGGTGTAGATCGGCACCTTGAGCTCCTGCTCGACTTTCTTCTTCGAGGCCTCTGCGAGTTTGCGCTGTTCGTCGTCGTGCGCGAAGATCGCCGTGCGGTACTGGTGGCCGACATCGCAGAATTGGCGGTCCTTCACGGTCGGATCGATGTGGTGCCAGAAGTAAACGAGCAACTGCTGGTAAGAAACCTTGCTCGGATCATAGGCGATTTCCACCGACTCGGCATGCCCGGTGCCGCCGGCGGAAACCTGCTCGTAGGTCGGATTGGCGACATGACCGCCGGTGTAGCCCGAGGTCGTGGAAATCACTCCCGGCACGTGATCGAAATCGGATTCCACGCACCAGAAGCAGCCGCCGGCAAAGGTGGCGATAGCCGTCTTCGGCGCGTCTTGCGCGCCGGCGAGATTCGCCGTGACCGCCGCAAAGAGCAGGCTGAGCAGCAGACGGGCCATCCGCACCTCCCGAACTCGGTCTGTCGCGTCTGACATATACCGATGGCGCATAATAGCCATTCAATTCGCCATCACCCAGCCATCACGCTTGTGCGAGGTTGCCCGGCAAATCGTCTTGCCCGGCGCCGCGGTGCTGCCTAGTGTCGCGGCGCAAAAGCGAGGAATTGCATGCGTTTTGAAGGCACCAAGGCCTATGTGGCAACCGACGACTTGAAGGTCGCGGTCAATGCCGCCATCACCCTCGAGCGTCCGCTGCTGGTCAAAGGCGAGCCGGGCACGGGCAAAACCGTGCTGGCGCTGGAGATCGCCAAGGCGCTGGGCGCGCCGCTCATCGAGTGGCACGTCAAGTCGACCACCAAGGCGCTGCAGGGCCTCTACGAATACGACGCCGTCTCCCGCCTGCGCGACAGCCAGTTGGGCGACGAGCGCGTGAAAGACATCCGCAACTACATCAAGCGCGGCAAATTATGGGACGCCTTCGTCGCCGACGAACGCCCGGTGCTGCTGATCGACGAAATCGACAAGGCCGACATCGAGTTTCCCAACGACCTGTTGCAGGAGCTCGATCGCATGGAGTTCTTCGTCTACGAAACCAGCGAGACCGTGAAGGCGCGGCGCCGGCCGATCGTGGTGATCACCTCCAACAACGAGAAGGAATTGCCCGACGCCTTCCTGCGCCGCTGCTTCTTCCACTACATCCGCTTTCCCGACGCCGACACCATGACGGCGATCATCGAGGTGCATTTTCCCGGCATCAAACAGCGGCTGGTGTCGGAGGCGCTGCGGCTGTTTTACGAGATCCGCGACGTACCGGGCCTGAAGAAGAAGCCATCCACCTCCGAACTGCTCGACTGGCTCAAGCTGTTGATGGTCGAGGACATCGGCCCGGAGACATTGCGCGAGCGCGATCCCAAGAAGCTCATTCCACCGCTGCACGGCGCGCTGCTGAAGAACGAGCAGGACGTGCACCTGTTCGAGCGGCTCGCCTTCATGGCGCGCCGCGAGGGGCGATAGGCTGTGCGCTTAAGGCTCGGCGCGGGGGCTCTCCGGCGCGCTTTCAATTTTATGCTGTTCCACGGCTTGCTTAGCAACGGCGGCATCCGGCGCCGGCGCGGTCGCTCTGGCGGGCGACGCCGCAATAGCCATGCGCGCCCGCCGCGCCGCCTTGCGCCGCCGCGCGCGCTCGCGGGCGCTCGCCAAATGCCGCCTGATCTCGTTGAGCGGTTTTGAGCCCCAATAAACGGTCTGCGCCGCCGCACGGCCGATCACGCCACCCGCCCAAACCAGCTCATAGGGCGAGAACAGCCGCCAGGTCTGATCGTTATCGACGATGCCGCGGGCAATGAGTTCGCCGGCCATCGCCGTGGTGTTGAGCCCGTGCCCGCCGAATCCGCTCGCCAGCCACAGGCCGCGCTCCAGCTCGCCGATCTGCGGCATGCGGTGCACCGAACGGCCAAGCGTGCCGCGCCACAGATACGCGACCTTGACCCGGCCGAGCGCCGGGAATTTGCGCCGTATATCGCCGACCAAACCACGCGCGAACAGGCGCGGCTCCGCCTGCCACACCGTCATACGTCCCGACCACAGCAAGCGATCGCCGCCGACGATGCGGTAGTGGTTGTCGGCCCGTTCGCCATCCGAGACGGCGCCGCGATAGCGGATGACCTCGGCAAGCCGCGGCCCGAGCGGTTCGCTCACCATGACGTATGTGTTGATCGGCATCAGCGTCGCCGAGAGCCGCGGCATCAGGGCGCCGAGATCCACATTGCCCGCGAGCACGACATGCGCTGCGCGCACCCGCGCGTCCGAGGTGACGATACGCTTGCGCACGCCGGCGCTATCGATCGCCAGCGCCGGCGTTTCCTCGAAGATGCGCGCGCCGGCGGCTTCGGCCGCGGCGGCAAGCCCCAGCGCATAATTGTACGGATGCATGTGGAAGGCGCGCGGAAAATGCACCGCGTTGAAATAATACCGGCTCGGCAGCACCGCCCGCACCCGATCGGTCGACCAGGCTTCCACGTCGGCGCCGAATGAGCGCAGCCGCTCGACATAGGCGGGAATGACCCGGCTGTCATCGATCTTGGAGATCTTGAGCCAGCCGTCGACCGGATCGACGCCCGGCATACCGGTCTCCGCGATCGTGCGCCGCACATAGTCGAGGCCGGCCTCCGACAGCGCCCAGAGATGTTTGGCGTGATCGAAACCGATGCGCTCGATCATGCCGTCGATGTCGTCGGCAAAGCCCGGTAGCACGAAACCCGTGTTGCGGCCGGAGGCGGCCCAGGCGACGCGATTTGCTTCCAGCACCGCCACCGACCAGCCGCGCCGCGCCACTTCACGCGCGACCGTCAAGCCGGCGAGCCCGGCGCCGATCACGCAGAGATCGACATCGATCTCGACGCCGAGCGGCCGCCGTTCGGGACTTGCAACCCGCGTCGCCTCGTACCAAGTCTCCGGCGTGGCGTCGGCCATTGATTCTTTCGCTTATCGTCGCTGCCGCGCGCGTGGCTGCGCCAGCGGCATGCTAAATTGGCGCGGATTTGAAATCGACGCCTTCAAATCCGCGCAACATTGAACGAGCTTGAGCTAACCCTCTTGGCCCCGCGACTCGATACCGATCATGCGCCGACTGCTGCTATTCCGCCATGCCAAAGCCGAGCGCGCCGAGCCGGGCGTCAGGGATCTGGGCCGTACTCTCAATGAGCGCGGCCGCAAGGACGCCGCCAAGATCGGCGCCTACCTGGCGGGCCACGCCCTCACTCCAGACCGTGTTTTGATCTCCACTGCCGCCCGCTGCCAGGAGACCTGGAAGCACGCCGCCGCCGCCTTCAGCCCGGCACCGGGCGCCCTCACGGTGGAGCGGCTCTATGACGCCACGCCGCACTCCATTCTTGAAGTGATCAAGGACACCCCGGCCGCCATCCACAACGTGCTGGTGATCGGCCACAATCCCGGACTGCACGAACTGGCGGTTATGCTGATCGCCTCCGGCGACCTCGACGCGCGCGAGCGGCTGCGCGAGAAACTGCCGACCGCGGGGCTTGCGATTATCGATTTTGCTTCCGACGATTGGAGCAAGCTGCACCCGAAATCCGGACGGCTGGAGCGTTTCGTCAGCCCCAAGTCGCTGGAAGCCGCGACCAAATGAGGCAATGAATCTTATTCAAAACTAGCCGAAACATGGCAGTATCTCGCCGCGACGGGAGGGGGGCATGTACCAAAAGATTCTGGTGCCGATCGATTTGGCCGACACGGAGCTCGCCAAGCCCGCCATCAACACGGCAGTCGAGATGGCGAAGACGTCGGGCGGGACCGTGCGGCTGCTCAATGTGCTGCAGATGACGCCGGTCATGCTGGCGGAATATGTGCCGCCGGATTTCGACCTGCAGCAGCGCAAGTCGGCCGAGGAAGCGCTGGCGATCATCGCGCGCGAAAGCGGGCTCGATGCCGCGCATATCTCCAGCGCCGTGCGGCAAGGCGGTATTTATCACGAGGTGCTCGAAGAGGCCAAGGAGATGGGCGCCGATCTCATCGTGATGAGCTCGCACCGGCCGGCCATGCGTACTTATTTCCTCGGCTCCAATGCCGGGCACGTGGTCCGCTACGCCAAGTGCTCTGTCCTGGTGGTGCGTCACTAGCGCGACGACCGTCCGTCGACTTCACCGCTTTGGCAGCAATTCCGCCGGCAGCGCATCCGGGCGATAGGTGCCGGGTCGGTTGCGGCGAAAATAATTTCCGCCCTGCCAAAGAAACAGCGCGAGGAAGGCGGCAACCATGAGTGCGCCGGTCACCACCTTGGCCTGCAGTGAACGCACAACCATCCCGGCTAGACCGAAAGCGACCGCCGCGAAAACGCCAAGGCCCGGCCAATAGATTAGCGGATTGCGGCCCTGTTCGAATCGCGCCGTCGTGCCCGCGCGGGCGAGTCGGCGGTGCAGTTCGCCGACGAAAGCGGAATAGGCGTCGTCCAGCCGTTCCTGCTCGACCATGCTCTTCCACGAACTGGAGATGATTTCGAGCTTGGGCGCGCCCTCCAACCAAATCTCGGTCATATAGCGCTTGGTCTGCATGCTGACCGGACGAAACGACATGCGCACGCGGCGAACGTCGCGCCAGGCGACCCGACCGCGTTTATTGCCGGCGCTCCAATCGAGGCCGCGATCGGTGAGCTTGAACTCCCACGCGCCGCCGAGCAGCGAGGGTCGATAGATATAAGTGACGGCGCCCTCGCCCGCCGCGCCTACTGGATTCATCCGTGACACCGTAGGTGGAAATGACGGCGAGCCGCCGCACACAAAGCAGTCGAGGTATAGCGCATTTCGCTCGCACACGCTTCCACGGTGCGCGTCGCCTCACCATCAGCAAGCAATCATTGCCCATAGCGTGCAGTGCAATAATTCAGCGGCTGTTCGAACAAAGCATCACTGCAATCAAACTATTGTTGGAACGCTTGCGGGCTGCTCGGCGTTTTCGTCTCAGGCGGCGCGCAGAACCGTGCGCCGCATGTGCTGGGCATTTTTCAACAGTCAAAGAGGAGGCGCACACATGATTAAATACACCCTGACGGCTGCCGCGCTGGCTGCGGTGCTGGCGACACCGGCATTCGCGCAGCAGGCTAAGCCGATGACACCGCCGAGTTCCCCGCCCGCCGCGGCGGCCCCGGCAAAGCCCGCCGACGCGGCGAAACCGGCGGAGGCCGCAAAGCCGTCCAACGACACTGCAAAACAGGCCGTCAATGAGCAAAAGCCGGGCTTCGTGCAGAGCCAGGAGGCCGACGAATGGCGCGGCTCCAAGCTGATCGGCACCAGCGTCTATGGTCCCGATAACAAGTCAATCGGCGACATCAACGATCTGATCGTCGACAAAAGCGGAGCGATCAAAGCGGCCGTGATCGGCGTCGGCGGCTTCCTCGGCGTCGGCGAGAAGGAGGTGGCGGTCCCGTTCAGCTCGCTCAACGTCACGCGCAAGCCGAACTCGAGCTCGATCGATAAGATCACCGTGAGCTTCACCAAGGATCAGCTGAAGAACGCGCCGAAGTTTGCTTATTATCAGGCGCCGAAGTCGCAGACGACCGGTTCGAGCGCCGGCGGCATGGCAAGGCCGATGGGCCCCGCGGGCACGATGAAGTAGTTGGGTAATTCTGTTCGCTGCGGCGGCGCCCGGTCCACTGGCCGGGCGCCGTTTTGCGCTCGCAGGCGTTCGGTCATTTTTGCCGGCGCGCGGAGCTGACCTGCTTGGCCGTAGCGTCGCGGCACACTATATCGACCGTCATGCGCATGCTCTACATCCTTGTCCCGCTGTTCGCCTTGCTGCTGCTGGCGCTCTGGTTTGCCGGCAGCGCCTGGGTGCATCTCGGCGGCGGCGAAGACTCGATCCCGCTCTATGGCTATCTCGCCATAGCGGGCGGCGTGCTGTTTTCGCTTTTAATCGGCGGCGGGCTGATGGCGCTGGTATTCTACTCCAACCGCCACGGTTACGACGAGCGGCAAGGCACCTTTGGCGAGCGCGAGCGGCGTCCGCCTTTATAACGCTGGCGGAAAAGCTGTCCGGCAAAATCCCCCGTATCGCGATATTGCGCGACCGGCTATCAATGCCGCCGCCGGCTCCCCGGTATTGGAAACGCCCATGAGCAAGACTCTGGTCCAGGAACAATTCGGCAAGACCGCCGCCAGCTATCTGACCTCCGCCCCGCACGCGCGCGGCGCCAGCCTTGAGCGCCTCGTCGCCCTGACTGCCCCGCAGAAGAATTGGCGCGCGCTCGACATCGCCACCGGCGGCGGGCACGTCGCCTACAGCTTCGCGCCGCATGTCGAACGCATGTGGGCGACCGATATCACCCAGGAAATGCTGGACATGGTGAAGGCCGAGGCAAAAAAGCGCGGGCTTGCCAATGTCCGCACCACCTATGCCAAGGCCGAGGCGCTGCCGTTCGAGGATGCGAGCTTCGATCTCGTGACCTGCCGCATCGCGCCGCATCACTTCGATTCGATCGCCGAGTTTCTCGACGAGGCGCATCGCGTGCTTAAGCCGGGAGGGATTCTCGCCATCGTCGACAATGTCGTGCCTGAGGGCAGCGTCGGCGACTATGTCAACGCCTTCGAACGCTTCCGCGATCCGAGCCACCTGCGCTCCTGGACCATGGAGGAATGGCGCGCCGCGCTCAAAGCGCATGGCTTCGCCATCACGCATGAAGAACAGCTCTACAAGCAGATGGAATTCAAGAGCTGGGCTGCGCGCCACGACGCCAATATGCAGGCCTTTTTGCGCTCGATGCTTTCGCTGGCGATTCCGCAAGTGAAGGCGACGCTGGAGCCGCAGGGTGACGGCGCCGAGCTCACCTTCCGCTTGAGCGAAGGCTTGTTCATCGCGAAGCGGGCGTAACAAGACGGCAGCGTTTGCGCGCGGCGTTTGATCTAGCGCAATGCGTTGAAGAGCGGCGTCCTGTTCGATGCGCACGCTTCCGGCGGGGGCGACGCCCGGCCGAAAACCGTCGTTCGCATCATGCCCTACCGCGTCAATTCCGATCTGCCGCCATCGGTGCGCCATCACCTGCCCGAGCATGCGCAGGACATCTACCGCGAGGCCTTCAATCACGCCTACGCGGCGCATGCCGGCGAGATCGATCAGGAACGGCGCTCGCACATGATCGCCTGGGCGGCGGTCAAGCGCTCCTACGTAAAGGAGGGCGGCGTCTGGGTTCCACGCGAGCTGCAGTTATGAGCCGTCTCCTCGAACTCGCCGAGCGCAATGTTCCGCGTTACACGTCCTATCCGACGGCGCCGCATTTCTCGGCTGCCGTTGGACCTGACATCTATGCCGATTGGCTGGGCGCGCTGCCGCGCGAGGCGACCCTCTCGCTTTATATCCATGTGCCGTTCTGCACCGACCTCTGCTTCTATTGCGGCTGCAATACCCGCGCCGTGCGCAAGCGCGAGCCGGTCGACGCCTATGCCGAGCGGCTGCTCGAGGAGATCGCGCTGCTCGACGCCCTCGCCGGCCGCAAGCTCACTCATTTGCACTGGGGCGGCGGCACGCCGTCGATTCTCGGCCCGCACCGGCTAGAAACGATCGCGGCGCGGCTTGCCGCGCGCTTCGATCTGTTGGCCCTGCAGGAACACGCCATCGAGCTCGATCCGCGCCGGCTGCACAAGCCGTTGGTGCGCAGCTTGGCCGCAATCGGCGTGACCCGCGCCAGCCTCGGCATGCAGGACGCTTCGCCGCACGTGCAGCAGGCGATCGGCCGGGTGCAACCGTTCGAGCTCACCGAACAAGCCGCCGACTGGCTGCGCGAAGCCGGAATCGGCAACCTCAATATCGATTTGATGTACGGGCTGCCGACGCAAACCGTGCGCGATGTGGCGCGCAGCGCCGAGCTGGCAGCTTCGCTCGGAGCCCAGCGGCTGGCGCTGTTCGGCTATGCCCACGTGCCCTGGTTCAAGACCCATCAGCGGCTGATCGACGAGGCCGCCCTGCCCGGCCCCACCGAGCGGCTCGAGCAAGCGCAGGTGGCCGCCGAGACGCTGCAAAGCCTCGGCTATCAGGCCATCGGTCTCGATCATTTCGCGCTGCCGGGCGATTCGCTGGCGCTGGCTGCGCGCGAAAAACGCCTGCGCCGCAATTTCCAGGGCTACACCACCGACGAGGCCGACGCGCTGATCGGGCTTGGGGCGAGCGCCATCGGCAGGCTGCCGCAAGGTTTTGTGCAGAATGCGCCCGATCTCGCCGGTTACGCGCGCGCGGTCGAGGCCGGGCGCTTCGCCACGGTGAAGGGCATCGCGCTATCGGACGATGACCGGCTGCGCGCATCGATCATCGAGCGCCTGATGTGCGATCTCGAGGTCGATCTCGATGCGATCGCCGGCGGCGCTTCGCGCTTTGACGGCGAGATCGCCGAGCTTGCGCCGCTTGCCGCCGCCGGCCTGCTGCAGATCGACGGGGGACGCATCGCCATGACCGTTAGCGGCCGTCCCTATGTGCGGATCGCCGCCGCGGCCTTCGATGCATATTTGATGGCCGGCCAAAAGCGCCATTCGCTCGCAGTGTAGCGGCACTCAGCTGCGCTCGTTCGCCTTCTTGACCCGCTTGAACTCCTCGGCGTTCGGGCAGAAAGCCGGCGGCAGCACGATCGACTTCGGCACGCGCGCCAGCCAATCGCTGCAAACCTGCTCGGTGTCACAGCGCTCGCAGGCCGCAATCGCGCGCGCCAATTGCGAGGCGCCGGTCGGCCACGCCGCCGGAACCGTGCTGAGCCCGAGCCGATCGGCCATCTCCGCCATATTGGCGGCCCGGTCGCGGCTTGCTTTGGACGTGGAGGCGAACATCGGCTCTTTCCTCAATCGATTATTGCTTGGACCGGTTCCGCCGCCTCGGCATTGATCCAACGCAACCGGCCAAACAAAGAAGGGCCGTCCTCGCGGACAGCCCTTCCATTGTCAGGCCGTGGCCCGGTTGCGCGGGCGTTGCCGCCCAGCGCGCGTGACCTGCTGATACGTCAGCTAGGCGTGGACCTCGGCAGAGGCGAGGATCCAGTTCACGAATGCCGGCGACCGCGGCGATAGACAATGAGACACTGGATCACCTCCTTTCCGTTGTTGATGGTGCAGCCAATATAGGTCGGCCGCGCCGATTCGGAAGCCCCGCCGTGACGCCCGGTCGCGGCGGTGCTAGGACTGCGCTTCGAAATCACGCGAGAAGCCCCGATGCCACGCTATTATTTTCACCTCACCGACGGCAAAACCGTTCTCAACAATCACCAGGGCATCGACCTGCCCGGCAACGCCGCGGCGCGCGCCGACGCCGTGGCGCTCGCCGGCGATCTGCGCCGCGGCGAGAAAATGCCCGGCTGGAAATGGGACGGCTGGTTCGTCGCCATCATGGATCAGCACGGGCACAAGGTCGACGAGGTGCCGATCGCCGATACGCTGGAGCAGGAGTAGGCGGGGGGTTGTTTTGCAAGTCTGGACATCGCCGCGAATGCAGGCGGGCTCCCTCTCCCCGCGGGGGAGAGGGCGGGGGTGAGGGGGCAAGTGAGTCTCGTTAGTCAATATCCCCTCACCCGACGCGCGGAGTCTGTCATCGGGCCGCGCTTCGCGCGGACCCGTTGGCGCGTCGACCTCTCCCCATGGGAGAGGTGAAGCGAAGCTTGTTGCGCGCATGAAGACCAGCCGGCGGCAGTTGGACCGGCTGCTCGACCCAGAGAATACGTCAGTGACGCTGGCGACGTTGCGCCGCGCAGCGAGCGCGGTGGGAAGGAATTTGCGGGTGGAGTTGGAGTGAGATGGCAAATCGTAGGGTGGGTTAGGCGCGCAGCGCCGTAACCCACCATGAACTCGCGGCGAGGAACGGGGTGGGTTACGCGCCTTCGGCGCTACGGGGAACTATCGATGTAATGATCAAAGAGGTGCAAGCTGCTGAGGTACGAGATGGAGGAATTTAACGAGATTACCAAGAAATACCAACCTGAATATATAGGCGACGGCCTAAGCTCCTTGCCGAAACTAAAAGCTTTTGCGTTCGTTTTTTATAAGGACGTATCCGAACTTTATGATTGCCTAACCCGCCTGAAGCACACCGAACGAAACCCGAGCGGATTTTCGTTGGATGATGCGCCAATTCTTGGTTTGCTCGTCAGGATCGCGAAATTGCTCAAAGAGGTCGTGATCTATTATGAACGGGACAATGCTGAAGTGATATCAATTCTTGAGCGTCCCATTATTGAGGCTGCCACTATCGCGACATACTTGATGACACATGGGCCCGACATCTTGCTGGACTACCGCAAGTGCTCATACAAGGATCGCCTCCGCATCTTGCGTGATCTAGAAGCAGGGTCGGCCTTTTATGAAACAAAAGCAGGAAAGCGTCTTCTAAGATCCGTTCGGGAGAAAATGTCGATCGAAGGATTCTCGAAGGATGACTTCAGCGAGCAGAAGAAAAATAAGTGGCGGCTACAGGGAAAGAGTTTCTTCGACATCTTTGCAGAGGTTCAGCATGCGGATTTATATGCCGCAACCTATGGCATGATGTCAGAGTCCATTCATGGATCGTGGAACGAATCATTAGATTGGTGTCTCACTCGCAGCGCTGACGGAACGTATAAGCCAAATCTGTTTTCCTACCCCGCCGACGTGCGCTTTTTGGCGCCGACGGTCCTGTTTACTAACGAGCCCTTCCGGCTATGGGCGAAGCGCATTGAAGTTTATGACGATAACACGCGCAATCTGCTCGACTGGATCGACAAGGTGAACAGGACGATATTCCACGCCTTTGACGCGATGTTTGATGATTAGGAAAGCAAGAGTGCGAGCATAAAAACGGTCCGGCTTTGGACGCAGTTATTAATGTCCACACGCTGGCTAACCGGTTTCCCATTTTCACCGCACCAACTCCCGCATCGCCCGATCCAAGCCCTCCAGCGTCAGCGGATACATGCGCCCGCCCATCAACTGGCGCACCATCGCGATCGAGTGCGTATAGGCCCATTCCTTCTCCGGCACCGGGTTGAGCCACACCGCCGCCGGATAGGTGCGCGTCACGCGCTCGAGCCACGCCCCGCCCGGCTCGTCGTTGTGATGCTCGACCGAGCCGCCCGGCGCGCTGATCTCGTATGGCGACATCGAAGCGTCGCCGACGAACACCACCTTGTAGTCATGCGGAAAAGTGTGCAGCACGTCCCAGGTCGGCGTCGTCGCCTGGAAGCGGCGGCGGTTTTCCTTCCACACCCGCTCGTAGAGGCAATTGTGGAAGTAGAAATGCTCCATGTGCTTGAACTCGCTTCGCGCGGCTGAGAAGAGTTCTTCCGTGGCCTTGATGTGCCAGTCCATCGAGCCACCGATGTCGAAGAACAAGAGCACCTTCACCGCGTTGTGCCGCTCCGGCCGCATCAAAATGTCGAGATAGCCCTTGTGCGCGGTGCCCTTGATGGTGCCGTCGAGATCGAGCTCCTCGGGCGCGCCGGTGCGCGCGAACTTGCGCAGGCGGCGCAGCGCGATCTTGATGTTGCGGGTGCCGAGCTCAACCTCGTCGTCGAGGTCCTTGAACTCGCGCTTGTCCCAGACCTTGACCGCGCGCTTGTGGCGGCTCTCGTCCTGGCCGATGCGGATGCCTTCCGGGTTGTAGCCGTAGGCGCCATAAGGCGACGTGCCGGCGGTGCCGATCCATTTCGAGCCGCCCTGGTGGCGGCCCTTCTGCTCGGCCATGCGCTTGCGTAACGTCTCCAGCAGCTTGTCGAGGCCGCCCATGGCCTCGATCTGCTTCTTCTCTTCCTCGGTCAGATATTTCTCGGCCAGCCTCTTCAGCCATTCGGCGGGAATGTTGGCTTCGACCGCCTCGCTCATCAGCTCAAGGCCCTTGAATACGTGGCCGAACACGCGGTCGAACTTGTCGAGATTGCGCTCGTCCTTCACCAGCGCGGCGCGAGAGAGATAATAGAAATCCTCCACCCGGCGCGAGGCGAGATCGGCCTGCATCGCCTGCATCAGCGTCAGGTACTCGCGCAGCGTCACCGGCACGCCGGCTGACTTCAGTTCCTGGAAGAAAGTGACGAACATCGTTTCTTGGTCATGGCCGGGCAAAAGGTGCGAAGCGCCGTCTTTCACCAGATGACCCGGCCATCTCGCTTAGGAAGGGCACTGCCCCATTTATCGGGATCGCCGGGATAAACCCGGCGATGACAGCCTCAGATTACGCCATCCGCCGCGCCGGCTGCAATTCCGCGAGCCGCGCCGCCATTCGCGCGCGCGTCATGTCGATATGCATGAGCAGGGAGAAGAAGGCGTCCGAGTGCCGCAACGGCAGCATATTGGCAGTGCGGTCGATGTGATCGAGATCGCCCTGCAGAACGGCAACCTGATCGGCGGTCAATTCGCCCCTGAGACGCGCGTTGACGAGCCTTAGGCGGCGATAAAGGCGCGTCAGCCGTAACCGCATGAACCACGCGTAGAGCCGCGGCGCATAAGTGAACACCGGGATGACGATCGCCACCGCCGCAATCAGGATCGCCGCCACGCGCTTGGCGTAGTTGATCATCCAGAACGGCAGATAGCGCTGCAGGAAAGACGGGCCGTTCTTGTAGTAGTCGCGAGCCTCTTCGGCGAAAGGATATTCCGGATCGGTCCGCGTGGGGAATTCACCCGCGCGCTGGAAAATGCCGGCGCCGCCGTGCACCTCCTGCAGCGTCTGCGCCAACAGATGGATTAAAGCTGGATGAAGCTCTTTGCGCACCACGATCGCGATCGTTGACCCAATGAGGTTCACGTCACGTGGCGGAATGTTCCTTTCGAGATCGATGACGCCTTGCGGCAGCACCAGATGATTGAGCGCGGGAAATAGCCGCGTCAGCGCCTCGGCATGCGCGACGTTCATCAGCCGCACCGTCGGATCGCGGAGGAGGGCCTGTAGGCTCGGAGAACTCAATTCGATGGGCGGCAGAAAAACCACCTCCAGTTCGCCGCCCCGGAACGCTTTGATTGCCGGCGCACCGGGCAGGTCCGTGATCTTCGTGTTGCCGGCGTTGACCCCGTAAGCTTCGAGAATCTTGCTGGGTAGAAAAACCGGTACGTTCAGTCTCTTGCCCTTCAGTTGCGCTAGGCTGTCAAGCTCTTTGCCCCGGTAAAAGATCCAGTATGGCGAGGCATAGATGCGACCGAGCGACCGCAGGTCCCGCAAATCCGCGCTGCTGCTTTGGCCGGCGAAAACGAAGGCGGCGTCGACGCCCGATTTTGGATCATCAATGAGCCTGACGATATCGGGCGGTGCGTTAACGAAACGCAATTTCAGATCGACGTGCTGGCGCGCCAGCATTTCACGATAATGGTTGGCGGTTTGCTCGAAGGCGCCGCCCTTGAGCCCGGCTGCAATCGTAATGGTCGAGGGCGGCGCCGGGATGAAGTACCAGAGCGCCGCCCATACCAGCGCGAGCACGCAAACGGCCGCGACCAGCCAGCGCAAAAAAACACCCCCCAATCCCTTCATCGAACGCTTCCCCCTAAAGCGCACGCGCGTTCCATATTAGCAAATTGCCAAGCGCGCGTCCTGGCAGGTACTCCGTTTGCCCCGGCCTGCCCAAGCCGCTAACAACGGGGCGTAGCGGGGATTTCCTGATGCCGATGCGCCGCCGCGCCCTGTGGGCGATTGCCGTCCTTTTGTCTATTGCCGTCCTCATAGCGCCGGCGCTGTGGAATGGCTTTGCGCTCTTACAGTACGACACCGGCGGCTATCTCGCGCGCCCTTACGAAGGCTACCTGGTGATCAGCCGGGCCGTCGCCTACGGTCTCATCCTTTATGCCGGCGTGCCGTTCGCCTTCTGGCCGGTGCTGCTGCTGCAATCGGCGCTCACCGTCTGGATCGTGACGCTCCTCTTGCGCGCGCATGGGCTCGGCAACCGGCCGCTGTTGCTGCTCGCGCTCATCTTCGCGCTGTCGATCCTCACCACGCTGCCCTGGCTCACGTCGATTCTGCTGACCGATATCTTCTGCGGGCTTGGGGTTTTGGCGCTTTATCTCGTCATCCTGCGCGGCGACTGCCTGCGCGACTGGGAGCGCGCCGCTCTCATTGTTCTGGTCGCCGTCTCGGCTGCGACCCATAACGCGACGTTCGCCGTGCTGCTGGCCCTGCTCGCCGCCGCGGCGTTGTTTTGGCTGGTGCTCGCTGACCGCAAACGCCTGCCGTTCGCGCGCCTCGGGCACGGCGTGCTGGCGCTGACGCTCGGCGCCGTCATGACGCTCACCGCCGATTACGCGGTATCGGGACGGCTCGCCTGGACGCCGGGCGGCTTCGCACTGTCGTTCGGCCGCATGCTGCAGGATGGCATCGTCAAGCGCTATCTCGACGACCATTGCCCCGATCCGACACTGCGACTGTGCCCCTACAAGGACGAACTTCCCCCCAACGCCGACGCCTGGTTCTGGGGCAGCGATCTGTTCGACAAGCTCGGCCGCTTCGCCGGCCTCGACCGGGAAATGGAAAGGATCGTCATTGCAAGCGCAATCGATTACCCCGGCCTGCAAATCGAAACCGCGGCCATATCCGCCGCCGAGCAATTGGTGGACGTGCACACCGGCGAAGGCGTGGCCAATACCGTTTGGCACACCTACGGCGTTATCCAGCACTACGCGCCGCGGCTCGTGCCGGCCATGCGCGCGGCGCGCCAACAGAAAGGCGAAATTTCGTTTGCGGCGATCAACCGGCTGCATTATCCGGTGGCGCTCTTATCCATGGCGCTGCTGCCGCTCCTCGCCCTTTTCGCCTTCACAGCCGATCTTGGCGATGTGGGCGAGGTGGTCGCGACCGTTGCGCTCGCTATCCTCGCCAATGCCTTCGTCTGCGGCGCAATGGCCAATCCCCACGACCGCTATGGCGCGCGCATTGTCTGGCTGGCAACGCTGGCGGTCGTTCTGACGCTCGCCTGCTGGCGGCAAGCGCGGTCCGAGGCCATCAATTAGGTCCTGGCTCCGCGGGCGCCTACAAAATGCGCATGGCTTTCTGCGCGGCCATGCTAGCCTGTCGCTCCCGCCATCAGAGTCCGACCGACATGAACCAGCTCGCTCCCACCGGAAAACTGCGCGTCGCCATCGCCATCGCGCCCGCGCCCTCGGCGCAATTCGCCATCAAGGACGAGGCCGGCAATTACCGCGGCGTCGCCGTCATCCTCGGCAACGCGCTCGGCAAGAAGCTGGGGCTGCCGGTCGAACTCATCGCGCATAACGGCTCCGGCGAAATTCAGAATTCCGCCGCCGACAACAAATGGGATGTCGCCTTTTTGCCGGTGGACGAGGAGCGCAAGAAATTCGTCGACTTCGGCAATGCCTATCACCTGCTGCAAAGCACCTATCTGGTGGCGCCCGGCTCCAAGATCGCGAGTGTCGCCGACGCCAACGCGGCCGGCGTGCGCATCGGCGGCGTCGCCAATACCGCGACCTTCCGCACTTCCAACAAGACCGCGCCAAACGCCACGCACGTTTCCTTCGACAAGACCGACGCCGCCGTGGCGGCGTTGCGCGAAGGCAAGGTCGATGCGCTGGCGTTCTCGCGCGAGTCGCTCACCGGCCTTGCGCCCAAGGTGCCGGGCTCGCGCATCCTCGACGGCGGCTTTTTGAATTCGACCACCTCGATCGCAGTTCCCAAAGGCCGGCCGGAGGCGCTGGCTGCGGTCACCGAATTCATCGAAGAGGCAAAAGCCTCCGGCTTGGTGCGCAAAGCTTTTGACGAGATGGGGCTCACCTCTTCGCAGGTCGCGCCGGCCGGGATGAAATCTTGATTCGCGCTCGCGCAAAGATACGCAACGGCGGGTCTTGTCCGACAAGGCTCGAGGGCGGAAGACGGCCATCGACGCCGAAGCCGTGACCTTAGGAAGCCGAGGATACCTCCGGCGTCCTCACATGCTCCGGCCGCACGCCGAGCCCGATGATCCGAGCGGGCAGCCGCTGCAGCAGTGGAAACCAGTTCAACAGCCTGGCGGCGAAAGGCGGCTGCGGACGCTCGGTGCTCTTCAGCACCGCGCTCAGCACGTTGTTCTGCATCTGCACCTGCAGCCATTGGATGGCGCGCATCGGCATCGTGCGCCGGCGCTGGACCGTGTCGAGCAGCGCATCTGTCACGCGGTTTTCACGCAGCGGCGCGGCGAGAATATTGGCGGCCGCCACCGCGTCCTGGATGGCGAGATTGATGCCGACGCCGCCGATCGGCGACATCGCATGGGCGGCATCGCCGATGCAGATGAGGCCCGGCTTATGCCAGTGCGTGAGCCGATCGACGGCGACCGTCAACAGCTTCACGTCGTCCCAGCTTGCGACATCGCCGAGCCGGTCGCGCAGGAACGGCGACATCAAGGCGATACCGTCGCGAAAGGCATCGAGGCCCTTGGCCTTCACCGCGTCGATGCCCCCCTTTGGGATCACATAGGCGCACTGCCAGTAGTCGGTGCGATTGAGCATGACCAACATGCGCCCGGCTTCCATGTGCCCGAACGTTTCCGCCGTGTCGGTCTGCCGCCGCGACACGCGAAACCACAGCACGTCCATCGGCGCGCCGATGTCCTCGACGGCAAATCCGGCACGCGCGCGCAGCGTCGAGTGGCGCCCGTCGCAGCCGACGGTGAGATCGGCGCGGATTTCAAGCTCGCCCTCCGGCCTCTCCGCTCGCACGCCGACGACGCGGCCGCCCTCTTCGATCAGTTCGATCGCCTCCGTCTTCATATGCAGGGCGAAGGCGGGATATTTTCGTCCGTGCTCGGCGAGGAAGTCGAGGAAGTCCCATTGCGGCATCAGCGCGATGAATTTGCAATGCGTCGGCAGATGCGAGAAATCGGCAAGCACGAGAGTGGTATCGCCGACCTGCCCGCTGAGGCGGACGACGCGCGAATGCGGCAGCTTGAGGAAGTCATCGAGCAGACCAAGCTCGTGCATTAATTCGAGCGTCGAGGGATGAATGGTGTCGCCGCGGAAGTCGCGCAGGAAATCGGCGTGCTTCTCCAGCACCGCCACCGCTACACCGGCACGCGCCAGCAGAAAGGCCAACATCATGCCGGCGGGCCCGCCGCCGACGACGCAACACGTCGTTTTGATTGGAGCGGAACCCACGAGCCGTCTCCCACCAATCGTAACCGCAAACAACGGTGCGGATTATTCGGTTCCCCGGCGGCAGATCGTCGCGCCGCTCACGCCTGCTTCTCGGGCACCGTCACCACCAGCCCGTCGAGTTCGTCGCTTACCTTGATCTGGCAGGACAGCCGCGAATTCTCCCGCACGTCGTAGCCGAAATCGAGCATGTCTTCTTCCATCGGCGAGGGCGGGCCGACCTTCTCGCGCCAAGACTCGTCGATATAGACATGACAGGTAGCGCAGGCGCAGGCGCCGCCGCATTCCGCCTCGATGCCGGGAATATTGTTGCGAATCGCCGTCTCCATCACGGTCGAGCCGACCTCGGCCTCGACCGTACGGGCGGTGCCGGTGGATTCGATAAAAGTGATCTTCGGCATGGCCTAAAGTTTTTGGGAAGGCGGTCACGCCGAACCGGCGCGCGGCCTCGTATATAGTCATTCCGCCGACCGCGCCATCCCTTCCTGGGCGTTCGGTCATTTCCGAATGATCGAAGCTAAGCGCTTAGAGAGCCGGCAAAATTCCGGCAATGACGGCGCGTGCCTCTTCGACCGCCGCGGTTAGCCGCTCGAGCGCTGGACCGCATTCGGCCGCACTGCCGGCGGCGGCGCATTCGAGCGCCTCTGCGGCGACGGCAACGCTGCGGGCACCCACTCCGGCAGCCGATCCTTTCAGCGTGTGTGCAAGGCTCGCGACCGCCGCCGGCTCGCATTCGGGCATGCGCGAAAGCAGCAGCGCGGCCTGGCGGGAGAACAACCGCAGCAGCTCGCATTCGAGCGCACGATCGCCAAAGGTCACGCGCGCAAGATGGTCGCGATCGATCGCCGAGGATGCCGGCGCTGCTTCGCCTGTGTCCGGCTGAGCCATGCGGTCCCCGCCCTTGTCTCCTGGCCTTGTCCGACGCACCGCCCCATCCTCCGAGGCAAACACGGTTATGGTTAACGGCGCTTTAGCGCGGCGCCTTTGGAACACGCCGATTGCTTGGCAGACGCCATTTGCCGGCCATTATCTAGCTACCAGGGGCAAAGAAGCCCGCAGACGGGTATGGCAAATTAGAGGTTAACAATGATCAAAAAGTGCTCGACCGCGAGGTTTCTTTTATATTGCCAAGCCGATAGGATGGTCGACCAAAAGCGGAAGGCGCAGACGAGCGTTCATTTGCGCTACCTGCACACTACCGATCCCGCGCTTGTGGTGCAGCTCACGCCCGGCACTGGTTCGGGCCGCAACGATAATCCAGGGTAACGATGAGGCGACGACTGTAATGGCGAACAATCCGCGAAAAGCCGCTGACGCGACCGACGAAGCCCTTGCCGATCTTGAGGAGGCGCTCGGCATTCAGCAAAACGACCAGCGGCGCCCACAGAACGCGTCCGCCATTCCGGAAGTGAAGCCGGTTCCAACCGGCCCATCCGGTCCGAACGTCGTCGCGATCCCTCCTATCGCCGTTGACAAAGCGGAGTCTGCGAACGCGAGCAGCGCGAGTCACGCTTCGCCCAGCGCCGCTGCAACGCCCGAGAGCGTTCCTGTTCCGGCGACCCTAGATGCTGCATCGGAGACCGCGACCGCCGCGCCCGGCTCGGCCGACCTGTTTCACGAAGGCCGGCAGCCGGCTGGTTGGACGCCCGAGGATGCCCGGCCCCGCCGCGCCGCCAATGACGATCGCCCCAGCATGGGCGAGATCCTGCAGACTTTGAACCGTCGCCGCTCACGCATGCCCTATATCGTGGCGGCGGTAGCATCCGCAGTTTGGGTGATCGGCGGTCTTGCTCTCACCTATGCTTACCGGGACGATTTGGGCGCGCTGTTCACCGGCTTTGGATTGTCCATTGCGGTTATCGTCGGCATTGCCACGGCGCTCGCGATTCCCGTGTTCTTCTTCTACGTTCTCGCCCACATGTTCCGCCGTACCCAGGATCTGCATCAGGTTGCGCAATCCATGGCGGAGGTGGCGATGCGGCTGGCGCAGCCGGAAAACACCGCGCGCGATCAGATCGTGTCCGTCGGCCAGGCCATCCGCCGCGAAGTCACCGCCATGGGCGACGGCGTCGAGCGCGCTCTCGCCCGCGCCGCCGAGCTGGAAACGCTGGTGCATAACGAGATTTCGGCGCTCGAGCGCGCCTACAACGACAATGAGCTGCGCATCCGCGAGCTCCTCACCGGGCTTTCCAATCAACGCGAGATCCTGGTCGGTCAGTCCGAGCAGGTGCGCAATGCCATTTCAAGCGTGCACCTCGAACTCTCCACCGACATCACGGCGGTCGGCGACGTGATTGCCGACAAGGTCAACGAAGTGGCGCAGCGCGTCACCCGTACGCTCGCCGAGAAGGGCCAGCATATTGCCGGCGCGCTCGGTCAGGCCGGCGATTCCATGATCGACGTGCTCGGAGAACGCGGCAGCTCTTTGCTCGAGCGGCTGGAAACGACGAGCGAGCGCGCCACCACGGCCATCGGTTCGGCCACCGACCGGCTCTCGCAAAGCCTCGATTTCAAGACCGACAATATTCACAACGAATTCGCCGAGCTTGCGACCCGCGTGCACGAGATGATGAACACCCGCATCGAGCAGGTGGCGCAGGGCTTCGCGCAGAAGGCGGCCGGCGTGATCGAGTTGACCGGCACGCGGCTGATGGAATTCACCGATGCGGTCGCTGATACGGGCAACCGCATGACCGAAACCATGGCGACCCGCGTTGCGGAAATGAACGCGATGCTGCGCACGACCGGCGACACGCTGGGCAACGATCTGAGCGAACGCAGCACGGATGTGATCGCCAGGATTCAGCAGGCCGGCGCTCAGGTCAGCGAGGCCATGGTCACCCGCAGCCACGACGTATCCGAGACGTTCCGCGAGAGCGCGGAAATTCTCAGCAGAAGCCTCGACGCCCGCAGCGACGCGGTCAAGGACATGCTGGCGACGCGCCTGCAGGCCTTCGAGGACATGTTCAACCATAATGGCACCGAACTGAGCGAAAAGATTTCCCGCGACTCCACCACCCTCGGCAACCTGATCACCCGCCACATCGCTGAGTTCGACCAGACGGTAAAGACCTACGGCGCCGAACTGGTCGGACGGCTGGGCGAGCGCACTCAGGACGTCGCCGACGCGATGCACAATTACATCGATACTTTCGACCAGCGCGTCACGACCCGCACCAGCGAGATCAGCGGCACGCTCGATAAGCGGCTGTCGCAGTTCGAGGGCGAATTGCGCACCCGCGTCGCCGGGCTTGCCTCCTCACTGTCGACCAGCGGCAACACCGTGATCGAGGCGCTCGACAAGCGCATCGGCGAGGTCGGCAGCACCATCAATGCGCGCGGCACGGCGGTCGCCGACGCGATCGCCGCCAAGTCGTCCGAGCTCGACAAGACCTTGGGCACGCGCGCGCTCGATGTCGCCAATACGCTCGACACCCGCATCGGCCGTTTCGAGGAATTGCTCGTCGGTCGCGCCGAGGCCGTGGCCGGCGAGATCGAGAGCCGCAGCAAGGTGGCTGCCGACATGCTCGGCGCCCGCATGGGAGAATTCACGCAATCGATCAAGACCAACTCCGAGCAAGCCGAGCGTTCGCTCGGCCAGCTGGCGACCTCCAGCAGCGAAGCGATCCGCACCAGCGCCAGCGAGGCCGAACGCCGGCTGGGACAAGCCGCGACGGCCAGCAGCGAAGCGATCCGTGCCAGCACCGACGATGCCGAGCGCGTGCTCGGCCAGGCCGCGACCGCGAGCAGCGAAGCGATCCGCATCAGCGCCGGCGACGCCGAGCGCCTGCTTGGGCAGGCCGCGACCGCAAGCAGCGAAGCAATCCGCACCAGTGCCGGTGACGCCGAACGTGTGCTCGGCCAAGCCGCAACATCGAGCAGCGAAGCGATCCGCGCGAGCGCCGGTGATGCCGAGCGTGTCCTCGGCAAGGCTGCAACATCGAGCAGCGAAGCGATCCGCAGCAGCGCCGGCGACGCGGAAAGCGTGCTCGGCAAGGCTGCGGCATCGAGCAGCGAGATGATTCGGGCGAGCGCCGGCGATGCCAAACGCGTGCTCGGCGAGGCCGCGGCGTCCAGCAGTGACGTGATCCGCATCACCGCGGGCGAGGCCGAACGCACGCTCGGCAAGGCCGCGGCGTCCGGCAGCGAAGTCATCCTGACAAGCGCCGGCGAGGCCGAGCGCGTGCTTGGTCAGGCCGCGACATCGAGCAGCAACGTGATCCGCACCAGCGCCGGCGATGCCGAACGCATCCTCGGCGAAGCCACGGCGACCAGCAGCGATCTGATCCGCGGCAGCGCCGCCGATGCCCAGCGTTCGCTCGGCGAGGCTGCGGCGTCCAGCAGCGACCTGATCCGCGGCAGCGCCGGAGAAGCCGAGCGCTCGCTCGGCCAACTCGCGACTGCCACAAGCGAAGCGATCCGCATCAGCGCCAACGAAGCCGAGCGCTCGCTCGGCCAGGCCGCGAGTTCCACCAGCATCGCGATCCGCGCTAGCGCCACGGAAGCCGAGCACACTCTCGGCCAAGCCGCGAATTCGAGCAGCATTGCGATCCGCACCAGCGCCGGCGAAGCCGAGCGCACGCTGCTCGGCGTGAGCGAGGAGGTTGCCCGCGGCTTCGTCGCCAAGGCGGACGAAATCGCCGCCGCGGTCAGTCAGCGCACCAGCGAAATGACCGCCATTCTGTCCGACGGCAGCGGCAGCGTGCTCAACGCCATCGCCGAGAAAGGCCAGCAATTCGCCGGCGAGATCACCAAAGCCAGCAGTGAGGCCGTCAAGTCGATCGAGGAGAAAGGCCTCGCCTTCAGCCGCTCCATGCTGGACAGCAGCTCGGAGATCGCCCGCAATATCAATACGGCGGGCGAAGCGGCGACGAGCTCGGTCAGCCGCGCGCTGAACGACCTGCACACGACCACGCAATCCGCAATCGAACAGTCGCGTACGACCGCGACCACCGCCGTCTCCGAATTGAAGGACACGCACAACCTGTTGCGCACCGACACCACCTCGCTGTTCGAGCGGCTGCGTGAAGCCAATATCATGCTGCAGGAAGTGCTCTCGGGCGCGCATGAGAACATGAGCGCGCTGGAAAATACGATGATGCTGCGCGTGTCGGAGTTCGTCACCGCCATGAACGAAGTCTCCAATACGACCGGCGCGGTCACCAACCGCGTCGAAGACAGCATCGCCGGCTTCCGCGATGTCACCACGCATGTGCTCACCGACCTCGGGCAGCTGGCCGGCCAATTCGACACGCACGGCCGCGATCTCGCCAAGGCCGCCAAGCTGATCGACGACAGCAATCAGCGCAGCGAGGACGCCGTCGCCAAGCGCGGCGCGGCGCTCGAAGGACTCGTCGCCACGCTCGACGGCCAGACCCAGGAACTCGAGCAGCGGCTCAGCCGCTTCTCCACGCTGCTCGATCAATCGCTGGAAGCCGCCTCCGCGCGCGCACGCGATGTCGCCCGCGTGGTGTCGGAGGCGAGCGCCGAAGGCTCGCGCGCGCTCAGCGAGCATTACGAGCGCGTGCGCGAGGACGCCGAGAAAGTCGCGCGCGTGGTGTCGGAAGCGAGCGCCGAGAGCACGCGCGTCGTCGGCGAGCAATTCGAACATGTGCGGGCGGACGCCGAGGAAGTCGCCCGAGCGCTGGCCGATGCGAGCGCGGGCAGTGCGCGTGCGATCGGCGAGCAGTTCGAGCGCGTACGCAACGAGGCCGAGGAAGAGCGCCGCAGCACCACCGAGGCGATGCGCGCAATCTATGACCAGGCCAACAGCGCCACCCATTCGCTGTTCCGGGAGGCCAACGAGCGCTTCACCGAGCTGATGCAAGGCATGAAGCAGATGGCCGGCGAAATGCAGCGCGAGCTGGAAACGACCCGCAGCGAATTGCGGCGCGGCATCTTCGAATTGCCGCAGGAAACCGCGGAGAGCACCGCGCAGCTGCGCCGCGTGATCGTCGAACAAATCGAGGCGCTGGCCGAGCTCAACCGGATCGTCGCCCGCCACGGCCGCAGTCTCGACGCGGCCGAGCCGCAGCGGCGGCTTACGCGCGAAGAGCCGACGCTGACGATTGTCGGCGGACGCGGCGAGGCGCCGCCGCCCGCGCCGGTGGCGCGCGCGCCCGCGCCGCGCAGCGATGTTGCAAGCTTTGCGCCGCCGCCGCGGCGCGCAGAGGCTGCCGCGTCTAATGCCGCGCAATCCGCGGCGACCCGGGGCTGGCTCACCGATCTGCTCAAGCGTGCCTCCCAGGAAGGCGCGCCCGCGCGCGAGCCGCAACGCGAGGTGCCAAGCTATGGGCCGGAAGAGCGCCCGCCGCGCCACACAATCGAGTCGCTCGACTCGCTGTCGCTCGATATCGCCCGCATGATCGACCACGACGCCGTGGCCGATCTCTGGGATCGCTACAAGCGCGGCGAACGCAACGTCTTCACCCATCGGCTCTATACGCTGCAGGGACAGAAGGCGTTCGACGAGATTCGCAAGAAGTACCGCAGCGACCAGGAGTTCAAGCTGACGGTCGACCGCTACATCGGCGAGTTCGAGCGGCTGCTCGACGAGGCCTCGCGCGACGACCGCGACCAGGTGGTGGCGCGCACTTATCTGACCTCGGAAACCGGCAAGGTATATACCATGCTGGCGCATGCGGCCGGGCGCTTTGACTAGGGTGCAAGCCGAACAAAGGCGGCCACGATGCGTTGAGTAAACTATAGCCGCAGGCGATTTCGCCTGCGGCTATTTGGCATCCGGCCATATCGGAAATTTCGATTTGCCAGCGACCGCCATCTGGCCGATAGTACGGCCCGCTGGCGAGGGCGAGGTCAGCAGGTAACGTTGGAAGACACTCTGCCATCAAGAAAAAACATCGGCAGAGCGGAGGCAAAACGGGTGCGTTGAAAGCACCGATGACGAACACGGCTATTCTGGGAGGATAAAGCCATGCTTGAGCGCGTTCTTTCGCCACGTGTATTTGCTGCACGCGGCCTTGTTGCCGTTATGTTTGCGACGGCCGCGATTGCGGCGCTCGGGCTGTCAAGCACCACGGCCTCCGAGCCGAAGGATATCAGATGGGGCACCGGGCCCGTCGGCTCATCGGGGGGCAAAGCCTTGGTCGTGCTCGCCAACATCCTGAGCAAGGAGATGCCCGAATTCCGCATTTCGGTGCTGCCCTATCCGGGCGCGGTCGGCACCGTGAAGGGCTTCGCCACCGGCGATCTCGACGGCTATTACGGGTCCGACGTGGCGTTGAAGGAACTCGCTGCCGACAGCGGACGCTTCAAGGGCTTCAAGTCGCATGTCAAAGTGCAGCCGATCCAGTCGTTCTGGTGCTATACGCTCGACGTCGGCCTCGCGATCAAGGCCAGCAACCGCGACACCATCAAGAAGTGGGGAGACCTCTCGGGCAAGCAGGTCTATACCGGCCCGTTGCCGTTCGACACCCGCAAGCATCTCGAAAACGCCATGGCTGCGGTCGGGGTGCACCACATCTATAAGCAGGTCGATCTGTCCACCGCTGGTTCGCAGCTCAATGCCGGCTCGATCGACGGCATGATCATCTACGCGGCCGGCGGCAAGACGCCGCCGCCGTGGATTTCGGAAGCCTCGCTTGCGGTCGATTGGGCCGCCCTCAATCCCAGCGCCGACGAAATCGCCAAGCTGAAGGCAGCCGGCTTCGGCGTCGAAGAAGTCGATCCGGCGAACTTCCACAAGAAGGAACTGTACGTCAAAAAGGTGACGCTGCTGCCCTTCTATTGGGGCTTCGATCTCGGCATGAAAGTCTCGACCGACGAGATGTACAAGATGCTGAACATCATCGACAAGCACTCCGACGAGTTGGCCAAGCTCGACCCGAGCTTCCGGCAGATCGGCGGCGGCAAAATGGCCGAGTTCCAGAAGCAGGCGCTGGAGACGACTTGGAAACTGGTCCCTATTCATCCCGGTCTCGTCAAGTACCTCAAGGAGAAAGGCATGTGGGACAGCAAGTGGGATGCCAACGTCGCCAAGCAGACGATGTGAGGGATTGACCGCTTGATCGCAAACGATGCGAGGCGGGCGCGCCCAAGCGCCCGCCTCGATTAAATTGAGACCACGCAGGTCCGCTATGACCGCCGCCGCCACGTCGCCGCACCGACCGCCGACCGCACTCAACGTCATCTATTACGCGTCGTCGGTCGCCTTCCTGCTCTACATGTTCTACTACTACTGGACCGGCATCGGCGGGCCCACGCTGCTTGCCATGGGTATGATCCCGGTCACCTATGTGCTGTTCACGCTGCAGGCGCTGCGGCAGAACGATTTTTATCCAAAGCTGCCGATGGCGGCCAATTACGCGATCGCGATCGCCTATTGCGCCTTCTCTCTGTACTGCGCCTATTACATGAACACCAATTACATCCCGCTCGGCGAAGAGCGCGCCGGCGCGCCCAACACGCAGGACCTCGTCGTCGGCGGGGTGATGGTGCTGCTGATCATCGAATATTCCCGCAAGCGCCACCTGCCCCTGTTCATCCTGACGATCGTACTCATTTTTTACGCGGTCTACGGCTATTTCGTGCCCGGCATGTTCTATCACGCCGGCCTGTCGTGGGACCGCGTGATCTCGGCGAGCAGCGTGGAAATGGCGACCGGCATCTTCTCGCGCCTGCCGCAGATTGCCCTCACCATCATCGGCTCGTTCCTGCTGGTGTTAAGCCTATTGCGCGGCTTCGGCTGCGTCGACTCGCTGCTGCGCGCGACCAAGCGCGTCGCCATTCGCTCGCCGCACGCCATTCCGCAATCGGCGGTAGTCGGCTCGATGGCGATCGGCACGGTGAGCGGCTCGGGCGCGGCCAATTCGATCACCGTCGGGTCAGCCACCATCCCGGCCATGATCAGCGCCGGGCTGCCGCCGGCGACCGCCGCCGCGATCGAAAACGCCTCCTCGATGGGCGGCCAGCTGATGCCGCCGGTCATGGGCATCGCGGCCTTCCTGATGGCCGAGTTTCTCGGCGTCGATTATTTCGACGTGGTGGCGCGCGGCTGGGTGCCGGCGCTCATCTATTACATCACCGTCGCGACGTCGGTTTATCTTCTGGCCGTTCGCTACCGCACGCGCATGGTCATCGATCCCAGGGCCGAACGACTGGATTGGCGCGACAAGGTCAATATCGGCGCCTTCGTCTTCGTGGTCGGCGGCCTAGTCACGCTGATGGCGACCATCTTCCTGGCGCCGATGTTCGCCGCGCTCTACATGTTTTGCGCCGCCGGTGCCGGCTTGATCGTCATCCATTTTGCTGCGCTGCTCGCGCGCGGCGGCTGGTCGCTCGACGATTTCATAAAGCCACTGCGCAGTTTCCTCGATTCCTATATCGACATGATCAGCGACATCGCAATGTTATTGGCGACGTTGTCGATTATGACCGGCGCGCTGGTCATCACCGGCGTTCCCACCAAGCTCGGATTCCTCCTGGTGGAGGCTGCCGGCGTCAATCTCGCCGCCATGTTCGTGATGGCTTTCATCTTCGGCGCCATCCTCGGCATGGGGCTGCCGCCGGCTCCGGTCTACATTCTGGTCGCGATCGTGATCGCGCCGCCTTTCATGAAAGTCGGCGTCAATCCCTGGGTCGTGCACTTCTTCGCTTTCTTCATCGCGGTGTTCGGCGAATTGACCCCGCCCACCTCGATCACAGCGGCGATCACCTCCAAAATCGCCAATGCCTCGTTCTATGTCACGCTATGGCGTTCTGTGCAGATCTGCGTGTCGCTGTTCACGCTCATGGTCGGTGTCTTCGTGCATCCCGAACTGGTCGTGGAGCCCGGTGTCGACCAGTTGGGTGCCGCCTATCTTGTCCTGGTCTCGACCGTCGGCATCAGCTTCAGTCTGCAGGCGACCTATTCCGAGTCGCGGCTGTTGGACTGGGCGGTGCGCCTTATCCTGGCGGGCATGGCGCTCTATATCCTGTTCTCGTTCAACGATGCGGCTTCGACCGTCGTGTCCTTTGCCGTGCTGGCGGTGATCGGCTATTGGCTGCTGTACCGGCGCAAACAGGAGCAGGGCCAGCCGGAAGAGGTGGTGCTCGACGAGGCCGCGCTGGCGCCGGTTGCGGTGGGTGGCGCGCAGCTCGGCAAGATGAGCTGATATTTCAGTCTCGTGTTGGGTGGAATGGGCGCGCGCTGCGAGATTGCGCTATTGATTCTTTCGACCCGTTTCCGAGGAAGCGCTGCCGCCGAAGATCAGGCGGCTCGGATTGCGGTCGATGTTCTTCACCGCCTTCTCGACCTCGGCGATCATGCGGCGCGTGTCGGTGCCGATCGCGTTGAGCTGGCGGGTGCCGGTGGTGGTGAGCTGATTGACGCCGGCGGAGATCTCGGCGGTGCGCTTGTCGAGATTGTCGCTGAGCTTGCGCAGCGAGCGGGCGACCTCGTTGATCTCGCCGCTCTTGCCGTCTGAGCCGCCGGCGAGGTTCTGCATGCCCTCGACGATCTTGTCGAGGCGTTCGGCGTTGCGCGCCAACGCGCCGGAGAACTTGTCGAGATTGTCGAGCGAGTTGTGGAACGCGTCCTCGTTCTTGACGAGGAAGTCGTCGAGCCGACGCAGGGTATTGCGCGCTCCTTGGGTGACGTCCTGCGTCGAGCCGGCCCCGGCGGCAAGAAGCGGCGGATTTTCCGGCGAGCCGGCAAGCGGCGGCGCGGAGGCGCTGCCGCCCTTCAAGGCGACCGAAGCGATGCCGGTTACGCCGGCATATTCCAGGCCGACCTGCGTGTCGGCGCGCACCGGCACGTCTTTGGCGACCGCCACGGTGGCGATCGCCCGCTGCGGGTGGCTGGGATCGAGCGCGAGCGCGGTGACCTCGCCGACCCGGATGCCGTTAAACAATACGTTGCCGCCGGTATGCAGCCCGGATACCGAGCCGTCGAACGACAGGCGGTAATAGGCGCGTCCGCCCGGCCCACCGTAGTTCTCGAACCAGAAGACGAAAGCGACCACGCCGGCCATGGCCGCCAGCATGAAGGTCCCGATTGTTACGTAATTGGCTTTGGTTTCCATCTATCTTTTCAGCTCTGACCGATTCCGAATTGCCAGTCTCTATCGCGCACGATCTTGACGGAAATCCGGTGCTCTCAGGAGGCCGGCATGCGGACCGCCGGCGACCTCCTTTGGGCGCGATCTTGGCCCAATTCGGCTTTGAGCCGGAGAATCGAGGGGGCAGACAGCCCTTTTTGGCTCGATCCGCCTTACATTGCCGCCTCGGCCGGGTGTCCCACCCGCGAGCGCGCCCCGTGGAAATAGGCCCGCAGCCAGGGGTGGGTTGAGGCGAGCATGACTTCCATGGTGCCCGCCGCAATCACCTTGCCGTCGGCAAGAACCGCGATGCGGTCGCAGACGGTGTGCAGGCTGTCGAGATCGTGGGTAACCATGAAGACGGTCAGCCCCAAGGTGCGTTGCAGCGTCTGAATCAGCATATCGAAATCGCCGGCGCCGATCGGATCGAGTCCGGAGGTCGGCTCGTCGAGGAAGACGATCTCGGGATCGAGCGCGAGCGCACGGGCAAGCGCAACGCGCTTGGTCATGCCGCCGGACAATTCGGCGGGGAACTTATCCAGCACGCTGCCGTCAAGCCCGACCATTTCAAGCTTCGCGAGGACCAGCTCGTCCATCAGCCGCTGCGACACTTTCAGGTATTCGCGGATCGGGAATTGCAGGTTCTCCCGGACCGTGAGCGAGGAAAACAGCGCCCCCTGCTGAAACAGCACGCCCCAACGGCGCTCGATCGCATGCCGTTCGTCATCCGAGCACGCGGTCAGATCGGTGCCCAGCACCGTGATCTTGCCCTGGCGTCGCGGCAACAAGCCGATAATGGTGCGCAACAGTACCGATTTGCCGGCGCCCGAGCCGCCGACGAAGCCGAGGATCTCGCCGCGATAGACGTCAAGGTCGACATGATTGAGCACGATGTGTGGGCCGAAGCCGACCACCAGGTCGCGCACCGAAATCACCACCTCTTTGCCGTTAGCGCCCGCCATGGCTCACATCCCAATCGAGGCGAAGAATATGGCAAACAGGCCGTCGAGCACGATCACCAGGAAGATCGATTCCACCACCGAAGCGGTGGTCTGCAGGCCGAGCGATTCCGCGCTGCCCTTGACGTTCAGGCCCTCCACGCAAGCGACCACGCCGACCACCAGCGCCATGAACGGCGCCTTGATCATGCCGACCTTGAAGTGATCGATGGTGATCGCCTCCTTCAGCCGTTGCAGGAAGATGTCGGGATCGATGCCGCCATAGAGCCAGCACACCAGGCCGCCGCCATAGAGCGCGGCCATCGAGCCGAGGAACGTGAGCACCGGCACGGCGATGATCAGCGCCACGATGCGCGGCAGGATCAGCACCTCGACCGGATCGAAGCCCATGGTCTGCAGCGCGTCGATCTCCTCGCGCATCTTCATGGCGCCAAGTTCGGCGGTGTAGGCGCTGCCCGAGCGGCCGGCCACCATGATCGACACGATCAGGACGCCGAGCTCGCGCAGCACCAGGATGCCGACCATGTCGACCACATAGATGTCGGCGCCGAATTTGCGGAAATGGAAAATGCCCTGTTGGGCGATGATACAGCCGATCAGAAACGTGATCAGCAGCATGATCGGCACCGCGCGCCAGCCGACATTGTCGAGCTGATGCACCATCGAGGTGAAGCGGAACCGGCGCGGGTTGGCGATGACGCGCAACAGCGCGAGCGCCAGCGCGCCCAGCATGTTGGCGATCGACACGCATAATTGCCCGACCAGCGCGATGCTTAAGCCAATCGCGGCAAGCGCATGAGCGATCCGGTTGCCGCGGCGGCCGCCCCCCGCCTCTTCCAGCTTGACGCTGTGCACCTCGTCGACCAGCTTCCGATAGTCCTCTTTCAGGCCGGTCACCTGAGTCTCGCAGCCGCGCGCCGAGAAGGCGCGCACCAGCCGCTCGAGGAGCCAGGCGCCGAAAGTGTCGAGCCGGTCGACGCGCCCCATGTCGATATCGACGCTTTTGATGGCGTCACGCCGCTTGGTCTCGGCGTCGATCATCGGTTCCAGCTGGCGGGCATTGGCGGCGATCCAGGCGCCACCGGCCGCAAGCTTGAGCCGCTCGCCCTCCTTGATGCCTTCGAGCAATCGGTCACTCACGCCTGTTGCCTCTGGAACCTGGGAAACGGGGAATCGGCGCGCCAGCGCCGCCGGAACGGTGCTGCCGCATAATGAGGCGAATGTCGACCCCTCCTCGGGCCGTATTGGGGCGGCCGACCCTTGGTTTGGGGTCAGGCGTCGAAGCTCACACTTGACCCTTGCTTGCAAACCTGTCGAGGGTTTGACCGCAGACTGGCCCATCGACACCTCAGAGCGCCGAAATGCCCCCGAATCTAAACGTTTGCGTCGAACGCTGGCCGATTGCCGGCTCCTTTACCATCAGCCGCGGCGCCAAGACCGAGGCGGTCGTGGTGGTCGCCGAGTTGCGCGAGGGCGCGTTTCGTGGCCGCGGCGAATGTGTGCCCTACCCGCGCTACGGCGAAAGCGTCCAGGGTGTGGTCGCAGCGATCGAGCAAATGCAGACGCCGTTGGCCGCCGGCCTTGACCGCCTGGGCCTGCAAAAGGCGATGCCGCCCGGCGCGGCACGCAATGCGCTCGATTGCGCCTTTTGGGACCTCGAAGCCAAGCGCAGCGGACGGCCCGCGCATGAACTCGCCGGCCTGCAGCCGCCGCAGCCGCTCACAACGGCTTATACGATTTCACTGGCCGAGCCGGAGGCCATGGCACGAGCCGCCCATAAGGCCGCCGCACGCCCCTTGCTCAAGGTCAAGCTCGGCGCGCCGGGCGATCCCAGGCGCCTTGCCGCCGTGCGCGAGGCGGCGCCGCAAGCGACGCTGATCGTCGATGCCAACGAAGGCTGGAACGCTGACGGCCTGGCCGCCAATCTTGATGCCTGCGCAGCCGCCGGGGTGGTGCTGGTGGAACAGCCCCTGCCGGAGGGCCACGACGAGGTTTTGGCCGGCCTCATGCGGCCGATCCCGATTTGTGCCGATGAGAGCGCCCACGGCCTTACTTCGTTACCAGCGCTGGTCGGCAAATACGACGCGGTCAACATCAAGCTCGACAAGGCCGGCGGGCTGACCGAGGCGCTGGCCATGGCCGGCGAAGCCGAACGCCTGGGTTTGACCTTTATGGCCGGCAGCATGGTCGCGACCTCGCTCGCCGTGGCGCCGGCCGTGCTGATGGCCCAACGGGCGCGTTTCGTCGATCTCGACGGGCCGCTGCTGCTCGCCAAAGACCGCGCCGAAGGCCTCCACTACCGCGACAGCTTGGTGTTCCCGCCGTCACCGGCGCTCTGGGGATGAGTAGTAACGGGCGAGCGATTGATGTGAGTCAATGCGGCGCGGATCGGTTGTGGCAGTTCTAGCGCATGTCGCAGGATAAGGTCATCGAACGCCTCCTCGCCCACGCCGAACTCTGCCGGCATATCGCCGCCGCCTCGTGGAGCGAGGAAATTGCACGCGAGCTTGAGCAACTTGCCGACGATTGCCGGCGAGCTGCGGAAGTCGCCGAATCAAACACCGGGACCTACCAATTTATCCCCAAGCCATCCGCGTCGACCGGAAACTGATCCCGTCCTGAAACGTGGCTAAAATTTTTCGGTGAGCAAAGCTTTCCTTCGCGCACCGGAATGGCATAGACTTTACCGCAATGCATAAGCCGGGAAGCGGCGACAATCGGGGATCGGGGTCATGCATTTTCGGAGCCTTCTGCTGGGCGCAGCTATGTTGGCGGCCGCCATATCGTCGGCATCGGCGACCACGCTGATTTCGGGCGACCGCGGCGGTCAGATCGGCCACTATCTGCAAGCCTTTGCCATGCTGCGCTCCTCCGGCGAAAACGTGGTGGTCGACGGCAATTGCCTGTCGGCCTGCACCATGGTGCTGGGCATGATCCCGCGCAGCCACATCTGCGCGACGCCGCGGGCGCGGTTCGGCTTTCATGCCGCCTGGATACCGGATTCCGACGGCCGCCCTGTGACCAGCGCGCTCGGCACGCAGGCCTTATGGAATGTCTATCCGGGCACCGTCCGCCACTGGATCAAACGCCACGGCGGCTTATCGCGCCACATGATCTATCTGCAAGGGCGCGAACTTGCGCACATTGTGCCGATATGCGGCGGCGATTTGCAGGCCCGCCGCCATCACGTGCGCTCAGCCCACCGCATCTCGAGATCGGTGCGCTATAGCCGCGCAAGCGCCGCCAACGATCGCCATTAACGCCATCGCCGCATAGGCCTGAACGCCCAAGGCCGCGTAGAGCAGGCCGGACAAGCCTATCGCCGCCGCCATCACCGCCCCGGAGGCGGTCGCCAGATGGCCTTGCGCGGTCGCGGCCTGACCGGATGGGGCCAGGCGCGCGACGAACCAGAGCGCGCCGAGATAGCTCGCACCAAACGACAGCGCGTGCAGCATCTGCAGCAGCAGCAGCACGATCAGCGGCGGATCGAACGCCATTGCCGCCCAGCGTATCGCGGCGCCGGCGCCGCCAATCACCAGCAACATGGTCGGCTGAAGCATCGGGGGCAGCCGACCGGACACGGCAAAAAACGCGATTTCCGCGATCACGCCGATCGCCCAGAGGGCGGCAATCGTCGTGCCGTCGAGATGGGCGGCACGCCATTGCAGCGACGAGAAGCTGTAATAGACGGCATGGCTCGCCTGGATCAGGCTCGCCCCTGCCAGCACGGCGATGAAGGCTGGCTCGCGCAATAGCGATCTGCGCTCCGCGCGTGGCACGGGCGCGGGCGCGGCTGGTGCCGCCAAAGGCGCAAGTGCAAACGCCGTCAGAGCAATGAGCAGCGTCGCCGCGGCGACCAACCAGATCAGCGCCCGCGCCGCCATTATGTCGGTCGCGCCGCCGGCGGCGAATGTGCCGACGATGAACGCAGCCGATCCCCATAGGCGCACCGGACCATAGCCGCGGCCCCGCTCGCTCAGGCCGCGCAGCGCATAAGTATCGGCTAGCGGCATCACCGGCGTGAAGGCCAAAGAGGCGAGCGCATAAGTGACAAGGATCGCCGCCGCGCCCTCGGCGAGGCCGACGAACGCATAACCGACGACGCTCGCGCAACTGCCGGCGATGATGGCCGCGCGCAAGGCGTCGCGGCGATCGGCAGCACGCGTTGCCAGCGGAATGGCAAAGACCCGCACGACCATTGGGACCGCCAGCACCACGCCAATCATCTGCGCATCGAGCCCCTTGGCTTTCAGCCAGATCGGCAAGAACGGCAGCTGGATGCCGATCATGATGAAGACCGCCGCATAAAACGCCGCCATGCGGGAGGCAAAGCCGATCGTGTGAGGCATGGCGCGGTCTGGGCTATCCGAATCAAGCCGGCTGATTGATAAACGGTGCCGGCAGGATTGCCCATGGCGGACGAATCGAAAGCGCTTGTCCTACGCCCCGAGCCGGTCGCGCCCAGCGAGAACGATTATCAGGCGCTCATCGCCGCGCTCGACGAAAGTGCGCGCGGACGCTGGTTCCTGAGCGAATATTCCCGGCGCAATCGCAGCGCCGACACCGAGGTGCTGCTGACCGCGCTCGACCGCATCGAAGCGCGGATCGATAGCGATGCAAAGGCGCTTGCGCGCTTTCGCGATGAGCTATGTGTGCTGCTCATCGCCATACGCTTGGCGCGCCCGGATATCGCCGCGGCCGATACGCCGGAAAAGGCGGCAAAGCTCGCCTCGCTGGTCGATCTCCTGGAGCGCCGGATCAACGCCATGCTGGAGCCCGGCGCGGTGCCGCTTGCTGTGGAAGCGGCGGGCGTCGCCGCAGAAGCTGCGGAAAGCAGCGGCGCCGATCACAGCGCCGCGGCGCCGCCGGAAGAGGCGGAAGCGCCAGCGCCCGCGCCGATGAACGCAGAGCCTTGCCCGGCCATGGTCGAAGCGCCGGCCGTGGCTCCAGCATCGCCGCCGCCCGCCGCCGAGAATGACCTGCTGGAACTGCCGCCCGCCGATCCGCTCGCCGCGATCATGGCGTTGAGCGAGGTCGAGCGCATCGCGTTGTTTACGTGAGGAGATAGAGCGAACGGCGAATAGCGAATAGAGAATAGAGTTATTCGCCTCTCATCAAGCGTCCGCTATCAGCCTGGCGAACAGCTCCGCATCCACATTGCCGCCGGAAAGAATGCCGACGACCACTTTGCCCCGCAGGTTGACCTTGCCGGCAAGCAGCGCCGCCAGGCCGATCGCCCCGCCGGGCTCCACCACCAGCTTCAACTCCTCGAAGGAATAGCGCACCGCGCGCGCGACTTCCGCATCGGAGGCGGTGATCCCCTGCCCGATCAGCGCCTGGGTGATCGGGAACGTGAGTTCGCCGGGCGTTGAGCTCATGAGCGCGTCACAGATAGTGCCGCTCAAACGCGCATTGGCCTCGCGCCGCCCGCTTTGGAACGAGCGAAGCGTATCGTCGAAGCCTTCCGGTTCGACCGTGTAGAACTTGGCTGCCGGAACCTGCGCCTTGACGCCGAGCGAGATGCCGGCGGCAAGCCCGCCGCCAGAGGCGCCGACCACCACGATGTCCGGCGCCAGGCCGAGCCGCGCCAGATCTTCCACGATCTCGGCGCCGATGGTGCCCTGCCCCGCAATGATCAGCGGATCGTCATAAGGCGGCACCAGCGTGGCGCCGCGCTCTTGCACGATCCTGGCGGCGATCGCCGCGCGGTCCTCGCCGTCGCGGTCGTAAAGTACGATCTCGGCGCCCAGCGCCGCCGTGCGCGCGCGTTTCAGGCGCGGCGCATCGGCCGGCATCACGATGGTCGCGCGAATGCCGAGCAGCCGCGCGGCCGCCGCCACGCCTTGCGCATGATTGCCGGACGAATAGGCGACCACGCCGGCGGCGCGCCGCTCGGCGGGGATCGACGAAATTCTGTTGTAAGCGCCGCGGAACTTGAATGAGCCGGTGCGTTGCAAGGTCTCGGCTTTCAGGAAGACGCGCGCGCCCAAGCGCTCATCCAGCACCGGCACGTTGATCAGCGGCGTGCGCACGGCGACGCCGGCAAGCCGCTTTGCCGCTTCAGCAATATCGGCGGCAGTCGGCAACATGGTCTTGTCGATGGCGCCCATGAGACAAGATAGCGCAGCGGCCCTTCTGAAGCGACGCCCAAGTGGAAGCCGCTCCGCAAAACATCTCATGCATCCGTCGCAGACAGCGCTTTGTGCACCGCCTCGGGATCGCGCGCGATTACCGTGAGGTAAGCACGCGCAGATTGGTCGGGCGTTGCCACCCCTTGCTCCCAGTCGCGCAGCGTGCCAAGCGGGATATGGAAGCGCCTGGCAAATTCCTCTTGGGTAAGGCCGAGCGCGCGGCGAATCACCTTGACTTGAGGTGTCCGCTTCATGCGTTTGAGATCGGCTGGCGACAGCGGCTTTCCATCGCGATCGCGCTCCGCGGCGGCGTGGCGTTGTGCCTCGCTCATGGCGTCGAGCCGCGCCCAGTTATGCTTGGCCGGCCTAGCGACCGCCTTCGTGGTATTGTCGGCGTTCATACGGTTCGGCTCCTCGTGCCGATATGATGCGAATCACCTCGCCCCTCGTTGCATAGGCGACATAGAGCAAACGGCTGTCGACCATACCAATGATGACGTAGCGATGTTCGCCATAGTCCTCTCGCTCGTCGAGCCACTCGATTGCGAATGGGTCCGCGAAGACATCACTCGCCATTTCAAAGGTGACGCCGTGGTCGGCCTCGTTTTGCGCCGCCTACACGGAATCCCATTCGAATTCCAAGCTGTGCATCGGGGGTACTGCTAACCAGTAGTCAGGTCAAGTACTCGGGACCCTCGCCAAAGCATTCCTTATCATTTTTGAAGATTCAGCCCGAGGTCAGTCAAATGATAGCGGCTTACGCCGCGAGCACCGTCGGGCGCGCGGCGGCGGCTTTTTCGCGCGCGTGCTTGGCCGCCTGCATGACGTGCTCGATGAAAATACGTGCGCTCGCCTCCCAGGTCATGCGCAGCGCGAAGGAGCGACAATCGTCGCGCGAGCACCTCAGCGCATCCAAGCAGGCGCGCATCAGGTCTTCGTCCAGCGCGCCGACCGGCGCCTCGCCGATCACGTCGCGCGGCGCAGCGGCGGGAAACGCCGCCACCGGCACGCCGCTTGCCAGCGCCTCCAACAGCACCAGGCCGAAGGTGTCGGTGCGGCTGGGGAACACGAACACGTCGGCGGCGGCGTAGATCTCCGCCAGCGTGTCGCCCTGCCGCGCCCCGAGAAAAACCGCGTCGGGATAGGCCCGCGCCAAGCTAGCGCGCGCGGGGCCGTCGCCGACGACCAGCTTCGTTCCCGGCAGAGCGAGCTTGAGAAATGCCTCGACGTTCTTTTCCACCGCCAGCCGTCCAACCGAGAGGAAGATCGGTCGCCGCCATTGGAGCGTTGCGCCGTTGCGCGGCCGGAACATTTGCGCGTCGACACCGCGCGACCACAGCTTCACATCATGGAAGCCGCGGACCGCCAATTCACGCTGCAGCGTCGGCGTCGCGGCCAGTACCGCAGCGCCCGGCGAGTGGAAGCGGCGCAGCCACGCCCAGGTCACTTCGCAGGTCCAGCGCTCCGGCAGCGGCAGGCGCTCGGCGAGATAATCGGGAAAACGAGTGTGGAAGCTGGTGGTGAACGGCAAGCCGCGTTTGATGCACAAACGCCGCATGGCGTGGCCGAGCGGGCCTTCGGTCGCGATATGAATGGCGTCGGGCTTTATGGCATCGAGCCGACGGGCGACGGCGCCGGGCGGCGGCAGCGCCAGGCGGATTTCCGGATAGCTCGGCAGCGGCAAAGTCCAATAAGCGGTGGGGCTGATGAAATCGATTTCCACCCCCAGGTCCCGCGCCTCGCGCGCCATGTGGCTGAGGGTGCGCACGACGCCATTGACCTGCGGATGCCAGGCGTCGGTCGTCACCAGAATTTTCATGCGGGGGCCCGCCGATCAGGCCGCCTGCGGCTGCACGATAGCCGGGGCCGGCTCGATGTCGCGGCCGCTGCGCGTCCAGGTGATGATCTCAAATTCGCCGTCGCGGCGCTCAGCCACCGCCGTGCAACTTTCCACCCAGTCGCCGCAATTGATGTAGCGCAGGCCGTAGTTGTCATGCATGGCGGCGGTATGGATGTGGCCGCAGATCACGCCGTCGGCCCGGTGATGCTTGGCTTCGGTGGCGAGCGCCTTCTCGAAGGCGCCGATATAGTTCACCGCGTTCTTCACCTTCAGCTTCGCCCATTGCGACAGCGACCAATAGGGTGCGCCGAGCACGCGGCGCATGGCGTTGAACAGGCGGTTGGCGGTGAGCGCGAAGTCGTAGGCCTTGTCGCCGAGCAGCGCCAGCCAGCGCGCCTGTGTCACCACCAGATCGAAAATATCGCCGTGCACGACCAGATAACGGCGGCCGTCGAGGCCGGTGTGGATCGCGTTCTCCGCCACCTCGATGCCGCCGAAATGAGTGCCGTAATAGCCGCGCAGAAATTCGTCGTGATTGCCGGGAATGTAGATCACGCGCGCGCCCTTGCGCGCCTGGCGCAAGAGCTTCTGCACCACGTCGTTGTGCGCTTGCGGCCAGTACCAGGACGAGCGCAGGGCCCAGCCGTCGACGATGTCGCCGACGAGATAGATGGTCTCGGCTTCGTGGTGGCGGAGGAAGTCGAGCAGCTTGTCGGCCTGGCAGCCGCGCGTTCCCAGGTGCACGTCGGAGATGAACAGCGCGCGATATTGCTTCGTGACGGTTTCCGTCACGCTGACCGGGTCGTTGTGTTGCGGATCATGCAGCTTTGATAGCAAGCGCGCGTCTCGAAATTGTGACAGCCTTATTAAGGTTTTGTTAACTCTCACAACTTCATGCGGCCGCGCTCGCCGCCTCGGCGCGGCGGAAGCGCACCAGGGTGTAGACGCCGAACGGCTGCAGCTTGCGCCGTTCGATCAATTCGGCGCCGCCGTGGCTTTCCGCCCAGGCCGCCAGCCGCGCGAAGGGGAACTCCGGGCGCAGGCCGAGGGCATGCGCCTTCTGCGCCACCAGGCGCTCGAAGGCGGCGGCGAGCCCGCGCTCGGAGTAGAGGTGATTGACCAGGATGATCTGCCCGCCGGGCTTGACCACCCGCGCGCATTCCGACAGCACGCGCTCGGGATTTTCGACGAGCGTAATGACAAACTGGCCGACCACGCAGTCGAACGAGCGGTCGGAAAACGTCATGCGGCTCGCGTCCATCACGCGCAGGTCCTTGACGAACGGATAGCGCCCGCTGCTCAGGCGCTCGCGCGCCCGCGCGATCATCGGTTCCGACAGATCGATGCCGGTGATCTCGGTCGTCCGATCGTAGTCGTCGAATGACAGGCCGGTGCCGACGCCGATCTCCAATATGCGCCCGCCGACCTCGCGCGCCGCGTTCGCCGCCGCGCGGCGCCCGCTGAGAAAGACCGGCCCGCACAGCGCGTCATAAACCGGCGCCCAACGGGCATAGGCTTTTTCCATCACTTGGCGGTCGGGATCGCGCAGCATGTGGCCCCCGCGAATCAATGCGCTGGCGTTCGCACGGGGTAGCAATCGAGTACGACAGTTGGGCGACAGACGCTCTCCTTCTTCTCCCCGTTTACGCCCGTTTACGGGGAGAGGGTGCCCGAGCGGAGGCGAAGCCGAGCGAGGGCGGGTGAGGGGCCGTGCAACGTAGCGCCCCTCACCCGGCTCGCTCACTTCGTTCGCTCGCCACCCTCTCCCCGCAATGCGGGGCGAGGGAAAGCGCCCTGTCTGGGCTCAGACAGATGTGAGACGGATTGAGAAATAGGAGGGGTTCTCCGAAGCTCGGGTTGCGACACTCGAATCAAAGGAGAACCCCGATGCAGGTT
>Ga0335081_10000224_pt1 | contig 107212 bp, 91 predicted proteins | sample Lox_Sample_35_FD_206713 | JGI IMG/M metagenome (GOLD analysis project Ga0335081, IMG submission 206713) | Soil microbial communities from Loxahatchee National Wildlife Refuge, Florida, United States - Lox_Sample_3.5 | ecosystem: Environmental > Terrestrial > Soil > Wetlands | place: USA...
CCGCCAAACGAGGCGCAAATGCTTTTGACGCTTGTCGGTATATTCGAAAGGTCGATATAAATGGATCCCTTTATCGGAACCAGCCTGAAATCGAGAACCTTTTTTTCAGATGAAGAAATACTGATGGTCTGGCTTGCAGCCACATGAATGATTTCGTTGCTCTTTGTTTTAGTAAAAACCTCAACGCACCTGTTTTTTCCTGCGGGCAGGTTTTCCACGGAGGCGGTAATATAAGGATCGAGTGAACTGAATTTAAATGCCATCGTAATTGTATCCATATCGGCTGCGCTCACTCGCACTACCAAACTGTCCCAGGTGGTTGCTAGGGTTGCCTGCGTTTTTGCCAGAACGTTTTGCTCGGCGGGCTTCTGAAGTGATGCCCATACCTCCACGCTTCCAGTCTTTACCGGGCTCATGCCCGTGGGATTGTTTGCACACGACGCCGCTATCAGCGCCGCGCCCGCAACTGCCGCTGTCATCCATCGCTTTTTCATGTTTCCTCTCCTTTTTGGTTTAGGTGGTGAAGGAGAAGGGAACAATTGCATTAACCATGCCAAAGTATTTTTTAGGGATATTTTAAAAAAACGAGGATGATAAAAAGGAGTAGGTTGCAGTTGCGCAACTTCACAAAAATACTATTGCAAATATGTTTTCTTTAAAATGACTGGATGTTAACACTAAAGAATCAAAGGGTTTATTAACTCCAACCAGCAATAACAGATCCTGAATTATTCCGGGTGCGGTTTCCCGGTCAATGACGGAGAAAACCCTCTTGCAGGATGCGCTAAAACAAGATTTATTTTTGGTTCGCCGTTAAAAATTGATTCCACCAGACCGGTGCCAGATTGTTGGGGCATGTCACAGGATTTGCATAATAGGTATGAGGTCCGTATTCCGCCTTATCGGTTGAGAAAAACAGGTTTCCATACCCATCCTGAACAATCGTTACGGTGGTTTTTGATACATTTCCTTTGATGGACACCGTGTTGTCGTTTATCTTGGTTATAATAACGTTGTAATGACAGGTGTCCTGGTTGTTAAGAAGTTTTCCGCAGGTATTCCAGTCTTTGATATATTGATCGGCATAACTTTTTATAAAAACCTGCAACTGTCCTCCGGAAATGATGACGGACATTCCCACGTCGAGAATGGCCTGGTTCCTGGCTGCAACGATCGAGTCAACGGAATGAACGGTCCCGATTGGTGTGAGCGGGCTGGTATATTCTGCCTTGGCGCCGACGATGTTCCATGTGCCCGAAATGTCATTTGGAGCATGCGCACCAGTAAATACGTACCAGATCTTTATGCCGGCAAGCGCCCAGCCGACGACCTGATCGGGGAACACTTCGAGCGTGATGAAATCAATAATGGCAAGCAGACTGTCATTATTCAAATTATAGACGTATTTGACCGTGTCAGGCGTGCCTGGGGCTGGCGCACCGGAATCAATTCCCTGGCAGGAGCCGGCAGGCTGGGTTATTGTCGTCATTGTATCAATCGAATCACCATGAGCAACGGTGAAGGACGACGTGGAGACCTGATATTTGCCAGGCAGGGGTCCGGTGCCTGGCCCGGCCGGGCCGGTATCACCGCAGAACAGAAAAGCGGACGCAAAGAAAAGGCCCAATCCAATATTAAAAAGAGAACGTTTTTTCACGGCTGCCTCCTTATGTAAAATTTTCTATTTCAAGAGGGTGACCGGAACGGCGACGCCTGAACCATTTGCCGAAAATGCTTTTAGAATATAAACTCCTTTATGTAAAATACTGCCGCTCTTGTCAAGGAAACATTCCGCCGTCCCGGCGTTCTTCATTCTCCAAAATAAATTTGCAACACGGCGCCCGTCCACCGTGAACAGAGCGATGGAAACCGGCGGCCATGAAAAGGATGGAATTGACATGACAACCGGGGTATAATTTCCCCGAAGGGAATTTTTTACAATAACAGTGTAAAAAGAGGGTTGAGTTCCTTTTGTAGGTAATAGCACCCGTTCAATGCCCTCCTTTGCAAGGAGCGTCATTTCAGAATCGCTTAATACCCTGTTGTAGAGCCGCAGGTCGTCAATAAGCCCGCAAAAGCATTGTTTTGCGGTAAAAACGTCTGAACCGAACAACGTGGTTTTATTATTCGTGGACATTTTCGCGTCAGGAATGGAAGCGGTTTTTGTTCCTGCCCATGTGCCGTCAACATACAATTTCAAGATGGGTTTTTCCCACACAACGCCGGTTGAATGCCAGCCGTCATTGTGCACCTGGAAGGGCAGTACCATGAGTTCTGTGTCGGTGTTGTTGCTCACGATCGCCACGGCCTCCAGCTGCTGGAACGAGTTGCCGAGGGAGTCTTTCATTGCGGTTGCCGAAAGCCACATTTCGCGCCGTTTGCCCGTGTTCGATAATTCGTACGTGTCCCAGATGTCGCGGGCACCGGTGATGGTCTTTCCGCAGACACTTGCATTGAACCACGAGAAAATCACGGCGCTGTCTCGGGGCATATTGAACGACGATTTGTTGGGAATGAGAATGTAATCGTCGACGCCGTCGAAGTTGGCAGCCAGGCCGCTGCCGCTTCTGTCTGTAACGAAAGGGGTCGGGTTGGTCAGAAAAAGTTTTCCGTCGTTGAGCGCATGGCCGGTTGAATCGTTCGCATTGCCATTGAAGGGATAATACGCCTGAAGACCGGCCGCAGGCACCTGGGCGGAGGCCGATGCTGCCGAAAGAAAAAAAAGGCAGAAAAAGGATCGAAGGCTCATTTTTATAGAAATAAATATATAACGAATATTTTCGAAATGCCAAAAAAACAGGGGCGCCGGAAAGCGCCCCTCCTGCTGATTTCGTCTCGGTCAAGGGTCACCCTGTTAAGACTTGCCGCCTTCCCTTCCTTCCGCCCAGGAATCGGAAGCCTGTAGGTTTCCGTCGAGGAACGTCCAGGTAATTTTCCGGTAGCGCATGGAGATCTCCTCCATGTGGGTGAAGCGCTCCTTTGTGGCATCCTTTACATTGGGCATAATCGGTTTAACCGAACAGACCTTGACGCCCTCGAGCTTGTGGTTGAAATATTCCTTCTCGCTTCCCGTGTCGTCGATGTTGTACCACTTGATTTCGACGTTTTTGAAGGTCTCGCCTTCGCACACCGCCTTATACAGGTAGGGCGACGAGGCGTCGAAGGCCTTGACAAACGTGAGTGACTCGTGTTTGCGGGTGCCGGTAAGGCGCCCGGTGTCGGGGTCCGTGGGGATGCGCACCTCGTGGTGGAATTCGAGCACCTCGATGCTTCCCTCGCGGCCGGCTACGTCCACCGAACCCTTGATGTCGGCCCCGGTTTCGTCTTTGATCCAAAGATATGCAGGAATCGGCATGTGATACTCCTTTCAGATTATATAGTTTGAAGGGTAAGATTATCTCGATTCAATAAAAAAATATAATGATCAGTGATACCGCTCTGTGACGTCCGTCACAAATTGAAAATTATTTCATTATTTTGTTTTTATGTTTATGGGTGTATGGGTTAATGAGTACTAACTTAAGACTCATCAACCCATTAACCCATCAACAAGAGGTACCCCGCCTTATTTCCCCTTCGGCATCTGCGACACCAGCGACAGGTTGATGTCGATGCCTTCGATCTGGAAATGCGGTTGCACCGAGAGGGTCACCCTGAAAAATCCCGGATTGTCCTCTATTTCGTTCACCGTGACTTCGGCTGCCTTAAGCGGGTGTGTCGAAATTAACTCCGGGCCCGGATCGTTCATCTCCGTTACAAGACCCTTGATCCAGGTATTAAGCTCGTTCTGCAGCACGACTTTGTTCTTGGTGGAGCCGATATTTTCCCGCTGGATCACTTTAAGATAATGCGCGATCCGCGAAACAAGGAAAATGTAGGGAAGCCGCGAATTGATGCGCATGTTCGCGGTGACCGCCTTGTCGTCGTATTCCGCGGGCTTTTGCGCGGAGTTTGCCGAGAAGAAGCATGCGTAGTTGCGGTTCTTGTAGAACGACAGGGGAATGAACCCTTCCTGCGCGAATTCGAACTCGCGGGTTTCGGGGATCAAAATTTCGGTGGGGATTTTCATCTGGTTGCCCTTGCCGACATCGTAGATGTGCACGGGCAGGTCTTCCACCTTGCCGCCGGCCTCGGGGCCGCGGATCTGCACGCACCAGCCGTTGTCCACAAAGGAACGGACCATGTTCGCCGCGAACGCAAACGACGCGTTGCCCCACAAGTACTTGTCGTGGTCGGTTCCCTTGACGTTTTCAGTGTAATTGAATTCCTTGACGGGCAGCGTATCGGGCCCGTAGGGGAGGCGCAGCATGGCGCGCGGCAGCATCAGGCCCACGTAGCGGGCGTCCTCGGTCTGGCGGAAGCCGTTCCACTTGAGGAACTCGGAACGTTCCATGTAGTTATGCAGGTCCTCGATTTTGGTGAGGTCCTGGATGGTTTCCTTGCCGAAGAATTTCGGGCTCACCGATCCGAGAAAGGGGCAGTGGCACGCGGCAGAAACCTTTGACACGTTCTGCAGCAGTGTGATGTCCGACGGGCCGCTGTCGAATTCGTAATTCGAGACTATAGTGCCGTAGGGCTCGCCGCCGGGCGTGTCGTATTCGCTGACATACACGTGCTTGTACAGGCCCGATTGAATGGTTTCGGGAGCGTCTTCGAAATCCTCCGCGAGCTCCTCTTTCGACACGTCGAGGATGTCGAGCTTTACGTTTTTCTTGAAATTCGTCCGCTCCACGAGGAACTTGAGGCTCCTCCAGGCCGCCTCCATCTTCTGGAAGTTCTGGTGGTGGAGGATTTCGTCGAGCTGGAGCGACAGCTTGCGGTCGATCTCGCTGATATGGTGGTCGAGCATGGCCTTGTCTATCTTGTCCACGCTCTGGGTCGAGGCGACCACGCTGTCGACGAACACGGCGAGCGCCGCGCTGATGCGCTCGTTGGCCTTGCTGTCGGCGAGCACCTCGGTGCTCTTGAACTCCGATATGTCTATTTGCTTTGCGGGAACGGAAAGGTTCATGGTCTGGTAAATGTATTCCAGGCCGTGGGCTTCCTGCGCCTCTTTCCCGCCGGCTTTTTTTTCTTGCTCTGGCATAATGGTTTCTCCTGGTTTTTATGGTGAACGCCCGGGAGGGCGATACGGTTCGGGTTATTTCTTCTCCTCAGCCACGACCTTCTTGAGTTCTTCCTGCAACGCCTTCATTTCGTTGGGATTCTTGATGATTTCCTCGAGGCGTTTGCGGAATTCCCTGTTATCAAGAAGGTTCGACTTGAGGTCCTTGAGCAGGTTCCTGGCAGCCATCAGTTTGGAAAGCGTCGGGATGCTTTTTGCCACGTTTTCCGGCTTGAAGGAGTCCATGTTCTTCACCTTCATGTCGACCGCAAGGTCGCCGCTGCCAGTGAGCTTGTTCTCCACGTTGTACTTGAGGTTGAGGTCCATGCTTTCCATTACCTGGGTGAAGTTTTCCTTGTTGATGCTGATCTTCTCCCGGTCCGACAGGCGGTCGCTGTGTTTTTTGAATGAGAAGTCGCCCACCACAAGCGACTTGAGGGGCAATTCGATCTTTTTCTTCGCATTGCCTTTACCCACATCAAGTTTGAGGTTGATCCGGGCAGGGGGTATTTCATTTTGAAAACTGCCAGCCATAGGAACCTACCTTTCTTTAAGTGAAAATGGTTTTTTAAGGACTTTTTCAGGAACTTCCGGTTTATGTGTTGAGTGAAAACGCCTTTTTCGGGTCGATCTGGCTGATTTTGCTCAAAATGCTGTTTTGTTTTTCGGTCATGCCTGCCTGAACCGGCGGCGGCTTGTTCGCCCGCGCTACTTTAAGCACCTTGACCATGATGCTCCACGCCTCAACGGCGAGGTCGGGATCCCATTTGTCAAGATGGTACAGTTGGATCTTGGCGTCCAGCGAATCGAGGATCGAAAGGGCGATGTCCGGTTGCTTTCCCGTGAGAAGCATGTTGCACATGATGATGGAACGCCTGAAGTTGTCGCGCTCGTTCGAAGAGTTGCGTATCGAATTCTGAAGAAGATCGAGCGCCGCTTCCATTTTACCAGATGCAATAAGTGACGTCGCCTCCTTTTTTTCCGACTCGACCTTGTCGCCACCGGGCGCGTCCGCATCCTTTTTCGCCGTTACGGCGCCATCCTGCGAAAACATGGGGAGCACGTGCTTTGCGATCCATTCTTTTGTGGCCTCGTCACAAAAAGGAGAGCCGTCGGAAAACGAGAGCTTGAGAAGGTCGGGGATGCGCCTTACCAAAAGGCCGGTTTCGAGCAGAATGGCCTGTTCCACCGGCTTGTACGGCTCACCAAGCCCTTGGCAGGCGGCGGCGGTAATGCGCTGGAGTCCGAGCCACAGATGGTTGGCGCCGGAGGTGAAGGCGACTTCTGCTTTGTCAATGGCAGGCTTGAATTCCTTGTTAGCGATCATGGCCGTGAGTGAGGTGACGAGGTCGGCCGGCGGTGGCGCGAGTTGGGTCTTGCCGTTTTCGCTTGGGGGCGCTTTTTCGAAAATGTCCCACCGGATGGATCTCATGAGCCTGAACCCCATCGCCTTTTGCGGCTCCTTTTCGATGAGAAAGTAAGCCGCCTTGCGCGCAATGCCCTGCGCCTGCTTGGGCGTGTCCATGGGGTCGCCCACGGTCTGGCCTGCGCTGGCGGCGCCCGCCGCAGCCTCGGTCTTGGGTTTTGGCTTGCAGGTCTTTTCCCAGTTCTGCGCCGCTGAAAAAAGGCCGGACGGAAACGGGGATCCTTCTGGAAATTTTTCCTGCAAAATGCCCTTGAGCGTGGTAAGGCCGGCAAGCAGGCGGGCTATGTGGCTGTAGTCTGCTTCTTCAGGTTTCTGGCTCGCAACGGCTTCGTTAAAACGGGGTTCCGAGAGCCATTTGAGTGCGTTTTGTTTTGCGCGCTCGCGATCCGGGAACATGGCGTTGTAATCCTGCTGGCAGAGCTTAGCGAATCCTTCAAAAACGTCTGCGAACTGATCCCATTTTGCGTCGTGTAAATAGACGAAGCTTAAAAAACAAAGCAGCCGCATGTCCTTGGATTTCTCGGCAAGGAGTTTTCTGCACAACGTCTCGATAAGCGTGAAATCAACGCCGCTGATTTTGCCGATTTCGGTTTTACACGTGTCGAAGTCGGCTTCATAATTGATGTTAACGCCCATCGGGCCGCCGCCCGGGACAGGTTTGATAATAAGATCAAGAAGCTCTGAAATAGCCGTTCCCCTTGCAAAGTGATAATAATGGAATGAAAGGAGAAAGTTAAAATATAGTAACTGCCTAAAGGCAAGCAATTTATTTCATTGATAATGCATTGAAAATAAATGCCCTCACTGTAAACTACTTTGGCGTGGTCTTAAAAGATGTGATAGCAATCACAACAAGGTTAATCCCGCAGCCGGAGAAGGATGGCGACCTTTTTGTGCTGATCCACTGAAGCGTTAAAGAGTTTAATTGCCTGCGGCGAGGGGAGCTGTTTAATGGTGGCGCCTTTGGCTTCTATCGCAATCACCGTTTCGTCGTTCAGCACGAATGTCGGCCGCGAGAAGCCGGAGCCGATGATAATCAGGATGTTTTCCTCCGGGGGAATACTGAAAAGATCGTTCCAAATATCTTGGAGCGTTTCCTTACCGGAGATTTCTTCAACCGGCTTTGGAGAACCGTTCGGGCCGACATACAGATCGTAAAACATGAGCGGGACACGGTTGTAAATCACCAGGTTTTTCTGGGCGAACCCGAACTTCCCGCCTGGGTTGAAAAAAAAATATGCAACCGCGCAGGCGACGATGATGAGAAAAATTTTGTTTTTAAATAGGGAAGCCATGCGATTGCCTTATTAGAATAAAATGATTTCATGGAGAATGACATTCAAGAGAAATTTGAATTAAATGGAGAAAGTGGGCGGGCGATCACTTGAGGTTCTGAATGAACATCGACAGCTTGGCCCTCGAAACGGGGTTGCGGAACAGCTTGCGCAGCGAGCGATCGCGGATAAGGCGCACGCGCTCGCGGGTGAGCTTGAGCTCCTTGCCGATTTCCTCGAGCGTGAACTGCTTGGAGAAGTTGAGCCCGAAATACATGCGGAGGATCTGCTCTTCACGGCTCGTGATGTTCTGGAGCACGCTGTCGATCACCTTTGCCAATTCCCGGCGCTCGCTTTCGAGGTCCTGATTGGGCTCATCGCCGAGCAGGTCATTGAGGGTCTTGGTAGGATCGCCTTCGGTTCCTTGGTTGTTGCTCACCGGCGCATCGAGCGATATGCCGCGCAGCTTGTCCATGACGTCGATGATATCCTGCTCATGCTCCCTGAAATCGCTCATGGCCATGGTTCCCATGTAATCTCCGGCATTTTTATCGAGCGCTTTTTTAAATCGAGCAAGGAGCGCGATTTTATTCGGCGGAATGCGCACGGTGCCGGTCTGCTCAAAGAGCGCCTTTTGGATGGACTGGCGTATCCACCACACTGCGTAGGAAATAAATTTCACCTTGTTGTCGAGGTTGAAACGTTTTGCCGCCTTGAGCAGCCCGATGTTGCCCTCGTTGATGAGTTCGAGGAAACTGAGGCCTCTGCCGCGGTACCGCCGCGCCACACTCACGACAAAACGAAGATTGCTGGTAATGAGTTTGGTAATGGCCCCGTTGTCGTTTTTCTGAACAGAGCAGATGATGGCGCGTTCTTCCTCTTCAGAAAGAACGCGGTACCGGTTGATATCCCTGAAATAGAGTGCTTCTGTTCTTGTCGGCATAAAAATAAACCGCCCAAAAGAATAGTCGTTTTTTCCTCTTAAATTATATCATTAAAATTGGACAGATTCACTATTTAAACGATTAATATAAACCCTAAACAACAATTGATTACCATTCGTATTACCATACCCTATTATTGATAACAGGGAGTAAGATTAATCCCGGATAAAATTACTTAATTACAAGCCTAGGGCAAGATATTTTTTGACGGCTGGCTAATTACCACGATTCCGGAATCGCTCACCGTAAAACGTTTCCTGTCCTCATCCGGATCGTAGCCGATCCGCTCGCCGGGCATTATCTTTACGCCGCGGTCTATGATGGTACGCCTTATATGGGCTTTTTCGCTTATCTGAACGTCTGGAAAAATGATGCAATCCTCAACGACGGCAAAGCTATGCACGCGCACGCCACGCGACAACACCGAGCGCACTATGCGTCCACCACTGACGATGCAGCCGCCGCTCAATATCGAGTCGAGCGCCTCGCCTTTTCTTTTTTCCTCTTTTTCACCTGAAAACACGAATTTCGCCGGCGGGGATTGGCCGGGTGCCGTTCGGATGGGCCATGCCTCGTTGTAAAGGTTGATTTCCGGGACCACGTCGCGGAGCGTCATGTTCGCCTCATAATAGGCGTCAATGCTTCCGACGTCCTTCCAGTAGATATTTTGCTGCGGAGTTTCGCCCGGAATGCGGTTGTTCGAGAAATCCCAAACATAAATCGGGTAGTTGTGGAATATTTTCGGAATCACATCCTTGCCGAAATCGTGCGTTGAGCCGCTGAGCGACGCGTCGTTGAACAGCTCGCGAACCAGGAACTTCCGGTTGAAAATATAGTTGCCCATGGAGACCAGGGCCATGCGGGGGTTCCCTGGGATCGGCTTGGGCTGCTTGGGTTTTTCCTCGAACCCGATCATCCTGCCGTCAGGATCGATCTCGATAATGCCGAACGCAGAAGCCTCCTCGAGGGGCTTTGGAATCGCGGCGACGGTGGCAACGGCGCCTACGTGGCGGTGAAAATCGAGCATCTGGGAAATGTCCATTTTGTAAATGTGGTCCGCGCCGAACACCGCGATATAATCAGGATTTTCATCTTCGATGAGATTGAAATTCTGGAACACCGCATCGGCCGTGCCCATGTACCAGTTCTTTCCCGTGCGCATCTGCGCGGGAACAGGGTCGATGTACTGGCCCAACATTCGGTTGAGGTTCCATCCCGCGGTGAGGTGCTTGATGAGCGAATCCGACTTGAATTGGGTGAGCACCTTTATCTTGAATATGCCCGAATTGATGAAGTTGTTGAGCACGAAGTCTATGATGCGGTATTTGCCGCCGAAATAGACAGCGGGTTTTGCCCGTTCCTTGGTGAGCGGATGGAGCCTTGAGCCTTCGCCGCCAGCCATGATCATGCCCAGAACATTGGGATATCCGATGGACGAGCGATAATTGGACATGGGCGGCCTCTCAAGAATGAGGAGTTACTATGCTGATGTTTTCAAAATAGTTTGTATCAGAAAAAAGTGCAATACATGGAACCCGGTCTGTCGCAGGAGAAATGTTGGAAGGGGAGGCGTTAAAAAACCAGCTTGGTCAGCAGGCTCCACACCGGACTGGTGAGGGGAACAAAAATATTGCCCACACCCAGGAATATGAGAATTATTTCAACGGTAAAAATGATTGCCGTGAGCAGGAGGAAATTAGTAAGAAGAAAAATGATGCTGCCACGCACGCTTTTTTTTCTTTTGCTGACAAAAAGACGGCGGCCGAGCCGCAAGAATAATTTAGCCATAGGTTTGTCCGGCATTACTGTTTGAATTTGATCCGTTTCACGATGACCGCTATGTCGCCCGCCTCAACAGTGGTAAAGAGCCGCTCGATCACCAGCGTGCTTGATGTTTCGCCCACGTTTAAGGCGCAGGCGAACGCGCAGGGACGGTCTGGAATCGTGTTGTTTTTGGGGGCAATGGCAAACAGATCGCCAAATACGACACCGTCCTTTGAGCCCCTGTCGAGAATAAATGAATGGTACGGATAGGAATGCACGGTGTTTTCCACCAGGAGGAACACGCTGCCTTTGATGGCGACCGGTGGATCCTCGAGCGAATCAATTGCAGGAGAGGGAAATTGCGTTTCGCGATCCACCCGGTCGCCGCTTTCAATGACATCCCATAACTTGAAAAGAGTGGCATAAAAATTCTTTCCCTTTGACGAGCGTATCGCAGCCTTGGCAACTCTTCGAACAAGATTCGCCTGCCTTCCCTGATAAAGCACCATCCGGTCTGAGTGGTAGATGTCAACCGTATCGCCGACGCGGTAGGACGCCGCGCCAAAAGGCTCGATAATGACGTCGTCGAATTGCTGATACACCTCGGTCTCATATTTTCCAAGAACCTCCGCCGAAACTTTGCGTAAAGATGCATTGCCCGGAAAGACAAGCCCTTTTTCGTCTTTCTTGAACCAAAGGAAGGCTGTTTTCGCAAGAAATTCTTCGGTGAAATAATTTCTATTCTCCATTATCAGCCTGAACAGCGTATCGGACAGCATGGAACCCTCAAGAAGGGATTTTTTACCGCTAACGCCAAATCCCGACTTCTGCTCCGACTCTTCCAGCGCCTGCCTGGTTTCAGAGGAAAATTCTTCCTGACCGGAGCTTCCTCCCGAAACGGCACCTTGGCCTAAGCCCGATGCGCCGCCTCCGGAATATGGCGTTGTTTCCGCCCCGGCCGGCTGTCCGCTGCCGCCGATCACCAGGTTGTTTCCAGGATAAATGAGGTCGGGATTGGTGATATAGGGGTTCTGATGCCAGATCTGGGACCATTTAAACGGGTCGCCGAGGAACCTGAACGCGATGTCCCAGAGGCAATCGCCTTTTTTTATGATATAAGTTTGTTCGGGCGGCTGTGCCAGCGAAAATGACAGAATAAAAATAAGCGGCGGAAGGCCAAGGAGAAATTTTCTTTTCAGGGCAAAATCCTTTTTTAGATTATTTCCTTTTGGGCACAGGTTGGGCCTCAATAGTCATAATATATTTTATGCTCTCAATCAGTCAATATGATGTGTGCCAAGCAGGGAGAAAATCATGAACCACGCACCAAGCGTAAAACGCCCGAAAATACGCGAAATTGACGGTGGCGTGACTGCCGCTAGAGGGTTTTTTGCGGCCGGCCTTGCCGCAGGCATCAAGGTATCAGGAGGCCGGGACTGCGGCATTCTGGCAAGCCGTGCACCGTGCAGTGCCGCAGGGGCGTTTACCACCAATGCGGTGCGCGCGTCATCAGTGGACTGGTGCGAAAGCATCCTGCCGTCAAAAAACGTGCGTGCGGTTTTTGCCAACAGCGGGAACGCAAATGCCTGTACCGGCGCAAGGGGCAAACGAGACACGAAAAAAATAGCGACGATGGTTGGTTCATTGTTCGGCGCGCGTCCTGGGGCTGTCTGCGTGGCGTCAACCGGTGTGATCGGCCATTTTCTTCCCATGGAAAAAATCCGAAAACATCTTCCTGCGTTGCATAAGGCAGCCGAGGAATCGGCAAGGGGAGGGTCGGCGTTTGTCGACGCCATCATGACGACAGACACGAAAAAGAAGGAGGCCGCGGTGCGGGTGGAAACGGCCGCGGGATGCTATACCATCGGAGGGTGCGCAAAAGGCTCCGGCATGATTTCTCCGAACATGGCCACCATGCTCTCGTTCGTCACCACCGACGCATCCGTTGATCCCGCGCTGCTTAACGCGATCGTCAAGAGCGTTGTCGACAGGACCTACAACAACCTCACGGTGGACGGCGACACGTCCACGAACGACATGGTGCTCGTGCTGGCAAACGGGCTCTCCTGTGTTTCCATTGCTGGCGCAACCGAGGCCGGCGTGTTCAGGGGGGCGCTGTTCACGGTGTGCGATGCATTGTGCCGGAAGATCGCGGCGGACGGTGAGGGAGCAACCAAGCGTGTTGAGGTGCGGGTGTCCGGCGGAAGGACGGTCGTCGACGCGAACCGGGCGGCGAAAGCGGTCGCCAATTCCTGTCTTGTCAAGACAGCGCTGTTTGGCAACGACCCCAACTGGGGACGGATCCTGTGCGCGGTAGGGTATTCCGGCGCGGCTTTTTCATCGGACCGGCTCACCTTGTCGCTGTGCGGAAGGCGCGTGTTTGCAAAAGGCAGGCCGCTGCCATTTCCCGCCAAAAAACTCAGCGATAAAATGAAGGAAAAGGTTGTGGTGATTGACGTTGATCTGGGCAATGGAAAGGAATGCGCAGTGGTGCATACGTGCGATCTTACGTATGATTATATCAAAATCAACGCGGAATATCATACCTAAAAATCGTTGACGGTTGACGATTGACAGTTGATGGTGCTGACCGCCGGCTGCTGCCGCAGATAGCTCGCCATGAATATCCTACCCGCATTTGGTTTTTACGGAATACTTACCGATCCTGCCCGAGGATATGAATTCTGTACGAAGTTGTTCGTCGACCATGAAGTTGCTTTTGTCCAGCTTAGGATGAAGGAAAAACCAGAGAATCTCGTCCTCGAAACTGCGCGCCTTATGCGACAAATCACCGCCGGCACAAGAACCCGCCTCATCATCAACGACAATCCGTACATTGCAAAAAAGGCGGCTGCCGACGGTGTTCACATCGGACAAAACGATATGCCCTTTGACAAGGCCAGAAAAATCGTTGGAAAAGATTCGATTATCGGCATGTCAACGCATTCGGTGAAACAGATCCGGGACGCGTGCATGCTGAAGCCGGACTATGCCGGCGTCGGGCCGGTATTTGCCACGCCGACAAAAAAAATCCCTGATCCGGTCATCGGCATTGACGGCACGAGGGAAATGCTCGCGTGCGCGACCGTGCCCGCCGTCGCGATTGGAGGGATCACGCTGGATAATTTAAGCCTTGTTCTTGAGGCAGGTGCAAAAAATTTCTGCATGGTGCGGCCGATAACAACGGCGCAGGATCCGGAGAGAGTGTTAAAGGAAATCCTGAAGATATATAAGAATTTTAACGATCCAGCGAGCGGTCAGTAGTCACCGGTCAGCGGTCAGCGCTCAACAATCAGTCGTAGACTTTCAACTTGCTTATTTCTTCATGACCTCGCCCGAGCAGCATTTTGTCCTGTCAATTTTATCTAAATCGGCCACGTAGGAAATCGCCGTAAGGCCGCTTGCCGGTTTTTCCCCTTTGGTAACCGTCTTCTGCATGAAATCAATGGTGTAATAGGCGCCGTCGGTGGCTGAAAATCCGTAGGAGAACCCGTCGGTGAACCACTGCTTCGGCTCGGCGATCGCAACAGTGTTGAACACGAGGCGAAGGTTTTTATAGTCGAATACAGTGAGGCGGAACGTCTTGTCGTTGTCCCAAACGCAGTACACGCATTTGCCGACCGTGTCGGCGATCACGGACGCGCCGGGAACGGTCACCAGCTTGCCGCTGGGGAGCATGAGGAACAGCTTGCCGTCATACGAGGATGCCTTGAGGACAATGAAGCCGTCCCTGATCGGCTGGTTCGCCGGGACGATCATGCCGTACGGGCCCGCTGCGGCATTGACGTCGAACAGCACGAATTTCCTTTTGTCAAGAATGATTGCGGATATGCACGCGGTGTCCGACGGGCCGAGCGGCTTTATATTGACGATGCGGTAGGTGTGTTTTCCTGCGGTGTAGGCGTGCTCGGTGAAGGAATACTTCTTGGATTTCTTATACTGTTCAATGTCAATGGTTGATTGCGACTGCTGGGCAAGGCACGCGACTACAAACAAAATGACCATAATGAGCATGCTGACGACTTGTTTCATATGACCTCCAGGTGAATAAGATGTTAACAAAATAAATTATTGGGGAATCATTCATTGACAAGAATGCATGAGGAATGTGTTGGCATGGAAAATTCCTTTTACCTGCTCATCTCCAGCATCCTCGTCAAACTTCTCCTCGCCTTTTCCGCAATGTCAGGCGGCACCGACACCACCTGACCGGCCGCTCCCTCAAGCGCCTCAGCCACGAGCTCCAGCGACGTTTTTTTCATGTTGGGGCACAGCGCGTGCTCGGTAACGGGATAAAATTTCTTGGCCGGATTCTGCTTTTGGAGCGTGTGGATTATGCCGGTCTCCGTTGCGATAAGATATTCGCTGCCGCCGTCTTTCTTGACAAAATCGCACATGCCGCCGGTGGAAAGCACCTGGTCGGCCAGGTAGCGCGACGCCTTGGGCGCCTCGGGATGGATGAGCACCGCTGCATCGGGATGGAGCGCTTTGGCCTGTTTGATCATGTCGGGCATGACGCGCACATGCGTGGGGCAGAACCCGTCCCAAAGCACCATGGTGCGGCCGGTCTTTTCCTGCACCCATCCGCCAAGGTGCTTGTCGGGCACGAAAATGATCCCCTGCTCCTTGGGCAACTGCGACACGATTTTCACGGCGTTGGAGCTGGTGCAGCAAATGTCCGAGAGCGCCTTTATGTCGGCTGTGGAATTGACATAGCAGATTACCAAGTGGCCTGGGTGTTTCTTTTTAAGCTCCACAAGCTCCTCGGCCGTGATCATGTCCGCCATGGGGCAACCCGCGCCCGGCTCAGGAATTATCACTTGCTTTTTGGGATTAAGAATGGCCGCGGTCTCGGCCATGAACATCACGCCGCAGAAGATAATAATGTCGGCCTTCGTTTTTGTGGCCTCAACGCTCAGGCCGTAGGAGTCGCCAACATAATCCGCGACATCCTGCACCTCTGCCGGCTGGTAGGTGTGGGCGAGGATGACGGCGTTTTTTTTTCGTTTAAGGGTTTGAATATTTTGGATGAGCGGTGGCATGGCGGTTCTGCGTAGGCGCTCACTTGACATACGGTGAAAGAGAGCGCAGCCGGTCAACGATGCCGGGCATCACTTCAAGGACCGCGTCGATGTCCGCGTCCGCGGTATAGCGGCTCAGGCTGAAGCGGATCGAGCTGTGGGCGAGGGTGTAGGGAATGCCCATGGCCATCATGACGTGCGAGGGCTCGAGCGAGCCGCTCGTGCAGGCCGATCCGGACGACGCGGCGATTCCTTTCTCGTCAAGCAAGAGCAGGATGCCCTCGCCTTCGATGAATTCGAAGCTGATGTTGGTGGTATTGGGCAGCCGCAGGGCCTGGTCGCCGTTGAGGTGCGCGGCCTTGCACGTGGAAAGGAGCCCGGCCTCGAGTTTATCGCGCAGCTTTTTCACGCGGGTGTTTTCCTCTTCCATATGTTTCTGCGCGAGCTCGCAGGCCTTGCCGAGCCCCACGATGGATGCGACGTTTTCGGTGCCGGCGCGCATGCCGCGTTCCTGGTGCCCGCCTACGAGGAACGGCGACAGTTTTGTTCCGGCGCGAACGTACAGCGCGGCAACACCTTTCGGCGCATGGAGCTTGTGTCCGGAAAGCGACAGCATGTCAATTGAATTTTTCTTCATGTTAATGGGTATTTTCCCCACCGCCTGCACCGCGTCGGTGTGGAACACCGCGCCCTTGGCATGCGCCATTTCGGCAAGCTTTTCAACAGGGAACAGAACGCCGGTCTCGTTGTTCGCCCACATGAAGGTGAGGAGTGTGTCCCCGTCAAGGGGGCATGCGTCAAGCTGTTGGGTGTGCAGCAGCCCGCTGCCGTCAACGGCGATTTCCAGAACGTCGAAGCCGTCCGCCTTGAGGCCGTGGCACAGGGTCCGGATTGCCGGATGCTCGACCGTGGAGGTGATGACGCGCGAACGGCCCTTATGCGCCTTTGTAAAGCCGACCACGGCCATGCTGTCGCTCTCCGAGCCGCAGCTGGTGAAGAAAATCTCCTCGGAGTGCGCTCCGATGAGCGCGGCCACCTGCGCCCGCGCCGCGTCGACGTTGCGGCGCACCAGGCCGCCGAACCGGTGTATGCTCGACGGGTTGCCGTAGCGGTCCTTCAAGAACGGTAGCATCGCGTCGAGGACTTCGGGCGCGACGCTCGTGGTGGCGTTGTTGTCGAGATAGATGACTTTATCCGTAATTGACCTCGGAAAATTTTACCGGATAAAAATACATCTCCATGGTAGGGTTGATGTTAGAATTTTAAATGATGAAGATTGTAAAATAAATGTTGTCAATATGCTGGTCGAAGCTTCGGCTCTGGCCGGCGTTGAGAGGGGCTGTCGTTGGACTGTAGGGAATGCTGGCCTTACGTTACCGGCCGTCAACCACAATGCATTTATTCGATGTATTTTTACCGACGACAAATAAATGGCCTCTCGTTGATGGCAGTGTTGAGCGAGGGCCCAGTTGAAGCAGTTGCATGTGCGCCGTTTTTAGCGTACTTGAAATAGATGAGGTGGAAGTATAAATCTGGTTCCATGCACCTGTAAGCGTGTCCATTTGATATACAGGTTGAGGGCAAGTTAGTGTAATAGTGAGGCTATGCGCTAGATTTCTGTCTTTGTTAAACACGAGAAGATAACTTTTGTTATCGCTGCCAAAAAATGACCCTACCATAAAGCTTTGCTGCGACGAGGCAATAGACGTGATCAGCCGTTCAGTTGCTGGTACAGTCGCTAGCCCGGTCTCATTCGAGCAACCGGCGTAGCCTGTATCTATTGAGCTTTCGTGGTAAGTGCCGACACGTGTAAGCGACATAAGGGTCGGACCCATTATTTCCACTTGGGCGTTTATATTTTGGGCCCAATAATATATTGGAAATTTATTGTTATTGGGGTCAACCAATGCGTCGGTGTATCCGTCCGTTTGGTCTTGGGTATACGTATAATATATCAATCCTTTTGCGCCGTACACAATCGGTGCAAAGGCCTCAAACTGAAGGTTTGGCTGTGTAAGAGGGGCCATTCCGGTTATATCCGTGGAGTAAGGGAATGCCCAAAAGGTCATTCCTCGTTTGGCAGTTTCAGTACTGAATAGATCGAGGTTTTGAAAATAACGAGTCATCCCGTCCGGTTCATTATAACTTGTCCACACGCCTCCGCTTTGGAACGGGTAGTAATCAAAACTCGCGACTGAACTCCCGCTATTATCTAAATAATAGGTCACGTAATTGCAATAGTCGGACCATCCAAGTGGCGGGAAGTAACCATAATTACAAAAAGGTAAAAGGTTTGCCCACGTAATGTGATTTGGATCTTGGCTGCTGAATGCTGATACCCAATTAACAGCTCTAGTGAGTTCAGTGGTAGACCCAGGTTCGTCCCAGACAAAATATCCCATAACCGCATTTCGCGCAGCGGCAGAGAGCACGGCTCCACATGGATCGGTCTGCCCAAGATAATTTGCAACCACAGCAGGAACCGTTGTGGAAATGTTGCTTGCCAAATCTTTATAATACCTGTTATCTAAAATCATATAAGAAAGGCCCGGTACACTTGCTACACGATCCAGTTTATAGTGAATGCTTGGATATATTCCATTTCCCGGGCAGTCCTCAAAATTCCCGTCACTTCCAGCCATACCTCCCAAGGTGTTGAAATGTGCAGCCCTACAATCCGTCAGCCTCTGTTGGTCGGTCGCTGGAACACCAGTAAAATAGGGGTCCCACCATGTTCCTATTATAAACTGACTTTGTTTGGCTGCCCCAAAAACGTACGACGCAAACCAAAGAAACAGGCACGTTGCAATAGGTAAAATTGGGCATTTCATATTGTTTTCCTATGGAATTGACTTTGTGAAGTTAGTGAAAACGCGCAACCTGTGGAGCTTGTTAGTTTGAACAGGTAGCATGTTTTCTTCAATTTGAGCATGCCATTCTCAACTTAAATTGTATTTAAATCTACTGAATAGCGAAACCATATATGACTGCGCCTGGCGTATTAAGGGCCGCGCAATTTCCGGTGTTTGGAACAAATGCTGGGGCACCGACCCAACAGTTTGTTGCACCCGTTGCGTAGGCTGTAAGAACCATAGCATATATCCTATTGAATTGGTCAACACCAAAATGTTGTGCATCTTGGAGCACGATAAATCGATTACTTCCACCAGTGGTATTTATTGTGAATTCAAACCTGGTGTCGGAACAATTCATGACAAGGGTCACCTTTCCGTTAGTATCCGCAAAAGAAGGAACTGCAAGCGCAAATGCTATGCACAAGCACACGGCAATTTTTTTCAACATATAAACTCCTTTTCAATAGAATTTTATTTTTGGTTATATTTAAAAGACAGCAATGGCCTTATTAGTTCTGTTCTTTAATAATGAAAAAGATAAATACCCGGTTGGCAAGGCGCAAGAAAAAAGTTGATATAAGGCTTTTATCTTGTCAATGCCTTATACAGCATCGATCGCAAACTCGTGTCCCCGTCATACACGTCATACAGGAAATGCAGACGGTCGAACAGCTCGCTGGTATCTTTCTCCAGGTCGAGCAGGTATGTCATGGCCTTGTCGCCGAGGATGCGGCCGGGCCTGCACAGCGCGGGTTGAGAAAAGGACACATACACCCGGCAGGTGAGCGGCCGCAGTGCGTAAATGGAGCATGATCCGTTTTTGTCAAGCAGCGGGCACGGCCTGTTCATCTGGTAAAAGCTCGACAGCGCGACGTCGTACGGGTCGATGTCGCCCAGGGCCGCACGCTCTTTTACGTCTGATATCCGCAGCGCCACGGTCTTTTTGATATGATCAAGACATTCGACGTCGCCGCGAAGCGTTTTTATTATCCCCGCGATGTCGCTGGAGCGTTTCTTTTTCAGATAATCGGCTATATACTGCACCTCAAACGAATACGTGTCCTCGGGCCAGTGGTTGCAGCAGATGCCGCAGTTTTTTCCGCACCCGACCTTGAGCGGATGGCCGGCGAGCACTTTTTTCTGGTAGCACGCAAACAGGGAGAGGATTTCCCGATAACGGCGAATAAACCGTTTGTCAAGGCAGGAAAAATAATGGTGCTTTATTAATGATAAAAGCAAGTGCACGATTTGCTTCTCGATCATGAGCGCCGGTGTCGGGACAACCGGATTGGGCCGGCTCTGGACGGCTGTTTTTGCCGAAGTTCGGACGGATTTCTTTGGCATTACTTGGGAAGCCCTATGAAGAAGTTGCTGTAATGGAGGCCAAGGAGTAAGGCTATGGTAGGATCATACGTGAGAGGAGAGGAAACATTATCCCTGTTTTGAATCCACCGGTTGTGCAGGGCGAACCGCGCGTCAATGAAATTCTTGTAGTATCCTCCCACCTGCAGGCAGGCATCAAAGGTGTTCTCGACCGTGCCCGAGGGGAACTGCGGCTCGTTCCGGTAGCCGAGAATGTCGGGCCAGTTTGGGAATTTTACGGAGTCGTTCCATTTTGTTGACAAGCGGTTCTGGCCGCGGCGGCTGTAACTGAACCCCAGGGATCCGAGCCAGAAATTTCTTCCCGCCATCGCAAAAGACAGGGACAATGAATCGCAGTCATCGGAGGGAGAGCCGAGCCCGCTGCCGAGATACGTGTACCGCTCGCCGCTGGCCGTGTTCGCGTCCGAAACCGTGTACGTCCACCGCGAAACAAAACGGTATTCCAGCGACAACACATGCGGCAGGCGGAGGGGCAGAAAATCGTTCCAGAGCACGCCGAGGTCGGTGGCCCACATGTTTGGCTTGAGGTCGCCTGAGTCCTTGTTGTCAACCTGGATGTCGTCGATGAGGAACTGGCCGAGGAGGGAAACCTTGTCGGTGAACGGATGCAGGTCCCACTGGACGGCCTCCATGAGGTTACCTGTGCCCTCGCCGATGGTGTTGGTGACGAAGTAAACGGAGATGGGATTGACATATTGTAAATCAGGAATGCCGTTCCTCCTGCCGAACACCACGGACTCGGTGATCCCGACCGTGCCGAAACGGCCGAGCATAAAATTGAGCGAATGTGCCGTGAGGTATCTGGCAGCGCCTGTCGTGTCGCCGTCAAAGTTCATGGCGTACTGCGGGAAGGCCGCGAACAGGTGCCGGAATTCGAACACGGAAGAATGGAGCCCGAGCTCAACGCCGTCATAACTGTAGGGGTTGGCCGAAAGAATAAGGCTGCGGTCCGCAAAAGGCCCCCAGTTTCTGTTAAGCCGTCCCATGCGGAGAAACCCGTAGTCAAAATCATATTGCAGGTAGGCCTCCGAAAGACGGGCGCCGGCGCCCCGGTTTTTAATCCAGACATAACCGGGATCGTCAACGTACTTTGTATTTACATCCACCACTTGTCGGGCAAGAAAGCCGCGGAACCGGATGTCGTTGAGAAGCGAACCGGCCAGCGCGTAATTTTTGCCGTAAAAATCATTGGTGTTGAGCAGTGCCGTGGCCCCGGCAGGCTCCAGCATCCAGTGGTTTTCTGCAACGCGGTCGCTGTCGGGCCACATGCTTTTGTCAAGAAACTGGCCTGCCGGCTGTTTCAGGTCATCCCAGAACATGCTGCTCGGCGAGGATGAAACATACCCGAGCCTGCTCCCGAGCAAATAGTAGGGCAGGCGCCAGTTATCAAGCGGTTCGGCGGGAGTAAATACGGGTATCAGGATAGCGCCGAAAATGGCGCAGATAAAGGATGAGGATTTTTTTTGGGCGTTCATTTTTTCCCTATCAGCGGTTCTCCGCGGGTGCGCCCAGCGGATGGGTGGATCTTGCAACCATCGGTACCCGGCCGCACCCAGGAGAGGGGAGTGCCCAGGACCCCGCAGCCCCGCCAGGAGCGAAGAGGCCGCGGCCGAGGGAGACGAACCTTGGAAGTACCCGAAGGGTATACCTCTCCCCCGAAATTGCTAATTATTCGTCAATATGCCGTGTCCCTCTGAAAAATCACAAATAATGTCTTGAATAATATTTTAATGTCGAGCCAAATGCTCCACGAGTCGATGTATTTGAGGTCGAGCTGGACTATCTCGTTGAAGTCCTGAATCTTGTTGCGGCCGCTCACCTGCCACAGGCCCGTGAGGCCCGGCCGGATGCTCACCCTACGGTAATGCCACTTCTGATAACCGCTCACTTCGTCGGGCGTGGGAGGCCGCGTGCCCACGAGCGACATGTCGCCGCTGAATACATTGAGGAATTGCGGCAATTCATCGAGCGAAAACCGGCGCATGAACCGGCCGATGCCGGTGACGCGAGGGTCGTCGCGCATCTTGAAGACGGCGCCGGAAAGTTCGTTTTTGTCAAGAAGCAGCGGCTTCCGCTGTTCCGCGTCCGCGGTCATGGAACGGAATTTGTAAAGGAGGAACCGTTTCCCGTTGCGGCCTACGCGCATCTGGGTGAAGAACACGGGGCCCGGCGAGGAAAGCTTGATGGCGAGGGCGAGGACCGGGTAACATAACGCCAGGATGAAAATGCCGGCGAGCGAGCCCGCGATATCGAAAATGCGCTTGAAGAGCAGCTGATCGGGATCGAGCTCCACGGTGTGCGATATGAGTGAGGGGCGTTCCATGAACTTATGATAGTTCCAGCTTGCAAAGCGCGTTGAGTCGAGGATGTTGAGGAAAACACGGGCGGGCCTGCCCATTTCCTCGCAGATTTGGAGATATGGATCGATGATGAACCCGTTTTTCGTCACCTGGCGGGGTATGGAGAAAAACACCTCTTCTACATAGTTTTTCTTGAGTATGTCTTCGAAATGCGCGGGGGTCGTTTTCAAATCGAGCTTCAAGATGATGCGAAACCCCCGCTCTGGGTGCGTCCAGAGGTCATGATACATTTGGGAGGCCTGCCTGCCCCTTCCGAACAGGATGATGGGCGAGATGTTCCGGTTATGGCGCCGCAATTGGGAGAAAAACTGTTTGATCACGAGTTTTTCCCCGGCGATGAAGAGAAACGCTGCGGCCGCAAAGACAAGATACAGCGTCCGGCTGTTGTAACGGTCGGGCATCAGGTATAAAATTGAAGCGCCGAGCACGCCCGCGCTCATGAAAATGGCGAAGATGCGGCCGAACAGATGGTCCATTGAGTTGAACTGCAGGGCGGAAAAAAGCTGACGTGTCCACGCGAAATACAGGTAAAACCCGAGGAACCCGATGAACATGAACCAGTAGTTGAGCAGCTCGGCCAACGATTTGTACTGGGCGACAATGGTGTGCGACAGTAAAAAAGCGGCGAAAATAAGGCCGCAATCGATCACCGCGATGGCCTGTTTTACAAATGATGGATGTTCCTTGAGCATCAGCCGTTTTCCATTCCCCAGCTACCGCTTTAAAAATTCCCGGGAATTGACAAACCGTTCCACACTGCTTTGCAGTGCCTCCCTGGTGCCGGCATTGACGATGAAAATCCATTTTACGCCGGACGGTCGCGCAACAAGCTCCTCCTGCACAAGCATCCGTTGCCGCAGCTGCGGCTCGGGCAAGCCGGTTTTGGCGGCGATGCGCGCAAGGCGCAGTGGCGCCGGCGCATCGACCCACATGCAGCAATCGAACCAGTCTTCAATACGCCACAGGGAAATGAGCGCCGCATCGAGAATGCTCGGCCCCGGCCGGTCAAAAACGCAATCCCGCAACCGCCGTACGAGCCGCGGGTGCACGATGGTATTGAGGTTTTGCATGGCCGCGGCGGACGCAAACGCCGTCACACCGAGCGCGGCAAAGTCGATGGTGCCTCTTTTGTCAACCGACGGCCCGAACACGCCCGCAAGCTCCTCCCTGATGCGGGAATCGTTTTTCATGAGCAGCTTGGCTTCAGCATCCGCGTCGATGATCCGCATACCGGTGAGTTCCGCGCACATTCCGGCGCAGACGGACTTGCCAGACCCCATGTATCCCGCGATGCCGATGCGGACCGGGGCGGTGTTATGGTGCGGCATGATTTTTGGTGATGGTCACCCGGTTGCCTTTCTGGTTGAAAACGACGCTGTCGGCGTAGTTTCTCACTATGTAAATGCCACGGCCGCAGTCCTTGATGAGGTTCTCGGGCAGGGTTGGGTCGGGGACCTTCGCGGGGTCGAACCCCTCCCCTTCGTCCATGATCGAGACGACGATCTTGTTTTTATCTATCGTATGTCCCACCACGACCTTCTTGGAATGGTCCCCCTTGTTGCCGTGGTAGATGGCATTTGCGAACAGCTCGGTGAGCATGATTTTCATCTTTCTGATGATGTCATCGGCGTAGCCGAGCGAATCCATGGCGCTCAGAATGATGGAGGTTGCCCGGTCCATGTCCTCGAAATAGCTGATGAACTGCAGGTACACGGAGTCGTTCTCCCTGAACCCGAGTTTTTCCTTGAGCAGGTTCTTGCGCGACTGCGTGAGCAATTCTAAGGCAAGCACCGTAATGTCGTCTCCGAAGGCGCCTCGGATTTGTGCCGATTGGTACAGTGTTTCGAGTTGCCGGGTAAACTGGCGCGGCGAATCTGTTTTCACTGCCTTGAGCATTTCTGCCTCGAGGATCTTGCGGCCCGCTAGGTCGTTCATTCCGGAAAACAAACTGTAAATCCCGTCGGTAAAGAACAGCAGCCAGTCGCCCGAACTAAGGTAAAGACTTTTCTCTTCGAACGGGCCGTTTTCGAACAGGCCCATGCACACGCCCGTGGATTTCATCGGCTCGAGTGCGCCGCCGGCCCTGCGGTAGATGATGGGATACGGGTGGGCCGCGTTGCAATAGGTGAGCCTGTTGTCGTGCAGATCAAGATAGGCAACGAGCGCGGTGATGAAACAGTCCACCGCGACCGTACGGACCAGTTCCTCGTTCACCCGCTCGATGACGGCGCGCGGCGAGGTGACGAGCCGCAGGTGGTTGGCAAAAGAGACTTTTGCCAGGGACGCGAGCAGTGCCGCCGGAACGCCGCTGCTCGCGACGTCGAAAATGACGACGGCAAGGAGGTCGTTACTGAGCTGTACCACGTCAAAGATATCGCCGCCGAGCTGCCGGGAGGGAAGATAAAGGGACGAAAGCTCGACGCCGTCCACCGTGGGCAGGCGACGGGGTACCAAGGCGGTCTGGACCTTGCGCGCGAGCTCAAGCTCTTCATCTCGTTGCTCGGCAGCGTTAGTACCGGCACCTGATGCGGCCGCGGTCAAAGCGGTGTTTTTTTCGGACTTTTTCATGGAAATTTCTTGAACCGCATTTAAATGAATATTGACAAATCGCGAAGGCGTAAAGTCAGGTAAATAAATTATAAATTGATTCGCGGGGAATGTCTATATATAATATTCGGATAAAAAAGCTGTAAGAGGGAAAAGGGGAAGGGGATACAAATCAAACAACTGTTGTTTGCTGATGATTTAGCAGCGAACAATCATTTCAGTCCTCCTTTTAATGCAAAAATAAGCCGTTTAAATTTCGATCTGAACCCCAATCTCAATCACCCTGTTCGGCGGTATGCAGAAAAATTTTGATGCGTCGCACGCGTTGCGGGAAAGAAACGCGAACACACCCTTAGACCAGCCGCGTAAGGGCCCGGCTTTGCTTGACGAAAGAAGAGTCTCCCGTCCCAGAAAATAAGTGGTGTCCATTGGTTCGAACGCCAGGCCTGGCAGCTGCGCCCGTGAAAGCGCGGCCGGAATATCGGGAGTCTCACTGAACCCGTAGTACACGGTGAGCCAATAAAACCCGTCTCCCAAATCGTCGACCTTGAAGCGGTCCTCGTCCTTGACACGTGGGATATCTTTGGTGATCACGGTCAGAATGACGACCTTGTCATGAAGAATTTTGTTGTGTTTGAAATTGTGTAAAAGCGTCCGGGGCACGCCGGAAGGGCTCCCCGCAAGGAAAACCGAAATGCCCGGCACCCGTATCGGTTTTTGCGCCACGACGTCAGCGATGAAATCCTTCATCGAAATGGCGGCGGTCGTGATTTGGCCGCGAAGCATTCTGCGGCCCCTGCTCCAGATCATCATGACGACATAGGTGCCGAAAGCTACGACGAGGGATATCCAGCCGCCATCGGGTATCTTCATAAAATTGGCCGAGAAAAACGAGAAGTCAAAGAACAGGAACACGGCGGCAATGCCGCATGAGGCGAACAGGTTCCATTTCCAGAGGCGCCTCATGGCGAAAAACAGCATGACGGTGGTGAACAGCATGGTGGTGGAAACTGCAACGCCGTAGGCGCCCGCAAGGTTGTCCGATTTGAGGAACACCAGCACGAGAATAATTGTTCCCGCGCAAAGAAGCCCGTTCATCACCGGAACATACACCTGGCCGATCTGGATGTTCGACGTATGGATTATCGCCAGACGAGGAAAAAATCCCAGTTGTACCGACTGCCGCGCAAGAGAAAAGACACCCGAAATGCATGCCTGCGACGCGATAACAGTTGCCGCAGTCGCTAGCACCACAAGAGGAATAAGCGCCCACTCAGGCGCGATCCGGTAAAAAAGATTGTCGGTAAGCGTCGGGTTACGCAACAGGAAGGCGCCTTGTCCGAAGTAGTTGAGGACGAGTGCCGGGAACACGATGTAAAACCAGCCGGCCCTTATAGGGCTTTTTCCGAAATGCCCGATGTCGGCATAGAGCGCCTCTCCGCCTGTAAGGACAAGAAAGACCGTTCCAAGGGTGAAAAATCCATGCAGCCGATTGTGCATGAAAAACGGTATTGCATAACCAGGATTTACCGCAGTGAGCACCACCGGATTGGCGGACAAAGAGAACAACCCGAGTATGCCGATTACCGCAAACCACAAGAACATGACAGGACCGAAAACCTTGCCGATGGTTCCGCTTCCATGTCTCTGGAACCAGAACAGCAGCACAAGAATGACGAGTGAAATAGGAACGACGAGAAACCCGAGTCGAGGCAGCGGCGTCGTGAGGCCCTCCACCGCGCTGAGAACGGAGATCACCGGTGTGATGAGAGCATCGCCGTAGAGCAGCGATGCGCCGAAAAGGCCGAGGATTAAAACAGCGCCGCCGGCGGCAGCCGTTTTTTTGCTTGCTTTTATAAGAAGCGTCATGAGGGCGAGTACGCCGCCTTCACCGTTATTGTCGGCCCTGAGCACGATCAGCAGGTATTTAATGGTTATGAGAACGAGCAGCGACCAGAAGATGAGCGACAACAGGCCGAGGACGTTTTCGCTTGTCACCGGAAGCGCCCGCGGGCCGTCAAAGCAGATGCGGAGGCCGTACAAAGGGCTCGTGCCGATGTCGCCGTATACAACGCCAAGGGCCGCGATGACGATACCGACGGTCAATTTTTTTACGGGAGAGAACCCGGCCGATTCCATAGAGTTGAGAGTTAAATTAATAGTTACCGACGATAAATCAAAATGAATGGTGACGACAAAAGGCAGGCAAGGGGAATAACTTGCGGAACCTGATTATTTAATATAGTAAAGGCATAATATTCTTAGGTCCGGCGGTTGAGGACATCAAGGAGCGGCATTCGGTAGCCCACTCCTGATTCCGTAACAAAGAGTTCCGGTGACGCAGGGTCGATTTCCAGCTTCTTTCGCAGTTGCGCCATGTGAACGCGCAGATTCTGTGTCTCTTCGCTGCGGTACGGCCCCCACAGTTCTTTCATAAGGTGCCGGTGCGTGAGCACCATGCCGGCGTTTTTAATGAATTGGAGGAGAAGCGTGTATTCCGTGGCCGTGAGCTTTACTTCCGCGTCGCCGTTTTTCACGATGCGTTTTACCAAATCGACATAAAGATTTCCGTTCCGAAACTCCCGTATTTCCGCTTTGCCGCGACTGCTGCGGCGCAGGCAAGCTGCCAGGCGGGCGATGAGCTCTCCCGTGCCGAACGGCTTGGTGACGTAGTCGTCCGCGCCCGCCTCCAACGCCGCCACCTTTTCATTTTCCTCCGCGCGAACCGAGAGAATGATGATCGGCACCGTGCTCCATTCACGAATTTTCGAAAGCACCTGTCGCCCATCCATGTCGGGCAGGCCGAGATCCAGAATGACGGCATCGGGCCGACCCGACGCTGCCTGATAAATGCCGTCTTTTCCCGTGGGGGCCTCGATGATGCCATACCCGTTTGCCGAAAGCGTGAGCCGCAACAGCCGCCTGATGGCAAGCTCGTCGTCGATGATAAGAATCGAGGCGCCAGCCATCAGTTCGCTCCATCAGAAGAGGTTGTTTTCTGGTTCAGGGGGAGCCTTATGACGAACCGCGCGCCGCCCTCGGGCCGGTTCTGCGCCTCTACGGTGCCGCCGTGTGCCTCAACGAAACCCTTGACAATCGACAATCCCAATCCAGTCCCTCCCGGTTTCGCACCGGGGACGCGGTAGAATTTGTCGAAAATACGACCGAGCGATTCCGGGGCGAGGCCGGGCCCCTCGTCTTCGACCGCGAACACTGCTGCGCCGTGTTCGGCGTGAACGTCGAGCATGATCCTCGTTTTGTCCGGCGTATACTGTGCCGCGTTCAACACGATATTCATGAGGGCTTGCTCGATGAGCGAGGTGTCGAGTTTTACCAAAGGCATATCGGCATGAACGTTGATTTCTATCCTATGGTTTTTCATCTCGTCCCGGAGGTTTTTGAAAACGGCGTTGACGAGGTCATGAGCGTCGCACCAATCCCAGTTGAGCTTTATCGCGCCTGATTCAAGCCGTGACATATCAAGGAGATTTTCAACCAGGCGGTTAAGCCGCGCAGCCGCAGCCTGCAGGTCGTCCAAAAGAGCGGTTCGTGTTTCTTTATTTGCCGAGGTAACAGGGTCGAGGAGGCCGCTTGACGCGCCGGTAATGGTCGCGAGCGGCGTGCGCAGTTCATGGGAGACCGAATTAAGCAGGGTTCTGCCGAAACGGTCCGCCCTTAGATTGATCCTTTCGAGGGAGAGCCCAATTTGTTGGAGAAACATCTGCAACAAGCCTTCGTTGTCGAAATCCAATTCGCGTCCCGCGCTCGTGTCGAGCCCGACAACGCCGAGGCAGCTGCCCTGCACCAGGAGCGGATAGTACCGCGCCCGGGCAAACGGCAGGGTGCCGGTGCCGCGGCCCGCGGGCTTTTTATTTTTAAAAACCCATTCAGCGACGCTCCATTCCTTGATCGAGTCGGGTTTAAAACTGCTGGCTTGGAGCGGTTCCCTCAGGAGGTCATTCGCCGGCCCGGAAAGAAAGCCGGTCACCGGTGTGCCGAAAAACGAACCGAGGTGGGTCATGCCGCCGGCCACTGCTTCGTCAACCGACTCAACCGATAACAGCTCCTTTACAAGCGCGTATAGTGCCGCCGTGTGGCGTTCCCTTCGCCGCACCATGGAATCACGGGCGCGGACGCGGGAGGTGAGGGTGCCGGCGACCAGGGCGATGATGAAATAGAGCAGCAGCAAGAGGACATCGGAGGGATGCGCAATAGAAAAGGTAAACCGCGGAGGAATAAAGAAGAAATCCCACAGAACCGCGCTGAAAGCGGCGGCCGTCAGAACCGGCCCTCTGCCCGCGAAGAGGGAGAGAACCGCAATGACAAAAAGGAAAAACATGCCGATGGAGCGGTAATCAACGTACGTCGAAAGAAAAAAACATGCCGCGGCAGCACAGAGCGCTACGGCGCACGAAATCGCGTATTGGTTCGCGGACGAGCGCAGCTTGAGAACATCTGACACGGTCTTCGGAGCGCTTCCGGCCGCTCCGCTATCGCCCTGCACCACGTAAATGTCGATGCCGCCGCTTTCCCGGATAAGCCGGTTGACGAGCGAGCCGCCGCGGAAATAATCGAAGAAGGAGCTGGTCATCGACTTTCCCACCACGATCTGGGTCACGTTGTTCTGGCGGGCCGCGCGCAAAAGCGCCTTGACAATGTCGTCATCGCTCGTGGTGACCAGAGAGGCGCCCAGCTCCTGCGCCAGGCCGATGTTTTTTTTCAGTCGTTTTTCCTCGGCTGCCGAAAGCACGCTTGCCGTCTGCACCGAAACCGCGATCCAGGGCGCCTCCATGGTCGCGGCGATGCGCCGCGTCCACCTGATCAACTGCTCTGAATACGGGCTCGGCCCGATCGCGACCATCAGCCGTTCAACGGTTTTCCACGGCCCGCTGATGCGGTGCTCCCGCATGTAATCTTTCAACTGCAGGTTCACACGTCGGGCCGTGGCGCGCAACGCGATTTCGCGCAGCGCCGTGAGGGTTCCCCTTTGGAAGAAGTTGGCGATTGCGGCGGCGGAGCGGTCGGCCGTGTAGACTTTTCCCTCAGACAGGCGGCGCAGGAGGTCGTCGGGCGAAAGATCGATCAGCTCGATTTCGTCAGCGGCGTCAAGGATACTGTCGGGGACGGTTTCGCGCACTTCGACGCCGCTGATCTGCTTCACCGTGTCCACGAGGCTTTCAACGTGCTGCACGTTGAGCGTTGAGTAAACGTTTATCCCATTGTCAAGGAGCTCGGCAACGTCCTGATGCCGCTTTTGGTGCCGCGTCCCCTCGGCATTGGTATGCGCGAGCTCGTCCACAAGAACGCAGGCGGGTTTTCTGCGGAGAATGCCGTCGAGGTCCATTTCCTGAATTTCGGTTCCACGGTACCGCACGATGATGCGCGGCAATACATCCAGTCCCGCAAGCAGCGCCTCGGTTTCTTTGCGGCCGTGGGTTTCAATGAAACCGGCGAGCACGTACGTGCCCCGCGCCTTGAGTTCATGGGCGGCCTGAAGCATGGCATAGGTTTTCCCCACGCCCGCGGACATGCCGAAAAATAGTTTCAGCTTTCCCCGCTTTTGCGCGCGTTCGCTGGCCTGGACGCTGGCGAGCATGGCGTCGGGATCGGGGCGTTCCGGTTCGCTCGTCATGGACAAGAGCCTCCCAGAGAGAAAATCAACAGGACAAGAGCCCCCTTGAATGCAAGATCGTGATCCATCAGTTTTCCCGCGATAACAACACCTTTCAGAAAATAATTGTCAGCAACGGCCACCACTTTGATTTTTCCTACTTCGTAAAGTTTACCTTTTGGATTTGTGCGGTAGACGGACAGGGTGTCATTGACCGTGATATTTTTTCTCATCGCCGTCGAATCGCTCCCGAAAAGGCACAATGGTGTTCCGGCCTCGTTTTCGGGAAAAATGGGCGCGGCATTGCTCAAGAATGGTAAGAAAAGAAAAGTGCTTGCGATTGACGCAAGGTATGCTGCAAGAAATTTCATGATGACCTCCTTATCGCTTTGTCAATGAATCAAGAGCAAGGTTTAGTTTCAGGACATTGTCCCGCCGTTGGCCGAGAAAACCGAACTGCGGCGATTCGATTGAACGTTCCACCAGCGAATCGAGCGCGGCCTTATGTGCCGGATCGAGGCGGCGCTCGCGGGCGATTTCGTCTAATTGCAGCCGCGCCGCCTCCGGGCTTATGTCCGGATCAAGGCCGCTTGCGGAGAAAAACAGCATGTCCTGCGGGACCGGAATGCCTGTTCCGATATTGTAAACTCTTCGAAAATCTTTTTCGCGCGCCGAAACGAAGTTTTTCAATTGCATGCTGATGGCTGCCAGATTGCTTCCGCCGGACGGGAGGGGATTGTAGTCGACGGCCGAGGGACGCGAGCGGAAATATTTGTGATCCGTAAACTGCTGACCGATGAGCGCTGATCCTGTTACCGTCCCGCCGGAACGAATCATGCTTCCTGATGCCTGATACGGGAATGCAAGCCGGACAATTCCTGCGACGGCCAATGGATAAAGGATTCCGGTGAGTAAAGTCAAAACGAGGAATATGCGGACCGATTGTGTGAATTGTTTCATGGCGACACCTACACGATATGAAACAGCGATAGAAGAATATCGATCAGTTTGATGCCGATAAATGGGAGAACAATTCCGCCCAGACCATATACCAGCAGGTTGTGAGCAAGGATCCCGGCAGCGGGCCGGGGCCGGTAGTCCACACCCCGAAGCGCCAGCGGAATGAGCGCGACAATGATCAGGGCGTTAAAGATGACCGCACTCAGAATCGCGCTTTCCGGAGAAGCAAGTCTCATGATGTTGAGCGCGTCAAGCGGGCCGGGATGGCCCGCCGAGGCGAAAAAACCGCCGAACAGCGCGGGGATGATGGCGAAATATTTAGCAACGTCATTGGCGATGCTGAACGTGGTGAGCGAGCCGCGCGTGATGAGGAGCTGCTTGCCGATCTCCACGATTTCGAGGAGCTTGGTGGGGTTGCTGTCGAGATCGACCATGTTGCCCGCCTCGCGCGCCGCCTGGGTGCCGGAGTTCATGGTCACGCCGACATCGGCCTGCGCGAGCGCGGGAGCGTCGTTGGTGCCGTCGCCGATCATCGCGACCAGGTGCCCCGTTGCCTGCTCCTCGCGGATGCGGGCGAGCTTGGTTTCGGGGCTGGCCTCGGCGAGAAAATCATCGACCCCGGCCTCGGCCGCGATCGCTGCGGCGGTGAGCGGATTGTCGCCGGTGATCATCACGGTCTTGATGCCGCTCTCCCGGAGCCGCGCGAACCGCTCCCTGATGCCGCCCTTGACAACGTCCTTGAGCACGATGACGCCGAGCGCCCGGTTGTCCTCCGCCACCACGAGGGGCGTGCCGCCCTGCCTCGCCACCGCATCGGCGATGTTGAAGATCGGCAGCGGATACAGCCCGTCCTGCGCATAGATGAAATCGAGGATGGCGTCCGACGAGCCTTTCCGGATGCGGCGGACGCTGCCGCTTGACGGATTAGGAATGTCCACGCCGCTCATCCTGGTGCGGGCGGAAAAGGGGACGAAGCGCGCGCCGGTGGCCGCGATGTCGCGCGAGCGGAGGTTGAACTCCCTTTTGGCAAGCACCACGATGGAACGGCCTTCCGGCGTCTCGTCGGCGAGCGAGGCCAGCTGGGCGGCGTCCGCGAGACGGTCCACGGTGACGCCGGGCCCGGGCAAAAATTGCGTCGCCATGCGGTTGCCGATGGTGATGGTTCCGGTCTTGTCAAGCAGCAGCACGTCCACGTCGCCGGCCGCCTCGATGGCCCTGCCGCTGGTGGCGAGCACGTTGTGGCCGAGGAGCCGGTTCATACCGCTGATGGCGATGGCGCTGAGCAGGCCGCCGATAGTGGTGGGGATCAGGCACACGAGCAATGAAACGAGCATTGGCACCGACAGCCGCGCGGCCTGCAACTGCCCCGTGGAAAAACCGATGTAATGTGAAAAAGCCGGCAGGGTCATCACCACGACGAGAAACACGAGCGACAGGCTTGACAAAAGAATGGAAAGCGCGATTTCGTTGGGCGTTTTCTGGCGCGCCGCCCCCTCCACGAGCGCGATCATGCGGTCGAGGAACGAATCACCCAGGGCGGCCGTCACGCGGATCACGATGCGGTCGCTGATCACCCGCGTGCCGCCCGTCACCGCGCTGCGGTCGCCGCCGCTCTCGCGGATGACCGGCGCGCTCTCGCCGGTCATTGCCGATTCGTCAACGCTGGCCACGCCCTCGACCACCTCGCCGTCGGAGGGGATGATGTCGCCCGCCTCGCAGACGACAATGTCGCCGGGCGCAAGCTCCGATGCGTTGACGCGCCGTTCCGATTTGTCTTCAAGTTTCCGCGCAACGGTGTGTGTCCGGCTCTTCCTGAGCTCGGCGGCCTGGGCCTTGCCGCGGCCCTCGGCAATCGCTTCGGCGAAGTTGGCGAAAAGCACGGTGAACCACAGCCAGAGGGATATCTCCAGGCTGAAAACCGCACTCCCATGATGGCGGAAATCCTGGATCGTCGAGAGCGTTGAAAGCAGTGCGCCGACCGCCACGATAAAGATGACCGGGTTTTTCGCGAGCGCCGCGGGATTGCATTTACGGATGGCATCGGCTGCGGCGGCCTTGACGATGGCAATGCTGAAGCCCCTGGTGTTCTGGGGGGAAGCGGCCATTTTAAATCCCCCTTCCCGCAACAAGGAGAAAATGCTCGAGAATGGGCCCCAGCGAAAGCGCGGGAAAAAAGTTCAGCGCGCCTATGATGATCACGGTCCCGATGAGAAGGACGGCAAACATCGCCCCGTCGGTGGGAAAGGTCCCGGCGGAAGGCGGCACGGTTTTTTTTGACGAAAGGTGTCCGGCAACGGCGAGCATCGGGATTATCACCGAATACCTGCCCAGCAGCATCGCGGCCGCGCCGATCAGGTCGTAAAAAAAGGTGTTTGCGTTGAGCCCGGCAAAGGCGCTGCCGTTGTTGTTTGCCATCGACGAGAACGCGTACAGGATTTCCCCGAAACCGTGGGTGCCGCTTGTTGACAGACCGGAAAGTCCGGCGCGCGTCAAGCAGGCGGCGGCGGTGAAAAAAAGCACTACGATGGACGACAGCAGAACGGCGATCACCGACATCTTTACTTCAAAGGAATCTATTTTTTTCCCCAGGTATTCGGGCGTTCTGCCCACCATGAGGCCCGCGATGAATACCGCCAGGATGACATACGCGATCATGCCGTACATCCCGGAGCCGACCCCGCCGAAAATCACCTCGCCGACCATGAGGTTGAACATCGCGACCATGCCGGCAAGCGGCGAAAGGCTTTCGTGCATCGCATTGACCGATCCGTTCGATGCCGCGGTCGTCGCGGTCGACCAGATCACGCTGTTCGTGACGCCGAACCGGAGTTCTTTTCCTTCGAGGGAACCCGAAGCGCCCAGAACCGGATTGCGGGCATGTTCGGCATAGAGGGAAAGGCTGAGCCCTCCTGCAAAGAGCACCGCCATGACGATGAACAGCACCCATCCTTGGCGTTTTGCGCCGATCATCTTGCCGAAGGTAAAGGTGAGGGCTGCCGGAATGAGCAAGAGCGAAAGCATTTCCAGAAAGTTGGACAGCGGCGTCGGGTTTTCGAACGGATGCGCGCTGTTGGCGTTGAAGAAGCCGCCGCCGTTGGTGCCGAGCTGCTTTATCGCTATCTGGGAAGCGGCAGGGCCGAGGGGTATTGTCTGGGGCCTTCCTTCGAGCGTCGTCGCCGTCACATACGGCGAAAAGGTCTGCACGACGCCTTGACCGGCAAGAATTATCGCAAGAACAATGGAGAGCGGGAGCAGGATATACAATGTGGAACGGACGAGATCAGTCCAGAAATTGCCGATGGTTTTCGTCGAAATGCGTGAGAGTCCGCGCGCGAGTGCGGCAAAAACCGCGATGCCGGTCGCCGCGCTGAGAAAATTCTGTACTGTCAATCCCGCCATTTGCACCAGGTAAGAAAGCGTCGTTTCCCCTGCGTAAGCCTGCCAATTGGTGTTGGTCATGAAACTCACCGCCGTGTTGACCGCAAGCGGCCAGGTGACCGCGGGCAGATGCTGCGGGTTCAGGGGAAGGCGACCTTGCAAAATCTGCAAAAGAAAAACCGTTATAAAGCCGAGGCCATTGAAAATCAGGAGCGCTCCGCAATATTCCTTCCAATTCATCTCCGTTTCCGGATTTATTCCCGAGAGGCGGTAAATAACTTTTTCAACCGGCATCAATAAAAAAGATAAAAAACTCTTTTGACCTGAAAGAACCCTTGCCATGAAAGCACCCAGCGGCGGCGTGAGGGCCGTAAGAAGGCCGAGGTACACGATGATCTGTAGCCAATCGTTTACATGCATGAAATTATCCTTTAAAATTTTTCCGGACGTATAATGGCGTAGGCAAGGTAGAAAAGCAGTAAAATCGCCGCGATCCCCGCGATTATAAGGTCAATTTGCATCAGGCACGCCTTTTTCGGAAGTTAAAATCATTAGATACGAAAACGCAATAATCAGACCACTAAAATTATGGAAGGAAATGTAAAGAGAACATAAAAAGGGGAAGTAATGGTATAAAAAAAATATAAAGAAATTTGAACTCCGACGAACGGCAATTCCCAATTGCGGGAAAACATTCGAAATCTTGAGAAAATATTGAGTATCGGTTCCAATAGCGCGGATTGGAAATCGGATGTGCAGGCGCCCGGTGATCAAACAGGCAATTAATTTGCGCCGCAGTACTTTATAATGGTAATTTACCTTACCTATAACTCTTTATCAACTCTTCGCTCTTGACTCTCAACTGTTTTATCCTCCCAGCCACAATTTTCTATCCAGACTCCGGTACTGGATGCCCTCCGCGATGTGACTTGAACCGATCGTTTCCTTTCCGTCAAGGTCCGCTATCGTTCTCGCCACCTTGAGGATCCGGTCGTAGGCGCGGGCGGAGAGCCCGAGCTTCTCCACCGCGTTCTTGAGCAGCGTCTCGCACGCGGCGTCGAGGCCGCAATGGGCGCGGATGTGCCTTGATTCCATGTGCGCGTTGCAGAAGATTTTCTTTTCGTCTTTAAAACGGTCGAGCTGCACGGCGCGTGCCGCCTTCACCTTTTCCCGCAGCGTTGCCGAATCTTCACCCGGCGTTTTTGCCGCAAGCTCCTCGTAACTCAGCGCCGGAACCTCCACGTGGATGTCTATTCTGTCAAGGAGCGGGCCCGAAATCCTCGACATGTACTTTTGGATCTGTTCGGGCCTGCACGAGCAGTCGTGCCGCGGGTCGGAATAATACCCGCACGGGCAGGGGTTCATGGCCGCGGCGAGCATGAAGCGGGCAGGGTACGACAGCGACGTGAGCGCGCGGGAAATCGTCACCTTGCCGTCCTCGAGGGGCTGCCGTAAATTTTCCAGCACGTTTTTTGTAAATTCCGGCAGCTCGTCCAGGAACAAGACGCCGTGATGGCTCAGGCTCACCTCGCCGGGCCGCGGGTACGAGCCGCCGCCGATGAGTCCGGCGTCCGAAACGGTATGGTGCGGGGAGCGGAACGGCCGCGTGGCGACCAGCGGCGTGTTTTTGTCAAGCAGGCCGGCCACGGAATGGATCTTGGTGGTCTCGAGCGCCTCGTCGAGCGACAGGTCGGGAAGAATTGTTGGCAGCCTCCGCGCGAGCATGGTTTTTCCCGAGCCGGGCGGGCCGATCATCATGATGTTGTGTCCGCCGGCGGCCGCGACGAGCAGCGCGCGCTTGATGTGCTCCTGCCCCTTAACGTCCTTGAAATCGATGCTGTATTTCCGCGCCGTGTTGAACAGCGCCTTGAGGTCGGTGATAAACGGTTCAATGGCCTTTGCGCCCGAAAGAAAATCGAGCGCCTCCGTGAGCGTTGACACCGGGTGAATGTTCACGCCCTCGGCGACCGCGGCCTCCTCCGCGCACTCGCGGGGCACGACCATGCCCTTGAACCCGAGCTCGCGCGCGCAGATGGCCATCGAAAGCATGCCCTTGATGTGCCTGACACCGCCATCGAGCGACAGCTCTCCCGCGATGATATAGTCCTGCGCCGACGAAATCTCTGCCTGTCCCGAGGCCATGAGCAGGCCGATCGCGATGGGCAGATCGAACGCCGAGCCCTCTTTTTTCACGTCGGCAGGCGCCATGTTGATGGTGATTTTCTTTACCGGGTACTCGAACCCGCAGTTTTTGATGGCGGACGCCACGCGCTCGCGGCTCTCCCGCACCGCGCCGTCGGGCAGGCCAACGATGGTGAAGCTCGGAATCATGTCCGTGAGGTCGGCCTCGATGCCGATCTCATACGCGTCGATGCCCATCACGGCCATGGAACGGAGCTTGGCAAGCATGATAATCCTTTTCCTGTTACTTTTTCCGCTTTTTTTGTGTAAAATATGAAAGAGAAATATGGTTTGGGGGGCGGGAATACGGAAAGATAAAAGTAAAAACAGGATTCAACCCAATTGAAAAGGAGAAATTATGGACAGCAATCAGGTGGACAAAATCGTCGCGGCGATCTTGACAGAGGCTTATTTCACCGCAAAACAAAACGAGGACTGGGACGAGGCCCAGATCATGAAGCAGGTGGAGGAGGTGTTCAAGAGCCTCAAGGAAATGATCGCCGGCAATTGATCGGGAGAAAGGTCACCCTCGAGCCGTTCATGGCGCCGAAGGGCAGCGCGGTTGATTGGTGGAAAAAAATGCCGCGATCCGGCTGTTACCGTACTACCGGCACTGTCACGGCCTGTTCCAATCCATCGCATTCCATTCTGATAAATAAAATCCCCTTTGCCTTCTCGGGCGGCTTGATCATGATGCTTTCCGATCGAATGTCCTGATCAATCCTGGCGATCAACCTGCCCGACGGGTCAAAAATGCTAATCCTGCCATGGCCCGCCTGGTCGACGCGACGCCCGAAATCAATGATCAATCCATCATGGATGGTTTTAACGGAGACCCTTCGAATCGATTGCCTTGTCAATAAAGAGCCCGCGCCGGTCTGGTACCTTGCAAACCCCGTCACCACGCTTTTGCCCGCATCAAGTCCGCCGGGGAGGACAAATGAAATCGCGGTTGTTGACGTTTGCGCATTCCACGTCTCGCCGCTGCCGTACAGCCTTGCATTTACCGATACCAGCACCGTACACGCTGCGTTGACCGGGTTGGACACGGAAATTTCAACCGAATCCTTGGTTTCCCGCACAAACATCGCGCAAGGACTGCCGGCTGAAACGGTAAGAGAATCTGAAAGTTTTATGCCGCCGGCAGCGTAAAAGACAATGCCGGTTGCCGCGAGGCTTTCATTGCGGACAGCCTGCAGCGTCGTGGTGTTCGCAAGCACCTTGCAGGGAACGCCGTTTTTGACGTACGCGTCAAGGCTGTCAACGCCGATGCCCGGAATCACCACGTACGCGCATGAAGCGTTGGCCGGCGCAGTACCGTGATCGAACCAGAGGCTGAAAACCGTGTCGGTTATTGCCGCGGCCGATTCGCTGGCATTGATGCCCAGCCACGACCCGGTCTGCAGGTTGTTCTGAATCGTCAAGCTGTCGGAAGGCGCCAGTATTGCGTAGCCGACGCTGTCGTGATGCACCCACGAGTCGGCCCCGATCCTGCGGCCGCCGAGGCCGAGGGCCGAGCGGCCGGCGGCGGAACCTATCGTCACCTGTCCTTTTGTAAAGCACTGGTTCACCGACGTCCATACCGGTTTCCCGGACGCGGCGGCGATCCCCGACGCGAGCGCGACAATCTCCTTGTCAAAAAAGAACCAGGACTTTTTAGCGGTGAGCCCGTCGCGGGAATAATCCAAGGCGGCCGCACCGAACGTCCCGTTGGACACGCCGCCAACGAAGTCGGTGGCACCGGTGTAGGACCCGGGCATGGCCGGCGGCATGGTGTCGTGCCTGCAGGTGACGCCGGGCAGCCTTGTCCAGTCCCAGATCGGGAAAATATTGAAGTATTCCAGCCCGGTGCGGTAGAAAAACGTCACGCCGTCGCCGAGGTAATAGCTCTTGAGCCCTTCGCTGTTGACCAGTTCCGCCCCGCGCGTGCGTTTCGAACACATCTTGACAGACGCCACGTACCCTTGGCGCTGGTGGGCCATGTAATCGGAGCACCAAAAATGGCGATTGCCCGAGAGCCATGTTTGCGGCTGGGCCGGCCAGGCCGAAAGGCGCGCGGAAAACGCGGCATATTCGTTGCTCCGCGCCGCGGTCGCAAGCGTCATGTTGGCGCAGATCGTGATGAAGTCGCTTTTCTTGTTCGGGCTGTTGGGCCGCGTTATCTCCCTGCCGCACGCGCTGTGATCCATGGTGGTGCCGCGCAGCATCCATTGCTGTCCGTCAAGAATATAATGTGACAGCAGGTCGAGCCGGTCCTGCGGGAAGGCAAACTGGGTGCCGCGGCAGAGCTGGGCCATGTCGGAGGCGTCGGAGGAGAATCCCATGCCGTAGCCGCCCGAATAGAGCTGCGGGCCGTGCTGGTGAAAGCTCCAGTCCTCCTGGATATTGTCCGCCGATTGCACCGTGATCCTGATCTCATTGACAATTGCGTCAACCGCGGCGGTCACGAGCGACGCGGTGTCCACGATGCACCCGCGCCAGACGGTGATCTTGGAAACCCAGACAAGGTTCTCGCCGGTCATGGTGGAATGCACCGCCCACGATCGCGCCATGATGATATTGCCGCTGCCGACCTGCGCCGCCGACAGCTGGTCCTTCATGAGCAGCATGGCCGGCCCCAGCGAAAGCTGGGTGCCGATCTGGTTCCACCACCAGTTGGGCGATTGCGGGTCGAGCCGGACCCACGCGTCGAAGGCGAGCAGGAAGCCGTTCTTGACAGAAGCGGAATCGTGCAGCGCGTGGGCGGGGTTGCGAAACGCCTGCGCCATGGTCTGCATGCGCGACAGGTGCGTGATGGGCGCCCACGTCGCCCGGCCGCTGTCGGCGTAATTGATGTCGGGCCACGTGCCGTCGGGCCCAAGCGAGGCCAGCCACTGCCGGATCGTCGCGGCAGAGCCCCCGCTTCCCTGGAAACTTGCATACAGTCGCGCGGTGAGCGTGTCGAGGTCCTGGGCGGAGATGGATGCCGCGGATAAAAATATTCCCAAGATCAATAGTGTTGGATAGCGGCAGCACGTGAAGATTTTTGCACGGGTGGACATGGTTTTCTTTCCTTTATGGAAAGGCACAACCGGGGGCCGATTCGCTCATGAGGGTGATGATTGGAATATAAGCCATTTTGCGGTTTTTGTCAAAAATACCAGTGCAGACAAGTCTTCCGCCCCGTTTTAAAAAAAAAGTTGTATCATCGATATTTTACAAGGAGATAAACGACGGCGAAATCGATTTCGTCGACAATTTCCTTTAAATGCCTTATAATTACTATCGAACGGATGGCATTTCCCGTGGCCTTGGGGGGAAAGTCCAGGGTAGCATGGGAATGTCTCGTTAGCCTTGCCGGTTGTTGCCTCCTCGCTTTAACCGGCAGGGCATTATTATTTTCATAATATAGCGGATCCGGGCAAGCGGCCCGCTTACCCGCGAATACCCAACATGGACCCATGATGCGGGTTCCACCAAACAGCCTGATTATTTTCAAGCTAAGAAAATACGTTTTGTCAATGAAACCGATTCCGTTGCACTATTATTGTCGGAATAGTAAAATGATCTCGGCACTGGTTCAAAATTGAATCCTTGAGTGACCGCATTGTCACTTGTTCCTTAAGGTAAAGTCCTTGCGCGTCGCGCGTTTCGTCATATCGTTTGTCTTATCCTCATTCGGCGGGTCTTTCAATGCGCAAGGAGGAATAAATAAAGTATATTGACAATTACAAGGGTTGCTGTATAAAAAAAGGAGGACTCATGTTCCGTAGGGGTAGCAGTACCAAAGGATTTACGCTCGTTGAACTGGTGGTGGTTATCGTTATCGTCGGCATCCTTGCCGCGGTTGCCATTCCCAAATTCCTGGACGCGTCGGCCAAGGCCAAGGCATCGGAATTTCCCACGGTGCTGAACGCGGTGTATACGGGTGAAATGGCGTATCAAACCGATAGGGGCACGTACGCCTCCACATTGACGAACCTGAAGGACTCCGCCTGCGTTGACGTACCGGGAAGCTCGCAATGGTTCAATTACCAGATTCCTGCTGCAACCACCACGTCTTTTCGCGCCACAGGGAAGGTAAGAACCGCTTTCGGTTCCACAACGACGTCTGATACCGCCGCTATCGATAATACAAATTCAAAATGGGCATCGCCCAGTTTAGCGAGGTATTGTCCGAATTGGAAATGACAAATAGAAAGCAAATACCGGCTGTTGAAACCGGAAAGCCCTGACGATTTTCGGCCATAATGTCGGGGCTTTTTTATTTCCATATTGGTAATAAGCCCGGCCATTGATGACACAGTTCCTCGAAATCAATGCATCTTTGCACTATTCCGCCCCCGCGCGGATTTATTTTTCTCTCAGGACCATGAACGCAGCGCATGAACATTTCCGTTGAAACCTTTTCCGGCTACAAGGCCGACGAATATCCCGTCCGGTTTTCCCTGCAGGACCGGCGGTATGAAATCATCTCCATAGAAGACCGGTGGTACAGCCCCGGCTGCTCTTATTTCAGGGTGTTTGCGGATGACGGAAACACGTACATCCTCAAGCAGATACCAGGCAACAACGAGTGGCAGATCGTTTCGGCCGAAGGTTGACATGCCCGCACCGGTGGTCCGCGAAATTCTTTGTAAAACAATTCTCAGCAAATCCGGACTTTCCGATTACAGCCTCAACTGCTACGGCGGCTGCGGCCATGGGTGCGTGTACTGTTACGCGCGGTACATGGAAAAATTCAGGCCGCACCCGGAAAAATGGGGCGGATTTGTCGATGTCAAAAATAATGCGGCCGCGGTTCTGGCCAGGGAGGTCAAGAAAAAAAGACCGGGAGAGGTGTTTGTAAGCTCGGTATGCGACGGCTGGCAGCCGGTTGAGGCAAAATATGAACTAACCCGCGAGTGTGTAAAAATCCTCCTTGAAAACGGTTTTACCATTGACGTTCTGACTAAAAATGCGCTCATTGAACGTGATTTCGACATTTTCTCGGCCCATAAAAATCGTGTTGACGTCGGCATGACCCTCACCACCCTCGATGAGGGGCTTGCCCGCAGGATCGAACCGGGGGCAAGCTCTCCTGCACGGCGGATCGCGGCGCTTAAAAAGGCAGCAGGCCTCGGCATAAAGACCCATGTTTTTTTCGGCCCGCTCATGCCGTTTCTTTCGGATCGCCCTTCCGACCTTGAGGCGATGTTCGCCGAACTGGGGCGCCTCGGGCCGCACCGGATTTATCTTGACAAACTCAACATCCGGTACGGCGTGTGGGATTCGCTCTGCGTTTTTCTGCGCTCGTTCGACCCCGCGCTGATCGAAAAATACCGGAAAATCCTGTTCGACCCTGAGGTCTCCGCCCGGTATGCGGATGAGCTCGCAAGGCGTTCGCGGGCGCTTGCGGCGCGGTCCGCCATGGAATCGGCCCTGACCCTCTGTTTTTGAGAAAACACCTGTTTCCACAAGATATTGTGGCCGATTTCAGAGAAATACCATCCTGTTGTGGCACCCGTTGACCCCGATTTTTCATGGCGCGGCCGATCGCCTTTCCCTATGAAAAATATTGCTAAAAGGGAAAATCGGCTTGACGTTACGGCATTACGGCGACGGGCGGGTGAACAGCTTTACAAATGCGATACCGGGAGGCGGCGCTCGCCGCAGCGGTAAAACCCGATTTCCCCTATGAGGCCATAGGGGAAAAAAACATTAAAAAGTTTGACACCTTACCCGTAAAATAGTATTAATATGGTAGCCACAAAGGTTTGGTTTCACTCTTCACCACCACTTTCAAGGAGGTTTACAGATGGCTAAAAGAAAACCTAATCCGGCGTTCATGAAGCCCATGAAACCCGACACGGCGCTCGCGGCGGTCATCGGCGACAAGGCAATGCCCCGCACCGAGATCACCAAGAAACTGTGGGCCTACATTAAGAGGAACGGTCTCCAGGACAAGGTGAACAGGAGAAACATCAACGCCGACGACAAACTCAAGGTCGTGTTCGGCGGCAAGAAGACCGTCAGCATGTTTGAGATGACCAAGCTCGTCTCAAAGCATTTTGACTAAGCCGCAGCTGTCGGGTTAGGCCCGGAGGCCCCGGCGCAAAAGCGTCGGGGCTTTTTTTGTTTCTTTACCATTTAAATAATCATGGCGCCTGCCGGTCACGGCACCGGTTCTACCGCTTCGGGGTACTGTCCCTCTGGTCTCGGCTGACGCCTCGGGCCCCGCCACGGCTCCATACCGCTTCGCGAGGGAGTCCGGGCTGCACCGCGCTCCAGCACGACCTCCGCTCGCCCCCGGCGCGGAACATCCTCCTCTCTTTTTTACAAATTTGCCAAGGGACCTTGGGTAAAAGTTAAAATCTTTAGAAAGTTATCTATCATACACGATATGTGTCACTGTGCCTTCATCATGATAAAAACACCGCAACCCGAACTTGTCTTTGAACAACCCGAACGCCCTCTCGTTAAGAGAACAGCATTGCGGTTCGGCGCTGATGGGATGAAAAAGAAAACATCACCATTTAAGAATGAAAAATAAGGGGGATTCTTTACTAGATCCCTAGAATGCTTAAAACAGCTTGTGATATAATGAAAAAGCTCCCTTAAAGGAAGAAAAATCTCGAATTTTCTTTTGTGGAAATAGTAGAATAAGCATATATTATAAGCCGTGAGGGGGAGGCGTCATAAAATAAATGCATGTGAATCGCTTAAACTTCAATTCATCAAATAAATATTTGACGTCACCTAAATCACAACCAAAGGAAAGGGGAGAGAGCATATGAGGAATTTATGCTCAAGAAAATCATTGATGCTGATGGGCGCACTTGCATTAATGATGGTTATGGGGTCGTTCATGGATTCGAGCGCGCTGGGAAGAAGGCAGCTTCACCTCGGCACCGGCGGAAGAATGCTGGACGAAAACGGCAATACCGTCACCCTCATGGGATTCGGCCTCGGCGGCTGGCTCATGTTTGAAGGATACATGTGGAAAATTAGCGGAGGGTCAACATCAACAAATTTCGACTGTCCGCATAAAATGGAACCCAGCATCATCGACCTCATGGGGGGTGACACTGCTTCCGCAAACCAATTCTGGAATTTATACCGCGCAAATTACGTCTCTGAAAAAGACTTCTGCTCAATGAAGGCATGGGGCTGCAATTCCGTACGCGTTTCGTTCAATTCAACCAACGTGATGCCGCTCGACGGCCAGCCTGCTTCGCCGCCCTATGTCTATAATGACTCGGGATGGCAGCTTTTCGACAACATCGTGAACTGGTGCACCAAGTACCAGCTCTGGCTCATCTGGGACATGCACGGCGCACCCGGCGGCCAGAGCGGCGACAACATCGCGGACGCAGACGGGACCGCGAGATTGTGGACTCAGCCGACGATTTATCAGCCACGGGCAATTGATTTATGGATGAAAATAGTGCAGAGGTACGCGAACAATGATTGGGTCGTCGGCTACAATCTTCTGAACGAACCGCTGCTTAACAAATACGGCATTGACCGGATGAATCTGCGTAATTTCTATATCCAAGTAACCGACTCGATAAGGAAAATAGACACCAAGGGGCTTCTTTTCATCGACGGTGACAATTACGCACAGAATTTTACGGATTTGACTCCCCCGTGGGACCCGTTGATTGTTTACTCATTCCACTGCTATCCGCCGTGCTGCTCTTACTTCGGCATCGACGGTTTCGCAACGCAATACAACACCGGAATGTGGCACGGGGAGACGGGGGAAAATGGTCAAAATGGTGCAACGGCGGCATATAATTCATATGATTCGTGTGTTACTCACCTTGAAAATCATAATCCGCCCGTAGGTTGGGCTTGGTGGACTATTAAAAAATTCAGCAATTTCACAGAGCCTTACAGCATAGTGCCGACCGCAGGTTTCCAGGCATGTATCACTTATTGGAACGGCGGCGCAAAGCCCACTGTTGCAGTGGCAAAAGCCGCGTTGCTCGATATGGCAGCAAAAACCAATTCGGACAGTACGACCGTTACTTTTATTCCAGAAATGTTAACATCATTAAAATTAAATCCTAATAATAAATGCACCGTACCTGTTGCATACATGGAAAGTGTGCAACCAATGGGATTCTCCATTACCCAGAATGCCGCTACCCATACTGGCGTTGTCATTTCCTTCACCCTACCGTATTCCTATCCGGTCACGCTCAATATTTATGACATGAACGGAAAGCTCCAGAAATCCCTAATAAACCGCTCGATGAGCGCGGGCAAGCAGTCCGTGACATGGGACAGGACGAATATGGCGGGAAAGAAAGTGGTGAACGGCGTTTATCTCTATAAATTTACCATGGGAGAAAAGACTTTGTCGCATCACTTCGTACTTGCGAAATAATAAATTTTATCCTTACAAAGAAAAACGGGTGGATTCGTTCACCCGTTTTTTATTGGACTAGACACCTTCAAATTGATCAGTATTTCAACGTAAAACACACTCTAAAACCAAACACAGAAGAAGGGGTATCATCAATCCAAAAGGAACCTAATCCTGAACGGTATGCTATTGATAAAGGAGGGTTATCAACGCTCATACCTCTCTCAGGAACACGTAGTGACGAGTCGCTCGGCGCAGAAACGCCCGGATCAGTCTGGTCTTGCGATGGATATGGATCGATATATATTTCATTACACATTTCGGCTACGTTCCCGCTCACATCATATAATCCATAATTATTTGGTTTAAGTAATGCGACGGCTTGAATAACCTTCCCAGTATTAAACGTTGTCCAAGCATAATCATCCGGATTATTGTCCGTAAGATTTGTCCAATAATTTTCCGTCGTCGTACCGCCCCTCGCCGCATACTCCCACTGTGCCTCTGTCGGCAAGTGATACCCGTTTTTCTGCAACGAATCACAGCTTAATCCAAAAATCAAACAACCGGCACCCGGGGTGCCGGACATAGACGCGTACCGATACACCGTGTCAAGTCCATCCCGTTTGCTCCTTGCATTGCAATACAATACGGCATCAAAGTAATCAATTCCGGAAACGGCAAGCCTGGCGAGTCCGGTTTTCGGCGAGAATCCGGAATATGCAGCCATGACCGCGTTAAAATCCTGAATCGTGACCTCCGTGCTGTCCATATAGAAATCATGCGTGAACGTAACATTATGAACCGGCTCCGCTACACCCCATTCTCCCATAAGGTAAGTTTTATAAGCCGCCGGTATCAGCTTCATCCCTCCCGGCGCCACCGTCGTCGCCTTTACATACACAAAATTCGACTTCCCGCCCTTACTGTTGCACGACACCACGGCGAGCGAGTATTTCACCCCGATTTTCAAGTGTTTGATTGTATCCGGAGACGCTGCATTTCCTATCTTTGTTCCTGTTGCCTCGGTCACCGTGTCTCCCTCGGCGTAATAGATGGTGTCGGATGCGGACGTTGCGCCCTTTGTCCACGTCAGCCGTATCCAGCAGACGCCTGCGGTCGCCGAGACATTGGTCGGCGCTGCCGGACGTGACACGGTGACCACTTTTTTCATGGAATCGATTGAGGCGCCGGTGGCAAGGAGCCTGACGATGTAGGTGCCGGGCGCGGTGTAGACATGCACCGGGCTTGCAACGGTCGAGTTGGTTCCGTCGCCGAAATCCCACGAATAGGATGTTGCATTAGTTGAAGTGTTGGTGAAGCTGTCGGCGAGCGGAATTTCCCCGCTTGCCGCGCTTACGGTGAAATTCGCTTTTGTGGGCCCCGGGCTGACGGTGATGACAATGGTTGCGGAATCGGAAAGAGGGGGAACACCGTCGTCTGCGGCCTTGAATTTAACGGTGTATTTTCCGGCCTGGCCGTAGGCGGGCGTGCCGGCGAGAATGCCTGTTGCAGGAGTAAAGGCGGCCCAGGCGGGCACGCCGGAGGCGGAAAGGGTGACGGCGTTACTGTCCGGGTCCGCTGCGGAGACCTTTAGCGACAGGGCCTGCGTTTCCGTAATGGTCGTGTCGCGGAGTGGAACTATGGCCGGAGGCCGGTTTTTGTTGATCACACCTATGGAAATGGAGAAGGTGTCGGAAAGGGGCGGGTTGCCGTTGTCGGATCCGATGAACTGCACGTTCTGGATGTTGAAGGTGTCCTTTGCCGCGCATGAATAGGACGGGACGAACTGGAACATCCCGGTGGTGCTGTCGAACGGATTGGCGGTTCCGCAGGCAAAGGGGGAACGGTCGCTCATCCGCAGGGTGAGCTTTTCGGTTGCCGAATCGGGATCGGAAACGCGCACCGTGAACTTCAGTGTGTCAGTCTCCCGCACATACACTTTCTGGCCTTTTGTAAATCCCTGAATCGAGACCGACGGCGGCGCGTTCACCTTTCCCACGGCGACGGAGACATTAATCTGCGTTGAATCCACGCCGTCTTTTGCCGAAAGCACGATGGTGAAAAGCCCGGAATCGCTCATGACGGACTGCCACGTCACGATGCCGGCGTTCAGCGCGGGCATGGCGCGCGGCAGGGTGGAGCTCTTGACGGTACAGGTCACCTGGTCGCCGTCGGGGTCTGTCGCGCTGACGGCGAAAGAAAGCAACGCTCCGCCGCTGATCGCGTACGAGGTCTTTGGCTTGTCGGTGTCGAACACGGGGGGCCGGTTCACATTGATAACATGGAGGTTCAAAGTCAAAGTATCAAAAAGCCTGCCGTCGCTGCCCACGATTTTTGCAACGTATGTTCCCGAATCGGAATATCCCGGTGAATAGCTGTAGATTGTTCCGCCAAGGATGGTGTCTTGTGCCGGGCCACCCGGCATCAATGAAAAAGAAACGGCATCGCCGTTCGGATCGGTGCAGGAGTCGGCAAGCGACAGGACCAGGGACGAGCCCTCCCTGACGCCTGCGGAAATTATGTTGTGTCTCCATTGGGGCTTTGCATTGATGTCGCCGGAATAAATGGTGTCTGACGTTGAAGGTGAAGTGCCGGCGCTGTTTTTAGCGACGACGTAATAATAGTAATTCGATGCGTGCGTGGAATCGCCCGCCGCGGTATCGGAAACAGGGGAAAGCGCGGTGAACGAGGTTTTGTCGGGCGAGCGGTAAATAAGATAGGAATCGGCGTTGCCGATCTTGTACCAGACGAAAACGAAATATCCGTTGTTCCGTGAAGCCCCCTTGATCCCCTGGACCCTGGCGGGCGGCAGCAGTTGCGCGGTCACGGTTACAACCACCTGCTGCGTATCGGACATCGCCGGCGTGCCGTTGTCGGTCACGGCAAACACCACCGTGTCTGCTCCCGTGTAATTCGATGGTGGAGTCCATACGTATGTCGTGTCGGTCAACGTGCCGCCGGAGGGTCCTTTAATAAGGGCATAAGCAAACGTTTGCCCGGCATCCATGTCCGTTGCGGAAAGATACAGGCGGCAGGTCTGGCCCGGCGTCAGATTTCTGGTGCCGGTCACCGCAAGCACGGGTCTATGGTTGACCGCGGGGTTCTGGACAACGGTGAGCAGCGCGGGCGCGCTCGTGACCGAATCGCCCCACTGGTCCTTGACCACGCACTCGTAGCGGCCCGCGCTCGCCACCTGTACAGGATTGACGACAAGGCTGTCGGCGGTCGCATTTTTGATTATGTCGCCGTCCTTGAACCACTGAAATGTGAACGACTGGCCGGAGGCGCCCGAAACCTTGACAAAAAAGAGGGCCGACGAATTCTCGTTTGCCGATGTGCTGACCGGGTCGGCGGCGAGCTGAAAAGGCTTTCCGACAATGGTGATGGTTGCGGTTGCTGATTTTTCCTGTCCTCCTTGTATGTAGACGATGGCGGTGACCGTTCTGTCGCCGATGGAATGGAACGCGATATCTACAAACTGGGTGCCCGACCAAGAAAAGACATTATTAAAGGATATCGCCTTTTCGGTATCTTCCGGACCTTTGACGACGATCAGCCTTACCGAATCGATATAATTAGGCAAGTAGCTGCTCATCCCCACATGGATTGTTTTTTCAACAGTGTCAATGATGTTATTGGTATCGGTTTTCCCGCTTGAATTTTCGAGGGACAAGGTTATATTGGCATCTTTTGGCTTGAAGGGATTTTGCTGGCCTGTGCAGGTCAGTAGAAGGGGAAGAGCAATGGCCGCGATGATGAGCAGTGGTGAGAATTTGGTACGCATAGGGCTTTCTCCATGGCGAAAGGTCTACTGTCAAAAATGCGGAGGGCAATTGATGATAGAGAATATAAATAAAGGGATTGAAAAAGGATGTGACACGAATCACAATTAATAAAAATCTTTTTAATAAGCGGAAAACTCCAGAATCCCTTGTCAACCGCTCAATGAGCGCGGGCAAGCAGTCCGTGACATGGGACAGGACGAATATGGCGGGAAAGAAAGTGGTGAACGGCGTGTATATGTATAAGTTCACCATGGGAGACAAGATGATCAGCCATCATTTTGTGCTGGCGAAATAGGTTATTTCTTGTTTGAGAGTATGGAAAAACGGGCGGAGAGATTCGCCCGTTTTTATTTTATGGGGGTGGGGAAAAAGGAGGACATACAATTAGTCGCAGGCAATGAACCGGCCTGTTAAAGGTAAGAAGAAGTATCACAAAATGAGAATCGTTTAGTAAACATAGGTTAACCTTTATTAATGGATGAATCGTTATGCCCGAAAATTTTACCAAACCTTTTGAATTAAGGAATATTTCCCGCATTGACAGAAAACTTGTAGGTCGAAGTAAAGCAGATCATGCTTGGCAAGTCCGTTTTAAACGAAAAAATAAGCCAATGTCAAATTGGTTTGAAGATCGTAAGTATGGAGATAAGGAAAAAGCTCTTGAAGCTGCTAAAATTTACAGAGATGCAATGGAAATTCAATTTGGTGGATTTTTTGAAGGTGGTCATACAACCGAATTGAATGTTAATAAAAATAATTTAGTTGGTGTATGGCGCCGAGTTCGAATGGTTAATTACAAATCAGGTCCAAAAGAATTTCCTGTATGGGTTGCAACATGGTCGGTAGGACATGGAAAACATAAGGTTAAGGCATTCAGTGTAAGCAAGTATGGTGAGGATGAGGCGCAACGTCTAGCGATTGAGGCTCGGAACAATAGAACTAAATCTTATTCCGAAAAAGTTAATCTAATAGGTAACCATATAGCTTATCATCCGCCTAAAAATGGACAGGTAAAAATATGGCGGTACATGGATTTTACAAAATTCGTTTCCATCCTCCAACATAAAGGGCTATTCTTTTCAAGGATAGATAAACTTGGTGATTCATTTGAGGGCTCATTTTCAAAAGTTAACAAATTATTACGGCCACTGCTTAATAAGCATCGTTCATTAAATTCGAGTAAATGCGGGGAGATTGTAAAAGAATTAAGAAAATGGATCATGGCTAGCTGTTGGCATATAAATGATCAGGAATCAGCTGCTATGTGGAATCTTTACGCAAAAACCAACGAAGCAATTTGCATTCAGTCAACTTATGAAAAGCTTAAAAAGCTTTGTCCGTCACCAGTAAAAATTGGTATAATACAATATGTCGATTATGAAAAGGATTGGATCATTGAAAATGACCCAATCTTGCCATTTTTGCATAAAAGAAAATCATTTGAACACGAACAAGAAGTTAGGGCAATTTATAATTTGTCAGGCTTAAATTCTTTTTCTGATCCTCTTCCAACTGACACACCAATGGAGTCTGGAGTGTGGTTCAAGATTGATCTGAAAGAATTAATAGATCGTGTATATATTGCACCTCAAGCTAGTGATTGGTTTTACCGCCTAGTTTTGGAAGAATCAAAAATTCATGGTTATTCATTTCCAGTGAAAAAGTCTTCATTAGAAGAAGAACCATTCTTTTAATCCTTGTTTCCCTATTTTTCTAAAAATCTAATCTGCCAACAATTTTTTCACCCTCATTCCCCCAAAATCCCTTTTCGAAACGTATATTATCAATCCAAGAATCCAGTCATATATATCCTGAAAAAATATTATACGGAGCCCCTATGCCCAAAAACATCCCCGTCCTTTTCGTCCAGGAGAAAACCCTCGCCGAAACATACGAAAAGGCGCTGGTCACCCTTTACACGCAGGGAACGCGGCTGCGCACCCAGTACGACAAGCCCGGCGCGCCGCTGTCCATAGACGCCACCATGAACCTCACGGTCCTTGAGCCCATGAGCGATCCCATGATCCACAAGGCGTTTCCCGGCGGCATCGACGACCTCAAGGAATATGCCATGGAGATCCGCGGGGCAAAGGACCATTGGGTGAAAAACATCAACGACCCGAAGGACACGCGCTGGGAATACACGTATCACGGCAGGCTCGTTGCCTATGGCGCGTGGCGAGAGCTCAGGGGCGGCGCATCGCAGGAGGCCGGGTTTTTCAAGATAGACCAGATTGAAAAAGTGATTGACAAATTGTCAAAGCAGCCGTTCACGCGCCAGGCACAGATGATCACGTGGATGCCCAATCTCGATTTCGATTGCTATGACCCGCCGTGCCTGCAGTCGCTGTGGTACCGCATCATGGAAGACGAGAAAGGCGTGCAGTGGCTCAACTGCAACGTACGGTTCCGCTCAAATGATGCGTGGGGCGCGAATTTCATGAACATGTTCGGCTTCACGCTGTTCAACCGCGATGTGATCGCGGCGGAAGTGGCAAAGCGCACGGGCAAGCCGGTGGAGCTCGGCCGCATGAACTGGCACGCCGACTCATGGCACATTTACGGAAAAGACATCGAAAGCGCCAAGCAGCAGCTGTTTGACAGAATAGACACCATGAGCTTCGAGGAGCGCACCTATAATTTTCACGACGCGTTCATCCAGGAGATGTTCAATGATGCCGAGGCGAGGATTGTGAAGAAAATAAAAGAATATGATGAAAGTCATAAATAGGAGATAAAAGAATAAATAATAATGATCTGGTGGGGAGAGGTCTCTCCCCTGGGGTGCAGCTTCCTCCCGCCGGAAATTTTCCCAGGTTTTGTATCAGCGGGAGGTGATCTGCACCCACACCCCTCTCAGCAGGGGCTTCGCCCCCGCAACGCCCCCAGGAAGCAACGGGAAGCCCCGGGTGCTTCGATGGAGGTGAAAGTGCGTGTTGATAAATCGGAAGTTTGCCAACGCGTTAGGCAGGACTGGAGGCCGCGCTGGAGCGCGGTGCCGCCCGGACCCGCCGCAAAGCGGCATTGGGCCGTGGCGGCCCGAGCCGAAGGACGACGACCCTTGTGACCCTTGGAAATCCCTGACGAGGGAGAAGCACCCGAAGGGGTGGACCGGAAGGAGGGCCGACCCGGAGCGTAGCGGAGGGGAACGCCCATTTTATATCTTATTGTAAATACTAAATCCAGAATATGAAACAAGCACTTTTCGAAAATTTAACCGGCCATTTCCTCGATGGAACACCGGTGGAGAGCGTGCCCCAATCCTCCCGCGGCATCGTGTCCATCATGGACCATCTCAACCGCCTGTTCAACACGCGCGAAGGGAGCCTGCACCTCAAGGACTACGGGCTGCCCGACATATCGGAAATCTACCGGAAGATGCCGCACGGAATCGACGAGCTGCAGAAGGCGATCAAGCGCACGGTGGAGAAATACGAGCCGCGGCTCACCCGAGTAAAGGTGACGCCGGTGGAGACCGACGCCAAGGATTTCAGGCTTGTGTTTATTTTATCGGGCGAGCTTAGTGAGGGCGGCGGCCTGGTGCGGTTCCAGACCACGTTCACGAGCATGGGCAATTCGTCCATTGCGCCGTGGAAGAAACCGGAGTAAATCCTCGCCGCAAAGGCGCATGGGACGCAAAGAAATGTGGACAGGAAATCATGCTCCCTGAAAAATCAATAATTTTCCTTTGCGATCCTTGCGTCTTTGCGGTAAATGCATAGAGAAACAAGCTGAGTCCACGGCGTGCCGTTTTTATCGGCGTGACGCCTTCAACCAATTTAAAGGGTATTCTGATGATAGAAAAATATTACGAAGAAGAGCTCCGCTACCTCTACGAATCGGGACGGGAATTCGCCAAGGCGCACCCGGACCGCGCGCAGTTCCTCAACGTTGACGCGGTGGGCGACCGCGACCCGTACGTGGAGCGGCTGTTCGAGGGCTTCGCGTTTCTGGCGGGCCGCATCCGCGAAAAGCTCGATGATTCGTTTCCCGAGCTCACCGAGGGACTGTTCAACCTCATGTGGCCCGGCCTGCTGCACGAGTTGCCGCCCGTGGCGATCGTGCAGTTCAAGGCGAGAACCGGCCTTTTGCAGGAGACACGCGTGCTGGCCCGCGGCGCCGAGCTGCAAAGCGCCGGCGTTGGCGCAGAGGGCGCGGTATGCCGGTTCACCACCACGAGCGACGTGCGGCTCAATCCGGTGTCGCTTGCCAATGTTAAGAAGACGGTCGACAGAAAAGGAAAAGCATCGCTTTCCTTCAGGTTCGAGCTTGACCGTGGCGTGCAGCTTGCGAAGCTCTCGCTGTCGCCTTTGCGGCTTTACCTTCACGCCGAGATGCCCACCGCGCTCATGCTGCACGAGTTTCTCACGCGACGCGCCGTGTCGGTCTCTATCATTGCGGGCGACGGCGCTGCCGCCTGCGATGTCGACCCGAAGGCTGCGCTTTCTCCGTGCGGTCTTTCCGCCGAGGAGTCGATACTGCCGCAGGCCCCGGGCGTGTTTTCCGGGTATTCGCTGCTGCTGGAATATTTCGCGTATCCGGAGAAATTCCTCTTTGTCGATTTGAAGGGTTTTGAGAACCTGCCGTTCACCGAAGAATCCCTTGGCTTCGTCACCTTCACCGTTACCTTTGATTCCGATTTTCCGGCCGACAAGCCCTTTTCAAAAGAGAATTTCAGGCTGTTTTGCGCGCCCGCAGCCAATATTTTCAAGAAAGACGCGGAGCCCGTTGCCGTGACCGGGCTCGAGACCGAATACCGCGTGGTGGCGGACGCCAATTATCCCGCGTCGTTCCACGCGCACAGCATTGTTTCCATTGAAGGCGTCGAGCGGGCGACCGGAAAGCGCTCCGTGTACGAGCCGCTGTATTCGTTCACCATGGGAGGAAAAAAGAGGCCGCGTACCTTTGCGACCCAATACCGGTATGCGCCGGACGGGCGCCGCGAACTGTTCATCACGCCCGGCGGCGACCGGCTCGGCGAACAGGGCGAGATACGTGAAGAAAGCCTTTCCATTGTTGCGTGGTGCACGAACGGCGTTCTGCCGAGGGAGACCATACGCGAGGGCGGCATCGTCAATCCGGGCGTGAATTTCCCCGACTATGTCTCGTTCAGCAACATAACCCGGCCCACGCTGCCTGCCATGCCGCCCAGGAACGACGATTATTTATGGATGTGCATCTCGCACCTCGGCTCCACGTGCACCACGCTGTCGTCGCCCGAAACGCTCAAGGCGCTTTTGCGCCTGTACGACTGGTCGCACGCCGAGGGCAGGGCGCGGCGCATCGAGGCCATCACCGACGCGTCATCGAAGCCCGTCGAGCGCATCGTGAACGGCTCGGCCGTGCGCGGCGTGGAATTCTCGGTATCGCTTGCTGAATCGGAATTTTCCGACACCGGCGACGCGCACCTGTTCGGCCAGGTGCTCAAGGAGTTCCTGTCGCAGTACGTTTCGGTGAACACCTTTCTCAATCTTGCGCTGGTGCTCAAACCGTCGGGCCAAACGCTGCGGTGGGAATCATTGGAGGGCAAAAAGTGGCTGATCTGATTGCCCGGCTCCGCGAAGAGGGCCACAACTTCAACTTTTTCCAGGCGCTCTCGCTCCTCGAGGAGAAATACCGCGGCGAGGAAGGGGTGGGCAGCCCCGTCGAGTCGGGCAGGGTGCGCATGGCGTCGGGCACGTCGCTCGCCTTCCCGGCCAGCGACATCGCGTCGGTCAAGGAGACCGCCAGCGGCATCGAGTTCGTGCTGTCGTTCATGGGGCTCGTGGGCGTGTCGTCGCCGCTGCCGCTTTACTTTACGGAATACCTCCTTCGCCACGAGGAGGCCTCCGGGCCCCTCCGTGATTTTCTCGCCATCTTCAACCACCGCATGTACACCCTGTTCTACCGGGCCTGGCAGAAGTACCGGTGCATCAGCATGGCGGCTGGGCCTGCGGCAAGTCCCGTTGCGCGCCGGATGGCGGGCCTTGCCGGCCTGGGCGGCGCGGACCTTTCCGATCCCTTTTACCGCCGCGCGCTCGCGTACACCGGCAGCCTTGCCGGCAAGGTGCGCTCAAAGGAGGCCTTGCGCGCCATGCTTGCCGATTTCTTTGGCGGCCTGCCGGTTGCGTTATGCGAATGGCAGCCCCGCTGGGTCGACATCGCCGACCTGCCGAAGCTGGGCATCGACTCCCGGCTCGGCGTCACGTCCATGTTGGGCACGAAGAAATGGGATGTTTCCGGAAAGTTCCGCGTGTCAATAGGCCCGCTGCCGAGGGTGACGTTCGAGACGTTTCTTCGCAATTCCGAAAATATCGCTGCTGTGAAAAAACTGGTGAATTTATTTTTAAACGATCCGCTGGAGTTCGACATTGAGGTGAAACTGGAGAGCAGCGAATTGGTGCCGGTGATTTTAGGACAAGATAATACCCGCCTTGGTGAGACATCGTCGCTGGGAAAGTCGGATAAAAGAAGCGGCGTGTCTTCGATAGTAATCGAATAAATTTTATTGGGATTTAAAGCCGGGCGTTTCCTTCGCCTTCGATCACCCTCTGGCTCGGGTCGTTTCTTCTCTCGTTTACTTCGGCAAAAAATTCACCGCAAAGAGGCAAAGAACGCAAAGGAAAAAAAGTCGGTTTATTCGGTGCATGATCTTAGCTAAAATATTCTTTGCGGCCTTTGCGGTGAGGCTTTTCTTTTTATTGAATACCCTGGACATCTCGCGTCATTTCCCCTGCGCCGCTTCCCAGTCCGCCGTTGCCATGATCTCCACGAGCTTGTCAAAGGAGACCGACGGCTGCCAGCCCAGTTTTTGTTTTGCTTTGCTCGGGTCGCCCAGAAGGAGGTCAACCTCGGTGGGCCGGAAATATTTCGCATCGACCCTGATGAGGGTCTTGCCGCTTTTTTTGTCGACGCCGGTTTCGCCGGTTCCTTCCCCGGACCATTGAAGGTGCATGCCGAGGCACGCAAACGCCTTTTCGCAGAATTCCCGCACCGAATGCGTTTCACCGGTGGCGATCACGTAATCATCCGGCCCGTCCTGTTGCAACATGAGCCACATGGCGAGCACGTAATCCGGCGCATAGCCCCAGTCGCGCTTGGCGTTGAGGTTGCCGATGTACAGGCAGTCCTTTTTTCCCGCCTTGATCGCGGCCGCGGCCATGGTGATCTTTCTCGTGGAGAAATTCTCGCCCCTGCGCGGCGACTCGTGGTTGAAAAGGATGCCGTTGCTCGCATGGATACCGAACGCCTCGCGGTAATTGACCACGATCCAGTACGCGTACAATTTTGCCGCGCCGTACGGCGACCGCGGATAAAAAGGCGTGGACTCGTTCTGGGGCGTTTGCACGGCCTTTCCGTAGAGTTCCGAGGTTGACGCCTGGTAAAAACGCGTCTGGATGCCGGTCTCCTTTATGGCGTCAAGGATGCGGAGCGTGCCCGAGGCGTCGACGTCGGCGGTGTATTCGGGCACCTCGAAGGACACGGCCACGTGCGACTGCGCCGCGAGGTTGTAGATTTCGTGGGGCTTTATTTTCTCGAGCAAACGGTTCATGTTGCTCGAGTCGGTCATGTCGCCGTAATGGAGGAAGAAATTGACGTCCTTGTTGTGCGAGTCGCGGAACAGGTGGTCGATGCGTTTGCGGTTGAAATAGCTGGCGCGGCGTATCATGCCGTGGACCTCGTACCCTTTTTGGAGCAGCAGCTCGGCAAGGTACGACCCGTCCTGGCCCGTGACGCCGGTGATGAAGGCGCGTTTTTTCATGATACCCTTTCTGATGACGCAACTACCCGAGGAGAAAAGCCGTCCCTGTAAAAAAGTTTGTGTCCATCAGACGGCAGGCCATGTATTTTTACGTGACAGGTGCCGATACTTTTACGCACCGCAAAATAAAATAATTTAGAGAACCAAGGGCAGTTTACAATAAACTGTCGCGACGGACGATTTCATGAACCAGACGGCAGAAACCGTTGTTCAGCAGGCCGGCCCCATGCGAGGGAAGAGGCTTACGATTGTTGTCCTGGCCCTGGTTTTTGCCCTTTCGTGCGGAGCGACCGCAAGTGCATGGTTTCTCTACCGCATGTACCAGACCCTGCCCACGCTCGACCAGCTTGAGAACATCGAGCCGCCGCTGTCGAGCAAGGTGCTCGGCAGGGACGGCACGCTCATCCATGAATTTTCCATCGAGAAGCGCTCATGGGTGCCGCTCGCGGAAATACCCCAGCATCTCGTCAACGCGGTGATCGCCATCGAGGACCGGAAGTATTACAGCCATTGGGGGGTTGACTTAAAGAGAATCATCGGCGCCATGTTCGTCAACATCCGCAGGAGGCACGCCGCGCAGGGCGCGTCCACGATCACCCAGCAGCTCGCCCGCAACGTGTACCTGTCGTCGAAGACCTCCATGATACGCAAGGTGCGCGAGGCCATGACCGCAATCCAGATCGAGCAGTTTTACACGAAGCGGCAGATCCTCGAATTATATCTGAACCAGGTGTACCTCGGCGCCGGCGTCTATGGCATGGAAGCCGCGAGCCAGTGTTACTTCAGCAAGCACGTTTCGAAGCTCACCCTTAACGAATGCGCGGTGCTTGCGGGCATCATCCAGCTGCCCGAGCGGTACCGGCCCGACCGGCCCTCCAACCTCAAGAACACGCTCGCCCGGCGCGACCAGGTGCTCAAATCAATGGTGTCAATGCGTTTTCTGGACAACGCATCGGCCGCCGGCGTCATGAAGGAGGGGCTGCCGTCCAATCCGAAGAGCGACGTTTCCGAACGCGCCCCGTATTTCGTGGAAATGGTGCGCAAGTACTGCGAGCAGAAATACGGCGACGACCTTTTATACAACGGCGGTCTTACCATCTACACGACGCTCGACCCTGCGGCGCAGGATTCCATCGACAAGGCAAAGGTGCCGCACCTCGACACGCTTCAGCGCAAGATGAACGCGTATTTCCTCGACCGTTCGAACATCTGCCGCAAGCTTAAAATCAAGAGGGACTTTTTCATCAAGCACTTCGATTCGGTGTACGCCGCGAACAAGACGGCGTGCGAGGCCCTGCCCGATTCCCTGCGCCTGCGCATCGTGCAGACCGCGCTCGTCGCCATGGATGTGAAGACCGGCGCCATCCTGTCGCTCCTGGGCGGCCGCAATTTCCTCGAAAGCAAGTTCAACCGCGCGGTGCAGTCGGTGCGGCAGCCGGGCTCGGCGTTCAAGCCCATCGTGTACACGGCGGCCATCGACCACGGTTTCACGCCCGCGAGCGTGGTGCTTGACCAGCCCATCACGCTCATGACGCCGCAGGGCGAGTGGCGCCCTGAAAACTTCGACGGCAAGTTCCGCGGCCCCGTGACGGTGCGCACCGCGCTCGAACATTCCCTCAACCTCGTGGCCATCCAGGTTCTTCTGCAGGTGACCGGCGACACCGTGGTCAATTACGCGCGAAGGATGGGACTCAAGCAGCGCATGGAGCCGGTGCCGTCGCTCGCCGTCGGTTCGTGCGAAGTGATGCCCATGGAGCTGCTCGACGCCTATGCCATTTTCCCCAACAAGGGCGTGCGCGTGGAGCCGTACTACGTGGAGCGCGTGATTGACAAAAACGGAAACGTCCTCGAGGAGCACCAGACCATGTCAACTAAGGTGCTGTCGCCGCAAACCGCCTACATGATGTGCGACCTGCTCCAGGGCGTGGTGCGCAGGGGAACGGGCGCGGCGATCCCGGGTATGGGGTTCCCCCGTCCCTCAGGCGGAAAGACGGGCACGTCAAACGATTATTCCGACGCCTGGTTTGTGGGCTTCACCCCGCAGATCGCCTGCGCGGTGTGGGTGGGCATGGACGAGCGGCGTTCATTCGGCTACGGCGTGACCGGCGCGCTCGGCGCGATCCCCCTTTATGTCAAGGCGATGATCGCCCTGCACCGCAACATCAAGCCCGAGAACTTCGAAAAGCCCGACAGCATCGTCAGCCTCAAGATATGCCCCGTGTCGCACAAGGTCGCGACGCCATACTGCCCCCAGCCTTACGACGAATGTTTCATCGAGGGCACGCAGCCCGGGGATTGCGACATGCACGGCCCGGGAAAGGTAAAAAATGCCGACATGATGAACATGTTCGGGCCGAAAGAGAAGGCGCAGGAGAAGGTGCCGCCGAAGAAGCGATTAATGTTTTAGCAAGATAAAATTATAAAGCTGGCGGGTGAGGTCTCCACCTGGGGTGCGGCTTCCGCCGCTTAGCTTGACAAAAACCAAAATGACGCGGCGGCGATCTGCTCCCACACCCCCTTTTTGGCGCCGGTACTCAGTGATTCGCAGACTTAAGTGGTGGCTGGCGATACGATCGCCGCAGCGCGAGTTTTACATGGCGGAAGAAGAGATTGTTGCATCGGTAGAGGCGACCTGCGAATCTTATTCTAATCGATTCTTATAGTGATAATCTGCAATACGCGTTACGCTCGTAAAACATCCGCTGCGGCCTCCAGTCGCCCCTAACGCGTCGAATTTCAAGGATCTCCGTTTTTGCTAATTATCTATTGTCAATTGGACATCGCCCTTAAATGTTTCCTCGGAAGTCTGTCAGCTTATTTTACCAGATATCACCGCAACGGCTCATGTAAATAGCATTTCCCGGTAATCGGTCGCTTCAAGGGTGCGCCCAGCAGGTGGTTAGCGCTTGCAACGGCTGGTACCCGGCTGCACCCAGGAGGGGGCAGCGCAGGACCGGGCGTGCTTTACGGGTACAAAGCATTTAAAATAGGGTTGAGCACGACCGGACCGGAGCGAGGGGGAGACTTCCCCCGCGATTAATTTATTTTTGTTCATCATTTTAAAATCGCATTCCGCAATCCGCATTTCTTGTTGTATTTTTCCATCATGCCGGAAAAAGATTTAATTGATTCCCTCGACCGCTTCCCCGAAAGTCCCGGCGTCTATCTCATGAAAGACGCAGCGGGCGTTATTCTCTATATCGGGAAAGCCGTCAACCTGAAAAGCCGGGTGCGGTCGTACTTTCTTGACACGCACGAAGACCGGCCGCATATCCCGTTCATGCTGGCGCGGCTGCACCACGTGGACTGGATCGCGACGAACACCGAGGCCGAGGCGCTCATCCTCGAGGCGAACCTGATCCGCAAGCACAAGCCGAAGTTCAACATAGACCTCAAGGACGACAAGCATTATCCGTATCTCAAGATCACGGTGAACGAGCCGTTCCCGCGCCTGCTCGTGGTGCGCAGGGCGGAAAACGACGGCGCGCGGTATTTCGGGCCCTACACCGACGCGCGTGCCATGCGCAGGCTCGTGCAGTTTGCGAAAAGGATATTCAGGATTCGGGACTGCAACAAGGAACTGCCGCTCAAGAAACCGGCGCGCCCGTGCGTGAACTGGGGCATCGGCCGGTGCAGCGGCGCTTGCGCCTCAAAAATTTCCCAGGAGGAGTACCGTTCAAACGTTGACATGGTGATACGGTTCTTTTCCGGAAAGCGCAAGGACCTCATTCGGGAATTGCAGGAAAGAATGGAGCTCTTGTCTTCAACGATGCATTTCGAATCCGCCGCCAATGTCCGCGACCAGATACGGCTCATCAGGGACGCCTCAAAGCTCCAGCAGGTGGATTTCGCGGCCCCGGACCTCGACTGCGACGTGTTCGGCGTTTACAAAGGAGACCGTTCCATGTGTCTGGCGGCCCTGCACGTCCGCGAGGGGCTGCTTATGTCGGCGCGGAGCTTCGCCTTTGATCGGGCCGCGTTCGAGGCGTCGGGGGCGGGCGTGGAAACGCTTCTGCTGCAGTTTTACCTTGACGCCGGCCAGGAGCCTCCCCCTGAGGTGCTTATTCACGAAGCGGCGGCGGCGGACCCGCGTCTGGTGCAGAAGGCGCTGGCGGCGCAGTTCGGCGCTCAGGCGAGCGTGACCGTGCCGCAAAAGGGGCCAAAGGCGGACCTGGCGGCGATGGCGGTGAAAAACGCGCGCCTTTACCTGATGCAAAAGCTTCCCCCTAACGCGCTTGACGATCTTGCCGATCTCCAGGCGCTTCTGTGCCTGCCGCGGTTCCCGCATGTCATCGAGGCGTTCGACATCTCGAACCTGGGCGAGACGAACGCCGTGGCGGGAATGGTGCGGTTCAAGGACGGCCAGCCCGACAAATCGGGATATCGCAGGTATAAAATCAAAACCGTGAACGGCCAAAACGATTTCGCCATGATGATGGAAGTGGTGGGCCGCAGGATCAATCGCCAGAAAGAAGAGGGACAGCGGTTCGCCGATTTGTATCTCATCGACGGCGGGCTTGGGCAGCTCCACGCGGCCATGCAGCCGCTTGCGGGAGTGGAAAAGGCGCCTATGGTCGTGGCACTGGCAAAGCAGGAAGAAATAGTTTATTCTCCTTATTGTAAAGAACCGGCGCGCCTGGCGGCAACCCACCCGGTGCGGAAATTCCTCGAGCGCGTGCGCGACGAGGTCCACCGGTTCGCCATCACCTATCACCGCACCCTTCGCGGCCATCGCATCGGCGTTTCGGCGCTGCAGTCGGTGCCGGGAATGGGGAAAAAGCGGGTGGTGGAGCTTTTAAGGCATTTCGGATCGTTGAAAAGGGTAAAAGAAGCGAGCGTTGATGAAATCGCGGGAGTAAAAGGGATTCCGGCAAAGTTGGCGATGGAGATAAAGAGGTTTCTGAAGGATATTGATAAACAAGAATGATAAGCTGGGCGTTCACCTCGCCTTCGGTAAACCTCAGGCTCGGGTCGGCCCTCCTTCCGGTCTCGCCTTCGGCTCGGGCTGCCGCGGCCCCGGTATGCCTAACGGCGAGGGCCGGGCAGCACCGCGCTCCAGCGCGGCCTCCAGTTCTGCCTAACGCGTCGGCGAGTTTCCGATTCGACAAGATGCCTTAGTAACTCCAGCGGACATCGAGTTCGCATCGCTGTTTTTAATAAATCAAGCAGCCATTTCATCTTCATTAAACAACTACAGTTCGCGGGTGCGCCCAACGGATGGATGAATCTTGCAGCGATCGGAACCCGGCCGCACCCAGGAGAGGGGAGTGCCGAGGACCCCGCAGCCCCGCAGGGGCGAGGAGACCGAGGCCGGGGGAGATACCTCTCCCCCGATATCCTGTAATTTTATTTATGATCCTTTAAGAATTCTCATTGCCTCTCGCACCGTCATCGGCCTGAGGTGTTGGCTTTTTAAATACTGCAAAAATCCCCTGAACGCCGATTCCTTGCACCAGTACACCGGAAGGGGCGGCGCCGTGTCGGGCTGGATAACGTGGAAACCGATGATCACGAGCGGCGACCCGAGGCGTTTCGCATCCTCGATGCGCACCGTGATGTCGTCGGTGGTAAAGCCGCTTTTCACCGCGAAGTAGCCGAGCTCGGTGCGGTCGACACCGTCGAGGTAGTAATAATCGTGCGCGGAGCGGATATTGACAAAATAAGAGAGTGCAAGGGATTTGACCGTGTCGTTGTACTCGCCCGAAGCCCAGGCGAAACTTTCGTGCGCAAGGCCGTTTTGTACGAGAAAATCATGGCTCGCCTTCAGCATGGCAGCGGCGGTGTCGGGCGGCACCGAGGTAAGGTTGATGTGTGCCGAGCCGTGCCCGCCGCTTTCCCAGCCGCCCGCCTCCATCTCGCGCTCCTGGTCAAGCGTCACGTTGCCCTGCGCGCCGAGATAGCTGTTGGGGAAAAAATGCGTTGCCGCCCACGTGGTGTCCGTTTGGCGCATCAGCCGGTAACTGTAAGAATAGATTGACTCATCAGCATCGTCAAAAGTGATGACGACCAGCGGTGCGTCGGTCGGGGAGATGACCGGCAAAAACGGGTCGTTGCAGGACAAAAGCAGCAACGCGAGTAGGGCAGCGGTCAGAAGGCGAGCCATAAGAGTCCGATGATGCGGTTGAGCCATGCATTGCCCGTGATGGGTGATTCCCAGCCGATGCGGATGAGCGTGCGGTCGGCAAAAGGGGAAACGGCAAGGCCGAGTTCGGGAACCTGCGTCCGCGTGTCCATGCTTTTCTGGTATTCATATCCGCCATAGGCGCCGATCCATCCGAATAGCAAGTACTGTGCGTCAAGTCCGGCCAGTATCTGGTTAGAATAATAGGACTTGTTGAATTCTTTGTAATACCCGCAGCCGCTCAGGGTGAGCCCGGCCAACGGCGTATATTTTGCTTCGCCGAGCATCTCGGTGAGGTATCCTTGCTTCATGGTAATGTTCCCCCAGCCCTGGTAATACGAATACTTGGCCGCGGCGTGCAGGGAAAAGGCCGGGAGGTTTAGGCAAAAATCGTCGCCGGCCGTGGCGCTGTTGTCCTGGGTCTGCAGTTCCTGGGTCTGGATGCCGGCGATGACGCGTTCATTGATGACGCCGTTGTCAAGCGCTGTCCACATGAGATAGGCGCTCCCGTTTTCCCTATCGTTGATGGCCGCCGCGCCGCTCAGGCTGGAGCCGCCCAGGCGCTGGTCAAGCGCCAGGCCGAACCCGTAGGAGTCCCATATCACCGATGTGCGCACAAAAGGATTGAACACGGAAAACGGTTTGTAAAGGCTCGCCCTTCCAACATGCTCAGAGAGCATACCGGCCCGCGCGGTAAGTCCTTTGTAACGATAGCCGAGCGAAACCTCCTCGAAAAACGGGGATGAAAACGACACCGTGCCGCGCACCGCAACGCGGCTGAACAACGCGTCGGTAAAATTATGCGCGACCGAGGCGTCAACGATGCCCGCCTCATACGCCTTGAGGCCGGCAGGCTGCTGCAGCGAAATCCACGCGCCGGCCCAGGCCTGGACCTGCAGGGAGTCGGGCAGAGTGAAGGCGGAAAGGGAGGATGCCACTGTAAACAGTAAAAGACAAGAAATGATTTTCATAGATGGAATATTGTTTGCAATTTCATTTTGATGATTTTCGTCTTTTCTTAAGGATTGCCGCATCGGCGATATCCTGCGGCCTCCCGGACGCTTTTTTGTTTTTAATAAGGTCGTTTCTCCCGATGAAATTCACCCACGTTTCGCCAAAGGGCCCGCGCAGGGTGTTTTGTTCGGCCTTCTTGAAGGTAATGCCCGGCAGCGTATTTAAAAGATCAACCCTGGCCGGCACAACCCCGAACTGAACGATATTTCCTTTTTTTCCGAGAAGCTTATGGGAGATTGAAGTCTTGGAAAACCCGAAATCGATCAAAGATTTTATTACTTTATCAATATTTTCTTCAGAACCGAGGAAGAAAATGTCAATATCCTTTGTAAACCGTGGATGACCGTGAAAGGCAACGGCATAGCCGCCCACGATCATGTAGCGGACGTTATTTTTCTCGAACAACGTTAACAACTCTTCGAAATCTCGCTGGGTAGTCATAAAGGAATTTACCTGCCTGGATCCTCAACTGCTCGAGCATTTCAAGACGAGCGCGCGGCGTTTTAGGAACATCATCGTCGGACTTTTTTGAATGGAGCTTTCTTACGGTAATTTTCATCCGGGATTTTCGTGTCATTTTTTAACGTCGTCGGATTAATTAATGATATCGTCAAACCCGACGGGCCGCATGGTCCGTTTGATTTGCATGGAAGGAATATAAATCATCGAGGAAGGGGGATTGACTATTTGATACCCGTAAACGCTTTTTGTCAAATCGTAAGTTCTTAGTGGCAACTGTGGAAATATATTTCAAAATAAATAAGGAAAATATCGATTCATCCTGCCGTTCCGCTTTTTTATCAATTGTCGACTATCTCGGTCCGCACCCGCACAGCCTAATCCTTGGAAAAATCCCCTTCTTTCCTTTTTGAATACTGATCATCCCGTTGTTGCCGTTGACGTTCACGCCGGCGGCGAAAATAAGGAAGAAGATGGCGAGAAGCGCCAGTCCGAGAAAAACAAGGGGAAGCGTAGAAGCGTTGTTGTGGAAATGGCCGCAGCATTTTTTGACATGAAATCCGCAGCGCGGGCAGTGGCAGACAGCATCGGAAATCTGCGCTTTACATTCGGGACATTCGATGAGCGCCATTCTTAAAGCTCCTGCGCGCCGCCGAACTCCATGAAATACGGGCATTCCTCGCATTCTTCTTCAACGTACTGGAAGGAGATGCCCTCGATCATGCCGTCTACGATCCAGCAGGGTTGGCCCGTGGGTTTGATCTTTTTGGAGCATTCGTCGCAGGTGGTGGCGTTCTTTGGATTATGATTTTTAAAATACACGTAGCACGCGGGTCGTTCCTTGGGCTTGGCCGCCTCGGCTGCCGCAAGCGCCGCCTTTTCTGCTGCGGCCCGCGCCGCGGCCTCCGCCTTCTGCTCGGCCTCGGTTTCTTTTTTCTTGATCTGTTCGAAAATGTCGCGGGCCTCCATTGAAGTCTTTACAATGCGGAGGATGCGAGAAATCCTTGACGAGATAAACAAGTCGGCGATGTGTCCGTCGCCGGCGACCACCACGAGGAGTCCCTTTGCGGCGGTGATGTCCTTCTGCATTTTGACGATCGCGCCGAGCCCGCTCGAATAAATGTTTTTAACGCGGGTTAAATCGAGAATAACCTTGAACCGGTTGTGTTGCTTGAGGGTTTCCCAAACCTTTTCCAGCGCCTTGGTTCTTTCTAAGTTGATCATCCCGTCGCAGGTGACCATTGCGATTTCCGCGTCCGAGGCGGACATGATGCCCGTATCACGGTTCATCGAGAGGTAATAGGCGCATTGCCTGCACTTCTTGAGCTGCTGGCCCGACTCGTCCTGGTAGGCGCCTTTGAGCACCCAGCACTTGACATTGTCCATGTCCTGCGGATTGTCGCGGAAGCTGTTCCAGACAAAACAGGCTTCGCGCGCTTCCTTTGAGCATTTTACGACTTCATGGCATTTCACGGGAGTGCGTCCTTTCACTGCATGATAAACTAAATAATATAATGAAAGTGGCCGTTATGCAAGAGCACGCTTCGCAAAGAGGCTTTCGGCCACGAATTATTTTCCTGTCATGGATGTTCCGAGGGAGACAACGGCGGCATGGCTCGCCCTTAATTCGATAAAAGGGGTGGGTCCGGTGCACGCCAAGGAACTCGTGGAGAAATACGGCTCGCCGGTTTCTTTATTTGAAGGTGAAGGCAGGGCGGCGCTGATCCGCTGCGCGGCGGCCTTCTCGAAGGAGGCCGTGGAGCCCCGGGCGTTCCTTGATGCCGCGGAAAAGCTGCTTGATGAAATTGACCGGGCCGGCATCGCGGTGCTCACGCTTGAGAGCCAGGGGTATCCGCCGCTGTTGCGGGAGATCTACGCGCCGCCGCCAGTGCTGTTTGTCAAGGGCAGGCTCGACAGTTTCACGCGGCACGCGTGCGGGGTGGTGGGCACGCGGAAGATGAGCCAGTACGGCAGGAGCGCAACGGCCTCGATCGTGAAGCGGCTGGCGGAGAAGCAGGTCGCCATCGTGAGCGGGCTTGCGCTCGGCATCGACACCGTGGCGCACCAGACCTGCCTCGACAGTGGCGGCGTCACCATCGCGGTGCTGGGATGCGGGCTCGACCGGGTGTATCCGGCAGCGAACAAAAAGCTTTTCGACCGCATCGCGGAAAACGGCGCGCTGGTGTCGGAGTTCGACCTGGGCTCGCTGCCCGAGGCGTTTCACTTTCCCCGGCGCAACCGGATCATCGCCGGTCTTTCGGCCGGCGTGCTCGTGGTGGAGGCGCCCCGGAAGAGCGGCAGCCTCATCACGGCGAATTACGCGCTGCAGCAGGGGAGGGACGTGTTCGCGGTGCCGGGATCCATTTTTTCGGCCGCCAGCGACGGCACCTTTTCCCTGCTTAAAAGCGGGGCCATCCCGGTGATGAGCGGCGACGACATCATCGAGAACATGCAGCACCTCAGGATGCCGGGAGTCTCTGATGTCAAGGCGCCGCACGAGGGGCTCAACCTTGCCATGCCGCTCGAGCTTCTGTCGCCGGCCGAGACGGAGATCTTCTCCTGCATCGAGGCGGAGCCGCTGCGGCTCGACGCGATCGCCGAAAAAGCGGGACGCGCCATTCCCGAGCTGTTCGACATCCTGCTGAACCTCGAGCTCAAGGGCCATATCCGGCAGGTTTCGGGCCAGCAGTTTGTGCGGGCGTAGCCATGCTTAAAAAGAAAATCAAAATCAAGAAAGTCGGCAGGTGGATCGTGCTTGCGGCCGCGGCGCTTGCGGCGTATTCGCTGTTTTTCGGCAGGGCCAGCCTGGTGAAGATCTACCATTCTTTCCTTGATGTCAAGAAAAAGGAGCGCGCGCTCGTTCAGGAACACCGGGACATCGATACCCTGAAGGTGCAGAATAAAAAGCTCGAAAAAGACACCGCCTACATGGAAAAAATCGCGCGGGAAAAGCTCGGCATGGCCCGCAAGGACGAAAAGGTTTACAAATTCATCCAGGAGCCAAAATAGCCATGTACCGGCTCTGGCATGCCTTCCGTCACCAGCTGACGCATTCACTCAGGCAGATGCGCACCAACATCCTTGCGGGATTCCTCTTGCTCCTTCCGATCTTCGCCTCGATTCTTATATTGTACAAGCTGTTCAAGCTGCTCGATTCATGGGCGTATTTCGCGGTTCCCGCGGCGCAGCGGGTGCATATCGTGCCGGGCATGGGCCTTGTGGTGCTCCTCGCGGTTGCGTGGTTCACCGGGGCGGTGGCGCGGAATTTTATCGGCCGGCGGCTGATGAAAGCGGGCGATTCGCTGCTCACCAAGATCCCGTTTTTCAACAAAATCTACGGGATTCTCAAGCAGATCGTTGACGCGATCGCGAGCCCCAAGAAAAAGGTATTCAATAAGGTGGTGCTTATCGAGTTTCCCGAAAAAGGCTCCTATTGCCTCGCGTTTGTCACCGCCAGGGAAAACCGGGAGATTTCCGCGAAAACCGGTGAGAAAATGGTGGGCGTTTTTCTCCCTAAAGTGCCCAACCCCACGGCCGGGTTTCTCATATTTGTCCCTGAATCGAAGCTCGTGGAAGTGGATATCAGCGTCGAGAAGGCCATCAAGCTCGTGGTGTCGGGCGGCGTGGTTTCGGCTGAGCGCCGGCAGCCCGTCGAAGAAACGCTCGAGGAACCGCTCACCCTTGCGTCCCTGGGCAGGCTTTTCAGGCCGGGAAAGCGGCCGCCGGACGATCCGCGCGACTGACCCATGGCACCCCACAAGACAAGAGCGTTCATTCTCAAAGTAAATCCTTTCCGCGAGTCAAGCAGCATCCTGTACCTTCTCACCGAGCACCACGGTCTTGTGCACGGCGTCGCAAAAGGCGTACGGCGGAAAAAGAGCGGGGTCCCGAACCTCGAACGCGGGTTTTTAGTTGAGCTGCTGCTGTATGCGAGGCCGCACCGGGAGCTTCACACGCTCGGGGCCGTCGCCGTTCTCGACCATTATCCGCGGCTGCGCACCGACGTGCATAAGGCCGCGGTCCGCGACACCGCCTTTGAGGTGATGCTCGCGACCATGTCGCCGGATGCGCCGCACCCGGAGTTGTTTTCGTACCTGTCTGACTTTATGGCGCTTCTCGAAACGCAACCGTGCGCCCGCTGCTTTCCCGGCATGGCCTGGCGCTTCCTGTACGATTTTTCCTCGCTCATGGGCTTCGGGCCGAATATTGACACATGCGCAAATTGCGGACAAAACATTGCCGGGAAAAACGGCGCTTACCTGATCGTGGAAAACGGCACGCTATTGTGCGGCGCTTGCACGCCGCAGCGCCAGAAAAGCGGCGCGTTCCTGCCGCAGGCGGCGCTGGCCCTGCTCGCGGACGGCGCATCATCCGAGCAATTCGACGAAGTTCGGAGCCTGCCCGGTGCCGAGATGCGGCGCGTGAACCGGCTGCTGGCCGCCTACTGCCAGTACCATTTCCAGCGCGCCTCCGGTTTCAAATCGGTGGATTTTCTCGACAGCCTTGCAGAAACGCCGGCGCTTCAAAACGAGAGAAGCAACAATCAATGACGCAGATTGTGCAGATACTTGACAATTACGCAAAGCTCCGCCGGTACTGCGATTCATTTTTTACCGCGGTACAACAAAGGTATCCCGGCGACATGGCATGCAAAAAAGGGTGCTTTGCTTGTTGCGAGCTTCACAGCGTGTGCGCCATTGAGGCGCATGCCCTTGCCTTTTACCTGAAAAGACGGGCCGTTCCATCCAGGAAAAAACGGAGCGACCGATCGAAATGCGCGCTGTGCGTTAACGGGAACTGCGCCGCATATCCGGCGCGTCCGGTGATCTGCCGGTCGCACGGCCTGCCCCTTCTTCTTGACAAGGGAAAAACCGTCGCTTCAAGCTGCGATTTAAACTTTTCCCGCCGCGACCCTGCGTCGCTGCCGGCCTCCCGTGTTTTTGACACGGCCGCGATCACCGGAAACCTGGTACGGCTCAACATGGCGTTCTGCATGGCGGCCGGCATCACCGAGCTTGCCTCCCGACGCTTTACTATGGCGGCCGTGCTTGCAGGCGAGCTTCCGGAGATTATTTTGAAGAGCAACCCTTAAAAGGAGAACCTATGCCGTCATCAATTCTCGAAACGCTGCTTGCCGACATCAAGGCCGCCATGAAGTCGCAGGAAAAGGAAAAACTGCTCGCGTTGCGCACCCTGCATTCCGAAATCAAGAACCTCGAGCTCATGGAACGGAAGGAGCTCGACGACGGAAACGTTGCGGGCGTTATCGCCAAGGCGATCAAGCAGCGCATGGAATCAATAGAGCAATACAAGACCGCCGGCAGAACCGATTTGGTTGAAAAGGAACAAGCGCAGGCGGACCTTTACAAAAAGTACCTGCCGGGCCAACTGACAAAAGAAGAGATCGAAGGCATCATTGACCGCGCGGTCGCCGAGGCCGGCGCCCAGGGAAAGGCTGACATGGGAAGGGTCATGAAGATCGTGATGCCGCAGGTCAAGGGCAGGGCCGACGGGAAAACGGTGAATGAAACGGTGGCGCGGAAGCTGGGCAAGCCCTCGGCATGAAACCCGCGCTGTCGCTCATCATCGCGGTGTACAAGCGCCCGGACTTTCTCGAAAAAATTTTCGCGAGCCTTTGCCGCCAGACCTTTCGCGACTTCGAGGTGCTTGTCGCCGACGACGGCTCTGGCCCGGACATCGCGGATACTGTAAAGAAATGGCGGAAGAAATCCAGCCTTGCGGTGCGGCATGCGTGGCATGAAGATGAGGGGTTCAGAAAGACCGTGATCGTCAATGCCGCGGCCGCGCAGGCGCAGGCCGAATATCTGGTGTTCATCGATGGCGACTGTGTGCTGCATCACAGGTTCCTCGAACGTCATCACGACCACAAGCGCCGGGGGGCCGTGCTTGCGGGCCGCAGGGTGATGCTGGACGAGGACATTACAAATACGATATCGGTTGACGATATAAAATCGGGAAAAATAGAAAAGGCCCCGTTCTGGTGGAACCACTGCCCTCGGGATCAGCGAAAGCACGGCATATATATCCCCGGCTCTTTCTTGCTCGAAAACATATTTGGGAAGCGGTACTGGATCGTCGGCAGCAATTTTTCAGTGCACGCGTCGGATTTCGCCTCTGTCAACGGCTATGACGAAGCCATCACGGGCAGGGGCGTTGAGGACATCAATCTTACGGAGCGCTTCAGGCTGAAGGGCGTGCGCGTCATGACCATCACGCGCGAGGCGCTGCAGTATCATTTTTTCCACAGGTCCGATCCCATGCCCCACGACATCGAGGCGTATAAACGGTTCTGCACCCCAACCAATTTTTGGGCCGAAAAGGGGCTTGAGGGGCACCTATGACGGGCGATCCTCTTTTCAGGACCGTTGTTGACGTTCCGGAAAGTTCATCCGGCATTGCCCATGGACAAAACATTCTCTGCCTTGGCTCGTGCTTTGCCGAAACCATCGGCGGCAGGCTCGTTGAAAACAGGTTTAACGCATGTGTCAATCCTGCCGGGCCGCTGTTCAACTCCTTGTCGATGGCCGCGTGCCTGAGGCGGCTTTTCGATGCAAGGCCATATGCCGAGGATGATATTTTCCCTGCCGACGGACTGTGGCATTCGTGGGACCATCATTCCCGGTTTTCATCGGCGGCGAAGGAAGATTGCCTCAAGGGCATCAATAAACGGTTCTCCGCCGGGACGGAATCGCTGAAGGGCCTTGACGTTCTGATACTCACGTTCGGCACCGCGTTTGTCTATCGCCTGAAGGAATCCGGCAGGGTCGTGGCCAATTGCCACAAGCAGCCGCAGGAAAGGTTTGTCAGGGAACTTCTTTCGATCCGGGACATCGCCGATGAATGGACGAAACTATTTCGCGAACTGCAACGGCATCATCCAAAGGCAAGGTTCATTGTCACCATAAGCCCGGTGCGGCATCTGCGCGACGATCCGCACGATAATCTTATCAGTAAATCAACCCTCGCCTGCGCCGTGCACGAGCTTGAAAAGGCAATTCCGCAATTGTATTATTTCCCGGCCTACGAAATCATGATGGACGAATTGCGGGATTACCGGTTTTACGAAAAAGACATGGCGCACCCGAATGAGGTCGCGGTTGATTTTATCTGGGATAAATTTGTTAATGCCTGCGTGGAAAAGAGGTCGAAAGAATTTGTAAAGGATTATGAACCGGTGAGGGCGGCAATGGGGCACAGGGTGATGAAAGGCGGGAAAGAGGCGAAAAACTTTATTGAGATAAATTTGGAAAAGATAAAGGAGCTGGAAAAAAAATATCCTGGGTTTAGGTTTGAGGGGGAGAAGGAATATTTCGGAAGATTGATTTCCTAATTGTTTAATTAGATTTATCGGGGGAGAGGTATACTCCTTCGGGCACTTCCCAGGGTCGTCTCCCCCGGCCTCGGCCTCCTCGCCGCACGGTGATCGAGCAGCCGCTCCTTGGACCGGAGTATCGAGATGCAGTGCGGCTGCGGGGTCCTCGGCACCCACCTCTTCTGGGTGCGGCCGGGTACCGCTGGTTGCAAGCTTCATCCTTCCGTTGGGCGCACCCGCGACCGGCAGTTGGTAGGAAAAAATGTTAGCAGTGCACCAAAATTTTTTTCCTTTAAAAGTAATCAATCATGGAAAATATATCTACTGTCTACCATACCGGCGGACTCGGAGACTTTATCACTGCATTTCCAGCGATAATTGAATGGAACAAGCGGAACAAGAGTTGCAGGAAAATTCTTCTCGGCAAACCCTCCTACGGCATTCTCGGCGTTCACGCAGGATTGTTTGATGAAATCTGGGACGTTGAGAGCGCGGCGTTTTCGTGGCTTTATAATTTAAATTCGCCGGCGCATCCGTCAATAAAGGATATGCTGTCTGGCATTCAATCCGCGCTTCTATTCACGTCCGGGGATTCGCCGGTTCTCGCGCGGTTCAGACAATTGGAAGTAAAAAAGCTGCTTTTTCAGGATCCCTTTCCACAAATGAGAATTCATATTGCTGATTATCATCTCTCGCTTTTCAATAAAGATTCAAAGCCTCCATTGAAATCAACGGCAAAGCTATTTCCCCATCCCGATTTTAAAAATGAGGCGGACAAAAAGCTTAATGGAATTGGAAGGTTCATTACGTTGCATCCGGGAAGCGGAAGCGAAAGAAAAAACTGGCCGGCCGATGAATTTTTCGCGCTGGCCGACAAGCTGAGGGAAAAAGGATTCAGAATGGTTTGGATAGCCGGGCCCGCGGAAACGGAAATGTCCTTTCCGTCAACTGATGCCGTGGTTCAAAACGCGGCGCTTCCGCTGCTAGTCCATATTTTATCCAACGGTTCGCTTTACATCGGCAATGATTCGGGAATCTCCCACCTTGCCGCGGCATGCGGCGGACGCTGTGTTGTTTTGTTCGGGCCATCGGATGCAGGGGTGTGGAGGCCGGTGGGGGAGAATATCGTCATTGTCAAAGCGCGAAATGGGGATTGCTTTCCATGCCATCCTTCACGAGACAAAATAACGCCGAAGGTATGCAAGAGATCATGCATGAGTGACATATCCGTGGAAGAAGTATTTGATTCTTGTAAAAAGGTATTGGCTCCCTTGCAATGATGAACTTTTCCTGAAAGGGAACGTTTCCGGCGTAGAGGCCAAGGAGATAAACGCCGGGGGACAAATGGGAAATATCCAAGATATGTTTTCCTGTTCCTAGCATTAATATTCCCGACTGCAATATAACCCGGCCAGAACAATCAACGGCCTTAATGATTCTGGATGATTCAGTGATTTTGCTGGTGTTGCGATGGAATTGAGTCGCGGAAACATCCTTGAGAACAACGGGCGATGTTCGAGGCTGGTTTGCCGCCGGCCATGTTAAATAAACCACCCACGTATAAATTATCCGAGTTGTCAACGATAAGGGCATTCACATAAACAGGAGGAATAAGGTTGATAATACCAGCCAACCCGCTGCCCAAGGAGCTCCATGACGAGCCGTTCCAATTGCGAATGATACAGGCCAACCGCTCCAAAAGTTCTTTCCCGCAGCACTCCATGAAGAACCATTAAATTTTGCGATTCATTCATAGCTCACACTTCCATAGTTGCTCCCAAGAAAACTCATTCCGGGCCCCGTCCCACTTTGCGATATTATTTGCCAGGACCCCGCCAGCCGTATCAAAATCGCCGCCAGCATAAAGATTTCCGGATTTATCCAAGGCGAGGCAATTAACGCTGGAAGATGATCCAGGACAATTAATCCCCGGAACGCTTACCCAATTATCATCCGATATGGTTGTTTGGCCATGGGCAATAATAAACGGAAACAAACCAAACATATTTGTAATTGTAAACTTTCTAACCATTGAAGTATCCTCCGGATATTTGAAGGACAGAATTGCAGCTTTCATATAATTTACCAATTAATCAAATCAGTGTCATCACTATTTTTAAAAAATGTATTCTGTAGGAAAACACACTAATAAGGCTCGTTTGTGATCCTCCTTTTAACTTCCAGCAATAATTCACTTTCCTCGAATAATTTGATTTATCCCCCACCCCATGCTATTTTGCATACAGAAAAAAATCATCTTCAACCAATACGAATTTAAAAAGGCACCGCAAATGACCACCGCCCTCATCACCGGCATCAACGGCTTTGCCGGCAAGCACCTCCATGCATTGCTGCATAAAAAAGGCCGCCGTGTTGCCGGGCTGGACGTCAAGCAGACCTGCGATCTTGACAACGTGGCCTACGAGATGGTTGACATAACGGACAGCGACAGCGTCGCCCAGGCGTTCAAGCGGCTCTCGCCCGACGAGATATATCACCTGGCGGGCGTGAGTTTCCCGGCCGAGGCCGACCGCACGCCCCGGAGCGCGCTCGATATCAACATCACCGGCACCATATCGGTGATCGACGCCATGAAGCGGTTTTGCCCCAAGGGCAGGCTTCTTGTGGTCGGGTCGGCAAAGGAATACGACATCAACGCCGAAGGGCCGGTCACCGAGGACATCGTCCCCAACCCCACGAATTTTTACGGCATATCCAAATACGCGACCGAGCTCATCGGCCTCCAGTATTGCCGGCAGTACGGTCTTGACATTCGGTTCACCCGCTCGTTCAACCATACCGGGCCGGGCCAGTCGTACCTGTTCGTATGCTCCGACTGGGCCCGCCAGGTCGCGCTTGCCGAATCCGGCCTGGGTCCTTGCGAGGTCCGCGTGGGAGACTGCAATGTCGAAATCGATTTTTCCGACGTGCGCGACGTGGTGAGCGCGTACCGGCTCATCATGGAGAAAGGGAAAAAGACCCGGATCTACAACGTCTGCTCGGGCAAAACGCGAAAGCTCCCCGATATCCTCGATTATCTGAAGAAAAAATCCTCAAAACGGATTGCGGTGGTTTGCGAAAAGAAAAAGCTCGGCGAAGTAAAGACCTACCGCCGGCTCGCCGGGGACAATGGGCGCCTGCGCGCGGAAACCGGCTGGGAACCGGCGATCCCGTTTGAAAAGACCCTCGATGATCTGTACGAATATTGGCTGCAGGAATTGAGGAAATCCTGAATCTGGTCCTACTCATGCTTTAACGGTAAACGCGTCTGCGCATCCACGCGTCAACTTCTTAGTGTTTCAGTCCGTCCCAGCTCAGGATGAGCTTTCCGATCCGGTTCCAGCGGATGCCCAGCGGCAGTTGCCACAAGGGGAACTTGTCGTCCCAGGAGAAATACAGAATGAAGGCCTTTGCCTTGATGAAATTGCGGTTGAGGAATCCCCAGTAGCGCGAATCCATTGAATCGTCCCTGTTGTCGCCCATCATGAAGTAGTTGTCGTTCTTGACCACGTAGGTCGTTACGAGCTTGCCGTCGATGTACAGCAGCTTGCGGATTTCCACGGTTTTGTCATGGAACTGGCCGCTTACCTGGCGCACGATGTCGTCGATCGCGATCCAGTTGTCGATGAGGTTGAAGTTGATTTCACTGAACGGCACCTCCCAGTACCCGTTGATGATCACCTTCTGGCTGTTGGAGAATTCGCTGTTGAGATAAAGCTGGAACTTGACAGACACGATATTGCGCGGGTTTTCCTGCTTGACCAGGTGCTTGAAAAAAAGGAACTCCCGGTCCGGGAGCGCGGCCTTGAAGTTGAGCGTGTCGCCCTTCTTGGGCACCCGGAGCGGCTCGAACGCGGTGATGCGCGGGTCGAGCTGCCCGCCGTGAATGTACTGTCCCTTGGGCGGCAGGATGAGCTGCCTGCCGTCGACCGTCACCGTGGTGCCGCTCACCTGGATGGTCTGGCCCGGACCCGCCACGCAGCGCTTGATGTAGTCCTTTTTGTCAAGGCCCGGGTACTTGAAGATGATGACGTCGCCGGGCTTGGGGTCGGTGACGCCGGGGAACTTGGTGTACATGAACGGCAGCACGGGCGCGCCGTAAATGAATTTGAGGCCGAGCAGAAAATCGCCCACCAGCAGGCTCTCCTTCATGGAGCCGGTGGGGATCTTGAAGGCCTGGATCACGTAGACAATGGCGATGAGCGCCATGACGAGCGCCGAGACCATGTCCTTGGTGAAATGGAAAATGCCCTCTTTTTCAGATCTGCGGGGCGCTTTCTTTGCGTCTTGCTGTTTTGCTTCCGTCTTTTTGTCCAAAAATCCTCCAAATTATTTTACCGACAATGCATCTGTTGACATGATACGAAACTGTAAAAAACATTACCGCAAAGGCGCAAAGATAAATGCATGTTTAACGAGAATGTGGGGTGATCCTTTTTTTCTTTGCGCATTTCGCGTCTTTGCGGTAATTTTGTGCGACAATCAGGTTAGTGAAAATACTCTAAGACAGCCTCATGCACCAAGCCGTTGGAGCAGACAAATGAACCGTTATAGATCGAGGGCTTGCCGTTGATATCGGAGAACTTGCCGCCCGCCTCGGTGATGATGCATGCCGCCGCGGCGCAGTCCCAGGGCTTGTCGACCAGGTTGGCGCACAAGTCAAGCCTCCCGCACGCCACGCCGCCGTACGAATACGCGTCCATGAAACCGTATGCATAGTCCCAGCGCTTCATGAGCGCAAGAAGCTTTTCAGCTTCGCGGGATGATGCCTTTTCTATGAAACCGATGCCGCTTCCCATGGCGCGCGGAAGCTCCTTGGTTTTGGACACGGATATCCGCCGCTTGTTGAGATACGCGCCCCCGTCTTTCTTTGCCCAGAAGGTTTCCGCCATGGCGGGCAGGTGAATGCACCCGCACACGAGCTCGTTTCCGTCTTCAAGCGCGATCAGCACGCTGTGTGTGGGGATTTTGCGCAAATACGGCCGCGTGCCATCGAGCGGATCAACAATCCACGTTCTGCCGCTCTGACCCTTCTCTTCGCCGGTCTCCTCGCCGAGAAACCCGTCCCGCGGGAACTGCTTCGCCAGCATGCCGTGGATGACCGACTCGCACTTCCTGTCGACTTCCGTGACCGGCGAGGCGTCGTTTTTTATCTGTACCTCAGGGAGGTTGTCCCGGTATTCGAGATGGATTTTTCCCGCAGCGAGCGCCGCATCGCGGCAGGCCTTGAGTTCCGCATCGTACGACGACATGAATACGTTCTACCCTTTGGATTATGACGGATGTCCCGCAAATTTTCCCCTGTAAAAATGCATCCCAGAGCCCGCATATCGCAAGGAGAAAGATGGCTGCTTGATGTTTCATCGATGTAACCCGTATTATTTTATAATTTTCTCAGTGTGTTCTGGGCCTCTGTGGCTATTTTATTTTTTCTTGATAAAAAATGAAACCATGACCGCTCCCTACGATCCGTATTCCCTGTTCCCGCAGTTCGAGCCCGTGGGCTGGAACCCTGCCGGCGGTTCGGCAACCGACGCCGATTCCCTTGTTTATTCCCTACGGCGCGACCACGGCGTGCGGGGCGCGTACCGGCTGCACAACCCCAACGACGAGATCAACGACGGCCTCCACAACCTTGACAAGGTGATCATCGAATACCGCATCAACGCCATCAGCTACGCGCTGTTCACAATCCGCGACCTGTTGAGCGCGCCCTATTCCTTTGACGCGGGCGGCTCGGGCAACATCATCGGCGACATCGCGGAGCGCATCGCCCGCCGCGTCACCAAATACTGGCTCAAGCACCACAGCCCGCACGGGAAGACCGGTGGCATCTTCGACCGGCGCTTCAACCCCAAGGAGCGCGACGACTTCATCATCGCCAACTCGCAGCAGTACATCCTCAAGATACGAAGATACCCCAACCTGGTGATCCTGGAAAAAACCGGCAGGGGAAAATACGGGTACGAAAACATTAAGGAGCTCGACGGCCTGTTCGATTACCGGTATTTTCTGCAGCGCAACATCCTGGTCCTTGAAAGCAAGCTGGAGAAGCTGACCGTGGACGCCGGCGACCTGCTGGAAAATCTTTTTGCGCCGCTCGCCACCCTGTTTCCGGACGCGCATTTCTCCTACGTGTTGTTTACCGACAGGAATTCCATTTACCAGAAGAGAAACTACGAGCGTCGCCGTCAGCTCAAGCAGTTTCCCCTCAGGTTGTACCGCCGCCTTGCCGACGCGGGAATCGCCACGCTGTTTTTTTCGTTCAACGAATCCCGCGACGATTTCGAGCGGATGAAGGACCACCTCGTCACCCAGTACCGCGCCATCAACCGGATGGGCGTTACCCTGTCGGGCCGCACCATGATCACCGACAAGGAGCTCATGATCTTCGACGGCGGCGAGACCCCGCACCTAAAGCTGGTCAAGGAACCGCATTCGGGTTTTTGGCGGGAGGTGAGATTGACACATAAGAGCAGGAAGAAATAAGATTTGTTTTGGAGGGAGAACCGACCCCATCAAAGGCATCGCGCTTTGCATGGGGGGACGCCCATTTTTATTTGTCATTTTATTTCTTTTTTGCAATCTTCTTTATCTTTTCAGAAAACCCCTTTGTCAACTTCACCACAAACGGATATCGGTCCGCGGCGGTTAGAAGTTTTGCGCTCCGGTAGTCGCCGCATGCAAAAAGCAATTTGACCGTGAACGTTCCCCGCGTGGCGAAGGAAAGGCACGAGCCGAAGGCGTGGCCTGCGGCGCAGCCCGAAAGCTCTTTTCTTTGAAGCCTGAGCGCGGTGGCGTAATTGTACACCGAATCTATGTTTTCCCGCAGTTCCGCATACAGCGCCGCGGGAAGCCCGATGATCACCGAATCGCTTTTCCCGGCAGAATCGTGCCACGCGAAAAAGTAAGCAGTATCAACGGTGAGGGGGAAATCGGGCCCGCTGCCGGCGGTCACCGTGGCATCGGCATGCGGCCTGCCGGCAAAAGCAAACAGACAGGAAAAAAATAACGGCGGTAAGATTGACAGACGCGAAAACATGCGGTAACGCTCCTCGGGAATTATCGGGCTTGCTTTGAGGCCTGGTCGGTGAGAACCTGGATGTTCTTTTCCGCGAGCTTGAAATAGGGATGGCCGGGGTTGCCCATGAGCAGGTTCTGCACCTCGGACCAGGCGTCGAGCGCCTTTTTCCGCGCCTCCTCAGTCGCCTGCACCATGAAATCGCCGGTGAGGCACGATGCCTTGACATATGATGAAGTAAGATCGAGCGCGCCGGCGTCGCCGATGCTGGCTGGCGCCCGCCGGCTTTCGTCGCACAGGGCCTCGGCCTCGGCGTATCGCCTGAACGAGGCGAGGTGCTGGGCCTTGGCCAGATAATATTCCTTGTCCGGCACATCGGGCCGCAAAAAGAAAGCGCCGAGCGCCTCCTTGTTGCCCAGACCCTGCAGCGCGCGCAGCTTGTACAGCCGCGCGGCCACCGTGGCCGCGCTCTCCCGGTCGAGCGCGTCGAACAGCGAGAGCGCGGTGGTGAAGTCGCCCTTGTTTGTTTCTTCGGCAAGAATTTTCAAAAGGTCATTTGTGCCGTATTGTTTCTGCAAAGAGGCGACGAGCGGCGTGGCCGTGCCGGACGGTAAAAGCAGATCTTCCGCATGGTTGCTTTGAATGTCGCCCGCCTGTGCGCGCGCCTTTTCCGGATCCGACGCTTTCTTCACGGGAAGGGACAATCCTTCTGCGGATGACGGCGCGGTCGGTTGATGGGCCACCGGGCCCTTTGAAGCAGGTGACGCCTTTACGGATGAAAAATTCCCCGGCGCTGATGTTGCGCCATGAGACCCGCCTGCCGGCTTCATATAAAAGAGCCAAGCACATGCCGCCGCAGCCGCAACTGCGCCGCATGCCGCGACTTTCGGAAGTATCCGCGGTTTCCGCCGGTATCCCACAATGTTTTTTTCAAGAGTGTTGATGTAATATTCGACAAGGTCTTCGGGTTTTTCCTTCGACAGCCTGGAATGAATTTTTTCCAGCCGCGAAAGTATTTCCGCAACGCTCCCGATGCGCCGGTCCGGATTGAGGGTGAGGCAGGCATTGATGAGTTTGATGAGCTTTTTCGGGCATTTCACCTTGAACTCGGAAACCGGCATGTAGGCGTTTTTCATCCGCGCGGTCACGAGCTTGGCCATGTTTTTTTCCGGAAACGTGCGCTGGCCCGCGATCATCTCGTACAGGACGCAGCCGAGCGAAAAAATGTCTGAGCGCGGCGACGCGCGCTTCGCGCCCTCGAGCAGCTCTGGCGCGATGTACTGCATGGAACCCACCACGGTGCCGTCCATGGTGTGCATGGACACGCCGGTGGGCGTGGCGATGCCGAAATCCATGAGCTTGACCATGCCGTTCTTGGAGATCATGATGTTGCCGGGCTTCAGGTCTCGGTGCAGAATGCCCACGTGCCGCTTGTCGTTGATGAGATAGGCGTGGTTGTGCGTGAAATCGAGCGCCCTGCACACAAGGATGCCGATGGCGGTGCAGACCTTGAGCGGCAGGCTGCCGCGCTCGCGGATCACGGCATCGAGCGAAAAGCCGTCGATTTTTTCCATTTCGATATAGGGAAGACCATGCCAGTCGCCCACGTTGTGGATCTCGATGATGTTCGGATGCCTCAGCTGAGCCGTGATCCTCATTTCGGTCTCGAACCTGCCCGTGGTTTCAACCGAGGCGTTCGGCTTGAGCACCTTCACCGCGCGCGAGATCCCGAGTTTTTCGACCCAGATCTCGTACACGACGGCCGCGCCGCCCTCGCCCAGAACTGACATGATGGTGCCCGAGCCAAGCGGCACCGCAGCCGAGCCGTTCGGAAGCACCGGGATCTGCCGGGAAAGGATCCCGGGGGGAGTAACCGTGCTGACTTCTGCGCCTCCGGAATTCCGGTCCGGCACATCAACGGAAGGAGGTATCGAAGTGGTTCCCATTGTCATTTAAATATAAGCAGAATTTGAAAACTTCAGCCGATAAATAATGGAAAAAATCGGCGAACAATCCAACAAGGCGCAGGTCAAAATCAAACATTAAACGGGATTTTTCCGGAAAACGGCGCACCACCATTCGTTTTCCCTGGCATCGCTTTTCAAAGTGAAATTCTTTTTTGATAAAATTTCAAGGGTCCGGTTTTTTTCGTTAAGGAGAAGCCCCGACCAGATAAATACGCCCCTGGGTTTGAGCAACTGGGAAATGCGGTCAAGAAGGGACGTGCCTTCGGAGGAGATCAAGTTCATGACCGCGATATCGAAGAGCCCGTCATTCTTGAATATGTCAAGAGAACCTATGGCAAAGGAAATACGCGAACGGGCCCGGTTTTTCCGGAGGTTTTCGGCGAGGTTTGAAGCGCACACGGGATCAACATCAATGCCGACGGCGTATGCCGTTTTGCAAAGGTCTGCCAAAAAACACAGGATGCCCGAACCGGTGCCTATGTCCAGAGCCGCGGGCGGGTTCTCCGCCCTTGCGATCTGGCCGGCGAGGGCCTTGCAGGCAAGCCTCGTGGTTTCGTGGTGGCCGGTGCCGAACGCCATTTTCGGTTCTATTTTTATCCATGTATCTCCGGAAGCCATGGGCGGCCTGAGCCAGACGGGCGCGACCCAGACGCCGTTCACCACCTGCACCGGTTTCATGGACTGCTTCCACTTCGCGTTCCAGTCCTCGTCCTTGACAACCGATATCGATATGGGCTGGCAGGGGTTGAGGTCCATAAGATAAAATTCCGCGGTGTGGAGCGCGGCGCTGGTGGAGAAATAACACTTGAGTCTTATCCGGCCCTTTGCTTCCTCTTCTTCGCACCCCAGCATGCCCAAGCCGTACCAGATGGCCTGGGCCCGTTCGCTGGCTTCGGGCGGCAATTCACAGGTGAGGCAGTATGCGCGCATAAGTCAATTTCTTAGGATTTTAAAATAAATCTGCCACAGAGACACAGAGGCACAGAGAAAAAACGATATCAAAGATAAGATTAAAGATTCAAAAATTAAAGTTTTCAAAACACGTAATTGGTCCTGAATCTTGAATTTTTAATTCACCCTATATTCTGCCCTGTGTCTCTATGCCTCTGTGGCTATTTTATTTTTTATCTTAATCAGGTTTTACGACTTTTGACCGCCGGATGGCGCAGAACTCGCCGCAGATGCTGCAGTGCGACGGATCGCCCTGCGGCGGCAGCGAGGCGCGGTAGCGGGCCGCCTTTTCCGGGTCAACGCAGAGCGAGATGAGCTTGTCCCAGTCCAGGTTTATTTTCGCGCGCGATATTTCCGCGTCCCATTCCTTTGCGCCGGGAAGGCCGCGGGCGATGTCGGCGGCGTGTCCCGCAATGCGGGAGGCGATCACGCCCTCGCGCACGTCGTCGACCGACGGCAGGCGCAGGTGCTCTGCCGGCGTCACATAGCACAGAAAATCGGCGCCCGCCATGGCGGCGAGCGCGCCGCCGATGGCCGCCGAGATGTGGTCGTAGCCGGGCGACACGTCGGTGACCAGCGGGCCCAGAACGTAAAAGGGCGCATTGTCGCACAGCGTCTTTTCGATCTGCATGTTTGAAATGACCTGGTCGAGCGGTACATGGCCCGGGCCCTCAACGAACACGCCCACGTTTTTTTCGCGCGCCTTCTTCACGAGCTCCCCCAGGATCACGAGCTCCTGCACCTGCACGCGGTCGGTGGCGTCGGCGATCGCGCCGGGACGGAACGCGTCGCCCAGGCTGATGCACACGTCGTGCTTTGCGCATATGTCAAGGAGCCTGCCGTAGCCGGCGTAGAGCGGGTTTTCCTTTTTATTGTGGTGGATCCATTCCATCATGATGGTGCCGCCGCGCGACACCGCGCCGGCCGTCCTGCCCGCGTGCCTGAAACGCTCCACCGACTCCAGGGTGACGCCGCAGTGCAGCGTGAGAAAGTCGACGCCCTGCTCGCAGTGCCGCTCGATCACCTCGAACATTTCGTCCGGCGTGATCTGGAGAATGGATTTTTTCCTGCTCTGCGCGATAACCGCCATTTCGTACAGCGGCACCGTACCCACGGCGACCGGGCATTCCGCGATGATGGTTTTGCGGATCGCGGTAAGGTCGCCGCAGGTGGAAAGGTCCATGATGGCGTCGGCGCCGTAGTTCAGGGCGACACGCATTTTTTCAAGCTCTTCGGCGATGTCCGCTTTTGACGACGAGGTGCCGATGTTCGCGTTCACCTTGATGCGTGTGCCTTTGCCGATGGCAAGCGGCTCGATGCTGCGCTTCGCATTGCGCACGATCACGATGGTGCCGTCGCAACACGCCTTCCGAACCTGTTCGGCAGGCAGGTTTTCTTTTACGGCTGCCTTTTCGGCATCGGCCGTGACAATGCCTTTTTTCGCTTGGGAAACCCGTGTCATGAGGATCGTCTTTCTGCGCAAAGAATGTATCAAAAATAGATCAGGCGGGAAGCATGGTATTCAGTTCTTTTTCTATGGCAACCGGACCTTGGTAATGATAAAATGAGTAAAAAGATAAAATAAATGAGCCTCTTTTCCGAATTATAAAATTGTTTTTCGGATGCCTCGGGAACTATATTTGGTAAACTAATTTTTTCAAAAGAGGACTGTACCGTGGCAAAAAAAACCAAGTCAAAGAAGGTTGCAAAGCCGGTTAAAAAGGCGAAAAAGGCCAAACCGGCGTCCCGCGAAATCAAACCCGTGCGGAGGCTCACCAGGCAGGAGCTCCAGTATTTTAAGGACCGGCTCCTCAAGGAAAAGAAAAAGGTGCTTGAGGAAATGGACGAGATCCAGAACGAGAGCCTCAAGACCTCCATCGCAGACCAGTCGGGCGAAAATTCACGGTACTCCTACCATCTCGGCGACACCGCGTCCCTCGCCTACGGCAGGGAGTTCTCCATGGGGCTTGCCGAGCGCCAGCAGAAATACATGGAACAGATAGACGAGGCGCTCCAGCGCATCGATGACGGCACCTACGGCACCTGCCTGGTGACCGGTGAGGCAATTCCCATCGAGCGGCTCGAAGAGGTGCCTGTTGCCAAATATTCGGTCCGCGGCAAGGAAATTTTGGAAAAGCGCAAACAGAAAGGCACAGCATAATCCTAAAAGGATTTCTCCGGATTCTTCGTGCGCCGGTTCCCGCCTTAGTTGTTCACTCCCTCGACCTACCTTCGCGCCTATGGCCACTCGTGTTTTGCCTCCCGCTTTTCGCGTCGGTTTTTGCGAAATCCGGCATTGAAGCCGTAGTTTTTTCTGATTCGAGCCGCACCGTCATCATTGATGAATCGCTCGATCTTAAGCCCGCGCTTGTCCGTGATGCCGTGAAAAGGGCCGCTCCGGGTAAAAAACAGGACGCGGTAAAAAAGCTCCTCGATTCGCTCGGCTTTTTTTCCCGCTCCTGCGATACGGTTTCCAAGGACACCATCCGAATAAATCCCGCTGGCCGCGGCCGCGTTGATTCCATCATAATAAACAGCGCCGCAGGGCTCGCGCCCGATTCCGTGACAAGGCTTCCGCTCCCGCGCCCCTACGACGCCGGGGAAATCCAATCGTTTGCAAAGAAAACGATTTATGCTCTCGGCACCAAGGGGTATCCGTTCGCCTCGCTCGCCATTGCCGTACGGACCAGGCCCGACTCCCAGGCCGTCCGGGCAGGGTGGCGGCGCGAGCTGATCGCCGTCGTCTTTGACGTACGCGAAAACGGCCGCTACGCCTTCGCGGCGCCGCTTATCACCGGTGCCGCGAAGACCGACCGCAAACTCCTGTTGCACGACATCATGTTCAGGGAAGGCCGACCCTTTGACCTGCGCAAGGTGGAGGAGTCGCGCGACCGCCTGCTGTCGCGGCCCTACGTGACGTCGGCCGAGGTGTCGTCGCCCACGGTGCTCCTCACCGCGACGCTCACCTCCGACACGGCCGCACGGGCGGCCGCGCCGCCGCTTGACAAGGTAATAGTCCCGGTTTCGTGCGCCGACCGGAACGGCTTCGGTTTCGACGGCGCGCTCACCTTCCAGGCGGGCGGCGGTTCGGCCGCGAACAGCTTTTACGGCGTTGTCAACCTGTCTCTCCTGAACCTGCTCCGGGGCGGGGAAACCGGGACCCTCACGTACAACGGCCAACAGGACCTGCAGCGCATGGAGCTTGCGGTGTCGAAGCCCTACCTGCTCGATTTCCCGGTGTTCGCGTCGGTCGATTTCGGTCTGGAGATTCAAAAGGGCTCTCAAAAGGACTCCTATGGCTATCTGCACGGCGACGTGGAGGCGCTCACCGAGCTGGCCGCGTACTGGCAGCTCGGCCTGGCCGTGAACGGCCACGAGGTGCAGTATCCACAGGATTCCAGCGGCGCCACGTCGCAGTTCGTGGGCGCCGACGTGATCATCAACCGGCAGACCAACCGCTACCGGGCCGGCGAGTTTGTCAGGGGATTTTCCCTGCGCACCGGCAGCGGGCTCGCGAAAAACAACGGCCGCCAGTTCGACCGCTGGCACGTCGACGCGGCGGGCAACCTGCAGGTGCCCTTTACAAACCGGTGGGCGGCCGCGGGCAGGCTCGTGGCGCAGACAATCATATCGGATCCGGCCGACACGCTTCGCCCCGCAGAACTATACCAGACCGGAGGATACAAATCCCTGCGCGGCTATGCCGACGACGAGTTCAGGTTCAAGACCGTCGGGTACGGGCAGGTGGAATTTCTGTTTTATTTCAATCCTGAGGGTTCGATCTACGCCTTTACCGATGCGGGCCTCGGGTTCGGGCCGCTCGACCAGATGACGCTGCCCTCGGCGACCAGGATGGTGGGATACGGCCTGGGTATTCGCATCCCGTCAAAGGTCGGCACGGCCGCGATCGAGTGGGCGCGCAATTACCAGGACACAAAAAGCCTCGGGAGGATACATGTGTCGGTGATGAATACGATAGCGGCAGGCATGGGGAGATGAATGATGATGCGGACGATAAAAAAAATCCTGGTGTTTTTTCTGATATCCTGTCAAGCAGTTCTGGCCGCCCAATCAATCCAGCCGCCAAAACAAACAACGCCAGCCCAACCGCCGCCACCATCGCCCGACCTTTCCAAGCTCAAATTCCTCCGCGCTCAGGGCCTCCAGGACATCGAAAGAGGCGGCCTCGCCGAGGCGGACAGCCTGCTCACCCTTGTCGATTCGGCGGGCCTGCTCGACGCGACCGACATGGTGAAGTGGATGACGGTGAAGGCGGTGCTGAACAAATACAGGGACGCGGGCGCGTTGTGCTGCAGGGCGGGCCATAAGGAGCCCCGGCTCGGCAATTTCGCCTGCAACACGCTTTACGATATTGTCAAGGACCAGCCGGTGGAGACGAAGCGCGCGGCGCTCGGCGCGTACCGCCAATGCGTTGTTGCGCAAAAGGGCTTCGACACGCTGATGGTCAGGCAGTGGCTTTCGCACGCATATGGCTCGTTTGCCATGTTTACAGAGGAGACAGACGTCGTACGCGAGCTCGACTCGAGGCATTTTCCGTCGGCGGGCGTTTTTCTTGCCATGGCGCGCGACCGGTTCGGGCAGGGGTTCTTTGCCGACGCACTCGAGCCTGCCATGGAGGCGTACCAAAGGATCGAATCCGGCCAGGAGAAATCGCTTGCCGCCACCATCGTGTACCAGTGCTACCAGCGGCTCGGAAAAACCGGCGAGGCGGCCCTGTGGCTCCCCAAAGCGTCGCTCTCGGACGCCCGGTTCAAGGCGCAGGCGGTCGCGTTTCTGCAGGACGCGGGATATCTTGACAAGGCGGACAGCCTCCTGGCGACGCTGCCGGCCGGGCTCGGCCGCGATACGCTCGCGCTGCGGCGCGCCCTGTGCGCGGGTGACGCGGCACGCGCCCGGGAGCTTGCGCAGGCGATAAAAAACCCCGATGCCGCCATGCTGTGGAAGGCGCGCACCGCGGTTTTTTCCGGAAACGGCCAGGACCTTGACGGATGGATAGACACCGTGTCCTTCAGGCCCGGCTCGGAATTCGCCCGCGAAATGCTCGGCTACCGGTACAAGCTCGAAATGCTCAAGGACGCGCCGAATGCCTACAAGGACTTCGGCGCGCTCGAATTTTCGCTCTGGCTCGGCCAGCCGCTCAGGGCGGCCGGGCTTTCGCTTGCCGGATATCCTGCGGCGGCGCGCCAGATGATGGTGTGCGACTTGGTGGCGGCGCTGTGCGAAAAGAAACTGTATGCCGAAGCCCAAAAGGCCGCGGCGCAGGTGCCGCAGGCCGAGGCGGGCGCCGAGCTGCAGTATTACACCGGCGACATTCTCATCAAGCAAGGGTCGGCCGCCGAGGGCGCCAAAATCCTCGAACAGCTGGTGCTTTCGCATCCGGAGGACGTATTTGCGGTCAAGGCGAAGGTGATATTGAAAAGTTTGAAAAAATAAAAAAATGAGTGTCTGGTGGGGGACGGCGCACCCTTGCGGCGGCGGTTGTGAGGTAAGGAGGATAGCTTTGGTTGACTGCTGACCGTTTGCTGTCAGATACCGTCTTGTTGATATTCCCGCCTATGATTGGAAATCGAATAGAGAAATATTCTTTATTGTAAAGAAGCTGTGGCATCGATTGGAGTCTCAGGACTTGCTTTTCGAACCAGAAGGTTCTCGACGCACCAGGCCGGACAGGAGGCCGTCGCTGGAGCGCGGTGCTGCCCGGCCCTCGCCGTCAGGCATAGAGGTGCCATGGCAGTCCGAGGCCGAGGCCGAGACCAGAAGGAGGGCCGGTGCCGACCACCCCGCAAAAATTCTGGCGGGGCGGGAGGCAGGTGCCCGTATCTAAATTTTTATGGAAATTTTTCATCCCTGCATCATCAAGTATATTTATCATCAATAGCATGACTTTATATCGGAAAACTTCATGACCGCCAGCGAAACACCATCCCGGCCGCAAAACCGCTTCGTCATCATCCACGGCCATTTTTACCAGCCGCCGCGGGAAAACCCATGGCTTGACATAGTGGAAAAGCAGGCGTCGGCGGCGCCCGACCACGACTGGAACGAGCGCATCTACGACCAGTGCTACCGGCCCAACGCCTACTCGCGCATCCTTGACAAAAAGGGAAGGATCGTCGATATCCACAGCAACTACCTGCACCTGAGCTACAACTTCGGGCCCACGCTGTTTTTGTGGCTTGAGAAGAACCACCCCAAGGTGGCGCAGCAGGTGATCGCGGCCGACCGGGAGAGCTGCAAAAAATTCAACGGCCACGGCAACGCCATGGCCCAGGTGTACAACCACATTATCATGCCGCTGGCTTCGCGCCGCGACAAGCTCACCCAGATCAGGTGGGCTAAGCAGTTCTTCCGCGCAAGGTTCCACCGCGAGCCCGAGGGTTTCTGGCTCGCCGAGACCGCGATCAACATGGAGACCGTGCAGTGCCTCGTCGAGGAAGGCGTGAGGTTCGTGGTGCTTTCGCCGAACCAGGCCGAGTCGCTGCGGCCTCTTGACGGAAAAGAACAGTTCAGGCCCGCGGCCGGCATCGACACACGCCGCGCCTACCGCGTTTTTTCGCGCACGCCCGAGGGCGGGCGCACGGGCGGCCACCTCGACGTGTTCTTCTTCGACGAGAACCTGTCGCGCGAGGTGAGCTTCGGCGATTTGCTGGTGAACGCCTCAACGCTCGGCGCCCGGATCGGTTCCTGCTTTGACGCGTCCGCCGCGGGGAACCAGGCCGTGGTGATCGCCACCGACGGCGAGACCTTCGGCCACCACAAGCCGTTCGGCGACATGTGCCTCGCGTATTTCTTCAACCGGGTGGCGCCCGAGCTCGGCATCACGCCGGTGAGCTTCGGCTGGTACCTCGAAAAAAACCCGCCTGCCTACGAGGTAAGGCTTAAAAGCGAATTCGGCGAGGGCACGGCATGGAGCTGCATGCACGGCGTGGGCCGGTGGGCGCGCGATTGCGGGTGCAAGGCCGGAGGGCCGCTGTCATGGAACCAGGCATGGCGTGCGCCGTTGCGCCGCGCCTTTGAGGGCCTGCAGAGGGACGTTGACGAGGCATTTGAGTCTTCGATGAAGAAGATCGTTTCGGACCCGTGGAAGCTGCGCGACGCGTACCCGACGCTGGCCGGATGCCGCACGATTAAGGAATTCAAGGCGCAACTGGTCAAGGAAGGAGCGTCCGCGCACCTTTCCGACGGGCAAGCCATGACGCTGCGCCGCATGCTCGAGGCGCAAAAGTACATGCTGTTCGCGTTCACGTCGTGCGGCTGGTTTTTCTCCGATATCTCCGGTATCGAAACCATGCAGAACATCGCCTATGCGGGCAGAGCGCTCGGGCTCGGCATCGAAAAATCGCAGCGCGAGCGGGTGACGGAAGGCTTCCTTAGGCTGCTTTCCGAGGCAAAGAGCAACATCGCGGGCAAGGACGGCGCCACCATTTACCATGATGCCGTCGTGCCGTTTTTGCGCCATCTCGAGATTCTGTGCTTCACCGCGGCCGCCGAAAAAACCGTGGCGCCCGAAAAGGCCAAGGCCATGGAATTCGATTATTTCGGCTACGCCGTGGCGCTTTCCAAATGGGAAAAACCGCATTCGGAAGACCGCCGTGGCTGCGATTTCTACAGCGCAGAAATAAACAACCTCGAAAACGGCGAGCGCGGCCGCTATGCCGTGTGCATCCAGCGGGAGGACGGCAGGCTCAACGGGTGGTGCGTGCCCGGGGATGCCGCCGGCGCGTCCTTCGACGCCGCCGACCCGAAAAGCTACATCGACCATCCTGAATGCGTCACGCTCGACCTGTCGCGGATGTTCGAGGAGTCCAAGGGGTGGCTTGCCGGCCATTTCCTCGCCGCGATGGCGAGGGACACGCGCGAAAAATACGCGTCGTGGATGGAGCGCAACGAACGGAGCCTCGACTCTCTTTCGAGCCTGGGCGTGCCGCTACCGCCGTTTATCGCGGCGCCCATCGCCTACGTGCTCACCGCCCAGTGGAACACCACCATCAACGAGATCGAAATTTACGGACGCGAAGACGAGATATTCAACCGGCTGCTTGATTTGTGGAAAAAAACGAAGAAGTACAGCATCACCATCGATTACACCGAAAGCACGCGGCTCCTGCTCGACCTGCTCGTCTCCGAACTCAAGATTTTCGCCGAGACCCTGAGCCAGGTTTCGGCCGACCGCATGCGCTACCTGCTCAACATCGTGGACCGGTTCGGCATCCCGTTTTCCAAGAACAAGACCGAGGACCTGTTTTTCTCGATCCTCGAGCAGTCGCTGCGGCCCCTGTACGAGGCGTTGAAGAAGAACCCCGACGACGAGAACAGGGAAACCGTGATCAGGCTCATCCAGTTCGCGCGCCGCATGAACTTCAACACCGACTCGTTTCCGGTGGCATGATGGAAAAAACATCCACCATCGAGATGCGGATGACGCCGAGAAACATGAAAATAGAGTTGGAAGTTAAATGTTGAAAGTTGAAAGTAACGAAACAAACAATGGCCGTTCAACTTTCAACTTCCAACCGTAAACCATTTATCTTTTCTGTGCCGTCCGTGTCTCCGTGGTGATTTTCATTATAAATAATGGCATTTGAAAAAATATTTGAAATACCAAAATGCCGGAGATATTTTTATGGTGAAACGGGCAGGCAGACAGCACCCACACCCGAGAAACCGCTGTAGCGGAGCGCATGCCGATGCATGAAGAGTACGTGATTTTCTGGACCGCCGTTATCTTTCTTGTCCTTTTGGGGCTCTCCATCGTCCATTCCGTCCTCATCATCAAGATACGCAGGCAGGAGGACCGCCGCCGCCAGCTCGAGGCCGAACTGCTTGAGAAACGCGCCCATGCGCTTGCACAGGGAAAGCAGATCGCGCGCGAACTCGAAGAGGTCATTTACAAGATAAAAGTCCAGCAGGAAATCGACGACATCCTCAACAGGAAAAGTTCCTCGTAACACCCCGCTTCCGCATTTTAATACGCATTCCTGCATCGTAATAATTCCTGATTTTATTCCCTATTCACTTTAATATTCCGGCCGGGCATTCCGTAGTACCGTCATGAAGCGGGCCGGCGCATCGTCGGAGAGAAGGATGATTTTAAATGAATTATTTTGTAAAAAAAATATTGACACGGCTTTTAGAATCCATTATAATTCTCTTGCAATTTGGTGCAGAGGAAGACAGCATCATGGGAGGGGAGGTGATATCGAATGGTTTTGGAAGAACAATTTGACGCGGATGAAATACTGCGCGACATCGACGATATCGACGATGATGCTGACGCCACCGACGACATGAGGGAATTGAATTTCGGCACGCTCCACGACGAAAACGCCAATTTCAGCGATATGGCGAGCGATCTCGATAACACCGACGATTTATGGGAGTGACCATAAGCCCTGCGCCATGCCTCCGGCGCCGTGCGGCTCATGTCGATGACCGGCACAGAGCACCGGAAGGTGGCGGCCTGCAGCCCGTTTCTGCCCTTTCAAATACGCCCACGGATCTTTTTCCCATTCCGTAGATAGCAATGAACGGCCGCATGAAATCAGCCTGCTATTTCGTTTCCGACGCCCACCTGGGCATCTCCCTTTCGGGCCATGACGGCCGGCAGGCGCACCTCCTTTCTTTTTTTGACTCCTTCCTTGCCGACGCGGACGCCCTGTACATCGTGGGCGACCTCTTCGACTTCTGGATCGAGTACCGATGTGCCGTACGGCCCGACTATTTCCCGGTGGTGTGCAAGCTTTTCTCGCTTGTCAAATCCGGCGTCCGGGTGCATTACCTGGCCGGCAACCACGATTTCGCGCTCGGCCCGTTCCTCACCGACGTGGTGGGGGTGGCGATCCACCACGACCATTTCGAGACCCAGATACAGGGGAAAAAAGTGCACCTGTACCACGGCGACGGCATCGTGAAAGCCGACAAGGGCTACCGCGTGCTCAAAAAAATCCTGCGCAATCCCTTCAACCAGCGGCTGTACAAGCTCCTGCACCCCGACATCGGCGTGCCGCTTGCCTCTTTTTTTTCGGGAAGCAGCAGAAAGATTCTCGCGGACTGGATCACCGAAGAAAAGCGCGAGGAGTACCGCCAGAACGCCCGGCGCCTGCTCGAAACCAGCGACATCGTCATTTTCGGCCATACCCACAAGCCGGAGATAAAAAAATTCGGCGACAAGGTGTATGTGAACACCGGCGAGTGGATCCGGCGATATACCTATGCGAAGATGGAAAACGGAGAGATAAAATTGTTTGAGTGGTTTCCCGAGAAACGGGCAGTGGAAATAAAAGAATAGGGCAAATTCTGCTGATTAAAGCTTCACGTTGACTGATTAAGACTTTTACACAATCGTTTGAGCTCATCCTCCGCCCCTTCTCCGAACCGGAGAAGGGGAGTTGAATGGAATTTTGGAAAGCCCCTCTCCGATTCGGAGAGGGGGTGGGGTGAGGTCAAAACATTATTATGGCATTGTAATAAATTGCAGATCATACCCGTCCTTCATCGCATAGCCGTTCAGGTCTTTTGCCCCCGGGTTGAGGTGCAACGTGTAAAGCATGTTGTGCTGCAGCTCGGCCGCGGGCACAAAAAGCATCTGGGTAAGCGTGAAAGTGGTGTCAAGGCAATCAACGCAGGTGGGGTAGCAGGATGAATATTTTGCGCATGCCCAGTTGTTGTTGAGGACGCATTGCACCGTGTCGCCGCTGCGGGAAACCAGGGACGAAACCCCGGCAAATGATGTCCGGTCCACGTAGGTGTTGAACGTGAGCACAATGCTGGTGTTGGTGTATACCCCGAGCGCTCCCCGCTGCGGCGTGCTGCCCGTGACGATGATGGGACTGGTCTGGAAGCTCAGCGTTTCGGCCTTGCCGATCGCCGTGTTGTCAAGGTCAAGCGCGGCCGAGTCGAGGGTGATGACGTACTTGGTGTCCGGAAAGAAGACGCCGCCGGTGTAGATGGTCAAGGTGTTGTAGTCGGTCCACATGAACACCGGGTCGGGCAGCACGTTGAGGTGCAGGTGCGCTTCTGTTGAGGCCTGGTCCATGCGGCGCGGGAAGATCATCTGAATCCCGTTCGGCGCGAGAAGGTCAACCCAGTCGTCGCCGCTGTGCGGGAGCATTTCTATGTCATTGTAGGAAACGGTGGATTGAACGGTGTGGAACTTGAATTCCAGCGCCGTATCAAGGGGAGTGCCTGCGGTATCAACCGCGCTGCGCGAAATCTTTATCGTATAAGTCGTGTCGGTAAAGCATCCGGAGCGTGGGAAATAAAACGTGAACGACTTTGCCACCGAATAGGTTGTTATCGTCGCCGAAGGCAGAGAAGGAGTGGCGACCACATCGTAGGCAACCGTGGGAGCCATGTCACTGGCGGTCGTCAATGTGTCCACGTAGGCGCTGCCGTTCCATACGACGCTGGATGGCTGGTAGTTGAACGTTCTGGAGTTCTGGTACCATTCGAAATACCCTCCCGAAAGCGGCGGATCAATGGTCAGCGCCTTTTCGACCGACTCGCGGTTCATGGGACGGTCGAAGCTCACCGAAACGAACAGCCGCGCGCTGCCCTGGCTGTATTCATCGGGCGGAAGATAGATCAGCTCCGCGTTGTTCTGGGGATAATAATCGTTGACCGAGGGAATGCTGTCGTTGAACGACTGGACGCGCTTGACAAGCACAAGATAGCCGATGTCGTAGGACTTGCCCGGGTCGATCACCAGGGTCGCGAGTACCGTGTCGTAGCCGTCGGCCGCGATTCTCAGGCGGTACGTTCCTTCGGGGATGTTTGCAAGGGAGAAATACCCGTCCGCCGGATTGATGGCCACGCTGTCCACCGGCCTGCCCTGCTCGAGATACACCATGGCCTTGCTCTGGACCTGCACCACCTTGCCGGCAATGGACCCCGAGGTCTGCGCTTGACTGGTGGGAAGAATGTTCTGGATCGTGCAGCACAAGGGAACAACCGCCAGTACGGCCAGCAACTTGCCGAGAGAGAAGAGCTTCATAGATACTCCTTTGTTAATGGTGTGGGAAGATATGTTATCGGATTTAACTGTTTGAAAAGGATGGTCGCCGGGAAGAAAAGAAAAGTTTAATAATTAAAAAAGGGGAGGGGGAAAGTGTATTCTGTTGTATTCAGGAAGAGCATTAGGCAAAGGTATAGTTTTGAATTTAATTGATTACCTTACATTTCTTTAAATCAACCATGATGCCTGGATTAATGCCGATTTTTAATTTTAGCAATATTGAACATTCAAATTCAGAAGATTTGAAAGTAACTTTCTGCGTTCCGGGGTAGAAAAAACATTTCATTATATTTGATTTCCCGACAAATTTATTGCCAATAAATATTTCACATATGGGAGGGTCTGTCGAGATAAATATTTCTGCTTTTCTCTTTTCGTTTTCAATTTTGGTAAATTCCTTGTTTACTCTATCTTCACTTGTTTTTAAGTCAGCTAATAATTTTTCGCTTGGAGCTTCTATGTTTGTGGCACTGTCTTTAGTAAAGATAACATTTCCGATACCTTCTTCTTCGTAATAGTTTTTAAAGTCAGAATAGACAAGCTTTAATTTGTCCTGGTAAATAATGTATCGTTCCGAAATTGAAGGGTACTTTGATCCGTTTTCCCCTAATTTGTTGCTGCTTAAGAACAGCGTGTCGCCAAGAATTTTATATTGACCATTAATTTCGTCATTGATTTCACAATTTTTTTCCGTGTAATTTATTGAATCGATGAATTTAATGGAATTTACGCAAGGGCCTTCCCACGAGCACACCCAGTAGTTGTTTGACATTAAGAGATTGTGCCAATTGGGAATTGCATTTGCACAAATACCATGGAATAAAATCATCAAAAGGATTATTTGAAGTGGAGGGCGATATAATCGCATTTTCTTTGGCGGGTCTAAGGGCCGGCCAGGCCCTTCCATATCTTGAATATTCTTGATTTGCAAGAAAAGAAACCACAACAAGAAAATTATTCTTTAAAACCTTTCAAAAGCTCTTCATACGTCTCCTCCAGCCCCTGCGAAATCACCTTCGTGTCTGCCACCACCGGCATGAAATTCGTGTCCCCGTTCCATCGTGGCACGATGTGCACATGTAAATGCGTGTCGATGCCCGCGCCTGCCGCGCGCCCCAGGTTGATGCCGATGTTGAAACCGTCCGGGTTGAAGGTATTGGAAAGAACCCTGCGGCACAGTGCAATAAGCTTCCACACCTCAAGCGCGCTCGCGTCGTCGAGGTCGTCCATGCTGCTGGTGTGTTTGTAGGGCACCACCATGAGGTGGCCGTTGTTGTAGGGGAAGGCGTTGCAGATTACGTAGGCGTTTTTGCCCCGGTAAAGGATCAGGTTCTCCTTGTCGGTTTTCTGTTTGGCCTTTTCGCAGAAGATGCAGCCGCTCTCCGGCTTGTCAATGGCTTCCTTGATATATTTCATGCGCCACGGCGCCCAGAGCTTTTCCATAATACGCTTTACCTGTAAGAAGTTGACGAGTAAACGGGTTGACGCGTTAACGCGGTTCAATCATTCGCCGTTCAACGCGTTTACTCGTCTACCCGTCAACGCGTCTACTTTTTAAAATGCCAGCGCCACCCCGCCGTTGAGGAGAACCCCCATGCCGCCGAGCTTGACGTATTTGTCAAGTTCGCCGAACGGGATCATGAATTTGCCGTCAACGTACACGCCGATCGGGATGATGGGGATTTTCACCATGACGCCGAGGTCGATGTGCGCGCCGTAGGAGGGCTGGGTGAGCCCGGCGATGATTTTCTGCACAACGGCTTTCATGATTGCGTCATTATTAAGGAGGCCGGTCCCCAGATTCGTACTGCCGGCGGATAAATCAAACTGGCCCTGCGCGCTTTCGTTGATGACGCTCTGAACAAGATTGCTGGAAAGCACGGGCGTGGCGAAATTCACGGTCAGTCCTGCGCCGCCGTACAGCCGCAGCGTTTTCAGGGGTTTCGGGAACTGGATGATGTATTTGCGAATCGTGGCATCTAATTGCAATTTTGCATAAGGAGTGTTGGCGAGTCCAAAGTAGCCGAGGCCGAAATTGTTGAGCGTGAGCTTTGTCGAGTCATAGGTAAAATTATTTGGGTCTGCCAGGTTTGCGGCGCCCAAATTTATAATGCCGTTAGGGTATTTTATTTGGCCGATGTAGTCCCAAATGCCGAAATCGGCTGACACTTCAACCGCGTCAATGATCGGGATGACATCGATATAGATCTTGCCGCCAAAAGCGAAATCCGATTTGAAATTGGACCGCGTGACATAGGCCGGGATGTCCTGTCCAATAAGGATCGTGTTCCCCGCATTAGGTCCGAGGTTCAGTTTTAAGCTGTCAAAAGAGACGTGTTCGCCGAGCCCCTGCGTGTTCTTCATGCTCAAGGTGAAATCGGCGCCGTAATGCACTCCTATTCCCACCAGCGCAAAAGCCGGAGCGGTCAGCATCACAACGGGAACGGCCGCGCACAGGCAGATTTTCTTGAAGCGAGTCATCGGAATACCCCCTTGGTATGATGGGTGGTGAAAAAATGCGAGTTATATTATATTCAGCAATATATAATCAAATTATCATTAAGGCAAAAGGCCTGTTGCCGCATTATGATTTATTGTACCATTCAACGGTCATGCAAGTAAAGCACCAATCATGGCATTGCCTAGAAATACTTCCTTTCTTGTCCTTATCATTCTGCCGTCCATTTCATTTTCACAGGACTTCGTGCTCATGCCGGAGCGGATCACCACGGTGGAATGCTCGTTTGTCAGGAAAAACACGTACAACGGGTTTTCCAAGGTGGTGCGGGGCCGTTTTTGTTTTGACGCGCGGCAAAAAAAGGCGGTATATGAATACAACGGGCCGTTTTATTTCCGGTTCATCGTCACCGACACGGTGCTCTACGGCATCGACACGAAGCGCAACCGGGGCTACGCGCTGTACCGCGCCCCGGGTCCCGCTGCCTGCGACGATCCGTACTTTTCCGTCCATATTTTCGACTCATACCTGCGCTGCGTCAACGCCGACAGCGCCTCGCGCCTGCTCTTGGGGAGCATCGGGCTGGAATTGTATTTTGAGCGGAACAACATGCCCTACAGCGACGTGTTCGAGCAGGACCGCGACTACGGCGCGCTCACCTGCATCGAGAGCTTCAACGAGCGGGGCGAGCTGGTGGAGCAGGCGAAGATGCGGTACAACGCGAAAAAGCAATTGTATGATTTTCCCATACGGATCATGAAGCGGCAGAGATGCAACGGCATGATCACCGCGGACACGGTCCTGATTTCGGGCGCGACCGTGAACAGGGCCGTACCGCCCGGCGCGTTCGCGCTGCCGGCCGGGTGCCGGCTGAATGAGGTCAGGGACGCGTCGCGCGGGTTTTTCCCGGCCGACTCGGGACGGCAGTAACAAAAGCAGCAGGAAGCAGTGCCATGGAACAGCGCGATATCATCGATGTAAAAGTGCTTGTCACGCCGGAATCGCTGATCACCATCCTCGGCGTCGTGTACGTGCACAAGAAAACCAGCGACGGCGGCGACATGTATTTCACGCGCCACGGCCTGCCGCGCGCCGCGCTGCTCGCCGTGGAGAACTGGTACGAAAAGGAATGGTTCGAGAAGCACCGCGAGCACCTGCTCGGGACCGGCGCGGTGTACCGGGTGCCCACCAAACCGGTTGACGGCGCGAGCATGGAGCTCGTGGTGAAGAACTGCCGCGTGGGCGAGGACGTGCCGCTCGACACGCACACGCTCATCGAGTTCATCAACGCCGAATTCAACAGCCCGTGGGAGGAATTCTCGCTTGTCATGGAGCTCGCCGAGGGCAAGTACGGCCCCGCCGACGTGGCGATCCGCACCCAGGAGCCGCTCGCCATCTACGTGCCGCCCGAGAAGATGCAGCTGTGGCAGAGCGGGCGGTCGCGCTCGAAGATCAACAAGATCAAGGCGCGGCACCCGGGCGTTGACCTCGACATCCTGCGGCAGTACAAGCTCGTATACGGCTGGATCAAGGGGAAGAGCGTGGTCGAGCTGTTCGCGGAGATCGGGCTTTCGGGCGAGGCGCAGGCGTCGGCGCTCGAGCCCATCACCAAAAAGGTGATGGCGGACCTTGACAAAAAAGGATACGTGGTCGCCGACATGAAGCCGGCGCACATCATCGTGGGCGAGGAGTACACGGCCATCATCGCGGACATGGGAAAGGCCGGCGGAGCAGCGGCCCAGACCAAGCAGAAGGAGTTCATGCACGGGCTCATCGAGGCCGGCCGCTATTCGGTGGTGGACTACGAGCTCCTCATGCGCACGCAGGCGCACGAGGAGCAGGTGAAGTACGCCCGCCGCCATTCGTACCTCGACGACCAGCGGGACCGGTTCACGCCCACGCCCATGCCCGCGTATCTGCAGGCGCAGGAGGTACTGGGCGTACCGTACATCCACGGCCATGTCGAGAGCACGGGCGGCCAGCTGTGGGTGGTGGGCCGCAACGCACGGTTGTTCGATTATTTCCTGCCCGAGCGCTGGCGCCGCACGGCGAGCTGGCGGCTTTCGGAGGACAACGAGGTGTACTACACCGTGACAAAGGACAATGTCCACATCGTGTGGAAAACGTCACGCGTGGGCGAGACGCCGGCGGCCGGCAGGGACGAAGAGCGCAACCGCAAGGCATTGGAATACGGGTACAACAGTCCGTTTGAGGAGTTCGCCATTGCGCAGGAACTTGGCGCCAGCGGCGTTGCGTGCGTGTATGTGCGCGCGATTTACATGACAGGAATCGAAAAAGTGGAGCAGTCCATGGACCCGCGGCGCTACGAATCGCACCGGGGCATCCTGGGGCCCGACAAAAACCCCATCCTCATGGAGAACCGCAATTATATCACCATTCGCGGGTATTACAACGGTCCCGACTCATGGGTGGCACAGCAGAAGGGCAAGCTTTTCCGGCCCATCGACTGCGTGAGCGCCGCGGCCAAGAACATGCTGTCGCCCACGGAATACCTCGCCACCATCGCCTCGGTGCAGCACAGACTGCTGGAGGTCGGCTACGACGGGTCTTTACTTGAGGGAAACGACATCCTGCTCGCCATTGATCAGGACGGTAACATCGTGAAGGACGGGGACGGCGGGGTGGAGGCGAGGATCTGCAATTTTGAGCTGATAAAAAAAATGGAAAAGATATAAATAAAATTGGAGGGGGAGGTCTCCCCCTGGCCCCCGGCTTCCGCCGCATCCCACATGTCAATAAAAAATTCACCCACGTGGTGCGGCGGTGATCCGGGGGCACACCCCCTCTTTGGCGCCGGTTCTTTTGAGATAAGCAAGCCTTAGTGGTGGCTGGCGATATGGTTGCGGCAGCGCGTGCTTTACACGGCGGAAGAAGAAAATGTTATATGGCGATTAAGTCCAATGCCATTCTTCAACAAACACTCGCGGGCGTTTTTGGTTAGACCGGCTAATGCATGAAATCTTTTTATGGTAAGGGGATCCGTTTTAAATGCCAGAACTGCGGTTCCTGCTGCGGCAACAGGGGTGAATATGCCTTTGTGTATGTGATTCTGGAGGAACGCCGGCGCCTTGCCAGTCATTTACAAATACAACTTGACCATTTCACCCGCCGTTATTGCAGGAAAACCGCCGGACGTTATCATTTGAAGGACAGGGGAAACCACTGCGTTTTTCTGGAAAACGGCCGGTGCGGGGTGTACCTCGCGCGTCCGGCGCAATGCCGCTCGTGGCCCTTCTGGCCCGAAAACATGTACGCAAAAATCTGGGAGAACGAGGTGCGTCCGGCATGTCCGGGAGTCGGAAAGGGAAGGCTCCATTCTGCAAAGGAAATTGGGGAATTCCTGTTCAGTTGATCATGATTTGGCAAAATAAAAGTCATTTTCCAGAATTTATCATCTCTACTTTATCCCCCACCTTCAATCTCATTTTTCTCGCCGCATCGCCTCTGTTGACCGATATTTCCACGAACCCGCATGACCCGATAACGGCGAGAGGCTTTCCTTCGTCAACGTCGGAATAACACGCCGCCATCGGCACTTTGCTGCCTTTCACGGAAACATACTTTACCTTGCTGTCAAGTAATGAAGAAGGAATGTTGGTGATTGCATTTCCGAAATGGTCTAAATACAGAATGCATCCGACAATTTTATTTCCAACTTCCCGTGCCAGGGGCATGGTAAGCCGGACAACTCCCTTTATCCGCGGGCCGAGCTTTCCAAATGCAATTCCTTTGCTCAGGTACGCGGCGGCCGGCGCAAAAATGTCGCGCCCGTGGAACGTGGCGCTTACTTTCTTTCTGAAATATTTCGGATTGAGCAGGCTGCGCAGTTCCGGGTTGTAATAGTTGTCGATGGCGGGCGACAACACGCCGTTATCAGGGCCGATAAAGAAATACGGTCCGGCCTTTACGGCAATGGCTTGCCGCGAGCTTCCCACGCCGGGGTCAACAACTGCGACGAAAATCGTTCCATTGGGAAAAAACGCATGGCAGGAAAGCAGGTTGAACGCGGCAGAGGAAATGTCTCCCGCGGTGATATGATGGGTGATATCAACAATAACTGCGGATGGATTGATTGACAGGATAACGCCCTTCATGCTGGCCACGAACCAGTCTTTGGTGCCGAAGTCGGTGAGGAGGGCGACAGGTCTGCTCAAGATTCACCTTTGTTGGAGTCGGATTTTCAAAAGTCAATTTATGCCTTCAGCATACCTTTTTATGCGAGCGGCATAAGTACAATCAAAGAATATTCATGACAAACAAGGCCTAGGCGGCCGCCTCTTTTGCCGCCTTGAGCAGCAGTTCGTTGACCCTCTTTGCATAGGCCGCCGTGTCCTTGAGAGGCTGGCCCGCGGCGACGAGCGCCTGATCGTACAGGAGCCGCACCCATTCCTCGAGCAGCGGCGACTTCGCGTCCTTTTCGTACAGCGCGGCAAGGCTTTCCATGATCGGGTGTCCGCCGTTGATCTCCATGATGGCCTTTGATTCCGGAACGTCTTGACCCATGGCCTTCATGATTTTCTCCATGTACGGCCCGAGGTCGTGCTCGTCGACCACGAGGCAGCAGGGGCTGTCCTTGAGCCGTGACGTGACGCGAACGTCCTTGACAACATCGGACAGAATGTTCTTGATGCGCTCCGACAGCTTCTTGTATTTCGACACCATTTTGTCATGCAGCTTTTTGTCCTCGGCGCCGAGGTCGCCAAGGTCAAGGTCGCCGCGTGCGATGGACCGCAGCTGCTTGCCGTTGTAATCGTACAAATCGCCCACGAGCCACTCATCGATGGGGTCGAGAAAATACAACACCTCGATGCTCTTGTCCCTGAACACCTCGAGGTGCGGGCTTTTGCGCACCATCTCCCTGTTTTCGCCGCTGAGGTAATAAATGTGCTTCTGTCCCTCGCGCATGCGGTCGGCGTACTGCTTGAGCGACACAAGATCGGCGGGCGTGTCGGACAGCGACGACTCGAACCGCAGCAGTTCAACGAGCTTTTCCTTGTTTTCGTGGTCGGTGTGAACGCCCTCCTTGATCACGGGGCCGAACTCCCGCCAGAACGCGGTGAAAGCCGACGGGTCGTTCACCGCCATGTCGGCGAGTTTTCCCAGCACCTTGCTCACCAGCGTCCTTTTCATCTTCTCGATGACGGGATTGTGCTGCAGCATCTCGCGCGACACGTTAAGCGGTAAATCCTCCGAGTCGACCACGCCATTTACAAACCGTAAATATTCCGGGAAAAGCTCCTTGCAGTGGTCCATGATGAACACGCGCTTTACGTACAGCTTCACGCCATGGCTGCGCTCGGGCATGAAGAGGTCAAACGGCGCCTTTGACGGGAGAAACAGCACGAACGAATATTCGAGCACGCCCTCGGCCTTGCTGTGGATCGTGGCGCATGGTTTGTCGAACCCGCCGAGCTGCTTGAAGAACTCTTCGTACTGCTCGGCCGTGATGTCGAGCGGAGGCCTCTTCCACAGCGGCTTGGTCTGGTTGACGACTTCGTCGAGGCCTTTCTCGTTTGGAAAGTAAATGGGGAACGCGATGAAATCGGAGAATTTCTTGATGATCGAGCGCACGGTGTACGGTTCGGCGTACGAACCCTCCTCGTCCTTGAGATACACCGTGACGACGGTGCCGCGCGTCTCCTTGTCCGTTTCGGTGATGGTGTAGTCGCTCTTCCCGTCCGATTCCCACAGCACCGCTTTTTCCGCGCTGCCGGCGCGCTTCGAAACGAGCTTCACCTTCGAGGCGACCATGAACACTGAATAAAACCCCACGCCGAACTGGCCGATGAGGTTGCTGTCCACCTTCTGGTCGCCGGTGAGCTGCTCCACGAACGCGCGCGAGCCGCTGCGCGCGATGGTGCCGATGTTGTCGATGACCTCCTCGCGGGTCATGCCGATGCCGTTGTCGGAGACCGTGACGGTCTTTGCCGTCGCGTCCACCTTGACGCGGACGCAAAGGTCAGCGTCGCCGCCGAGGATCGCGGCGTCGGTGAGCGACGCGAACCGCAGTTTGTCAAGCGCGTCCGAGGCGTTGGAGATGAGCTCCCGCACGAACACTTCCTTGTGGCTGTACAAGGAATGAATCATAAGGTGAAGCAGCTGCTTCGCCTCGGTCTGGAAATTCAGGTGCTGCTCCTGTTTGTCCTGGGCCATAGTAGTTCCTTATCCTGTTGACTGGTGATTCAGGCAGTAAAGTCCAGCAGAAATTGTGCCTGTTGCATCAAAATGTAAAGATGCATGCCGGTAGTCCGAATAAAAATAAATTATTCTCAAGGCAATTTTCATACACCTTTTTAATTGGTGAGTTTCTATCCTATAATAAATCCCCTGGAAAGGCGTATTTTTCTCCTTAAATAACATGCCTTGGCTTTTTTTAAAGTCTGTGGGGCTATTTAATTAAGTTAAATTTTCTCGTTGCATGTTAGGAAAAGTATTATATTGCTTAAGGGTTTAAACTGTCTAACCTATTTATTTTTCCAATGTTCAAGCGCGTTTTATGAACGTGCGTGTAAAAAAAAATGGATAGTTTCCGTTTTTTTCTCATGATATTATTGATCGTTTCAGCCGTTGTGTTTGGCCAGGGAAATAAAGAGCAGATCCTTTTTCAAGAGAGCGATTCTACAGCCGTTGTAAAAAAAGACTCGTTAAAAAGGGCTCCATTATTTAAACCTGGCATTGCTCTTGCATCTTCCTTGGTTATTCCTGGCGCAGGCCAGGTTTATACCGGGCATTATATAAAAGCGGGTTTGTTTTTTATTTCGGAAATCGGGGTGGGGCTGTTCGGTTATCAGCGCTATTTATACACCGTCGCGCTTAAAAAAAACGCGGACAGCATCGCAGCGCTGTGGAATTCGGTGAGGGATTCCGTCTCGATCAAAAGATCGATAATCGATACCACGACGTACGACACAAACGATGTGGGTTTTTTCTACAAGTTGAAGGCCGACAGCGCTCGGTATGAGGAAAAGGAAACGCGGGACGTGTTGTACCAGAGCATTGCCTGGATGCTGGGTATCTACTACTATAACATCATGGACGCGCTGCAGAGCGCCGGGGTGATGCGGGACAATTCCAAGAAAAATCCCGCGGTCGCGGGGTGGCTCTCCGCGATACCGGGCCTTGGCCTCGGCCAGATTTACAACGGCGAATTGTCAAAGGCCGGAATGATCCTGATGGTGCAGTTCAACCTGGCCTATGTCGCCCTAAATTATCACCTGCGCATGGTTGACTGCGAGAATGCGGAGGCGGCGATCGACCCGAACAACAAGCCGCAGTACAACCTTTTTATTGGTCCGCAGCATGACCGGTGGGAATATCGGCGCAATAACGCATTCAGGAACCGGAACATGTTCCTATGGTATTCATTGGCATTTTATTTTTACGGCATCCTCGACGCGGTGGTCGATGCGCACCTGCACGACGCGCCGCTCAGGATGAAGCTGGAGCCGGACCTTGTTCCGCAAAGTAAAGAAATGGGGCTGCGGGCGACTATTCCGTTCTGACCGTTTGAGGGCCGCCGCCGAGGCCCGAATACAAGAACGTACAATTATTTGAACCGATAAACCAAAAAAAGGATCCGCATATGCCGGTAACCCTCAAAGACATTGCCGAACGTGCAGGCGTGACCTCTGCCACGGTCTCGATGGTGATCAACAACAAGCCGAACATTTCCGAGGCGACGCGGAGGAAGGTCCTCAAGATCGCCAAGGAGCTCAACTACTATCCCAACGTGATCGCGCGCGGCCTTGCCACGCGAAAATCGAATTCCATCGGGGTGATCGTGCCCAACCTCGCCTCGTCGTTCGTGGTGAGGATCCTCCAGGGCATCAAGAGCACCAACCGCGACGTCGACTACACGGTGACGCTGTTCGACACCGTGGGACAGAAGGAGAACGAGTCGCAGCTGTTCCAGCGCCTCGGCCGCGAGCGCCGCATCGACGGCGCCATCCTCATCGGCACCACCGTACCCGAGGAGGAGATGAAGATCTTCCGCGACGAGAGCGTGCCGTGCATCGTGGTCGCGCGCAAGTGCGACATACTCGATTCCGTTTTTGTCAACAACGTAGGGGGCGCCGCCGACGCCACCGATTACCTTGTCGGCAAGGGACACAAGGCCATCGCCTGCGTCATCTGCCGCAAGGGAAACCTGCCCGCCGAGGAAAGGCTGTCGGGCTACAAACAGGCGCTTGCCAAGCACAACATCGCTTTCAATCCCGCGCTCGTGTTCGAGGTGGACGACGACACCATCGAGGCCGGGTACAAGGTGCTCGACAAGCTCATGGCCGCCAAGGTCACGGCGGTGTTCGTGCCCGCGGGCGACATGGCGGCCATCGGTATCGTGAAGGAAGCAAAGAAGCGCGGCATTCAAGTGCCCGGCAGCCTCGCCGTGGTCGGCTTCGACGACATCCCTGCGGCCGAGGTGATCGAACCCATGCTCACCACGGTGCGCCAGCCCAAGCTCGAAATGGGCGATTACGCCATCAACATGATCGTTGACAAGCTGGAAGGCCGTGAGTCGGAGATCAAGCATAAGGAGCTGCCGACGAAGTTCATTGTGCGGGAGTCGGCGTAGGCATAGTAAAAAAACAGGCACAGAGGCACGGAGGACACAGAGAAAAAAAAATAATATAGTCGGAAAAAGAAAGGGCACTCGGATGAGTGCCTTTTTAATTGGTAGAGGCTCGGAGAATTGAACCTCTGACCGTAGAGTGATCCAAGTGGGCCGCTTCATACTCAGTCGGTCTATCAGTCTCGTCTTATCCTCAGAACACTTTCAACCCCGTTTTTCTTTTTGTTTCAACAAACATCATGAGCGCAGAAAATGACCGATTCTCCGCTAGATAAACCGTCATTCCGTTTCTGTTCTTATTTGTAAATTAAAAAAAATAGTACGCAAAATAAAAAAAGACTTATATTAGGGGCATCCGCAAAAAAATGTTGCGGAAACAGCGCGGATTCTTAAGAAACTGCCGTCATAGATTCGAGGACCGGTAAAAGTACATTACGATTTTTTACGATTGAAAAAATGGGCCGTTAGGGGCTATAAAAAGCGGGGCTTAAAAAATATTTATTCCTCGCGAGGGGGGACATTTTTTTCAATTAAAGCGTTTCACCCTTCAAACAGGAGACCTTATGAAGTTAATCCGTGATGATTTCACTCATAAAGCCATCAGGCGCATCGGTTTCATTTTTTTACTTTTCCTCTGTGTTGGCGCGGCAACGATGCCGACGGTTTATTACGTCGATCCGGGCTATACCGGAGCCACGCAGGACGGCTCTGCAGCCCATCCGTGGGTCCAATTGGGCAGCGCACAGTGGGCTTCAATAAATGCCGCGTTGGGCGTTCAGGACCTGACGGTTTATTTCAGCGCGCGCACGGCGGTGAAGGACACCGACCAGGTTTACGGCGGACCGAGCGAAATCGACCTTAATCAGCGTACCGCGGTGAGCGCTTTCACGCTTACGCTGGACGGCCACAGCAAATTCAACGCGAATGCTTCCGCTCCCGCTTGGCAGGATTACGCCGGCTCATCGAAGTGTCTTGTACGCGATTTTTATTCCCAGAACGGCCAGCACACAAAAAGAAGCAATATCACGATTGATGGATTCCGGATCGGCATGAACGCCGGCGGAAAGGCCGTCGCCATCTGCGGTGACAACTGGCATTTGAGGAATTGCGACATTTATCATTGCCCTGGAGTGAACAACGGCCCTTTGATCTGCATCATACCGACTTCTGATGCGGAGCATGAGGGCAGTTCCGAGTATTGCGCGGCCTGTTCCAGCATCGTGATCGAAAACAACAAAATCCATGACAGTCAGGGCGAGCTTATCTATGTCGGGGGCGGCGGTTGTTCAACAACGGATACCACGGGAACCTCCGCATGCATGGGTTTTCCGTCGCATCGCTTCATTACCATTCAGAACAACGAGCTTTACAACGGCGGGGTTTACGGCGGTCAAGGCGACGGCATCGATGTAAAAGGAGGAATCGCCAATCTGAAAATCATCGGCAATCATATTCATAATCTGTCTGATCCCTTGTCCTCCGGCATTCGCGCCATTGTAGAGCAGGGCGCAAGGGATGGCGATCCCAACCAAAATAATCTTATTGCGTCCAACTACATCTCCGATATCACCGCCGAGGACGCGGCAATATCGCTCGTTGATTCCTGGGGAACGCCCCGGGGCGTTGAGGTGCGAAATAATGTGATAACCAACAGCACCACCGCGGGGATAAAAGTCTATAGCGGGTCCGCCCTTTCGCTGTACAACAATACGATTTACAAATCGGGAGACGTCGGGATTGTGATCAAAGGCGGGACGGTCAGCGTAATAAATAATTTATTGTTCAACAATAACACCGGCGGCGCGCAAAATTCATTTAGCGGCGCGGTGTCGTCGTCGAACAACGCCTATTCAGGGTCCTGGAGCGGAACCTGTACGGCCTGCGTGCCGGGAATCACCGCGGCTGATCTGGTCGATCCGGTGAATTCTGATTTCCACCTGTCCGCCGCGTCCAAGGCAAAAGACGCCGGAATGACATTGTCTTCCTTCAACGATGACATTGAAGGAACGCTGCGGCCGCAGGGTTCGGCGTGGGACATCGGCGCGTATGAATTGAAGATCGCGGGTGCAGTGGCGTTAGCGTCCCCAATCCCTCATGACGTGGCCCTGAAAATAACCCTTCCGAACGCATTTAACGCATTTGCGGTTATAACCGTGGACGGCTCGAAGTTGCAGCAAAAAGGCGCAATCCGGATCTCAATCTACGGCGCCGACGGCCGGTGCGTCGCTAACGGGGCAATTTCGGGCAGCAGATATTTTTGGGACACCAGGAAGTTCTCAAATGGCGTCTATTTGGTAAAGGTCGAATGCGGCAAACAGATTTTTTCCCAGAGGGTTTTGCTCTCAAGATAAACGCTGTGGAATGGCGCGGCGGTTGAATTCACAAAATGATTTTTTATCAATGGATCAGGGTTGTACAGAATTTTAATGTTAAAAAAGAAAAGGCACTCGTACGAGTGCCTTTTTTAACTGGTGGAGGTGAGGGGAATTGAACCCCTGTCCGAAGAGTGATCCAAGTGGGCCGCTCCATGCTCAGTCTGCCTATTGATCTCATCTCCTGCAGCGCCAGCAGACAGGCTCTGCAGAAGACCAGCCC
>Ga0335081_10000225_pt1 | contig 107035 bp, 85 predicted proteins | sample Lox_Sample_35_FD_206713 | JGI IMG/M metagenome (GOLD analysis project Ga0335081, IMG submission 206713) | Soil microbial communities from Loxahatchee National Wildlife Refuge, Florida, United States - Lox_Sample_3.5 | ecosystem: Environmental > Terrestrial > Soil > Wetlands | place: USA...
ATCCATTTTCTCTCAAAGATGCAATAGAACGAAAACTCAAAGCCATTTTCAAACAAGTCTTGGTTACCTCATTTGTGAGACGACGACTTTGAGCCTTCGGTTACCTTTTTAAATGAGCCGATACGTTGGGCATTGGTTTTTCTATACCCGAAGTATATCTTGTAATTTGTCGTTTAAAAGGTTTTAAATAAATCTGCTCCCGCTGGCGAATATCCATGATGGAAGAAAGGGGAATATGATGAATAAAACTGCATCAATAATAATTGCCGATGGATTTGAAGAGGTGGAGGCCATAACGCCCATAGACCTTCTCAGGCGGGCTGGTATTGCCGTAACGATCTACGGGCTTGCTAGCCAGGAGGTACGCGGATCCCATAACATTTTCATAAAAACGGACATGTTGTTCCCTTCAAATCCAGCTATAGCGGATGCGGTGATACTTCCTGGAGGGCCGGGCCATAAAAATTTATTAAATTCAGGGGCGATAATCGATTATATCCGGAAATCTTTCAAAGCAGGAATATTGTGCGCCGCCATATGCGCGGCTCCGGTCGTATTCGGAAAGGCCGGAATTCTTGCAAGGAAAATGTTCACGTGTTTTCCTGGATGTGAAGACAAATTGGCGGGCGGGACGTTCCTTGACAAGCCGGTGGTCGTTGACGGCAATATCATCACCAGCAGGGGCGCGGGCACCGCCGTGCCGTTTGCCCTTGAAATAATTGCCTACCTTGCCGGCAGGGACGCGGCCGAAAAAGTCGCTGCGGCCATCGTTTACCGTTGACAAGGCAGCGGCCATGGACTCGTCGGCCTATCGGTATTTCATCAGGGAACTTCAAGCGCAGCCTGTCACGAATTTCTCTTTTCTGCCCCTGCGTTTTATGCAATCATCGCCGATTCTGGATCAAAGTTCCTTTTCTTGCCTGACGCAGTTTTTGAAATCAGTAATATTTTTATCCGGAACGGATGATACAAAAACGCTTCCGGAAATTCTTGCAACGCCGCATAATTTTTTCGGCAAACTTTTTATCGACGCGCATCGGGCATTGCTGGAGGTGTTGAACGGTGTTAATCCCAAATCGCATTCATTCCTTCCCAACGGGATAAATCTCGAAAAATTCTTTTCATTGTATGGAAATAGTAACCGGAAAGGAATTACATCGTCCCTCGATATGACAAGCGAGGCTATGATTTGTTTTTTAACGGAAGGCCTTCTTCATGCTGGGTGGTGTCCCGATGCAATGAAAGGAAATGCAAAGCGTGCGGCGCACGCCTGTTTTAATGTGCTTAAAAAAAATCTTCATCACGCAAAGACCGGACACAGTGGAATGCTCCTCGGTTACCTGTGGGGTGCCTGGCTCATGGCCCAGCAAACCGAAAATATTCATGACGACTTCACCGCCGGTTTTTCACCAACAGAAACGTTTGAATGGAATTACGGCGGTGAAAAGCATGCTTATCTTGGCAGGATTTTCGGTAAACCGTACCAGATTTCCCTGATACCTCAAATCCAATATGAAATTCCCCACCCTATATTCAAAGTCTGGCGCAAGAACAAAACTGGTCTTTTGCTTTACGCTTCCGGCGAATTGATCAGGCCGGAAGCACTACTTGAACATTCTGAAATTGTTCGCCCAAAAATAACAGGCAATAAATTTGTTTATCAATGCAGGACAGTTGACATCCCCGGAATCCGTTGGACAGTTGTTTTTCTTTTTTACGAAAAAACAATATTCCGGATTGACATGCTGAAACTTCCGCTGAAAAATGGACCGGTCACCGTCCATGCGGAACTACGTTTGGATAACGAGGCGAAGCTGGAAGAAATAAAGCAGGGATATTTTACGGGATATGGTCCTGAAAACAGTATTATCCGGTTTCTGCGGGACCCGTTCGGATTCCGACTCGTGCCTGAAAAAGAAAACGGCGTAAGCATGTTCAAGTCAATTGAGAGCGAATTTACCGGCGTTGAAACCATTCAATCGGTTTGCGCCTGGGCCAAAGGAAAAGGCATCACGGAGCTCAACGAGACCAAACTGCTCGGAATTTACGAATAAAAACGCGGGTGAGCGCCCTGATTGTTACCGTTCCGATAGGGTTTGAAAAGAACGGCGCCGTCGGGGTGGCCAGTAACCCCTGCGGCATATTCAATGAAGCGCCCACCCGCTTCGTAAAAAACAATTTCCTCGCCTTATTAAATATGGTGTCTTTTACGCAACGAAGCAAGCGCGCGGATAATTAAGTGTTTTCTGCCAGAAAACCATGGTATAGAGGGTACGTTTAATTTATTTTTTTAATACCCGCGGCGCCCCATTCATTGCTGAAGCTGCGCAAGACCTCATGAAAAAAACCTTTCTTTACAATGCCCACCTTTCCCTCAACGCGAAAATTGCGCCTTTTGGTGGCTATGAAATGCCGATCCAGTACGATGGCATTCTTGCGGAACATTTTGCCACCAGGAACAGGGCGACCGTTTTTGACACGTGCCACATGGGCGAATTCATGATTACCGGCGCAAACGCGGCCGTGGATCTGGAAAGAATTCTGTCCTGTCCCATTGCCTCAATGAAAATCGGACAATGCAGATATGGTTTTATCTGCAACCGTAACGGCGGCGTGATTGATGATCAAATTGTGTACAGGCTCAATGAAAAAGAATTTTTCATTGTTGTTAATGCATCAACACAAGATACTGATTTTGAATGGATCAAATCTAACATATCACCTAACACATCAATAGAAAATCTTTCACCAAAAACGGGAAAGATTGATTTTCAAGGACCTTTGTCTCCAAAAATAATCAAACGACTTCTCGACAAACCGATAGATGAATTGAAATATTACCACTGGATGCATAATTCTTACCATGGCCAAAAAGCCATAGTGAGCCGGACCGGATATACCGGCGAAATAGGATTTGAAATCTACCTTGATGAAAACCATACCAAGAAATTCTGGGACGATTGCCTGTCGCTGGGTGCATCGCCCGCCGGACTCGGCGCCCGCGATACTTTGCGGCTTGAAATGGGCTATCCCCTTTACGGCCATGAATTGTGTGACAGCCGCAATGCAGCCGAATCCGGTTTCACCCGTGCCATCGCTATGGACAAAGAGTTCATCGGTTCGCAGGTTGTGCTTGATCCAAATTGTCTTCATGATGTGCTTTGTGGTATTAAAATTGAAGGAAGGCGTTCCACCCGAAACGGTGATTCGATAAGCGATATGAAAGGTGATTTGGTCGGCACAGTGACAAGCGGCAGCTTCTCTCCTTCGCTCGGTTGCGCAGTTGCCATCGGATATGTAAAAAAAGAGCTTGGCGCCGTCGGGACCAAGCTCGTCATCAGCGCCGGAAAAACCATGTTAACGGGCACAGTCACCGAGATGCCGTTTTACAAACAAGGAACCGCAAGAGGGAAATTGGCGGATTTCTTGTCGTAATATCGAACCATTATTTTCCAAGGAGTGGCATATATGCCTAAATCTTCATCACCCAATGACAGAAAATTCACCAAAACCCACGAATGGGTGAAAATCGAAGGCGAAAAAGCCCTGGTCGGCATTTCGGGCCATGCGCAGGAATCGCTCGGCGACATTACCTTTGTCGAGCTGCCGGCCATAGGAAAAAAAGTCTTCAAAGCCCAAAGCTGCTCGGTGATCGAGTCGGTGAAGGCCGCAAGCGACATTTATGCCCCGGTTTCAGGCGAAATCGCGGAAGTAAACACTTCCCTGGAAACGGCTCCCGAGGCGATCAACAAAGACCCGTATCAGGCAGGATGGCTTTTCTCGATCAAAAACTTTAACGCGGCCGATACCGCCGATCTCATGGATGCCGCGGCCTATGACGCCTTTGCGGAGTCGGAAAAATGAGTTATGTCGCGGCCACCAGCGCGCAGCAGGCTGAAATGCTCAAAGCATGCGGCATTTCTTCAATTGAAGAGCTTTTCAGCGATATTCCGAAAAGCCTTGCGCCCACGTCGTTTTCTCTTCCCGCGGGAAAATCGGAACTGGAGGTTTATAACCTGCTCAGCGGGCTTGCCGGCCAGAACTATTCTCACCTCATCAATTTCATGGGCGGCGGGTTTTATGAGCATTTTATTCCCGCCGCCGTGGACGCCCTGGCCGGCCGCAGCGAATTTTACACCGCTTACACCCCCTATCAACCCGAACTTTCGCAGGGCACGCTCCAGGGGATTTACGAATACCAGACCGATGTCTGCCGGCTTACCGGCATGGAAGTCTCGAATGCCTCCCTCTACGACGGCGGCACAGCGCTTTACGAGGCCTGCCAGATGGCCATCCACGCCACGCAACGGCCCAAGGTGATTGTTGACGGCGGGGTCAACCCCATCTACCGTAAAATGCTGTACTGCTACACCGCCAACCTGTCAATTGACTTCAACGAAATCCCGGTGTCCCACGGCCAGAGCGACCGAGAAAAGGTATGCGCCGCCCTCGACGACAAAACCGCCGCGGTCATCCTTCAGAACCCTAATTTTTTCGGCGTGATCGACGACCATGGCGACATTGTTGCCACCTGTCACGCCAAGGGCATCCTCGTCATCCAATCGGTGTATCCGATCGCCATGGCGCTTCTCAAGCCGCCCGGCGAGATCGGCGCCGACATCGCCACCGGTGAGGGGCAATCGCTGGGCCTTCCCCTGTCGTTCGGCGGGCCGTATCTCGGCTTCATGGCGACCTCTAAAAAGCTCGTGCGCAAAATGCCCGGCAGGCTCGTCGGAAGAACCACCGACGCCAAAGGCAGGCAGGGGTTTGTGCTCACGCTGCAGGCGCGCGAGCAGCATATTCGGCGCGAGAAGGCCACTTCTAACATTTGCACCAATGAAGCGCTTTGCGCACTTCGCGCCCATGCGTACCTGAGCCTGCTCGGCAAGGAAGGTCTCAAACAAGTGGCGAGACTCTGCCTCGACAAAGCGCATTATGCAAAAGAACGTGTCAAGGCAATTCCCAGGGTAAAAGTGATGGAGTCGAGCCCCACGTTCAACGAATTCACGGTACTGCTCCCTGTTGACGCAGCGGAAGTGGCGGGAAAAATGATCGAGCAGGGTTTCGCGCCGGGATTTCCGCTGGGAAGGTATTATCCGGGAATGGAAAATTACTTGCTCGTTGCGGTAACGGAAAAACGCACGAAATACGAAATCGGTTCGTTTGCCGAAACACTGGAGCATGTTCTGAAATCAATGTGACAACCGACCATGATGAACCTCAATGCCGTTTTTCACGACTATAAAGGTGAGGCTTCAAGGAACAATGGATGTAATCTTCAAGAAATCCGTTAAGGAAAGAAAAGGCGTTTCCCTTCCCTGCCTCGATGTTCCCGGTTCAATGGAAATCGGGTCAAAATACCGCAGGGAAAAAGACGCTGAATTATGCGAGCTTTCCGAACTTGACGTGGTGCGCCATTTTACCGCGCTATCACGCATGAATTTCGGGGTTGACACGAATTTTTACCCGCTCGGCTCCTGCACCATGAAATACAATCCGAAAATCTGCGAAAAAATAAGCCAGCTTGAAGGATTTGCCGGGCTCCATCCGCTGCTCCCCCAGCTGCGGCGCGGCGGCATGCTCACCCAGGGCGCGCTTGCCGTGCTCTATGAACTTGAACGGCTCCTGTGCGAAATTACCGGCATGGACGCCTTTACCCTGCAGCCCATGGCAGGGGCGCACGGCGAACTGACCGGCATGATGCTTGTCGCGGCGTATCACAAAAACAAGGGGAATAAAAAGAACGAAGTACTGATCCCCGATGAGGCGCACGGCACCAATCCCTCGAGCGCCGCAATCGCGGGTTATGAGGTGAAACCAGTGCCCACGAATCCTGAAACGGGGATGATCGACGTTGCCACTCTCGAGGCGATGATCGGCCCGAACACCGCGGCCGTCATGATGACCAACCCGAACACGCTCGGCATTTTCAATTCCCAGATCGACAAGATCGCGCAATGCGCGCACAAACACGACGCGCTGCTTTATTACGACGGCGCGAATCTCAATGCCATTCTCGGCAAATGCAGGCCCGGCGACGCGCAGTTCGACGTCGTCCACCTCAACCTGCACAAGACCTTCGCCACCCCGCACGGCGGCGGAGGCCCCGGCGCAGGTCCGGTAGGAGTCAAAAAACACCTTGAGGATTTTTTACCAATTTCTCGCATTGTCAAGCGTCCGGACAACACCTATTCGCTCAGTTACAATTACCCGAAATCAATCGGGTATATCGCGCCGTTTTACGGCAACTTCGGCGTTTGTCTCAAGGCATACGCCTATATCCTCCTGCTCGGCGGCGAGGGGCTGGTTGAAGTGAGCAATAATGCCGTTCTTAACGCGAATTACCTACTGTGCTCGTTGAAAGATTCGTATGACGTTCCCTATGCAAAGAAATGCATGCACGAATGCGTGCTTTCGGCAGGCAGGCAAAAAGCGCTGGGAGTCGCCGCGATCGACATAGCTAAGCGGCTCATCGACATGGGCTTTCACCCGCCAACCGTATATTTCCCGCTCATTGTCAAGGAGAGCATGATGATCGAGCCGACCGAAACGGAAAGCAAGGAAACCATTGATTCGTTTATTGCGGCCATGAAGACGATTGCGCAGGAGGTAAAGACAAATCCCTCCCTGCTTCACGACGCTCCGGTCACCACACCGGTGGGCCGGCTTGACGAGGTGAAGGCAGCACGCGATATGGATTTCTCGTATCGCGGCTCATGACAAGAAGGAGGTGAATGAAGCTTGTTTACTGTTTTCCCGCTTGCTTTTGCGGCCTGAATCATTTATAATTACGGATGACAGCAAGTCTCCAATCGTATTAAAAAAGGAGTGTGGCTTATGCGGTTAAAAATATTGACATTCTTCATGGTGACAGTAATGGCAAGCCTTGCGTTTTCCCAAAAAGGCGGCAATGAGAAGTATGTTACCCCTACCGGCAACGATGTGGGCGTTTTCAAGAATGAGACTCGCGAACTTTATGAGAAGCCCCTTTTTACCGTGGGCACGAACGACCGCCTTCTTATTGTCTCGACCGGAAGGAATCATTATAAAATCCAGAAGGCGGACGGTGAGACCGGATGGGTGGAAAAGCGCCTCGTGGTGACCACCGGCAAGAGCAAGACCTTCGTGTTTGACGACGCGGAAGTTATCGGGTATCTCGACAACCCGACTCCGGTGTACATCATCGACGCCGACAACCCCAACGCGGACCCGATCAAGCTCGACCGGTCCTTTGCCGACGCGCTCCGGGAAAACGTCGACCGGGAAACCGTGGAACGCCAGACAAAGTAACGGATCATTTCCTGGAATAAATAAAAAAGGAATGGGAGCCTCCATTCCTTTTTTATTTACAAAGCGCAACCTCAGTCCTGTTTGAAGTTCTGCAACTCCTTTTTCTTCATGAGCAGTCTCCAGATCTTTTCAACGAGCTCTTTTCCCGAAAACGGTTTCACGATGAAATCATCGCCGCCGGAGGCAAAGCATTTCTGTATTTCATTGCTTTGCGATCCCGCCGAGAAAAAAGCCAGCGGAATGTTTTTCGTTTCCTCCTGGCTGCGCAGGATCCTGCAGATACGGTAGCCGTCGAGGCCCGGCAGGTATGAATCGACCAGGATGAGGGACGGATGGTGCTCAAAGGCCATGGTGAGGCCGATTTCCCCTGTCTCGGCGACCAGGATCTCAAACGCGTTTTCAAGGACCATCTTGGCTATCTCGATCGCCTCCCGGTCGCTGTCGATGAACAGGATGACGGGCTTTTCCTCAACGTTTTCCGCCGCGGCGTCACGCTCCTTGGTCTGCTCCTCGCGGAGCTCGGCAAGCTTGATGGTGCGCGTTTCGTCGTCGTCCCATTCTATTTTCGCCTCCACGGGAACGACGATGTGGAATTCGCTGCCGGGAAACTTGTTCTCCTCCGACGGGCCTTCGCTTTCGACCCATATCCTGCCGCCGTGGCGTTCCACGATGCCCTTGACAATAGACAAGCCTAGCCCGGTGCCGCCGCCCATGAACTTTGAATAGTCGGTGCTGTGCCGGGTGGCGCTGGCGACCTCGTAAAACGGGTCGAAGATCTTCTTCTGCTCGGCCCGGTCGACCCCGATACCCTGGTCCTTGACCACAATATGGAATTCGGACGGCGTGAGCAGGCCGATGCTCACCCGCACCGCGGAATTGTCAGGCGAGAACTTGAGCGCGTTGGTGAAAAGGTTGGTGAACACCTGCTGCATCCGCATGGTGTCGCCAAGGAACTTCGGCATGTTTTCCTGGGCGCTGCATTCGAACCTGACGTTCCGCTTCACGGAAAACTGTGAGAGCTCCTCGATGCAGTCGCGCGCCAGCGTGGCCAGGTCGAACCGTTCTGGTTTGAGGCGCAGCCGCTTCTGCTCGATGCGGGTGACGTCGAGGATGTTGTTGACCACCCGGTGAAGGCGGTCGGCGGCCCGGTTGATGCTCTCGATCATCCGGTACACGCCCGAATCGAGCTTCCCCTTCATGGTGTCGATCATGATGTCGGAATACCCCTTGATCGACGTGAGCGGCGTCTTGAGCTCGTGTGAGGCGATGCTCAGGAAATTCGATTTGAGCTCGCTCACCCGTTTGAGCTCGGCGTTGGAGCGGATGAGCTCGGTGTTGATTTTGGCCATTTCGAGGTTCTTGCGCTCGATCTGGTCGATGCCCTTCATCTCGCCGGTCACGTCCTTGAACTGCAGCACGAAGAGGTTCCCGTTCCGGGAGGTTTCGGCGATGGAGAACGCGTACAGCGCGCAGAGGATCTCGCTGCCGCCCTTGCCAATGAGCGTGGCCTTGCCCTCGCACGAGCGGTCATGCTCGAGCCGCCGGCGCAGTTCATTCCATGAAATGCCGTCGCCCGTGTCGGAAATGATGGTCTCGACCGAAACGCCGCCCAGCGTGTCGCGCGGAAATTTCAGCTCTCGCTCGGCGCAGCCGTTGACATACAGGATGCCGCCGTCGGGCCGGGTGACGACGATGTTGGTGGGCGTGTGCTCCACGATGCGCGCCATCAGGAACAGATCGTCCTGCACTTCGCCGGATTTTTTCCATTTTCCGAAAAACATGGTCCCAGTCCTGTTTTCCGCTGAACCGTGCATTTTATTTCAGAGCGTTTCCGCAGGGCCGTAGCCATCCCCGGCCGCCCGCTCACTCGCGCTTGAGCGCCGTGATGTCGTTCTGGAGTTTTTCCGCCTCGCCGAAATTTTCCTCCATGACCCGCGCTATTTTTTTTGCGTAGAGCTCGAGGAGCTTGAAATGCTTCGAGGTGAGCTCGTGATCGTCGGCGATGATGGAGACGATCGCGTCGACGTCCTCGGCGTTGCGGTACGACTTGAGAAATCCCCTGAACTGTTTCTCCGCCGCGCCGAACACCTTTTTCTCCTTGCGGCAGTAGAGCATGTTGGGAATGAACTCCTTCATGATCTTCTCCTCCACCTTCACGTCGGAGGACATCGCCTGCTCCCGCAGCGGCGCGTTTTTTTCTATCTGCGCGATGAGCTGCTCGATTTCGTTGCGCACCTTGTGGATCTCCTGTTCCCTGAACCGCGCCTGGTACATGATGGGAAGGGAATTCACGCTCAAGATGGCGTTGCCGATGTTCTTGAAGGTGCCGGCGAAAAACACGTCTCCTTCCTGGGCTAACACGTCCGCTTCGGACGGAAACGGGACTATTTTCGCGGGTGTGGGAATGAAATCCTCCATCTCGTCGATGTTCTCGATCCGCTCGCGCAGTTTGTCCGGGTCCAGCGCCGATTCGAGGCCGCCGAGCTTGTCGAGAAAATCCTCAAGTCCCTCTTCAAGCGACAGCCCCATTTCAGACTTGAGAAAATCCCTCAGATTATTCTGCTCCCGGTAATTTCCCTGCGCGACAAGCAGGCCGTTGTGCGCCATCGACGCGACGGGGTGTTTCATGGAAACGAGGTCGGCCGGATCAATGTCGAGCACGGCATACACCGTGAGCCTGCCGTCAAGCCTTCCGGGGTCGCCTTTTTTCTGCTGTACGCCGAGGAGCATGAAGCGCTGTCTCAATCGTTGTTGATGGGCCGGTCCGTGTCCCTGCGTGATGCCATCACGCCGCGGAACATGACGAACGTGGCGAAGAGGATCATCACGTGCCACGTCCAGAAAAACGTCGTTCCCGAAAGCGCGACGAGGTTGGTGCCCACATAGACCGGCGAGGCGGCAAAGCACGCCAACGCAAGAAATTCGCCGAACTTTCTTTCTCGTTCGAGTCTAAAAATATATGCCGCAAAAGTGAGAAACGCAATACTCAGGAGAAAAACAAGCGTGTTGACGAGCCCGGTTTCCACGATGAAATTTATCGCCACCTCCGTGATGTGCCCCATCAGCCAGGATCGTACCGACTCCTCGGTCACGACAAGCGTCCCCTCTTTTGCGACGAAGGAATACGGGATGGTGAAACTCACCGGCGTGCCGGGATTGACATAGAGGGAACGCTTTCCAAGCAGGATCTGGGTGCGGGGGCTTTTCCGCGACAGCGCGCTTGCCGCCGTGTCGATGATGAAAATCGAATCGGGCAGGTCGGAAAAAAAACGGGGCACGCCAAGCAGCGTGTTCAGCAGTTTTTCCACGGATTCCACGGCGGGGAAACGCGGCACGACGGCATGCGGATCAAGGGAGCCGTCTTTGAATTCCATGCCGCCGATCAGACCCGCCACCTGGGCGGCAATGCCTGTTTTTCGGTCAAAAGAATAATACGTGTGTGCGGCGCCGGAAACCAGCGCGGTAAGCAGGCAGACAAGCGCCACGAAACGCAGGATTTCCCCGGCAGACCGCTCCAAAACCGTGGTGTAGAATCTGCCGGAGATGATGCTGTAATGCAGATCGCTGAAAATGCTCAACGAGGCCTTTCCGCCAGATAAAGATACCGGTGCATCATGCCAGCAGTTTGCTCACCTGCGGCGCCGAGATCCGTTCGTATTCGGGCATGGGCCCGATGAGCGGCCGTGCGTAATCCTTGAACGCCTCGGTGACCGTGCTGTTCGCCGCGTCGATGTATTCGTCGGGCATGTGCTTGGTGTCTTTTGCCACGGTCTCGAGCGGGGTGAGGAAATATTCCACCGAGTAATCGCCGGTCCTGCGGATGGCTACGCTGCCGTCGATGTCGGCCCACACCGAGAACTGCACCGCCTTCTCGCCCACCTCGCGCGCTTCCTGCGCGTCAACGCCGGAAACCACGCTGAGAAAACTTCGTTGGAGATAGCCGAAGGTATCGCAGCGCACGCGCTTGATTTTAAGCTTGTCCTTCACGAGCCCTGCCAGGGCATCGCCGAGCGCGCCGGTTCCGGAGAGCTGGACATTGCCATGCGCGTCTTTCTCGCTCGAATTATTGAGGGAGGCGATGATCGGTGTGCCGTCCTTGTCGCCGATGCCTTCCGATACCGCAATGATGCACCTGCCATATTTCTTGTAGTACCTGTCAACGTCGGCAAGAAACTTATCCTTGTCGAACGCTTTTTCCGGCAGATAGATGCAATGCGGGCCGTCGTCGGGATATTTTTTCGCGAAGACCGACGCCGCGGTCAGGAATCCCGCATGGCGCCCCATGATCACCGCGATATAGACGCCGGGAAGACTGCGGTTGTCGAGGTTGAGCCCGGCAAAGGCCAGGCTCACGAACCTGCCGGCCGACCCGAAGCCGGGGCAGTGGTCGGTGACGCGGAGGTCGTTGTCGATGGTTTTCGGAATATGCACCACGCGCAGCTCATAGCCGGCCTTTCGCGCGTTTTCGTTCACGATCCTGCAGGTGTCGGCCGAATCGTTCCCGCCGATGTAGTAGAAATACCGCACGTCGTGCGCCTTGAGCACCTTGAAGATCTTGGCACAGTATTCGGCGTCGGGCTTATCGCGCGTGGAGCACATGGCCGACGATGGCGAGCAGGCGACCTTTTCGAGGTTGTGCGTCGTGGCCTGGGTGAGGTCGAGAAAATCCTCCTTGACAATGCCGGAAACGCCGTGGAGCGCGCCGTAGATGTTGTCGATGCATGCGTATTTTCTCGCCTGTAAAACGGCGCCCACGAGACTCTGGTTGATGACAGCGGTGGGTCCGCCGCCCTGTGCGATGACTGCTTTTCCTGATAATTTGGCCACGGTGCGTGCTCCTTTAATGATGGAATGGTTAGAAAAATTTCATGTCAGGGAGAAAGAAAAATAGCAGATTGATGGGAAAATTACAAGTGCCGCCAACTTCAGACGACAGACACGCGGCAAGAAGCTCTAGGGTGGCCGAAATTCAGTATTTGCCGAAGGTTTGATTCTTTAAAAATCTTATGCTGATGGGCGGCGATCCGTTTAACTTCAATATGGCGGAATGAATAAAGGATAAACAGGCCGGAATGGCGGTTGAGACTTCGTGGTCAAATACATTTGGTACCCTTATCGAGCAAGGATACCCAACGTGGAGATCCGGCAACCATCAATCCTAATACGATAAACGTATGGACCTGATGGAACCAACCGGCCAGAAACATCCTTTCCATCCCATACGAACGCTATAGTGCCTCCCCCATGGTTCCCACAGGAAATGCTTCGAATTGCTTTGCCAGAGCAATTATATATGTCAAGGAAAACGGGGCCGTTTGTTTCAATTTTGGGGACATACAGTATCTGTGAACCTTTTACCACAATAAGCCCTCGTGCAGCCGATTCTGATTTTGGATTTTTTATATTAGTTGGAACATCCCCATATCTGGCAATATCAGAGATACGAACCTCGTCAATCAGGCCATTGAAAAAATATCCGGTGGCACCCTGCCGTAGTGAAAGCAAGTTGCCCGCGCCTATCACCAGATCGCTTAGCGGATACCCATCCAGATGCGCTATTGTTCCTGTAGCGGCGATTCTTGCCACAAGGGAATCATCAACATAGATATGGCGTTCGCATCCGTCAAACTGGACGGCGACATGGATCCATTTTTCAATTGGTGCCATGAAGTTTCCTGGCATCCACCAACATTCGGTACCTACCCCGCACGCTGCGAAGGCTGGAGTGCCGTTGTTAAAGCTCATGGCGTAGGTATGAGGTTTGTCAAGCACATGAGACCATTCACTCAACTGATTGAATCCGAATATTTTCACAAAAGCCTCTAGTGTTATAGCCTTTGTCGCCGACACGAGGGAGGCGGAATGCGGAACGGAAACATAGGTGTTTACACCGTTAAAGGAAAGCGCTTTGCAGAAACGTCCGTCTACCCATTGCGCACCAATGATGGTTCCGTCATTTGAATTGCCGGAAGCATCGTGAACAATGCTTCCCTCCCCCTCATCAAAATGATATAACGCTATGGTGTGCGCATCGGGAGTGAAATATCCGCACCTTTTGCCGTAGCGCGCTATGTTGGATATGCGCACTTCGTCGATCTTGCCATGGAAGAAATATCCTGTTGCCCCAACGCGCAACGAAAGCAGGTTGCCCGCGCCGATCACAAGGTCGCTCACCGGATAATCCGAGAGGTGTTCAATACTCCCGGTCGCGAGGCTTTCGGCAACAAGGGAATCATTTACGAAAATCTGCCTTTTTTGGCCGTCAAACTGGGCAGCCACATGCAGCCATTTTCCGGTGGGAGCGCTATACGATTCGGGGGTCCACCAGCATTCATTGCCGACTCCGCACGCAGCAAATGCAGGCGTCCCATCATCAAAGCTCAAGGCATAGGTATGAGGCTTGTCCAGTACATGGGACCAAGAGCTTAACGCATTGTAGGAATCCACGAATACAAAGGCCTCAAGCGTGATCGCTCCGGAAGGTGACACGAGCGAAGCCGAGTGAGGAACCGAAACGTAATTGTCAATCCCGTTAAAAGCCAAAGCGATTCCGTACAGGCCGTCGCACCATTGGGCGCCGTAAATAATGCCGTCATTGTGGTTGGCGGAACAGTCATGGACGATAGTGCCTTGCCCTTCATCAAACCTCCATAATGCGACTGTATTGCCGTCCGCTTCAAGAAACCCGGCTGATGCGGTATAAAGCATCCCCGACAACAGGAATAATGCCGCCAGCTTTCTTCTCAGCATAAGCACTCCTTGCAAAATGAGGTTTTTGCCGATTAAAACTGACCCGGAAGATCTGGTCTTTCATCTCCACCCACTGACAACCTGATTATACATAATTACCAGTGAGTTGGCAATCAAATTCCGGAGTAATGCAGAAAAACTGTTTTCTGCAGGGAAACACTCCCCTCTGCGCATTTTTACTTGCTTGCGCAGACGCCAATCCTTCTTCTGGCGAGCCCGCCAACCAGGGGAATTCTCATAACGGCCGATTCAAGAGTATTGAATACGGGGATATCGGTGGAAAAAAACATGGATTTGACAATAACGAAGCCGCACTTTAAAAGCAGTTGACGGTATTCTTCCATGGTACGAAGACCTATGTGAGACTCGTCCTTCTTCAGGATGATATTATGACGTTTGAGGCGCTCAAAAACATGCGTTTTACTTGGGGTGTATAGGACAAAACGGCCGTCTTTTTTCAGGACGCGGAAAACCTCTTCAAGCGTGGCCAGCAGGGTCGTGTCATTAAGGTGCTCGGTAAAATCCACGGCGGCGACGGCGTCAAGCGATCCGTCCCTAAGGGAAAAAAACCTTCCGTCGCAGCATACCCCCATAAAATTAGAATCGGGCCTGCTTTTTTTATAATTCTCCTGAGCCAGCTGCAGCGACCTGAATGAATAATCAAGGCCGACAGGCGTTGCGCCCGCGTCGGAAATCGCTATCATGATGGTGCCCACGCCCGAACCCAGGTCAAGAATCAGTTCGCTGGGCCGCGGTTTAAGAAGCTGGAATACGCGCCGTACTTTGACCCTGGTGAATCGGTCGTTCTGAGCAAGCCTAAGCATGTGGCTTCGGTAATACGATGCATCGTAATACTCACGGGTGATCGCAGATGAATCGCCGTCGTTTTTGGTCAATCCTGTTTGGCCTCTGTAAAATTAATTGGTTTCTGGAAAACCACGTATACCGCCCTGGCAAACATGTATTCCAATTTGAAAATGCCCTTATATTCGAACATGGTATTTTCCTTGAATGGCCGCAGAATATAAAAAAAGAGTTTCACCAGCAAATTGCAAATAATACCCGGGAAAACGGGCAATGCACCGTACAGAAACCTTTTTTTTATAACAATAAGGCTGGCGTCCTTTGCAAGCTGGACAAGCCTATTCGGTGTGGTGGCAAAGGAATGAGAATAATCAACATCAAAAAAAAGCTTCCCCATGTCGTTGAAATCCGGCGACACTATGATGAGCACCCCTCCGGGGACAAGAACGCGCGCGGCTTCCGTGAAAAGCAGCCGCGCTTCGAAGTGGCCCGCCATGTGTTCGAGAACATGGGTGGCCAGTACCACGTTTTGCGTGGCGGTCTCTTCGGTAAAGGGCGGCGCAAAGGCCTCGCGCACCTCGATTCCTTTTTCGCGGAGACCGGAGGCAAGAACCGGGCTTGCCTCGTAAACGCAATACCTAAGCGATGGAACAAGCCGGTCCGCGATGCCACCCTCGCCAGGTCCCACCTCAAGTACAGCATCGCCGTCTCTTGAGTTGCGTTTAACTTCGGCAGCAACGGCAGCCGCGAATACCTCGTTCAGCCTCCTGCCGATTCCGCTTACTTTCCTGGTCTTATAGTAACTCGAAAATGCCATGAAACTTCCTTGAAGGATGGATTTATTAACCCGCCTACTGAATAGCTTGCCCCGGATGCATGGGCGGGTTGGCGTTGGTTTTGTCAATGGTGTATATTGATAACGAACATAATCGGACATTCATCATTCAAAAAATACATATTTTGAGCGCCCAAAGCTTTTTTAAAAATTTCCTTCTGCTGCCGCTCCGCTTTCTAGTGGCGATTGTGCCCATTGCATGGATTTTTTTAAGTATCAAATGGAACCAAATGGCACATACGGTGGCAAGCATTGCATGGTGGACCGTTCCGCTCCTTTTCGTCGTCATCGTCTCGAGTATGTTTCTCCAGGGCATCCGATGGTGGATACTGCTCCGCACATTTGATCGCGGCCTGACCATTGCCAAAACGCTCAGGGCGCACTTTGTCGGCCTCTACTTCTCAATTGTGCTGCCATCTTCAGGGGCGCAGAATGTCGTACGCGCAATGCTCCTTTCTAAAGAAGCTGGGTACTCACTCAGCTGGGGATCTTCATGGGTGGCGAGCATTATCGGCCTGTTTGCATTGGCCTTTATGTCGGTATTCGGACTGGTTTGCATTGACCGATCAACGCTTCCGAAAGGTTTCTTCGAATCAATCGTATCCGCATTCTGCGTCCTGATTGTCCTCTTCTACCTTTCGTTCTCAAAACGCGCCACCGGACCGATGCGCAAGCTGCTTTACAAAATTATACCGCTGCGCTTTCTCAAAGCGCTGGAGAATATACGTGAAGCGATTTACAGGTACCGAGCGGCCCGGGGTTATCTTCTTGTGGTAGTACTCGTCACACTTTTCATGCAAGTTACTATAACCGCTGGAGCATGTTTTGTCATCTACGGCATTTCAAGAAAATTCATCCTTTTTGAATGCCTGTTGTATCTCCCAATTATCGAAATCCTCTGTATCTCCATTCCACTCACGCCGAATGGCCTCGGCATAAGGGAAGGACTGCTTGCCCTGATGTTTTCACAAGTGGGTCTGACAAAAGAGCAGCTCGGTATCTACATTGTCCTTGGTTTTTTTTCCATATCCTTGAAACTGCTCGGCGGAATCCCGCTGCTGTTGGGCGGCGGTAAAGAAGTAAAAGATATAAAAAACAGGCTCCTTTTTCAGGCGGAATTGCCGAAAACAGGAAATACGAAGTGCTAATTGACGTGTATTGCTACGACGATATTGACAACCCGCGCTGCGGCGGCGGCGGCGCCATGCGCGAAATAAAAGTCCATCAGCTTATTTCGGCGCGCCATTACGTGAGATTTTTCACCGGAAATTTCCCTGGAGCGAAGAACAGCGGCGAGCCTCATTTTGCCCTTCGCCATCTTGGACTCCCGGCGAGTTATTTATTAAGCAGAATTTCTTTTTCTCTGATCGCAACGTTAAAAAGCTTATTTTCAGACGCAGACATAATCGCCATTCCTTATTCAATTTATTCACCCGTACTCACTTTTCTGTTAAAGCCCAAAAAAACCGTGGTCTTATTCTTCCATATCACCGGAAATGAAGTCTTCAAAAAATATAACGTCTTGGGAATATTCCCCTGGATTGCCGAGAAGGCCGCGCTTGCATTCGGAAAGAACTACATCACCCTTACGGACAGCATGGCCAGCCATCTTTTATCCAAGAGAAAAAACATACGGGCAAAGGCCGGGTATGTCAGTTTTGAAAGCTCCCTCTTTTCAGCCTCCGCCGCATTTGATGAATTTGTTCTTTGCTTCGGCCGCATCGACGTTCACATGAAGGGGCTTGACATTCTGATCCCTGCATTTGAAAAAATCGCAAGCAGGTTTCCAAAATACAAACTCATCATTGCGGGCCGCGGCCAGGAAACCAATGTCAACTGGGTATTGAAAAGGATTAAGGATTCGCCCTATCGGGATCGAATCCAATGTCTTGTCAACATCAATGACGACAAAAGAAAGGAACTGCTGCAGTCCGCAGCATTTGTCTGCATGCCTTCTCGCTTCGAGGGTTGGAACATAGCGGCCGTTGAGGCGGCGGCGTGTTCCCGGGCAACGCTCGGCACCAGGGTCCAAGGCTTGACTGATGCAATAAAGGAAAATGTGACAGGGCTTCTCGTACCGCCGGAAGACGTTGACGCGCTTGCGGAAAAGATGGCGTTGCTGCTCGCCGATCCCGGTTTACGGGAAAGGCTGGGAAAAAACGGCTATAAATGGGCGCAGAATTTTACGTGGGAAGAAGTGGCGAAAATCCAAGAAGATTTTTATCGGGAAGTATTCCAATCCAATAAGTAATTTGTCTGATCACATTCGATTGAAAGACATTGAAGCAAAGTGCGCGGTAAAATTCATTTTTTTCTCTTTGCAAACCTCACCACGCCCAATCCAATCCAATACATCCCCAGCAATATCATCATCGGATACGACACCATCTCCGCTTTCCCAAGATACAGCGATTGCGGGATCATTTCCACGGTGTGACTTCCCTTCGGGAAATTCACCGCCATCCACGCCAGGTCGGACCGGTAAATTTTCACCGGCGTTCCGTCTATGCGGATCTTCCAGCCCGGATAATACACCTCAGAAATGCGGAGGAACCCGTCAACGCCGGCGGCGACCTCCGCCTTGCGATAATTCGGGGTGTAGGCAACCCATTTTACCGACGCGGGAGTTGACGCAAGGGAATCAGCGGAAGGCGCCGGTTTTACCTCGGGTTCCTGAAGCAGGCATACCTTGTGCCGGTAGTCGTAGGCGCCGGTCTTGAGAGCACCCACAACGGCCGCGCTGTCCATAACAACATATCCCGGCGCAAACGAAATACGGGGCAGCGCACCCTCGTTCGGAATCTTGAACAATTCATCGTTCTGCCGGACCAGATAATACTTTGCATTTGCGATGTTGAGGAACGCGTTGCCGTCTTTCAAGTTATCGGGCTTCAAATAGGGCCTTCCGTCCTGCATGACGCCGATCAGGTTGGTGAAGTAGTTCCGGTCCTGCTGGTCGCCGCGAAATTGCCGGTACCAACACAGCTCGTTGTCGTGGAACCCGCCAACGCCTTCCAACCCGTGAATCCCCTCGCCGCCCTGCGGCAGCGCGCCGGGCAGAGTAAAACACCTGAAAGGTTCACGCGCCATCTCCGCCTGCAGATCGGTGATGGCCTGCTCCGCGTAAAAATACGGCTTGGGATTTATCGTTTTAATGAATTTCGCGTCAACGCGCGTGATGTCAATGAGGCCGAATGCCAGCACCGCGGTGAGAAAGGCGTACTTGCCGACCTTATTGCTTACGACGCCCATGAGCAGCAGCAGGGACGCGCCGGCGAAAAACCACCACAGCCATAAAAACGGGACAAAATTCTTTGAAAAATTCGCGTCAAACACGCGGATCTTTTGCGTGTCGGCAAGCGCCGTGGTAAGCGGCTGCATGACCGCGGTAACGAATCCTTTAATGGAAAACAACAGAGTGAGCACGGTGATCGAGCCGAGTGCGATGAGCAATCCCTTCACCCACTTTTTTTTCCGCTCCTCGGAAAATCCGTTGAACCATCCCGCGGCAACGTCCTTGAAAAACAGGCTCGCGAGCAGGATCGCGGAGAACGAAAACCAGAACATGAACATGCTGCTGGCGCGGAATTTCTTTACGCCGGGGACAAGGTAGTACATGAGATAAAACACCGGCGTGTGCACGCCCATCGCGTACAGCAGGGCGAACAGTGCAAACGCTGCCCAGAAAATCCTCCACAGGTTTTTTGGCTTCTGGACGACGGCGATGACGCCAAACAACAGCGCCATTGCGCCTGCGTATTCACTGTTCAGCTTGAACGCGTTTTCGCTCCAGTAGAAATCGAGGGTGTTTCCGAAATCAGGCACCCACATCGAAAACGCCTCGGGCCAGTGCAGCGACCATGACGCGGCATATTCGAACCCCCGGTCGACGCCGCGCACGGAAAAAGCCTCACGAACGTACATGAACGGCGGGAGGAGTTGTATGAACGCGAGGCCCATCCCTATCGCGACGGCCATCCAGAAATAGCAGCCGATTTTTACAAGGGGCAACACCTTCTTTTCCCTGCGCCATGCGACAATCATCGCTATCACCCAGTAAAAGAAACAACCCCACAGCATGAGGTAGGACATCTGGAGATGCGAGGTGAACAAACACGCGGCAATGCCGAGGGCCATGAGGGTCGAGTTTAAAAACGACGGCCTGTCCATGAGCGCCTTCATGCGCCAGATGAGAAACGGCAGCCACGCGATCACGAACATCTTTCCGTCGTGCCCCGGATACACGTGGGAGAAAAATTCCGGGTTGAGCATGTAAAACGCGGCGCCGATGCCCGCGATGTACGCGGGCATGTTGAAGCCTTTCCGTAAGAGTAAAAAGAAAAACAACCCGGCGAGAAACACGTGAAACACGAGGCGCAGGCCCAGCGCCCTCGGAATCGGCTGCACGGCGTTGATCGCCAGCGTAGGCGGATACATGGCGTCGCCGAACATGGCGTCGATTGAAGGCATGCCGCCGAGCCTCGAGTTGAACCACATCGGAAACTGGTGGTATTTACCCAGCGAATTCTTGAGAAACACGTGCGAGTCAAGCCCGTTCATGGTGTCGGAGCCGAACAGCATCTTGTCGGAAAACAGAAACGGCGTGAACACGATGACGACCAAAAGGGCAATTCCGCAGATGATGACATAGCTGTTTGAGAATACCGGACTCCATTTGAACTTCTGCGGCGCAGTGACCGCAGCGGCGCTGTTTTTCTTGTCCACAATCACTCCTCGATGTTTTGGCGTGTTGACATCAGGTAATCCGGATTCATTTTATTTTACAGAACATCTTTCACCTTGTCGATATCGCCAAAGTCGTAATTATCGCCTGAATACCGGCTTTTAATGACAAAACATTTCAATTCAGGAAGCTCGATGCGGTCCGACTGCTTGTCACCCACCATGATTGACTTTGACAAATCGATATCAAGGTCCTCCGCGGCCTTTAAAAACATTCCCGGCTTGGGTTTGCGGCAGTCGGAGTCTTTTTTATATTCTTCGATGGTCCCGTTTTTATGAAAAGGGCAATAGTAGAACCCCGCGATGGTGATCCCCTTTTCAAGGAAACGCTGCGCCATCCATCGGTGAAGCGCCTGAACATCGGCCTCGGTGAAACGGCCCTTTGCGACGCCCGCCTGATTCGTGACAACGACGATGCTATAGCCTTTTTCCTGCGCCTGGAGGCACAGGTCAAACACGCCCGGATTGAACACGATTTGCCCGGGTTTGTGGGGATAGTCGCTGTCTTCGTTGATGACGCCGTCCCGGTCAAGGAAAAGGGCTTTTTTCTTTTGGCTCATGAAGACTTTAGTTTGTCACTGCGATTATTGATGATAATTATTTTCTAGTATGTATCTTTATCATGCACAAATCAGCAAGGATTAAAATACCATGAAACATTTCACCGCCGCAATCACCGCATTCCTGTTTTTTTATTTGTCCATTGCCTCGTGCAAGCTGCAGCCGTCGGAGTACCAGGGAACATCGCCATCATCCGCGGTCCCCGCCCGCCCGCCGTCAAACGCCGTGCCGTTTGACTCTGCAAAATACGATTCCCTTTTATCGCTTCTGATAAAGCTTGAAAATGCGGTGTATGCCAATACCCGCTCGCAGAGCAATGCTTCCCTCGGTGATTTGAAAAAGGTTTCTTTTGATTCGGCGGACGGCTGCTTCCTGGTTGCGGGAAAAGGCGCTTACAACAAATCGCAGCCCGAGGCGGTGCAGGCGCAGGGCCGGGCAATGGCGGCGTCGGCGGACGGAAAGCGCTGGGCATTATACCTGAAGGCATGGCATGACGGCGGTTCGCTTGCTTTTGGACAAAAGATTTCAGGGGAAGTGACGTACAGCAAAATTCTTCTTGAACAACCGCGCGGCGACACGCTGTACCAGCTCATCCAAATACCTTTTGGAAGCCTTGTACTGAAGTAATGCGGGTTTTTTCCACTGCCAGGGCGTGGAAAAAAGTCTTCGTTCACCCTTCGACAGGCTCAGGGCGAACGGAAAAGTGCCGGAATCCGCGCACAAACACCGTTCGTGGTGAGCTTTTCGAACCAGGAAAAGCGACTTTTTCAACAGCCTGCTAAATCCGTCATCGCAGAAAGACGATTATATCGGCGGGTTTCAGCATGATATGGTGCGAAACCGGCGTTTCTTTGAATGCATCTGCGGTAAGCCGAACCATTTTTTTATAATGCCTGATTTCCTCGGGCAGGTCCGCGGCGGCGATCTCAAGCTCCCCTTCGGAATTTTTATTGACACACACAAGCACGGGTTTCTGTTCGTTGTCCGATTGCTTTTCGAGAAACATAAATTCAGCATCATATTCGGTAAGGGGCCTCCACGTGCCTTCCTCGCACAGCACCGGCTGGCTTAACTTGAACTCATTCATCTGCTTTATCCAGCCGGCCAATTCCCACTGGGGCTGCTCAACGTCCTTGGGCGAACCCTTTACCACGTCCATCCTGTTTTTAGCGCCGTATTCATATCCTGCGGGCATGAGCAGTCCCGAGGAAAATATCGCGGCAAAGGCATACCGCATCTTTTGGACCTGTATGGTGCCCGGTTTTTCGGCGGCAAGCCGCGGTGTATCGTGCGATTCGGGAAAGCTGATCGACGGCGCGATCTTTTTGTTTTCCTCATGCTGTTCGAGGCACCAGGGCTTATCGAACTCCCAGTATTTCGACGAATTGTACAGGAAATCAAAACCCGTGCCTTTCATTTCGGCCATCTGCTCCAGCGTGCATCCGAGCGTTTCCGCGAGAAAAACGGAGCGCGGGTAGCGTTTCTTTGCCGCGTTGATCAGATATGACCACAGCTCCGCGGGCACCTGATACGCCGCGTCGCAGCGGAAACCCGCGATGCCCATTTCCTGAAAATACTGTACCAGCTTGTTCCAGTAGTCCCACAGCCCTTTCTTGTCCTTGCTTTCGTAATTGTCAATCTCCGCAAGGTCGCCCCACACCGTCACGTTGTCGGCGTTTGCCGGGTCAATGGCATGCGGGCTCACCAGCTTCCCCCCGGCGTCCCGCTTGTACCACACCGGGTTGGACTTGACGAGAAACGAATCAAACGCGGTATGGTTGATCACGAGGTCCATCATGACGTCCATCGAGGCGCCTTTGCAGGCCGCGACGAATTTCTTGAGCGGCCGCCAGTCCGCGGTGTCGCCGTCCTTTTTCAGGAACAGCGGATTGAGCTCGTAATAATTTTTGATCGCATACAGGCTGCCCGAAAACCCGGTGGCATGGAAAGGATTGACAAATATCCAATTGAAACCCATTGACGCGACATGCGGGATCGCCTTGATCCAATCGTCCATCGTGGCATAATGGCGCGGAAAAAGATTAAAGATGATGGGAACCTTTTGCCCCTGGGCGTTCATCAAAGCGATCCTCCTACGACGATGTTGTCAATCAGCCGCGTCTTGCTTTCACGAGTCCTCACCGCAACGGCCAGAAGCGCCGGTCCGGAAACGGCGGAAACCGGATGCGCGGTCACGGCGTCGACCAACTCGATGTATTCAACCGAAAAAGTCGCCGAATCCTTGCAGGCGTCCCTGACCGCCGAACAAAGGACGGCGGCTGTGCGTTCTCCTGATTCGTAAAGTGCAAGCGCGTCGGCAAGGCCTTTATGAATCTGCGCCGCTTCGCTCCGTTCATCCTGAGTAAGATAGGTGTTTCTCGAGCTCATGGCAAGGCCGTCGGTTTCCCGCACCGTTGGCGCGATCACGAGTTTTACCGGCACGTTGAGGTCTGCGACCATTCTCCTTATGACAATGCACTGCTGGCCGTCTTTCTGGCCGAACACCGCGACCTGCGGCATGACGATGTTGATGAGCTTCAGCACCACGGTCGCGACGCCCCTGAAATGCCCGGGCCTGTTTGCGCCGCACAGCCGGTCGGTCACTTTTTCCACATTCACGTGCGTTGAATAGCCGGCGGGATACATGCCCGCTTCGGAAGGAGCGAACACGACGTCGCACCAGTTTTCTTCCGCCTTTCTGCAGTCTTCGGCAAACGGCCGCGGGTATTTTGCCAGGTCTTCCGAAGGGCCGAACTGCGCGGGATTGACAAAAATGCTCATGACGGAAACGTCGCAGAGTTGCTGGGCGGTCTTGAGCAGCGACAGGTGGCCGGCGTGGAGCGCACCCATGGTGGGGACGAGCCCCACTCGCTTCCCCGCCTTCTGAAAGGTCAGGGAAAGGGTCTTCATCTCCGAAGGGCTGGTGACGATCTTCATGGCGCGCTACAGTCCTTTCGGGATTTTTCTTTCCTTCAGCCGGTCCTTGGTCGCGGTATCGGGCGGCTGGAAAAAATTGGTGCCCGGAAGCGCCTTGCAGATTTCGCGCAACATCTCGTCGAGATCGGCGTCGTTCTCCACAAAGTCAATGTCGTTGGTGTTGATGATGAGCAGCGGCGAGTCGGTGTAATGGAAGAAATAATGGTTGTACGCCTGGTTGAGCTGTTCGACGTAGTCGGCGTCGATGTCCGTTTCAAAGGGCCTGCCGCGCTTTTCGATGCGCCGGCACAGCACCTCGGTGGACGCCTGCAGGTACACCACGTAATCGGGCATGGGCACCCGCTCCTCGAGCGCCGAAACGATGCTGTTGTACAGGGCGAGTTCATTTTCGTCAAGATTGACCGCCGCGAATATCCGGTCCTTCGCGAACATGTAGTCGAGCACCGTGACGTCGTGAAACAGGTCGAGCTGCACAAAGGTCTCGGAAAGCTGGCGGTACCGCGACAGGAGGAACCAGAGCTGGGTCTGGAACGCGAATGATTTCCGGTTCCTGTAGAATTTCTGGAGAAAGGGATTTTCCTCGCCCTCTTCGAGTACGAGACGCGCGTCGCACCGCGCGGCCAGAATGCGGCACAGGGCGGTTTTTCCCACGCCGAGCACCCCCTCGACGCTGACGTGTTTTATATGCCGCGGAAGACGGAGGCTGCGGGAGCTCATTTCGCGCCCCTCGCCGAATGCGCCTGCGTAGTCATAAAAGCAACCTTCTGTCTGCGCACAGCACTTGTCATGTTGCTGTACAGCTGCGAAACCGTGAGGCGCATGCCCGGCACTTTGTAATTCGGCGCAAGTTCTGCCAGGCCTTCCAAGCAAAATCGCCTTTTACGGATGCGTGGGTGCGGCACGACAAGATCTTTTTCGGTTATTATTGAATTCCCAAAAAAAAGAATATCAACATCCGCAGTCCTGGACGCCAACTTTTTCTTGTGCGTGCGTCCCAGCGCGGTTTCAATTTCCTTGCATTGGGAAAGCAGCCCGCGCACCGAATTCCGGTATCCTCCGCATATAACCCGATTATAAAACCAGCGCTGCTTTCCCTCAACCCCCACTGGTTCCGTTTTCATAAGTCGCGACCGTTTAACCGGAGGAAGCAAAACGGACTTAAGCCGTCTTTCCATTGCCGCAATATAATGCGCCCTGTCGCCCTTGTTGCTCCCCAGACTTAAGAAAACCTTGGCCATTTTGTGCCATGCCTTAAACAACAGCACTTTCATTTTGAAAACAAAGACTGATAAGTTCAAATCAAGGTCATCATTTCATTATTTCATTGAAGAATCCCGCCCTAAGTGTCGGGGATTTTTCCTTGGCCATGGAAATAGAATATTTTATCGTCGCCCGCTAACCCCGCGCCAAGTCACGGGGAAAGCGCGGGCTGCGCCTTTCAACATAATCAGAGTTACTAATCAGTTCATAAGTAAGTATGCATAATATATATTACTACCATGGAGACAAAGAAGCTCGATGGTAGGAAGTTGGATCATAAGACGCTTGAAGCGATCCGTATTCGTGCAGTTCAGTCGGTTCAAGGCGGACAAAGCCCCGAGCAAGTGATAGCTGCCCTGGGGATGACACGTGCTATCATTTACCGGTGGCTTGCAGCATACAATGCGGGAGGATGGCAAGCTCTTCAAGCAAAGAAGCTGTTTGGCCGTCCACCGAAATTGGCAACGACACAGATACGATGGATTTATCGTACCGTTGTTGGGAAGAACCCTTTGCAATTGAAATTCGAGTTTGCTCTGTGGACACGGGAAATGATCCGTGATTTGATTAGGCGAAAACATGGTGTTTCCATGAGTGTGGTTTCTGTAGGTCGGCTGTTGGCGAAGTTGGGATTGACTTGTCAGAGGCCGTTGTTTAGAGCCTACCAGCAGGACCCGAATGCGGTCGATCAATGGATGAATCATGAGTTTCCACGAATCGCGGCGCGTGCAAAGGCAGAGCATGCATCGGTATTTTTTGCTGACGAAGCGGGAATTCGTTCTGACTACCATGCGGGAACCACGTGGGCGCCTCGCGGGAAGACGCCAAAAGTCCCGGCCACTGGTGCTCGATTTGGTTTGAATATGGTTTCGGCGATAACCCGAAAAGGAGAGATGCGCTTCATGGTGACGGAGAAAACGGTGAGCGCCGACATTTTTTGCGAATTTGTAGATCGTTTGATTCACAATCGACGTAATAGGGTTTACCTGATAGTTGACGGTCATCCGGTTCATAGAAGCACCAAGGTTAGAAAGCATATCGAATCGTATAATGGCAGAATCCGTCTCATCCGTTTCCCGTCGTATTCACCTGAAACAAACCCGGATGAATTGGTTTGGAACACTGTGAAACCGAAAGTCGGACGCTCCTTCATTCCCGGGCCAGAAATGCTAAAAAGTAAAGTCGTTGGTACATTGCGTTGGCTGCAGAACTCGCCCGACATCATCAAGTCATTCTTTGATCATCCAGAATTATCATACGTAGCGTGTTAATGTCAACATACTAATGAACTGCTTAGTAAAAATAGGTTTAAATGAAAAATCCCGCAACGGATATATCATCTCATGGTTCGGTTGCCAACCGTCAGGGATTCTTCCGGAAATCCACGGTCTCGACGGCACCGTACGCGGCAAGAATGTTCTGGATTTCCTCCTTCTTCCCCACCGCCGTGATTGCATAATGGGAGGACGACAGGTATTTGCGAATCGCATCGTTGACGCCTTGCAGCGTGATTCCCTCAATCCGTTCGTTAAACCGTTCGATGTATGAAACGTCCCTTCCGAATTCCCTGAGCCACAGGAGTTTTTCAGCGACATTAACGATTCCCTCGAGCTGGAACGCCATGCTTCCGAGCGCGAATTTTTTGGCCTTGTCAAGTTCCTCACCGGTAACGCCGTTTTCCGCAAAGGTGCGGCAGACGTCCATTATAGACGTGAGCATCTCTGCGGCCTTTGCGGTCTGCGTCGACGTTGCAATGGAAAAAATGCCGAAGCCTCGGTTGCAGGAGAACTGCGACGAAATGCCGTAGGTTTTTCCCTCCTGCGAGCGGATGTGCGCCATGAGACGCGATGAAAAATTCCCCCCGCCGAGGATGTAATTCGCCAGGGCCAGCTCGTTGCGCATCGGGTCGAGCTCGCCGCACACGGGATACCCGATGATGAAGGACACCTGGGATAAATCCTTCTTGTCAATAAGGCGTATCCTGTTTGAAGAAAGCGGCGGCAGCGTGCCGGCCGCTTCAACCGGTATTTTCCGCTTTTTTTTCCATGATTCAATGAACGGCCGGAATTTCTGCATGACTTCGCGTGAGTCAAAATCGCCGGCGATCACAAGGGAGCCGTTTTCCGGCGACACAAGGGAATCGTAATATTCCCTGATCTGTCGCATGGTTATCTTCTTGACCGATTGTATCGTCTGCACTCTTCCCACCGGATGCGCCGCGCCGCAGAGCACGCTGCCGAAATGGCGGTTTGCAATGGACATGGGGTCCGCAAGTTCGGCTTGCAGGCCGGTGATCATTTCCCGCTTCAGCCGTGCGAGCTCTTTGGGGCTGAGTCCGGGGTTGCCTAGCATGTTCCAGAACAGCGGCATGATAAGATCAAACGGGCGTGCAAGCATTTTGCAGCCGATGATGGTGTGCTCGTCCCCGACGTCGGTGAACAGGCCGGCGCCGGCGTGCTCCAGTTGATCGGAGAATTCCTCGGGCGTGAGCGACGACGGCCCCTTCAGCAGCAGGCCGATCACCAGCTCGGTGGCGCCTTCAAAGGAAACGGGATCGCAGAATTCGCCGGCGGGCATCTGGAAGGCCAGCGTGATGCCTTCCTGCTCGTGGTCTTCAACGAGCATCAGATGAAGGCCGTTTGCCAGCGTTTCCTGGATTATGGGGGGAAAGGTGTAAATGTTTTTTTCCGACATATCGGAATCCTGTTAGATTCGAGCCGGCGTAAATTAATTCTGCCACAGGGGCACGGAGACACTGAGAAAACAATTAGAGTTGTATGCAAGTATTCTTTTTAATTATCATTTTCTTCTCTGTGTCTCCGTGGCTCTGTGGCTATTTTTTCCTATTGCGGAATAAGCTTCCTGAATATCCCCGCCGCATAGAGAAGCGGGTTGATTTTTTTCGGCTTAAGATACAGCGTGTGCCGGCCAGCCTCGACCCAGTAGCGCCGGGCGGCCTGCATGAGCGTTTCCACGCTCATGGCCTCGAGCGCTGAAAGCCGCTCCACCCACAACCGGTAATTTCCCTCAATGGCCTCGGAATATGCCAGTTTCTGACAAACATGGTCGCAGGAATACAGTTCATAGACCCGGTTCGTGAGCACCGAGTTTTTCACTTTTTCCATTTCATGTTCCGATATTCCCTGCGTTCGCACCGCGTCAATCTGCTTAAGGATCGCCTCTTCAACGCGGCGCTGCGAAACGTTGGGCGTGAACACGGCGAAAAACAGGGACATTCCCGAGCGCTTGAGGCTCTGGTTCATGCCGCCCGCCATCACGGCGAGCGAGCGTTTCCGCACGATCTCCCGGTGCATCCTGCTTGATTCGCCCTGCGAAAGGATGAGCTGCAGAATCTCGAGCGGCAGCGCGTCCCTGTCCGACGCGGGCGGCGCAGGATACCCTATCACGCACACGGGCACGTCAAAATCAACGGCGCGTTTCATCCACAGGTTCCGGTAGGCTGGCTGGCCGACGGCATTGCTCGCCCTGACGGCGGTCTGCTTCCCGTGCCGCTTGAAATTTGTTTCCACCTTGTCAAACACCACTTCGCTGCTGTCGAAATCCCCCACGACGACAAGAAGGGCGTTGTTCGGAGCGTACCATTCCCGGTAGTAGGACATGCAGTCCGCCACCGACACGGTGCGGATGTCCTCGATCCGGCCGAGCGCGCTGTATTCGTAGGGATGGCCCTTGAAAAATTCCTTCCGGAACTCGAGAAACGCCTTGGTGAGCGGATTGTTCATGTACGTCTGGAATTCCTCGACAATAACGTTGCGCTCGGTCTCGAGCACCTTTTCATTGATGATGAGATCGTTCATCCGGTCGGACTCGAGCGAAAGCACCATGTCGAGGCATTCCTTGGGAACGCTGTTGTGGTACGCGGTGACATCCTCGGCCGTGAAAGCGTTGTAGTGTCCACCCACGTCGTTGATGCGGCGCGCGTGCTCCTCGGGCCCCACGTTTTTCGAGCCTCGGAACATCATGTGCTCGAAAAAATGAGAGATCCCGCGTATGCCGTCGCGCTCGTTGGCGCTGCCCGTTCGGTACCACAGCTGGACCGACACGACCGGCGCGCCGGTTTTCTTGAGACAGATCACCTTGAGCCCGTTGTCGAGGGTCCTGTCGCAGATGTCCTTGAAGAAACGTTGTTTTTCCATTATCGCTACTTAAAAATGAATTTGCCACAAGAGACACAGAGTACACAAAGTAAAGAAACAGTTAAAAGTTGAAAGTTAAATGCGTTTTGGTTTGAATTATCACTTTCAACTTTCAACCTTCAACTCTATCCTATTTTTTTCTGCGCGCTCAGCGTCTCTGCGGTGAATTTCTTGTCAAGCATGAAACAACCGGGCGGCAGTACCCGGCACCGCACCTGCCGCATCATTGCGCCCATGCTCTTTAGCGGGGAAAGGACCGGGGGAAAAAAGAAAATCGGAGTGAGAGGATTTGAACCTCCGACGACTTGGTCCCGAACCAAGTGCCCTAACCAGGCTGGGCCACACTCCGGTTTTAAGTGATATAAAATATCTTAAGCCTGTGGCGGGGGGCAAGGAGTAATAAGGGTAAGAAAAAAAGTTGGGCGTTCCCCTCCCCTTTGCTAACGCAAAGGCTCGGGTCGGTCTCCCTACGGGCTCGGCCTTTCGGCCTCGTTGCCGGACCGCCCAAAGTCGCCTTCGGCGAAGGGTCGGCCGGCAATTCGCTCTTGCTCACCCTCCGGTCCACCTAACGCGGCGGCGGATTTCCGTTTAGTCAATGATCATTAGTGGCGCCGATCGGGCAGATTGGTTGGGAAAGAAATGTTACTTGATGAGGATTTGTTTGATTCCGCTGCCGTAGTTCAGGAAGTAGGTTCCTTTTGAGAGTCCAGTTATTTTGCATTTGATTAGATAACATGCCAAATGTTGCATCTCAGAACCTTTGATACAACCGCAGCGAATATTTAATGTATCGCCATTATTATCAAGCCTGCAATTATAATTACAGCCGCTACCCCCTTTTACAAATTGGATCCTTAAAGTTTTATTTATTATTGAGGAGGTATCTTTATGATGCTTTACCTTTGGACCGCCACAATCGATACCAACTACATGAAAATCAAATTTTAAGCTGTCATTGCTGGAAGTATTGACGGCTTGCTTCTGAATTTTGACTGTATCTTTAATTTGAGATGAGGCATTCCCGGCCAAACAAGACATCACAAAAAGCATCAGTGCGATTGTTATGGAATGACATTTCATCCAACATCCCATCAATCAAGCATATATTTAATTCCAGGATCACTTACCCCTTTTTCCCCGTCCGCATATTCGATCACCTCGCTCATCTTCATCTCCCTCGTCCCCCTCAAATACCCGTACCACTTGTAAAGCATATCCCCAAGAGAAATCACCGCAAGCGCCGCCATGACCGCCACCAGGGTCGCGTCGAGGCTGAAGTTGAACTTGTCGGCCGCGACGGTTGCGGCCGCAGCTTTCACGCGGAACATGGAGAAAAGCTGCCAGGCCGCGGTCAGCGTGGTCACGAACATGAACGCCATGGGAACGATGGTGATCCACGAATATTTGGCCTTGCCGTACTTGATGATCACCGTGGTCCCCACGCCGAGCGCGATGGCGGCCAGGAGCTGGTTCGAGACGCCGAACATGGGCCAGATGGTGGAGATGCTCCCGTTGTAAATGAGGTATCCCCACGCGCCCACCACGAGCAGGCTCGTGCCGATCATGCCCGGCGCCCAGCGCAGCTTCGCCATGGGTTTGTAAACGTACCCTCCCATTTCCTGGAGCAAAAAGCGCGCGACGCGCGTTCCCGCGTCGACCGTGGTGAGAATGAAAAGCGCCTCGAACATGAGGGCGAACGTGAACCAGTACGGCATCACGCCTTTCATGCCGGGAATGTGCGAGAGAATCGTGGTCATGCCCACGGCCAGCGACACGGCGCCGCCCGGCCTGCCCACCACATTGAGCCCTACCATGGCCGAGAGGTCGTTGATCTGCGAGACGGGAAACCCGAGCGCAGCTATCTTGTCAAACGCCAGTTTCGTGTTGATGGCGAAATAATCGCCGGGGATGAGGATGGTGGCCGCGATGAGCGCCATGATCGAGACAAATCCCTCGGTGACCATGGCGCCGTAGCCGATCATGCGGATGTCCTTTTCGGTCATGATCATCTTGGGCGTGGTGCCCGACGCGATGAGCGCGTGAAACCCCGAAATGGCGCCGCACGCGATGGTGATGAACATGAACGGAAACAGCTTTCCGGGGATGACGGGCCCGCCGCCCGCAATGAACCTGGTCACCGGCGGCATCTGGAGCACCGGCGCCATGAACACCACCCCGATCGCGAGCATGGAGATGGTACCGATTTTCATATAGGTTGACAAATAATCACGCGGGCACAAAAGCATCCACACGGGGAGCACCGACGCCACGAACCCGTACACGACCAGAGCGACCACCAGCTGTTTGTCGGTGAGCATGAAGAAATGCGCGATTGACGAATGCGGAATCCTGCCGCCGATGATGACGGCGAAGATAAGAAGGCTCACGCCGATGAGGCTCACCTCGCCCACCTTGCCGGGCCGCAGGTACCGCAGATAGAATCCCATGACCAGGGCTATCGGGATGGTAAGGCCGATCGTGAACGTCCCCCACGAATTCTGCTTGAGCGCATTGACAACGGCGAGCCCGAGCCCTGCGAGCGCCACGACGATGATGAACAGGATCGCCAGCGAGGCGGCAAAGCCGCCCACCGGTCCGATTTCGTTCTTCGCGATCTGCGCGAGCGATTGGCCGTTGCGCCGCACCGACGCCGTGAGAAGAACGAAGTCATGCACGCCACCCGCAAGGGCCGAGCCGATGAGTATCCATAGAAAGCCGGGAAGATACCCGAATTGCGCGGCCAGCATGGGGCCGATGAGCGGCCCGGCGCCGGCGATCGCCGCAAAATGGTGGCCGAACAGCACCCACCGGTTGGTGGGATCGTAATCGAGTCCGTCGTTGAGGCGGATGGCGGGTGTTTTTCTGCGTTCGTCAATCGACAGCACCTTTGCGGCGATAAAACTGGAATAAAACCGGTAGGTGACCGCGAAGAAACACGCCGCGGCGGTCACGATCCACAGGGCATTCACCTTTTCGGCCGGGTTCACCAGGCCGACCACCACGGCAAAAGAAACCGCGGCAATCAGCGAAACCACGGTCCAAAGAACGATTTTCACACTACGCATGACAGCGCTCCTGGTCACTTTTTTTTTCATCCTTGGTTGAAGAAGCGGCAATCGTCTTTTGTATTACGCTGAGGAACTCATCAATGTTGAACGGTTTGGCAATGACGCCGCAAAATCCATAGTCCCTGAAATTCGCCATGATCGGATCGTTTGAATACCCGCTGGAAACAATTACCTTGGCCTTGGGATCCAGCTCCAGGATTTTTTGCACCGTCTCTTTGCCGCCCATGCCGCCGGGAACGGTCAGGTCCATGACCACGACGTCAAACGGGTCGCCGGACCGCATTGCCTCACCGTATGCCGTTATGCTCTCCTCGCCGGAAGAAGTGCAAACAACTTTGTACCCGGAGTTTTTCAACAGCTGGGTGACGACGACCCGCACCGCGCTGTCGTCGTCCATGACGAGCACCCGCATGGTCCCGGGCGGTCCCGCTGCGTGCGCACCCGGACCCCAAGGAGCGGGCGCTGGCTGCGCGACGGGGAGAAAAAATGAAAAAACGGTCCCTTTTCCCACCTGTGAATCGACGGCGATGAACCCCTTGTGGCTTTTGATGATTGAATAGGCGATGGTGAGTCCCAAGCCGTTTCCGTTGGGCTTGGTGGTGAAATACGGATCGAATATCTTCTCCAGATCCTCCTTGGGGATCCCGACGCCCTGGTCCGCCACCGTGACCTTTACATATGCGCCTGAGGGCAGCGCGGGTTCCGGGGACTCCGCGCCCTGGCCCGCCGCGGGAAGCGTTATGTTTTCGGCCTTGACGGTGATGTGACCGCCGCTGGGCATCGCCTGGTCCGCGTTGATGATGAGGTTGTTCAGCACCTGGTCGATCTGCCCGCGGTCGGCCTCCACCAGGGAAAGATCGGGCGCGATCTCGAGCTTGTAACTGACGTTTGAGCCCGAAAGGCAGAACCCGACGCTGTCCTCGATGATGTCCTTGACGGAAACCGCTTCCTTGACAGGTGCGCCACCTTTTGAAAAGGTGAGCAATTGTTTCACGAGCTTGCTCGCCCTGAACGACGCTTTTTCCGCTTCGGCAATGAGCTGTTGCGTTTCTTTATCGGATTTAATCCTTACCTTGGCCATGAAAAGGTTGGTGATCACGCCGGTGAGAATGTTGTTGAAATCGTGGGCGATCCCGCCCGCAAGCACGCCCAAGGACTCGAGCTTTCTGGCCTTGAAAAGCTCCTCCTCGAGTTTTTGCCGCTCGGTGACGTCCCTGAACACCAGCACCATGCCTATGGTCGCACCCTTGTCGGTGGTGATGGGCGCGACCGAAAGATCGACCAGGCGCTCCGCACCTTTCGCGTTTCGCAGCATGACGCGCCGTTCGTGCCGCTGGATTCCATAGCGCTTTACCATCGTGCAGATGATATTCGGAAAAGGCTCCTTTGTCTTTTCGTCAATAAAGCACATCACCTCATCGATATGCCTGCCCGCCGGCCCGCCGGAAAGGTCGCCCGCGATTTCCATCGCGTTTTTATTGATGGTGAGAACGACGCCGTTGTTGTCGGTGGACACGACGCCGTCGCCGATGCTCGCCATGGTGACCGAAAGCAGTTCCTTTTCTTCGGCGAGCGCCTGTTCGGCCTTTTTGCGTTCGGTGGTGATAAACAGGGTCCCGATGACCGCGGGCCCGCCCTCATATTCGATCAATCCGACAAAATGGCTGACCCATCCATCGGTGCCGTCTTTTCTTAAAAATTTAAATTCATATTCCGGATTTAACTGTTCCCCGCGCATTCGGGCCGCATAGCGTTGCTTGATTTCTTCTCTGAAATCCGGGTGGACAATGTCCCAGAAATTCATTCCAAGCAATTCTTCTTTTGTATAACCGGTCGCAATCGTCAAACGTGTGTTGACATAGCATATCTTCATGTTTTTAACGATGAAAATTCCCGCGCCCGCGGTTTCGGCGAGCGTGCGGAACAACGCCTCGCTCTGTTTGAGTTTTTCCTCCGCCTGGCGCCGGACCGTGATGTCACGCACCTGCTCGATGACGCCTTTTACCTTGCCGCTTCCTTCATCGAACATGGGGAATGCGTAGAGGTCCTGCCAGCCGAGCACCTGGCCATTTTCCCCGTGAAGAGGAACTACCTCATAGGCCGCTTTTTTCGTGCGGATGGCAGCGATGCTGGGACACGCGTGGCAAGGCTCGGTACGTGAATGATATACCGCGTAGCACTTTTTTCCCACTATCGGCATAGCATGGGCATACCATTGCTCCATTTTGGCGTTGACGCGCAGGATGGTGAGATCGCTGTCGAGCACGCTGATGCCGTCCTGGAAACTGGAAAAAATATCAGCCAGGAATTTTTCCCGTTCAGCAAGGGCATCGGCGGCTTGCTTCTGCTGGGTGATGTCACGCGATATTCCCATCATAGAGGTGACGTCGCCTTTTGGGTCGGCTATCGGCACGAGCACCGTATCAATCCAAATTTCTCCCGAGGGAAAACGCATCTTCATCTGCCGCGACAAGGATACCTTGTCATTAACTGCCTTCAACAGCTCGTCCATGGAACGAAGTCTGATCCCGGGGACTGGGAGCAGGTCTTGCACATTTCTTCCTACGATCTCCTCTTTAGGCCTGCCAACCAGCCGGGTCACGGCATTATTCGCATAGGTAATGTTCATGCCTCTGTCAAAGATGTAGATGAAATCATCGGCCGATTCCGCGAGCAGCCGGTAATGTTCTTCGCTTTCACGGAGGCTGGCCTCTATCTTTTTCCGTTCTTCTATTTCGCAATTGAGCTGTTTGTTGGCAGCGGTAAGCTGGGAGGTCCGCTCAGAAACCTGCTGTTCGAGTTTCTGATGTATCTCCGCAAGCTCCTTCTGCGCATCGATGAGGTCGTCCATCATCATGTCGAGGCCGCAGAGCGTCGTGGTAAAATCGTCGTCCGGCGGAAGTTGAGAAAGGTCGATGCGTTTAGAAAAATCTCCGACCGCGACGCGCGCAAACGCCTCGAGTATGAGGTCGAGATTCTTCTTAACCGACTTTTTATATTCTTCGGACGATGAGGACATTGTTGTGGTTCCCCGATTGAAGAACACCGCTCCAATTGGCGGGAATTTTTCTATGGTGCCGTGCTATTCAAACAGCCAGCGTACCGCTTCCCGTTCATTGCTGAACATTTTCATCTTGTTAAGGCCGGTGGCCAAGGAAAGAAAAAAAAGTATCGCCTTTATACCGGGACTCTGTCCCACGACGGCAATTCTGTAAAGATTGCTTCGCTTCAGATCGTTCATGAATATTTTCCGCGCCTTCGACGGCGTCCTGATGAAATTTGCATGTTTGATGAGAATCCGCACCTTGCCCGGATCTTTCGAGGCGTCGACAAGCGCCGAACTCGCCGCCGATAGGGCACGGGCGTCTTCCTCGGTCAGTTCACCTTCGATTTCCTGCCGAATGATCTGGAGCTTTTCGTCGAACTGCACGGTGTAACGGGCTTTCCCCGGTGCATCTTTTTCCTTCGGCATCTCACTCATGGAGCCACTGCAATGCTTCCTGTTCGGCGGTAAACAATCTCACCTTTTTCGAGTTGCTGATGATGAGTACAAACGTAATGAACGCTTTTACAAGTGCGCTGGTCCCGATGACTGCGACCTTTTGCAATGCCGGTCTTTTTACGTTTTCATAAAAAATTCTTCTGGCCTTCGGCGTTGTTTTTCCCAGGGTCGTAGTGAAAATAAGCAACTTGACCTGATCGGGATTTTTGAGCAACGGGATCGCCTCCCCGGTTTTGGTCTGTATATCCATGGCCTCGGCTTCGTCAACCGCGCCCTCGATATATTGCCGGATGACTTGCTCTTTTTCATCGAGAAGCACCCTGTAATTGTTAGTACCGGACAAGAAGCCCCCCCGTCACTCATTCAGCCATTGTATTGCATCCCTCTCGTTTGAAAAAAGCTTCAGCTTGTTTATTCCCATGGCAACAAGAATAAAGGCACCCAATGCCCTCATATAAGGGTTGCTGCCGACAATTGCCATTCTGTAAAAGCGCGGACGTTTTATGTTTTCCACGAGTATCTTACGGCCACTGGACGTCCCCTTGCCGCCTATATTCAAGAAAACAAGGATCCTCACCTTGTCCGGATTTTTAAGCCTGGGCTCTATTTTAGCTACCGCATCGGTAAGCATCCGCGCAAGGTTTTCGTCAAGCTCGCCAAAAACATGATTCCGGATTATTTGGAGCTTTTCGTCCAATTCCATGGTGAATTTCTGTTGGCCTGCCATACGGGTTCCTTAAAGGCCGCTTTACTTCCGCTCAGACTGTTTCAGCGCCTCGTTCATCGCGCCTGTCCTGTATCCTTTTGTGTCAATCGCCACATAGGTAAAACCGTTCTGCTTCAGTTTTTCCTCAATCTGCGCACGCATGGACCAGCCACGGTCCATTTCGTTTTGGATGAATTCGATGCGGGCAAGGTCGCCATGGCTGCGGACCCTGAATTGCGTGAACCCCATTTCCCGCAAAATACACTCGGACTCCCCGACTCTGGAAAGTTTCTGTTCCGTTATTTTTTCGCCGTAGGGAAATCGCGAGGCGAAACAGGCAAACGATGGCTTGGCGGCGGTGGGGAGGCCTGCGCTTTTCGAATATGAACGGATTACATCCTTGGTGAGGCCGGCCTCGACCATGGGCGAAATGATGCCGAGCTCACTGAGTGCTTTTCTGCCGGGCCGGTAGTCCTTCAAATCATCGCTGTTGCTGCCATCGAACACGGCGTCATAGCCCTCCTTTGCCGCGATCGCTTTAATTTTGGAAAACAGCTCGCTTTTGCAATAATAGCACCGGTTCGGCGGATTGTCCGAAAATCCCGGAATGTCTATTTCCTCCGATACGATGACGCGGTGATTCAAACCCAGCAGTTTTGCCGTTTTTTTTGTACCCTCGAGTTCGGATTCGGGATAGGTCTTTGAATGTGCGGTAACGAGCATTACCTTGTCGCCGAGCACTGTTTTGCACGCCCATGCGAGAAACGTGCTGTCGGCGCCGCCCGAAAATGCGACCACGGCCGATTTATATTTGCCGATGATCCGTTTAAGATGTTCGAGTTTATCCATAATTGCCTTTTACGCGCGACGGAGAGCGCATTAAAATAAGTCCAATGACGCCCGTTACCATTGAACCCCGTCAATAGGCAAATGAAAACGTCACCTTTACCGGCTTATTCTGGCTTTTGCATACCGGAAACACCCAGGTGAGCAACTCCTTTTTAAGCGCGGCGTTGAGCTTCATGTTCAAGGGCTTAGACTTGGTGATGTTGGGTTCAATCACCTTGCCCTCCGGCGTCACGGCAAGGGATAGGTCAACGGTGCCTTTGCTGAAAAAGGTCACCTGCCGCGCCAGGTTCTGCGCAAACAACACCTTGTAGTATTTGTCAATGATCGCAAGAATATCCTGCGGCGAGCGTTCCGCCGCCGATACTTTCGCGAGATCCGACGCAAGCGCGCGCTTTATTATCGTTTCGGGTGACAGGTCACCGCGGCATTCTCTCAGCGAAATTTTATTCACCATTTCGGTGCTGCCCTTGGGAAAAAAGGAGAAGAGCGCGGGCCCGGCCGTATCATACGGTGAATATTTTTTATTGTCAATCTCGAAACGCCTGCCGTTCGCCGCCAGGTACCAGATCGTGTCCACCACCACCCCCTCGCCCGGCTTGGGCATTCCGCCCTGCAGTTGCGGAACGATTGAATGCGAAAGATCAGGCCGGGAATATTGGGTGTAACAACTGTCGCCGCCGAACGCGACCGCCTGTCCAATATAATGCACTTGGCACGATATGCTGTCCGGGGATGTTGCGGAATGGCAATACGGGCTCATGAACCCGGTGGAAGCCACGAGGTACGAAGCGCTGTCGCCCGACGGCAGCAGGAGCACGGTGTATTTCACGCGCCAGTAGATGCCGTTCGGCTTGACCTCGAATTTGTCGGTCACCCGCAAAAACGGCACGGCCGAATCAACGGCCGCAACGCTCTGCCAGAACCCGGCTATTTTTTTCTTCACCGAATCTTTTTCCGCCTCGCCAAACGGCACGCCGTCCGGCACTTCCTGGCCGAAAAGCGCCCGCATCGGCCGCGACGACATTTGCGAGATTTTGAGAAGGTTGTTGCCGATGATTAGGACAATAATAAGGATGGCCAGAAGCAAGAGCGCTTTCCGGTACGATTTATATGAATCACCAGAGGCCATTCTTTCTCCGGGCCCGTTCGGCCGAATTGAGGATTAATCGAGGGTGTCTTCAAAATATATATTATGAAATAACAATATTTGATATTCACCGCCATACTTTTCGAGGGAAATCAATGGAAGATGCCATTAAAAAAATCATCGTCGCCATCGGAGAAGATCCGAGGCGCGAAGGGCTCCGCAACACGCCCCGTCGTGTAAGATTATCTCTGGAATACCTGATGCAGGGATACCGGGAAAACCCCTGCGACATCCTCAAAAAAGCGATATTCACGGAATCATGCGACCACATGATCATCGTGCGCGACATTGAAGTGTACAGTATGTGCGAACACCACATGCTCCCCTTTTTCGGAAAATGTCACATCGGCTACATCGCAAGGAACAAGGTGTACGGCGTGAGCAAGCTCGCGCGGTTGGTCGACTGTTATGCTCGAAGGCTGCAAGTGCAGGAGCGGCTCACCCAGCAGATCGCGTCGTGCCTCATGAAGCCCATCAAAGCCGAAGGCGTGGGCGTGGTGATAGAAGCACAGCACCTTTGCATGATGATGCGGGGGGTCACCAAGCAGAATTCAAAGATGATCACCTCGGCCATGCTCGGCAGCTTCAGGAGCCAGAACGCGACGAGAAATGAGTTTTTGAAGCTGATCGGAATGGAAAGAAGTTGACCGTTGACGGTCAACAGATGACATTTGATGCTTTTTTTGCTGGCCGTTGAATTCTAGCCGCTGGCCGCAGTTTTCTCAGGAGGCATTTTGTTCCGCTTCGTCGTCCCAATAATTTTTTTCTGCTTTCTTCTCTCTTTTTCTGCGGACAAAGCCGTCGTTTCCATTCCCAGCGCAAGCATGAATAAAAGCTTCAAGGCAGTCATCGTAACTCCCGGAGAATACAGGGCCGGCGTCAATAAGTTTTCGGTGATCTACCTTCTTCATGGATACAGCAACGATTATTCATCGTGGTCAAAAATCTCCCCGCTTGAGGAATATGCGGATAGTTTTCATTTGATTTTTGTCTGTCCAGACGGCAATTACAATTCCTGGTATATTGACAGCCGGGTAAAAACAGGGTCGAAATTCGACACTTACATATCAAAAGAGGTCATTGCGTTTATTGACAGCGCTTATCGCACTTGGTCACTTGAAAAAGGACGGGTCATTATCGGCTCGAGCATGGGCGGCCACGGCGCGACAACACTGCTTGCAAAACACCCTGATCTCTATTGCGGCGCGGGAAGCATCAGCGGAATCATGGACCTCTCGGAATTTCCAGGCGAGTGGGATTTGGCTGAAGTTTTGGGCGGTTATGCCGCTAACGCCTCTTCATGGACGAGCAATTCCTTCTTTTCGCTCTGCGAAAAATTGGCGGGCAAAAACAAAACGCTCATCCTTGACTGCGGGACATCCGATTTTGCGCTGCCGTGCAATCGCAAGACGCATCAAAAGATGCTCGCGCTCAACATCGCCCACGAATATTTTGAACGGCCCGGAGGCCATACGCCGTTTTATGCGCGAAAGGCACTCGGCATCCATGTCAAATATTTCAGCGGGATATTGTTGAAGCCGGGGAAATAATAATTCTTGGTTACACTTCCGCGGTCACGGGCAGTCGCTCCATCACATCGCCCAGCAGCCGCTTGTTCAGATTCTTGAGCCACTTCGCGACATCTTCCGTTGAATCAAACGAATCGACGTGGGACACGCTTTCCGCCGCCTCGGCAAAACTGATGCGGGAAATAAGTTCTTTCAAAATGGGAATCGTCCTTGGAATCACGCTGAATCTTTTTAATCCGAGTCCGACCAGCAGGGTCGTGTGAAACGCGTTTCCCGCCATCTCGCCGCAAATCGAAAGCGGTTTGCCGTTGTCTTTTGACACGTTGATGGCGTTTTTAATGATGCGCAGAAACGCAGGCTCGATGGGATTATACAGATAGTTCACTTTGGAATTGTTACGGTCGGCGGCGCTCAGATACTGGATGAGGTCGTTGGTGCCAATCGATGCAAAATCAATCTCTTTCATGAACATATTCATCTCGAGTATTGCCAATGGGACCTCGAACAGAACTCCGCATTGCGGCATCTTCACGTTGAGTTTTTCCGCCATCTGGACGATGATGCTTTTTGCTTCAAGCCATTCCTGCAGCGTGGTGACCATGGGGATCATGATGGAATAATTCCGCTTCTTTCCCGCCTTCATGATCGCGGCCAATTGCGATTCGAAAAGCTCCCTGCGTTCGAGCAGGATACGGATGGCACGCCACCCCATGAACGGATTGAACTCCGGCGGCATGTCGAAAAATTCCGGCACCTTGTCCCCGCCGATGTCCATCACCCGCACGACGCAGTGTTTGCTTCCCGCCTTCGAGAAAATTTTTTCATAATATTCAAGCTGCGACTGCTCGTCCGGAAAGCTTTTCCGGTTCGAGAGCAGGTATTCGGTGCGTACCAGCCCGATGCCGTCGGCGCCGTAGCGGGCCGCCTCGTCCGCGTCTTCGGGAAGGGAGACGTTGGCCAGCACCTCGATGTGTATGCCGTCCCTCGTGTACACCGGCCGCTGCCACTTTGCTTGCAGTTTGTCAAGCTCCTCCTGGTGCTCCCGCTGCTTGGGCGCCCTGCTCACCACGGTCGGGCTCGGCCGGACGTAAACGACGCCCTTGTCCGCGTCAACATAGAGCTGGTCACCGGGATAGACGCAATTCTGCAGGTCCCTGATGCCCGAAACGACCGGGATCGAATAGGCGCGCGCGATGATCGCCGCGTGCGAGGTTTTACCGCCGCTGGCGCTTATCACCGCCCGGATCTTGCTCTTGTCATATGACAGGATGTCCGACGGGGTGAAGGTCCGCAACACCACGAGCACCACGGGCTCCATGAACCCCTTTGTCCTGCCATCGTCCTCGTAGAGGTATGAAATGAGCTTTTCGCACACCTCGACAATGTCCCCGCTCCGTTCCTTCAGATACGGGGTATCCGCCGCGTTGAACCGTTTGACAAGGTCGTTCAGCACCACCTGTATCGAAGTCTCGAGATCATACAGCTTGGTGGAAATGGTTTCGACCACCTGGCCTATGAAAGAGGGATCGTCAATGATCTGGCCGTAAATGGGCAGAATTGATGGCGGGACTGACGAATCAGCCCTTGATGCGAGCTTGGTGTAATCTTTTTTTGCCTTTTCGCGGACCTCGTTGAACCGCATGATCTGGTCGCCGATTTCCTGGCGGGAGATGGAAACCTTTGACGGCTGCTCAACGCCCCGTCCAACAAAATAGGCGATGCCCAACCCTTTTCCCGGAACGATGGTGATGCCGGTGAGCTTTTCTTCTTTTTTGACCATTACGGATTTACTCTCCAGATATCGCGCGCATATTCCTTGGTTGTCCTGTCGATTGAAAAATAACCACAGCGCGCGATATTGACAAGCCCTCTCTTGGTCCATTCTTTTTTATTGGTGTAGAGGGTGTCGGCATCGTTCTGCCTCCTGACATAATCGTCGAAGTCCAGAAGCACGAAATACCGGTCGGAGTCCATGAGGGTGGACAGCAGGGGCCGGATGGAGAGCGTGTTCTGGGGCAGGTGCTCCAACAGTGACTGCAGCAGCCTGAAAACGCCGGAAAGGACGGGGCTGGCGGACAGAATGTCGTACGGCTGGTAACGGTTGACAGAAGGGAGTTCCTGGGCGCTCCTGCCGAACACGAAGACATTCTCGGCGCCCGTTCGTTCGATGATCTCGATATTGGAGCCGCTCTTGCTGGCCATGAGCAGCCCGCCGTTGATCGCGAACTTCGTATTGCCGGTGCCGCTCGCCTCCTGCCCCGGCGTGGCGATCTGCTCGGACAGGTCCGCGGCAGGGACTATTCTTTCGGCGAGTGAAACGCCGTAATCGGGCAGGAACACGACCTTGATCGCGTTGCCGATCTGCGCGTCGCCGTTGATGACATCGGCCGCGATGGTGATGAGGCGTATCACCTGCTTCGCGAGCTGGTCGGCCGGCGCCGCCTTGCCGGAAAAAACGTGGACCCTGCGCACCGGCAGGGCCTCCCCGCCCTTGATCCTGAGGTACCGCGACAGGATGTTGAGCACGTGCAGCACTTGGCGTTTGTAAAGATGGATTTTCTTGCATTGGACATCGAACATCGCCTCGGGATCGACTTCGACGCCCGTTTCCGCCAGAATGTACGCGGCAAGGATCTTTTTCGCCTTGAGCCTGATGGTCGCCGCCGCTTCCAGCAACGGCGCATCGCCGGCATGCGGTTCGAGGTTCGAGAGCTCTTCCGGATTCTTTATCCATCCGTCGCCGATGGTTTTTGAAATAAGATCGCCGAGGGGCCGGTTGGAACACAGGAGCCAGCGGCGGTGCGAAACACCGTTGGTTTTCGCGAGGAACTTGTCCGGCGCAATGGCCATGAATTCCGGAAACACGGCCGTTTTGAGAATTCCCGTCTGCGCGACCGACACGCCGTTGACAACATACGACGTCAGGGCGGCAAGGTGCCCCAGCTTCACCCGTTTCACCTCGCCTTCCGCGATGAGCGACAGGTCGCGGATCAAATCGTTATTAAAGGGGATCTTTTCCCGAACCTTGTCAAGGTGCAGCTGGTTTATCTCGTAAATGATCTGCATGTGCCGCGGGAACACCTGGTTCATGAGGTACACCGGCCATGCCTCAAGGTGGTCACGCGACACCGCGTTGCTGGTATAGGCGAACACCTTGGTCGTAATGTCCCAGGCCCGCCGGAACGGGATATTTTCGAGATCCACGAGGCATCGCATCAGTTCCGGCACGGCAAGCGCGCAGTTACTCCCATTCAGTTGGATTGCGACCTTTTCGCCGAGCTGGGCAAGGCTCTCGTTGGTCTGTTTGAACCGCCGCAGGATGTCGTGCAGAGACGCGCTCACCAGGAAGAACTGCTGCTTGAGACGGAGCTCGGTGGCACGCAGCACGTCCTCATCGGGAAACAGCACCTTGGTGATGGTGCCGGTGCGCGATTTGTCCTCGCAGGCGCGCAGGTAGTCCTGATGGTTGGCGTAATCAGGAAGAAATTCCTCGGCCGCCTCGGCCGACCACAGCCGCAGCGTGTTGACCGTGCAGTTCTTGAAGCCGGCAACGGGAAAATCGAACGGCACGGCCACCACCCGCTCCGCGTCCTTCCATTCCCCGGCCAGGGGATTATCGGGACGACGGGCGTTTTCGGCGCGGCCGTAGTAGTTGACAACGCAGGAATACTGAGGCCGCACTATCTCCCACGGGTGCCCTTTGTGGAGCCAGTCGTAGGGCCGTTCCACCTGCGCGCCGTTTTCGATGCACTGGCGGAACTGGCCGTAATCGTACCGCAGGCCGTACGCCATTGCCGGAAGTCCCGCGGCAGCCATGGCGTCCTGCAGGCAGGCCGCGAGCCGCGCCTTGCCGCCGTTTCCGAGGTCGAACGAATCCTCCTCCTCGTACAGCTCATCGGTGCTGAATCCGAACTCCTTTGCCATGGCGGCGACGTCTTCCTCTATGTCAAGACTCAGCACGTTCTGCCTGAGGCTCCGGCCGAAGATGTATTCCATGGAAAAAAAGTAAATGCGCCGGAGTTCACTGCCGTGGTAACGGCGCTGGGTCTCGATCCACCGGTCCACCAACTCGCTCCGCACCGCATAGGACAATGCCAAAAATTTGTCGTAGGGCGTGGCTGTGGTATCGTCCTTTGCCAGGAAATACCTGAGGTAGCGGTGGTATGAAAGTTTCAGCGATTCCATTGTGCGTTCATTCCGGCGTTATTCATGGCTAAAATATAAAAATCAATCAGCCAGTCATAAACGAAAAGAAACAAGGAAATGCCCCCCTGTTTTTTAAACGATCATATAAAAAACTTGAATAAATAAGCACGTATCTCATTATAAATAGTACCGTTAAAGAAGGATTAATTCAAGAATTTTCTAAAGATGCTTTGTGCTTTGCAGATGAGAATTATAAACGGACAAGCCGCATTCCATTGACGGACCGCCTCACGGGCAGTTACTTTATCATAAATGAATATCGATCAAATCAATTGCCGTCGGCTACGATATCCGCCTGAGCCTTATTTCACGGACACCAATTTCGCGACCATGCATTTGCCGTTTATCGTAACATTGACAAAATATAAAGCGCCGCTTACATTCCCCGGATTCCATTCAGCGTCTCCTATATTTTTCAACGTCGCCACACGTGATCCGTTTAGCTTTACTATTTCAACGTCTCCCCTCGCCGCCAGTTTTATGTTCATCGTTTCGGTGCGCCGGTTCAACTTCACGGACATGAGCGGTGACGCCGACGATGCCGGAACGTGAGCAGGCCTTACCACCCCGGAACCTGATCCGTACTCATAGGCGCCTATGTCAATTCCCGCTCCCGCGGGCCGCGCATTTCCGTCAAAGTCGACGGAAGGCGCATTTGCGGAAGTGCCTGAATCTATGGCAGGGCTTCCGGCCTGCAGGTGAAAATTCGCGGTCACCGGATCAAGAGAAGGGTTTGCAAACCGCGGATCAGCTTTCTTGTCATGCGATCCGGTTTTTCCTATCAGTGAAGACGAGGGGGTTCCGGACGCGCTCCAGAAAATATTGTAATCAACCGTCAGATTGGCGTTCGGGCAGCAGTCCTGCATTACGTTTCTTCCCGGGGGCGCGACCATGATGTTGTTGATGATCCTGGTGTTCCTGCCCTGGTTCGGGAAGATCTGGCCGCGGTTTATCGCGGCGGTCTGATCGTTCATGTAGGCCGTGTTGTTGATAACGTCCACGTGATTCGTCTTGAAAAGCGTTATGCCGTCTCCGCCGTTGTTGAACACGACATTGTTCTCAAGCAGCATCCGGCCGTTGTACGCGGGCACATTGCCCGCGGTCCCGTCCTGTATGTCAATGATGATGCCTTCCCCGTCGGTGGGAACGCTCCCGCCCTGAATCGCGGGCATGCAGTTCTTGTTCGCATAGCAGCGGTTGCGGCGGACGAATACCTTGTAGTCCGTCGTGTCATCGTCAAAGCTGTAATTCCAGCCGAGCGATATGCCGCTGCAATCGTACGGAGAATACCATGCGTTGTTGTATACGGTGTTTTCCTCGATGGTGATGTAATCGGTGGTCTGCGTGGAGATCCCGCCGCCGCCGCAGTCGTGGACGACGCATTTACGGATGGCAATGTGGTGCGGATACGGAGACGAACCGGTCTGATACGACATGATGCCGTTGCCTGATGTCAAACAATTGTTGCCATCGGCACGCACCGCGTAGGCGGTGGCGGAATCCATGCTGGCGTTGTTCCCGGCTATTTCGAGCCCGTTTATTTCGATGTAGCTCGCACCGGTGATGTAAATCCCGCCCCAGCCGTTGAATTGCAGTTTCGGCTTATGGCCCGGATACGCCGCATACACGATCCACGCCGCAGCCGAGCCCGAACGCGTAATGTTGACCACTTCGCCGGTGGGCCAGCTGTTGGTATAGGTGCCGTTCATGATGTAAACGGTGTCGCCGGGAACCGTGCTATCGGCCGCGGCCTGTATGGTCGAAAACGGGTGCGCGTATGAGCCGTCCTGGGCGCCGCTTGCGGAAGAGGAAACGTAGCGTGCCGAGGCGTTTGAAAAGGAAAAAAGCGAGAGAAGAACCAGCAGGCAACGGCCCGTAAGGTTTTTTTGGATCTGCATACCTCAACGCCCTCTTTTTAAAAAGCCTCCTGATTTTTGACAAAAAGGAATTCAACGCGGGATTGACTCTCAGCGATGCGCGATCACTTTGCAACACTGTTTGGCCGCGGGCACGAGCAAAGCGCTTATCCGCCATTCATCAGCCCGAATGATCTTTTCTGCCATCACCTCGCCTCATCGCGAGGCGGCTTTGAATCAGTCCTGTTGTCGGGATGCTTCTGCTTGTTCTTGCGGGGTGGCTTTGGTTTTGCAATCTTGGCTTTTGCAGGGACCGGGGCCAGCCTTTTGGCAAGCAGGTCTGGGCGAGGCTGTCCCTGGTTTTTTGAAGCCAAAAGCTCCGGTGTCCTGCCGGCGGCCCGGACATGCTGCCTCTGCAGGGGGGTCGCGGCAATGTGCTGTTCCCGTGCGGCAGCGAATTCCTCGTTTGTCGGCGATGAGACGACGCCGCCCTTTCCGCCGTTATAACTCACAACGGCGACAGGAGCCCTGTTCTCCACAACGGAAGTAGAATACGTGTTGCTTACCACGGTCACGTTTACCCTTGTTACCGCGCTGTTATAGTAGAATTCATTGTCTCTCCAGTATCCGCCAACGTATCCCACCCCCGAATAACCATAGCCATAATTTATTCCGCCGTAATATCCGATATGTCTTCCCCAATACCCGGAATGCCAGATATATACGCCGTCAGACCACCCCCAGTAGCCCGGTGTCCATAACCAACCGACCCTGGGGGAAATTTCCCACATGCCGGGAACCCAGTAATAACCGTCCGGGCCATATGCCCAATATCCCGGAACCCAAAGATACCCCGGGCCAGGACAATACGGCTGTTCATAATAAGGAATCGGCGGCGGCGGCGTTCGGATGTAAACCGTTTCAACGCACCCGCAAAAGATCGCGCAGGTTGCGGCAAACAGCGCCCATGAAAGTACAACAGAACAAACAGGTTTTTTAAAGCCCATTTTCCACGCCTTTTATTGAATAATTTTGCCCACCGGAGCCGAGCCTGTTCTTGAATAGGTTCACAATAGAAAAAAATACATTGATTCGGCAGCAAACAATTAGACAATTGAATAAAAAAAAGGTTTCTGCAAGTTTACAAAAACAGATTTATATTTATCTTCTCCGAAAATAATTTTCAATTCTCACAGGAGGGAAAACAATGGACGTTCTGAAAGGATCATGTCTGTGCGGCTCTATAAGATATTCCTGCACCTCGTCGCCGGTGTTTGTTGCAGCCTGTCATTGCGCCGCCTGCCAAAAAGCAACGGGTTCCGCCTTTGCAGTGGTGGCAGGGCTTAACAAGGCTGATTTCACCGTTTCGGGCGGCAAAATGTCAACCTACGAGCATGTCGGCGACTCCAGCACCACATCGCGCCGATATTTTTGCCCCAAATGCGGGTCGGGCGTCTATTCCGAGAATCCCTTGAGGCCGGGCATGGTCACCATCAGGGCCGGAACGTTGGAAGATGCGGCCGGCCTAAAACCCTCGGTGAATGTTTACTGGCGCGACCACCAGAAATGGGTTGAAGAGATCGCCGCCATGCCAAGACATGATACCTCGATGAAACGATGATGCGGACGGATTTAGCGACCAATTAAATCAGTAAATAAACGACATTAGGGCCCATGCCGGTATGGTCGGCTTGATGATCTGCGTCCCCTGTTTGATTTTGAACGCTACCGGGTTTGCCGTCCTGTTCAGAACGGTGACGGCTATAAACCCATCGGTGTTCTTGAAAGCGCACGGCTCCAGGCTCGATCCGCCGGTGAGCGCGCACCCGATGCGCACCGCCCCCGGCCGCAGGTAGCGGCTGAACTGGGTCATGTAGTATTGCTGGCGCAGGTATTTGACGCCGTCGGTGGCGGAGTCGACCACGATTGGACCCGGTGAGCCTCCGGTGCGGTGCTGATAGGGGCCGCCGTCGTAGTTGGTGCACAGGTTCCAGACGAGGTATCCAACCGACCAGTGGTTCAGGTTTCCTATCACCTCATGCGCCATGCGCTCAGCATCGGTGCCGGTGTCCCGTATGCTGTTTTCGGTCCCCAGCATCCAGGCGTTGGGGAAATTGGTGTGCACCACGTCCATGCTGTCGAAATAATCCCCCGCGTATTTATGATAGGCCACGCCCCAAACGTATTTCGCGGCATTGGGGTCGCTCATCACGCCGGTCACCCGCTCGACGATGATGTCTTTGTTATGGTCCCAGATCATCAAGTTTACATTTGCATTGTTTTGCGCGAGCGTGGGGCCAAGGTAATTCTTGACAAAATCACGCTCCTGGTCCGTGGAATAAATGCAGCTTTCCCACGTCTGGACCGCCTGCGGCTCGTTCTGGACGGTGAGCCCCCACATCGGCACGCCGTTGTCCCGCATACTCTGGATATACTTGACATAGTAGAGCGCCCACGCGGAAAAACAGGTTGACAAAAGCTCGCCGCCGTTGAACATGGAGTTATTGGTCTTCATCCATGCGGGCGGCGACCAGGGCGATCCGAAGATCTTGATGCCGGCGCCCGGGATGCGGAGGGCCTGCCTGATCACCGGCACGGTCCACTTCAGATCGTGGCTGAAATCGAAATTGTTCAAGTTGTAATCACCCGGCGTGACATCGTACGCGTAATTGGCCACGCTGAAATCGCAGCTGTTGATCGGCGTCCGGCATACGGTGTAACCGGCGCCCGTGAACGGGTTGAAAAATGCGTTGAGCACCTCGGCGCGCCTGGCGGCCGAGATATTGGACAGGTTGTAGGTTGCGGTCTCGGTGAAAGCGCCGCCGAATCCGGTGATGCTCTGATAGGTGGATGCCGGCGTGATGGTGATCGTCGGCAGCGCCGAGCCGTCGTCGGCGCCGAAAGTCATTGCCGGGTCGGTCACCAGATTGTCACCCGCCATCGAGGAGTGGATAACCTGGACCTGGCCGGCCGGCACACTGCTCTGCAGGTCGATATCATACGTTCCCGGGGAAGTCCCGGCAGTCACCCGGCTCACTTCGTAGCCCACCGCCCAGGCAAGGAGTGTATCGGGAAACGTACCGGTTTTGGAAAGCCCTGCCGTTGCCGCGGCGCCGCCCGAGCGAGGCTTTAAATCAGCAACAATCGCTCGGCCTGCAACGATTGAGGCCTTAAGGATGGTGACCCCTGAGCCGATTTTTACTTTCACGAGATACGGCTGCGCCGCTTCCTGCGTCCCGAACGGATCAAGCCGGTGAATGCCTTTTGTCAATTGCCGGTCAAGGATGCGGGTAACATGCCTGCCGGAAAGGGTATAGAGGTCCACCTGCACCTGCGCGGGCTCATTCCCGACCTCGAGCACGAGCCGGTTACCGGTAAAGTACGGCCGCACTGCGGAAAGCCCTGCCGAAACAGCCGGCAAAACCGCCAAGGCATCGCCGAATGCGTATTTGCCGTTCTGGTCGGTAAGACAGGTGAGGCCGGTATCGGCAAGGCTCACGATTGCGCCCTGGACGGGCAGCTGGGTGGTCTTGTCGCGCACCGTGCCGCTTATCGAGATTGCGGATTCGATTGGATACAGAAGGCCGGCAAATAAAACGGCGGAAAAAATAGAGCGGGAAAGGATCATACGATTTCTCCTTTTGCCCCTCCCTCGTCAAATAATATAGCACGTTGGGGTAATTATGTCAAAAAAAAACATCATAAAAAATCATCGATCTTTCCGTAAATCATCTTCGTGGAGCACCGAGTGGCATTACAAGGAATTTTACGAGAATGTAAGCGACGCAATTGTCAATGGCCCACCCCATGCGTGCGACTTGAACCGGCGCAGAATGTCATACGGATTATCGAGCCTGCAATTAAAAGTGGCCGCGAGGGGGAAACCATGGAAACGCAAATCAATCCCCGCGGCCTTCAGCCAGATTATCCAGCAACAGAATAGAGTTCGGTGCGGATTAGCGCTTGTCGTCGGATCAGCGCATTACAACAATCCGCTTCTCCCCTTGGCTCATCCCGTCTACTTCACAACGAACGAAATATACGCCCTTGCCCAGGAAGGCGGCCGACCCGAACAAGGTAAAATCGTGCCAGCCTGCCGAATTTTGCATCGCCGGAACATGTTTCATTACCCTTCCGGTCGCGGTAATGACGTCAAATGCAACTCTTCCTGGTCTGCTGATGTAATACCGGAGGTTCTTTCCAAGAATCTCCATTTTGAAAGCGAGGACGGCAGACGAATACGCTGAGGCCGGCTTCCTGTATTCAACCGGATCGTTTACATCGCTCACCATGAATGTGGTCGTGCCCGTTCCCAGCCCGGGGGAAGTCGCCGATACCGTTACCTGGCCCGCAGTCCACCGTGATCTCACGGCTATCTTACACATGCCGGCTTCGGCCTGAAGCTGGGAGTCAAGCGGCGCGTGATAACCATAACCCTGTCCGGTGGTGACCAGCTGATCGGTGCCGCCGCGATACTCACAGGGACCGGAGGTGTGGAAATTGATATTCATGTTTGCCGTGGGAACCCAATTGCCCTGCGCGTCAACCACCGTTGCCACGATGAACGCCGCATCGGATCCGTTGGCCCTGATTTTGAAAACTTCACCATCGGGTTTTACAACGGCCGGATCCACGGTGAGCGTGATGTGGTCGGCCGCTCCAGCGGTGACTTGCTTGTCGGTACACACCACGTTTCCGTTTGCGTCAAGCCCCTGCGCGATAAGCGTTCCCGCAGCCCATGCGACGTTGTCCCACCAGCATTGAAACGGCATCTGCGTGGTGGTTTGATTAGTTGTCTCATTCCCTGTCCCGGTCCAGGGATTCGGCGTTTTGTTGCCCAGGTCGGTGCCATTAAGGAGAAGTTTCACCTGCGGGCAGTTGCTGAACGCATTGACCCGCACGGTGCCGGAACGGTTCCAGTGATACGCCAGGAAAACCACAGGCTTGGTGGCGTAGGGCACCCAGCAGGTGTTGTATATTTTGTAAAGCAACTTGGGAATGCGGTTAAAATCCATCATTGAAGACCCGAACGAGCGGACTCCCGGCCCCGTGGGGCCTCCCTCAAAATCCCCGGCCTCGCCGGGCGTCTCCGCCAGATACCACTGGCACAGTCCGAAACAGTTGGCTTGTATGTTCTTTCTCCAGTTTTGCACGAACTCTTCCGCAAACAGGAGCTCATAATCAAAGGCAAACCTTGCGGCCTGATGGCCCCAGGCTTCGGCGCCCCAGCTCGGGCACAGCGGGTGCTGCTGATGGAGTCCTATTTCGCAACCGGTCACCGTACATGCAATAAGGTCACCTGCCTGGAATTGCGGTCCACCGCGAACGGATATCACGCGCGGTGTAACGGGATCCCATGTTTGACAGACGGTCCTAAATGCGTTGGCAAGGTTTGGATCGATATCTCCGTTGCTTACTTCCCATGCGAGGATCGAGGGGTGGTTCCTGTCTCGAACGCACACGTCCCGTTGGATTTCCTCCTTGAGCGTGACGCGGTCGGCCGGCGGATTTGCTCCGGTGGAAAATGCCCCCTCGCCTTCGCCGCTGGGCTGCATAAGCATGATTCCCTCGTCGTCGCACGCCTGAACGAACCCGGGACTGCACGACGAATGTCCGGGTCTCCACAGGCTGCCGCCGATTTTTGCAAGAATCTGTGCGTCCCGGTACTCCTGTTCCGGAGGCATTGCCGTGCCTAGGGCGGGATAGTCGTAGCGCGCAGAAGCGCCGTATAAACAATGTTTATGCCCATTGATATATGGGAAATTTGCGTCCCAGGTGATGGTGCGTATGCCCAAAGGACTTTCAAAAACGTCCACGGTGGTCCCGCCTATTTTTACAATATGGTACACCTTGTGCATATACGGCGTGCCGTAGGCGCTGTTGTTCGGATACCACAGGTGAGGATTGGCTATCGTGGCGGTCTGATCGAACATGTATGTTTGGCCCGCCGCCACGGTCTGGGAGTTGTCGATGCTTGATACCACGGTGTTCGTCATATCCACGATCTTGGTCGTAAGGGTCACACTCTGGTCAGTCGCGCCTTCGTTCTGAACGTTGGTCTGGATCCGTACCGTGGCGGAAGCGTCCGACGCGGCGGTGGTCGCCACGCAGGTTCCCCACTTGTTAAGCACCGAATACACATTCAACGGCACATGGACCGGATCGGTGATATGCAGCCAAACCGGCCGGAAAACACCGACGTCGGCCTGCCCGAATCTGAAGACTTCCGAAAAACCGGGATCTGCGTAAAAACCCTGTGAAAAACCGGTTCGTATTGCAAGCAGATTGTCCGCACCGCCGAACGTAACGTTACTCGTAATGTCCACAACAAAACCGATGAAACCTATAACGTGGGTCGCGTTCGCATCCGCGGTAACCGCGCTGTTGCCCTTTATAAGGGTGCCGTTGATATACAACTGGCAGCCCATATGGGCTCCTTCAACTTCAATGAATATCTTCCTGCCCGCATATGCATTGTCAAGGGTAAAATGCTTTCTGTACCAGCAGTTGCCCCCGAACATCGGCCCGCCACCGCTTTCGCCGTTTACATATGTGTCGTCGTCATTCGGGGTATACGGGACTCCCACGTCTTTCCATGCGGCATCGCTTACCGTCGCGCTCTGGGCATTGACGGGGTCCGATTTGATGAACTTCCAAGGGGTGTCGCCCAAGTTGATCTTTATTCTGTGGCTTGGTTCCGGCGTATAGGTTTCAGCGTAACTAACGAAAGCCGAAACCAGAAAGCCACATGCGGCCAACGCCAACAATTTTTTAATCATTATTTCTCCTCCTTTTAAAGTTTATTTCGGAAATCAGGTTTTTTAATGGGTGTCGGCGGCTGTAAACAAAACTGAATGGCACATCGCCAGCGCAGCTTAAGCGCTACAATAGACACCCGATATTCACTATGGTAATATAGCCCTTCGCGGTATTATTTCCATGAATAATTGTTAATCCGTTTTTTTTCTGTTCACTCTGGTGAACATCATTATTTAAACACGACAAAACGCCGCAGTTATAGGTTTTTTTTCTTAATAATCTATATGATTGGCTTCTGCAACTCGGCGGTCGCTAACTTTGCATATTCCAGAGAGTCAACCTTGAAGGCAACGGTTCACTAAACGTCCACTAATTATGAAATTCTCCAAATTTCAAGGGTGATAGCCGGATATCGTCAGTAATTTCTGATGGTGTTCCTACCCCTTCCCTAACACCTTTTCCGCGATTTGCTGTCAGAGTACTGTTAAGATTGACATGTGAGAGCAACCCCGCTGGCTTCGCCTCTTCTGCGCTTCGCTCCGAGGTTACGGGATTGAAGAATCCCCGCCCCAAGTGGCGGGGATTCTTCCTTGGCTATGGAATCAGAATATTTGTAGTCGCCCGCTAACCCCGCGCCAAGTCGCGGGGAATGCGCGGGCTGTGCCATTCAATTAAATCGTCAAATAGACAAATAAATCATGGATTCCTGACGCATCGCACGCTGAAACCGACACACAATGCACCATACTTATTTCTTTTGTAATTGAATTGCAGAAAGAAATCTCGTTGCCCTATTTATACGTTGTCCACGTGGTGCCGTCGAACTTGGATACGCAACCCGCCCCGATAATGTTCGTTCCAAACCATTTGTTCCCCTGCTTGTCAATGGCGATTGCCGAAACACTATTGCTTGCCAAACCATTTGTCGTTGTATAGGTCGACCATGTGGTGCCGTCGAATCTTGACACGCCACCGCTTGTTGCAAACCATACTATTCCCTGCCCTTCAACGGCTATGGCAAAAACATCGTTGCTTACAAGGCCGTTTGCCGTTGTGTAGGTCGCCCAGGCGGTGCCGTCAAATTTTTGCACTCCGAAGCCGTATGTCCCAAACCCAAACCATTTGTTGCCCTGCCCATCCACGGCCATGTTGTTGACGTGATTGTTTGCCAGACCATCATCGGTTGAGTACGTTGTCCAGGCGGTGCCGTCATACATTGAAACGCCGGAGCCGTCGGTACCAAACCATTTATTGCCCAGGCTGTCAATAGCTACGGCCAAAACAGAATTGGAAGCCAGGCCGTTCGCGGTCGTATAGGTTGTCCAGGCGGTGCCGTCGAACATTGATACTCCGCCGCCTGGTGTTCCAAACCATTTATTACCCTGTCTATCAACGGCCACGGCCTGGACATAATCCCGCGCCAGGCCATTTGCCGTTCTGTACGTTGTCCAAGTGGAACCATCATATTTTGTCACGCCGCCTGCAATGGGATCTCCTGTTGCAAACCATTTGTTGTCCTGCTTATCAACGGCAATGCCCCAAATATTATTAGATGCCAGGCCGTTCGCCGTTGTGTACGCCGACCAGGTGGAGCCGTTGAATTTCGATACCCCGGCTGGACTTGTTCCAAACCATTCATTGCCCTCCGCATCAATGGCAATGGCATTAATGCCATCATTAGGAGGGATTACATTTTTAAGGAAAAAAGACCTCTCGCCTGACCAGGCGCTGCTGTCCCCGCCGTCGTCATAGGCAATCACTTTGAACTTATACCCCAGCCCGTCGTATCCCTCTAGGAAAGCGAACGTGTCCGACACATCGGTGGCGAATTGAACATATCCGGAATTGTTGTGGTTGATAAGGAACATGTATTTCACGCCCTGGCCGTTGGGGTCCGCGCATTTCGTCCATCGCATCGGGGAGGAAGCCGCTATACTGTCGCCGTCATGGACGGGGAATTTTATCACCGGCGCCGGCGGCGGACTGTTGATAATATTGCCATATACAACGTTGCTCCCTGCACTCCAGACGCCTTCGCTGTCCTTCTGATAAACCCTATAATACCGCGGCTGCCAGACATATCCCGGCGAAGGCGTTGAGCAGCTCACCGTGCCTGCGGTGGTAACAGTGGCCCATAGTTCGCTGGCGGTATCAACGGAATTTGTCGCGTTTCTGAATATCCCGTATTCCGCAAAATCCGTCTCCTGTGTTTGGCTGTAGTGGACGGTTATGGTATTTACCGTGCTGTCAATTGAAGTAATTGCTAACGGCCTAGGCCTGACACGGACCCTTAGTCCCTTTACCACCACATTTCCGTCATCATCAGTAACCCGGAACTTGACGCTGTCCCATGAGCAGGCGTTGCCGGTTGTGAAAGAATATGCTTCACTTCCGGACAAACCGAGGCTTCCGAGGCTTTTATAATTGCCGCTGTTTGCAGTATCTATTCCAACTGTCATTGTCCCGAACTGTTGCTGAACATAAACCGAGCACCGTACGGTGCCGCCATTATCAACCACAGTGTCCGCCGAAAGAAAGGTGATTGCCGGCACATCCTGCACTACCGCCACAACCGCCCTTGCCATCCCCTGTTTTCCAAAGCTGTCCGCCACGGCCACGCTTACCGAGCACGCCTTTGCATTGGAGGGGAACTTATGCCCAATCGTATTCACCTTTGTCGTGTCATACTGTTTGCCGCTCCCATCCCCGAAATTCCAGTAATATTTCTGGAGTATCCCGTTGCTGTCGGTGGCATTTATGGTAAATGCGACGCTGTCGTTTATGCTGATGATCGTGTCCTTTAGCCCGGTGATCAACGGTTTGTCGTTTGTGATTGTAATTGTTTTTGTCGCCGCGGTTGTATTGCTGTCATCATCCATTACCTCCACTTTAACGGTAAATGTTCCTTCTGCCTGGTATTTGAAAGTATACGTAGAGCCGGTTGAATCATCATAGCCTGGTGCTATGCCATTGTCCCAACGGTACCTTATGATACGGCCGAATTTCTGGGATGTCTGGGCTGTAAAGGTAACGGGAGTATTAATGGCCGCCGTGTCTTTGCCCGAAATGCCGGCTGTCGGGACATCTTGAATGATGCTTATGTCCACGCCGTCGGTCCAAACAGTACCCGCCCCGTCAGTCACTTTTACGAATATCCTCTTGTTTCCAGCCTGTTTCCACGAATAGGCCAATGTGTCCTTTCCTGCCAGCGAAGAATCCGATTTTTGCCTGACAGCAGGCGAATTCAGGCTGTCAGCATACCAGACTATTTTTTCTATTTCTCTAGTTGGATTCGAATAAGTAAGGCAAACTTTTATGGTATCGTTGATGCTGGCCGTATCACCGATGGTGTTATTCAAATTCCAGGTGAATGTGGTTGTCACAAGGGATGAAGAAACCACTTTTGCCGTGTCTCCCGGAACAGCCACTTTCGGGCTTTCTTGTCCGGCCCTCCACGAAACGACCGTGTATGCGTAGGTGTTCCCGACCGAAACGGTTGAATCGCTATACGTCGTCACCGTGCCCGGCAGCGGCGATTGCGTAATGAGGCTGAAATTCTGTCCCTTGATTGCCCGGTACACGTTGTATCCCGAAATCAACGACGTATCTGCGCCGGTCCAGGCCAGGATCACCATCTGCCTCAGCGTGTCATACGAAACTTTTAAACCCGCGGGTCCCGGAATCCCCGTGTATTGCAGAACGATATCATGCGGCAGGGAATCAACTATTCCCGCAGCAACGCTCAACACCGTATCTTTCGGTACATAGGCATCCAGCGTCGTCAACACCCTCACCCTGTACGTTCCTTGCGCCATGTTCGCAACGATGAACTTTCCAGAGGTGTCATCCGGCGTACCCCAGGTGTTTGTTCCCATGAATAGAATAAACACGGTCCTCGCATCATCTCCGGGCTGCAAACGCACTCTTCCCCGCAGCCCTCCCGGAGTCTTGAGCGTATCCGCGGGCGGATGAATGGCAGAGTCCTTAGTAACAGTCAGCGAGTCCTGGTACATCATGCCGCTGTCGCCCGAGGCGAGCACGTTGTAGGTTCCGGTGTCGAGATTTACAGAATAATTGCCGGTGGAGTCAGTGGTGGCGGAGTCCATAGCTGCCAGCTTTTTTGCCAGGCCACCGGTACGTGGATTGTAGTTGATAGGAAAGAACCGGACCTTGGCATTCACGGCCGGCGACCCGCCGGGATTACGAAGCATTGCGGAGGCTGTGGGGTTTCCTTTTTTAATGCTGTTGCCTGCAACGTTGTTGGTACATGTGACAAACAGGAACAGGCAGACGGCCAGGGATGCGAGCGAAGCGTACTTCATATTTTTCTCCAATGGTGGGATGAACCGATGTCATGACTTAAGAACGTTTTTCTCTGGAGCCAAGATGTAGGATTAGAATAGAATATCATTATACCACTATTATTGACTCAAGAACAAGGTATTATATCCTTATAAATTAAGAGCGCACGGCAGTTGCGTAAGTTGCCTTGGACAATATTTTCAGATTTTTAATAATTTTTAAGGGGGAGTTTTCACCTATTGAGAAACTACTCTAATAAACTACCCAAAAAGTGGAACACTTTTTCTTCCCATAGCCATCCCCTTTATATATTTTTTACGAATGAAAAATATCGTCTGTATTTACCGACGATATCTATAGAAAAAGCATTTAAAAAGCCTGACAAATAAGCTTAATAAAAATTTGCAACTGAATTAACTCCAATAAGTTAACAAGATTGTTGGAGGGGTAGCCGAGTGGCTGAAGGCAACGGTTTGCTAAACATTGTCAAATGCGTTATTTGAATAACAAGCAAAACCTTTTTCACTCATATCGTCAAAATATCGTCACGCATTTTTCCGCCTTGTTACCTCATTCCGTCATGCGAAATCGAAATTCACGTGAAGACGTTTTCAGTAGATAAACGCCCGTTTTGTCATATATGTGCCTCTTTTCTCCAAATAGCAACCACAAGGAACATGCCCGTGCGTTCCGTCACAGATGAACGAAACGGCGCGTCCCTGCAAGTCAAAGAGTTGAAAGGAAGAATAGGTTTTAGCCATGAGATATTTTGTTCCCCTTTCCCGATTGGAAGGAAACAGTGTTGAGGTTATCTGTGCGCCGCTGAAATCAGTGGAACCATTAGGTTGCACATAGATGTCGACGACAAGCATGTTCTTGCATGTCTCCACAGGATATCCGAGCTGCCCGCCGAAGGTTTGAGTCGGTTTCGCGGGGTCTAGATAAAGAGTATCTACTCGAACGAGCACGTAGGTGGTAAAGACAAATATCGAGGTAGTGCCGAAAATAAAAATATTGTCAGCGTCAGAATTCGGTATCGCTTCAGGCAAAGTGCAATAGCGGCTGTTGGGGCTGGAAGTGTCGCATATCCTGAATTGCAAAGAATCGGTAAGACTAAGCGGCGACGACCAATTGATCTGTTTCGAGGCCGAGCGAAAAAACGGCCGGGCTGAACCGATCGACCAGGTCGGGCAACATGGGCATGCATACATGCCACCAAGAACCGCAAAAAATATTTCCTTGTACGAGAGGGAACAGGGCATAGCGCCCATATTGGAAGCGACACTGTCAACCATGAGTTGCCCACCCATGGTGTTGGAGAAGTACACTCCCCGGCCGTAGGCGTTAAGGATATGCAATGTGTCTCGTTGGTGTACAAGCGCGGACTGGGAAAATGAAATGAGGCCTACAACGAATAACAAAGCGTATATCAATTTACTATCACGCATAATGGACCTTCCTCCTTTTTTTTCGGTTTTTTGCCGCGTCCTTAATGATAATTATATTAGGAATTGTCTAATAAATCAAGTGAAATAACCTGCACGACCTCGGGAGCTTTTCCTCTTCTCCCTCTCTTCCCCGCATTATTTCTCATTTAAACAATCCGCGTTTGAATTATATCCGCGAAATACCCCGCGTCACCAGTCCTTTACAATTGGAAATCTTCTACTACTACCCTTCCAGTGATGCTGGGCAATGAAGCTCAGGTACAATACACAGGGGGCAATTGCATGGAAACGGCACTGGCGACGGTAAAGCTTTCGTTGGGGCTCGATATCATGGGGCGTGAAATCGGCGGGTGTTGTGGAAAATTATCAGGCGCAGGCGCGGTCAAAAAATATGAAATCAAGATACACGCAGGATGAAAGCCTTTTCAACCCCCAACATTAACAATTATATTTATCTGACTTTTCATCGAGGCATCGTCTACCTATGGAGGGGTGGCCGAGTGGCTGAAGGCAACGGTTTGCTAAACCGTCGTAGTGGGTAAAACTGCTACCGGAGGTTCAAATCCTCTCCCCTCCGTTCTTTTTCATCCTTATTTTTCCACACTTATCATTGGAGACAGGACTAAGTCTAACAGCATTGTCATGTCTTCGCCGTTGCTCGAACCTGTTCTTCCTTTTTCTTATGCCCCGCAAGCGCGAGCTCGAGAAAGGAGCGGTAGCCGGTCATTGTCTTCTTGTCAAACGACGCGAACGTGACGGCGAATGCGGCGCGCAGGCGCTCGGTCCCGCAGTCGAACATCATGGCATTAAGACCTTTTTCCATACGGAGCGTGACCGTATTTGCGCCGGGGCCTTCGGTCATGGGAAGCACCACGAAGGGCACGTCGCGCGAAACGAGTCCAAGCGATCCCACCATGTCGAGGTCGCGCAGCGCCTTGCGCAGGAAAGCGAGAATGTGCGGCATGAGTGCCTTTTGATCCGCATCGTTTGCGGTACGGGAAGGGCCGCTTTCCGGCCGCACTACCTCAGGCGTGACGATGAGGCACGAAAACGGCGTGTTGTACCGCTGATGACGCTTGATTTCCAGTTCCAGGAAGTACATGGTCGCATTGACATTCAAAACACCCTTGGGGAGCTCCGGCTGCGCCTTGGCGGGGGTCGCTTTCGCCTTTTCGAAGAACTCGGCGATGCGCGTGTCGCTGAAGCCCTTTGCCTTGAGCATCTCGGTGAACGGCTTCTGCAAAAACTGCGCGTCGTTTTCGTTGCGCACCATGTCCTTGAGGGTCTGCACGAGGTGCGTTTCGCCGCTGTCCTTGAGCGTACCCACGAACTTCGACGCCCACTCCTGCTTGAAATCCGATGCTGTCTTGTCAAGCCTTTCCGCGAGCTGCTGCGAAGCCTCGTCGAGCACCGGCTCCGGGATCCCGTGGCGCTTGAGCTTCTCCACGAGGTCTTTTTCAATCCTGCCGATGGTGGCCTTTACAAGATGGATTCCTTCCCTGCTTGCCATTTCCTTTGATTCGAGGGCGAGCGAGCGGCTCACCTGCTCCACGTAGTCGGTGAGCATGGCCGAGAGCTGCGCCGAGTCCTGGCGCGTGGTCTTGCGGATCTCCGAGGCGAGGATGATGAGGCGCGCGGCGTCGGCCGGGTCCTCCTTGATCGAATCCACGAGCTCGTTCATGGTAATGCCGATGTCCTGCACCGCGTTTTCAAAAACGCCGGCGATACCTTCCGAATCGATGTCCTTGAGGATCTCGGTCACGAGCTGGAGGTATTCGGCCTGCGGCATGCCCTCCGAAAGCAGCGTTTCTTTGAGCCGGGGCAGCATGCGCTTGAGCTCCTTGATGTCGGGCATCATGCGTCGGATGATCTGCGCGAGCCTGCGCAACGAAACGCCGCCGGCCTTGTATTCCTCCTTGATGAGGCGCAGCATCACCTCGTGGCTCATGGCGTCCACCTCGCTCGCCACCAGGTTTTCCGATTCGTTAAGGTCGTGCGTTTTGCGGATCAGGTCGAGGTTTTCCGCCACCTGGTTCCTGAGCTTGGCCACAGCGTCCACCATCTGCTGGCCGGTCATGGCGCCCGCCTGGCCCGGTGCGCTCATCTGCGTATTCACGGCCCTGAGGTGTGCCAGCATGGTTTCAAGGCCCGCGCCCTGCGAAATGCCCGTGTCCTGCCCCGCCGCTGCGGCGCCCGCCCTGGCGCCCCCCATCAGCTGTTGCGCTGAAATAAGGCCGGTGAGGCCGTCGAGCACCTGTTTCGTGACGGAGGTGTCCTGCGGCGAAGCGGACGACGCCTGCAGCCCCGCCGACGCGGCGTCCTTGTTGACGATCGCCTCGTCGGCGGTCATCTTACGGTACACAACGTAGTTGAGGCGTATTCCCTTGACATTCTGCAAGGCAAGGCCCTGCTTCATCAGGTCGGCCGTGGGGTAGGCCAGCATGTCGCTGAGCACATGGAACAGCACCTTGACGCCTTCGATGGTGGCCTCCGACGAGAACGTGACCGATTGTAAACCGGCCTTTTTAAAATGCGCTACAAGCCGGCGGGCGTTGATGATTTTATCGATGCAGTGGTTTTCAATATACACCGAGTCACGTTCCGCCAGCAGGGACACGAGCGTGTTCCCCTTGGCGACCCTGCCAAGGAAATTGGCAAACGGGATTGCGGCATCCGTGGTTTTCTGGTGGTTGCCGCCGTACAGCATCGCGCTGTTATACACGAGGTTGAAAAGCCTGGCGAGGGTCTCGGCATGCTTCTGGTCAACGGGCCCCTGGCCGCCTGGCGCGTTCACAGGGACGCTCCGGCGCGGCCCGGCAAGGGCCTGCCGCTCTGCAGATCGCGGACCTTTTTAAGGTCATCGATGAAGGCGCGGCAGTCGCGGTAACGCCACTCCAGATTAGGCGCGACCGCCTTGAGGATCACCCGCTCGAGTTCGGCGCTGATCGCAGGAGACATCTCGCGCGGTTTTGCCGTGAAAAAGGTGTCGGGCGCGTTTTTCTTTCGCAGCAGGATCTGCGTTGTCTTTTCCTCAGGCCTCACCGGAAGGCTGCCGACCACCATCTCGAACAGGATGACGCCCGCCGAATATATGTCTGTCCTTCCGTCGGTCACCTTGCCGTTGACCTGCTCGGGAGACATGTACAGCGGCGTGCCCACCACGAGTCCTTCCGATTTATATTCACCCGATAGCGCGCGTGCAATGCCGAAGTCCGCCACCAGCGGCCGCTTGCTCCGGTTTTCGATGAGAATGTTCGCGGGCTTTATATCCTGGTGGATAACGCCCTCCTCATGCGCGTATCCGAGGGCATCGAGCACCTGCATCATGAAGTCAATGGTTTCGGAAAGCGGAATGAGACGTTTTGAGGGGATGGGGTGTTTGGAGAGCCGCCGCATGGTGCTCCGCAAATCTATGCCGTCCACCAGCTGCATAACTTGGTAAAAGCAGTCGTCTGCCTCGCCCATCTCGAAAATCGGGATGATGTTTGGATGGGAAAGCACGGCCACCATTTCGCCCTCGTCACGAAACAGGTCGCTGGCAAGCTCGCCTGACGCCTGGGCCTTGGCCTTTACCAGCACCTTGACCGCCACCTGCCGCCGCAGGGTCTTTTGGTAGCCGACGAACACCACGCCCATCACGCCGCGGCCGAGCTCGCTTATCAGGGTCACATTTCCCAGGTCCCTGCCGATAAAACCAGCCCACTCGACGCCCGAGCTTCTAACGATTGAGGCCATGCGCACTCCGTTTTTATTGTAATAAACAGGAGTTTGATTTGCCGGGATTCGTCCCATTTACCCTGCAAAGCAGAAAATAATTCATTGCTTGCTTGATTTTGAATAAATAGAAGGCCGGGTACGTCGGCGCGGCGCGATGAGAAGTGCCGAAGGAGAGAGTCGAACTCTCATGGGGTTGCCCCCGGTGGATTTTGAGTCCACTGCGTCTACCAGTTCCGCCACCTCGGCATTGCAACGGGATAATAAATTAATTAATGTGAGGGGAAAATAGTAACAATGTGACAGAGATACTCGGTAACAAAGTGAAAAATGAGAGCATGCCCTTTTATGTACGTGTCTTTTTGTAACTCTTTGACTTTGCAACTTGCTTTAAAGGGAAAGATTTTCGTCGTCTGCCTGCCCGTCTTCGGGCGCCCGCGGGCCATCGGGATGATCGTGGTTCATATCTTCTATGGTGTTTTCGATGATATTGTCGGCGTTCTGTTCAATGAAGTCGCAGATGTCAATCGCATCCGCGCTTTTGCACTGTTTGATGTATTCGATGATGGAGAGCCCGGTGGAAATCATGATGTTGCGTACGAGGTTCTCATCATAGAGCTTGCAGTATTTTCCTTTCATGGCCGCTTCCCCCGCTTTCGGCATTCCAAAATGCACCGAGGCCTCTTTCCCTCTGATTATACCGTTAAATTGGGCCAGGGTCAACATCAAACAGGGTGCCTCAGCGGCGTTTTTCCCTGTTTTTCACGAATGACGTTTCACCAGTTTCGTTGATTTCACGTTTCCCTGATGTTAATTTTACACCATGCTGAGCATGCCTTCTATCCGATTTTCAATGCCCTATCAAAGCGGGCATCTTGAATTCGTGCGTCCTGCCGACCCCGACGCAATCCTCGATTCGATGACCGATGAAGAATATGACAAGGACAAGATGCTCCCCTACTGGCCGGAGCAGTGGCCCGCCTCGTTCGCCATGTTCAATTTCATGGCAGGCCGGGGAGCAGACGCAATTCCGGTAGACGCCTGGGTGGTGGAGCTCGGCAGCGGCCTTGGCATTGTCGCATCGGTGTGTGCCAGAAAAGGCATCCGATGCGTTGCAACGGACATATCCATCGACGCATGCAGGTTTTCCCGGCATAATATTCTGCTGCACGAGCAAAAGGCGTTTGTCATATGCGCGGACTGGCGCCATGCCTGCCTCAGACCCGCAATCGAGTGTGTAATCGCGTCGGACATCATTTACGAGCGGCGCTGGATCGCTCCCGTGCTTCGGTTCCTTAACAGCACGTTATCACCCGGTGGAACCGCCTTTATCGCCGACCCCTGCCGTCAGTGGTGGGAGGAATTCAAAACATGTGCCTACCAGGCCGGTTTCGCGTCGTCGCTTGCGTGGGAGGAATACGTCAATGAGGGAAAAACACGGGTAGAGATCCTGCGCTTTGCGCGCCGCAGGGACTAACCGGAAGATGCATTAATTCGCGAATCGCACAAAAGTGCTGCCCGGCCTCTGGTTTTCGTAATTAAGCTTGATCCAATCAGCGCTTGCCGCCAGTTTCATGATGCGCACTTCGTCAATTTTACCGTGGAGCTTTTGGGAAATCTTGTCGAAATACGCGATAGTAGTGTTGCTGCCGCTGGTGTCTATGGCGCCCGAAACGTTTTTACTGGCGACCAGCGCGCCGTTGATGTACACATCGATTGCGTTGCCGTCATAGATGCCGGCGATAAAATACCAATTGTTAAGCGTCAGCGAACCGCCACCCACCGAATCCGGTTTGCCGTTGGTAGTGACGGTCATGTCTAGCTGCCGGTTTTCGTTGATCATGAGTGAATACAGCGGCGGTTTCCCCGTTGCAGAACCTGCCTTGGCAATGCAGAATTCGCGGTTCGAGGAAGGGTTCCATTCGTAGGAATTCACCCACATTGAAAGCGTAAGCGCCGATGCCGCGTTGATGCTGGGCGCCATGAGATGGTCGTCGTTGTCGTCAACACTGTCGCATCCGCCGATGAGGCCGTAGGTCCATTCGTCCCCTTCATAGCCCTCGGGCTGCGCATTGTACCCGTTATCGGTGGCATCCAGGCGCTCGTTGAGCGCCCGCTGATTAAGGTGCCAGACCGCCTGATAACCCAACGCGGTGTCGAAGACGACGGAGGCCAGCGACTGCGCGGCCGCATTCAGGTTTCCCCAGTAAACGGTGATGGCGGTGGAATCGTTGCCCTTCACGGTGTCGACGAGCACCCACACGTCCGCGATGCCCGCATACGGGTCGAAACGTTCGATTTCATAGGGCAGGTGCCGGCCCTTGCTGTTTGCAAAGCGGATATCGTGCCCGTCGGAAAGGAATTGATTGAAGGTAAACGTGGGCGCGGTCATATGCACCATCACGGGAAAGTTCGTTACCGTGCCCGCGACATTGGCGCCCGCCGCGGTCGTGTTGAGCGTGATAACTTTTGCGTTGGGCCACAAGCCGTAATTTTCAGACGAGAACGGAGCGATCGCAATGGTGTCGACCAGCGTGTTTTGACCCTGCTGGCAGTTTACATCCGGGACAACGAGGGGTACAAAATCGCTCGACGAGGCCACCACCTGCAGCCGGTAATCGCCGGCGGGAACAAGCGGAATCTGGTACGCGCCGCTCGCGCTGTCGACCTTGGCGATCCTGTCGAGTCCCACCACCTGCACGTAGATCGGCACGCTCAGCGCGGATTGGTTGACAACGATGCCGCTGATTTGTGCCGCCCTGCCTAGCACGAGAGTATCCCTGAACGTGTCGGCGGGCGGAACGCCGAACCGCGCCATTACCGCCAGCGACTCGCCTTTCGTCGCCGAAAGGCAGTAATCGCCGGCCTCTATTGAATCGATGCGGAAACGGCCGTTGCTTTCCGTCACGACGTCCACGGCGACGCTGCGTTGTAAAACAGCGATGCCCGTGTCCTTGACATAATTGCGAGGACGCACCGACACGAGCGCCCCGGCCGCGGGGTTTCCCAGGGAATCCACGATCAGACCCGCAATTTCAACATTGCCGCCCTCGGTGACGCTGCCGGCCAAGTTTACCGCGCAATGCAAAAAAAAGCATGCGCCCGCGCCCGTGAGCAGGGCGAGCACGGAAGAAAACGCTTTGCAGAGTGCCCTATCCATTGCCAGCTTGCCCTTCCGGCTTTTTTGTCACCGGGAAAAATTGAATGTTGAGCTGATACACCCTGTCGGGTTTGTCTTCGTCAACCGCGATTTTGGCGATTCGCTTCCTGATGTGCTGTAATTCCGATTTCACCATTTGAAAAGTGTCGGGCGACAAGGTCATGGTGAGCACCGAAACGTCGCGCTCCGCAGCCGGGATCTTCTGGATCGCCCTTTTCGCAAGCTCCATGGTGGCAAGTTGGAAATTCGTGAGGTGCAGTGATTTCACCTCGTCGCCCGAAGTAACGGCGTTTTCCACCTGCCGGAAATTCCCGTCCTTGTCCTTTTGGATGAGCCCCAGCTCCTCCAAATATTTGATCGCTTGGTTCGCCTCGGTGTGCCGTATGGTCGGTTCCACCTTGTGGCCGAGCGCCGAAGGATTGCCTCCTGAATAGTTGTAAAAATACAGCAGTTCCCTGATTACCACATAATACCATTTGGAGAAAACGGACATTTTCTTCTTGTCGAGGACCTTGAGGTTTACTTTCTGCAACGTGACGAGGCGGTTGAAATATTCGTTCTTCTCGTCGATGACCTTCGCCTGCGTGAAATATACCATGGCCTCGAAATAGGCCGCCTCGGCCTTGTTCATCTTGAGGATCTTGGCGAGCTTGATGATCTGGATCGGCGTGAGGTTCTTCCGGCCGGCCATGACGTTGGAGAGGAATCCGGTCGAGGAGATTCCCATTTTCGCAAGGATCACCTTGTGGGAGAAATCGGGCCCGGTGTCTTTCTTGTGCTCGGCGAGAAAGTCCTGGAGATACAGCCGGTAGTTGACATATTCGTAGAGATTGGGCATAATAAAACCTTGTTTGACGGTGAAAAAACAATTGGGCGCCTCACGTCAACACGCTGGATTCCACCCAAGTTCTCACGCCAAATCTTTCTATAATATTACGATATTTCAAGTAATTTACCAATGATTTTTTCTTACTGGCGGTAAGAGAAACTTTGAATAGTAAACTGGCATAACATCTTGAAGTTTGATTAATTGGAATATTTAACGGTGTGATCGAAAGCAGGCTTTTTTATTTCTTAGCGGTAATAAATTAAACCCGTTTTATGCATTAGAAACTGAACAAGGTGGCGAAGAAGAGCGAGCGATATCGAACAATCCATCCAGCCAAGCTCGTTTTTCCCTTGCCAAAGAAATTTTCAGCGCCCTTTGATGTGCATGTTTGCTTATCCACGCTCCTAATGCAAAGCATTTGAAACGTAATGCGCTCAATGTTGTCTGGTTTTTCTGACGCAGGACAAATTGCCTGAACAGACTTATCAGATTATACGCCACCATGATCGACCGAAAAGCCGCTTCCGTTGCAAAAAATTTGCTGAGACAAAAACTAGCTATTCCAAAGTCGTACTTCAATTCACGAATCCGGTTCTCGGCATCCGCCCGGTCTCGGTACATGCTCCATACTTGGAGCATCGGTAAATCGAGATTCGTGACAAACACACTGCAGCGATAGGTACGGCATTCTGCGTCATCGAACAATAACTGTTTCCCGCTGGCTTTCGGACGTCTCTCGATAGGCAACGAAACTCACCGCAGCTGTTCGCGAATCCCCGTGCGGTCAAGAAAATCCTTCATCAACTTCATCCCGCCCCACGCACTTACATCCCGGTCACTGTATTCGATTATCATCTCATTGGTATCCATTTTTCACGCAACCCGTTGGGTGTTTATTCCGTTAATGATTATATCATCAAAATACAATGATATCTCTCTCAATAAAACGGGCTATTTCATTATTTGGGTTTAATTGTTTGGAAGGCGGCTGTCTGACCATTGCAAAATGTCTGATCAGCAGACAAAGGTCCGGCATATATTTCACTTATCAGTTTGTCCAAGAGGAATTTTAAAATCGTTAAAGCTGATCATTGCGTCGTAATTTCCAGTCCCCCGAACACCACCGTGGCGTCAATCTTGAGCGCCGGGGACTTTTCTGAATATGCCTTGGTCTTGTAGGTATATTCGCCGAACGAAACAATGTTCCCATCGGGCATCCTGGCCCCGGAAAAAGCCGAATTGACGCGCACAATTGCCGGCAGTTCCGGGTTGATCCTGATCTCCCCTGCTCCGAAAATGGCATTCACTCTGACCCTGCGATTCTGCGCGGCCAGCGCGCTGTCGGTGAAGCTCACGCTCCCCTTTCCGAAAATGATGTTGTAGTCGTTAGAGTCCTTTGACATTTCGGTTTTCACTTCGGAAAACACAACGGTGTTCGTTCCGCAGCACGGCCTGAACCATGAGCCTCCTACAAGAACGCGTACGCCGAAATAGATGAGAATCAATGCAACAATGATCCTGAACAAGGGAACGTGGATATTGAACATAATCCTGATGATGAGGGAAACGCCGAGGAGAATAAGGATGCTGCCCCAGAAAATGCCGCTGAATAAAAAGCCCATTTTCACATTCGCCTCCTGTTAAGTGAACTGCCGATGCATTTTTAAAATACTACTTTTCGGAAGTTATCGCATCCACGGATGCGAATTTGTCACGCCAACCGGGAACGTCGGGGAGCAACTGCCGCGTGAGCCTGTTCATTCCCTCGACGGTCATGAGGAAAAACACCACTTTTTCGGGCGTCACGCGGCGCTTCCGTATGAGCCTGAAAAGCGAAAGGAAAACGCGGCGCTTGGCGGGACCGCCCGCTATCAAGAACAGCCAGACGATCTTAAAGGTCATGAGTATCTTGTCAAGCAGGGAAATATCGGGATTATGTTCCGGCCTGTTGAACCATCCGGTGGAAAACAGCGCCGTGATCCGGTCATGCAGGTCGTCCCACGAATAGAGCCGCCGCATGGTGTGCATGAACCCGTCGAAAAGTTCAACCTGCGTCATTTGTTTGTATCTGATTGTGGGAAACATGCCGCCGGTCAGGTTGTTGGGCCGGTTGACCCAGCGGCCCTCGGCCGCGATGCGGCGGTGCAGCGACGTTCCCGGGATCGCGTCGAGGAGGTTGAGGTTGACATACCATAAATTTTCCGCGTGTATGAAATCGTAGATCTTCTTGAACTCATCAGGCGTGTCGTTGTCGAACCCCACGATCATGGAGGCGTTGACGTGGATGCCGTGTTCGTTGATGGCGCGAACTGCGCCAGCGTACGCGCGGATGTCGTTATGGCGCTTGTGAGCCTCGCCGAGGCTTGCTTCGTTCATTGATTCAAAGCCGACAAGAATGTGCATGCAACCGGCCCTGGCCATGTCCTCGAGCAGATCCGGGTGTTTGGCGATCTCCATGCTCGCCTGGGACATCCATTTCACCCCGAGCGGCATGATGCGCTTCATGAGCCGTGCGGCGTATTCCTTGTTTGCGGTAAGGTTGTCATCCACGAAAAATATTGTCTTCATGGGAAGCGATTTTATTTCATCGACGACGTCGTCAACATCGCGGTAGCGCATGGCAATGCCGAAGAGCTCGGACACAAGGCAGAAATCGCAGTGGTGCGGGCACCCGCGCGACACCTGCACCGGCATTGCGGCCAGGTTCTTGGTGTCAATCAGGTCCCAGCGCGGACGCGGCGATGTTTTATACGGCGCCGGTTTATCCGCCTTGTAGGTCTTTGCAAGCCGCCCTGCTTCGCAATCGTCAAGACAGGACTTCCACACCTCCTCGGCCTCGCCGATCACCACGCCGTCCGCGTGCAAAAGCGCCTCGTGCACGTTGCAGCTCGCGCTGGGCCCGCCCATCACCACCTTCATCCCCCTTTTGCGCAGGGAGTCGGCAATGACGTAGGCCCGGTCAACGGTGTTTGAAAGCGCGGTGATGCCGACAAGGTCGGCGGTGATATCCTGCGGCAGCGGCTCGAGCTCCTCATCGATGATCCTCACCTCCCAGCGGGAAGGTGTGAGTGCGGCGAGCAGAGGCAATGCAAGCGGGGTCGTTGTGACTTTTTTTCCTATCAACCTTGCAAATCCAACGTTGGAAACATACTGCTTTATTTCCGCGTACGGATTGATGAGGAGAAGCCGGGGGCGTTGCGCTTTGGAAGTTGCCGGTGAGCTATTGGATTCCATGAATTTGATAAAATATACTTCCTGAATTACATTTGCAGGAACCGTAAAATCCGTTCACTAAAAAGAATTATCCACAAATTTTCTTTTATCAAAATTCCCTCCTGTCCAAACACCTCAAGTCGCTTGTCAATTCTTTAACCATGTAGTATAATCAATAGCTGAAACTAAGACAACGTAATGTCCTGTTCCTCAGTCAGTTATACTCAACGCAGGTATCCCCTATGCAAAAAACTATCGCCATGATTTTCGCAGCCGGCAGGGTTGAGGAACTTGCGGTCCTCACCGAACGCCGCGCAAAGGCCGCGGTTATCTTTGCCGGCTCCTACCGCACCATCGATTTCGCGCTCACCAACCTTGCCAACGCGGGCATCGGCCGCGTGGGCATCCTCGCCCAGTACCGGCCCGCCTCGCTTGTCAACCACGTGGGCATCGGCATGGCGTGGGACCTTGTGGGCACCGACAGGGCGGTGCGGTTCCTTTCCCCCTACATCGGCCCCGATCGCGGCGAATTCTACCGCGGTCCTGCCGATGCGCTGTACCAGAACATCGATTTCATAGAGAAAAACCAGCCCGAGGACGTGCTCATCGTGTCCGGCGACCACGTTTGCAACATGGACTACACCACGTTTCTCAGCTTCCACAAGGAGCGCGCAGCGGACGTTTCCATGGCGTTCAAACCCGTCAGCGAGCAGCCCTCACGCTTCGGGATCGGCGAGCTCAATTCAGTCGGGCAGATCGTGAATTTCACGGAAAAACCGGAGTATCCGCGCACCAACCTTGCTTCCATCGGCGTGTATCTGTTCAAGCGCCAGGTGCTTGTTGACGAACTGCTGCGCGCCGCTTCGGGGAAAGACGAAGTGAGCACGGTTCAATTCCACGAGATAATCAGGCGTCTCATCCCGCGGCGCTCCGCCTACGGATACACCTTCAACGGTGAATGGTATTACACCCGCACGCTTGACGAATACTACGAGTTTCACCAGAACCTTCTGGGCCCTTCGCCGAAAGTCAATCTGAACGAATGGAAGATCCGCTCCAACACCCTGCTCAAGCTTCCCGCGCCCACGCGCTGCCTGCCGCAGGCGTCGGTAAAAAACTCGCTCGTATCCGAAGGCTGCGAGATCGCCGGCACCGTGCGCAACAGCGTGCTTTCTCCCGGCGTCAAGGTCGAGAAGGGCGCGGTGGTTTCCAACTCCGTTCTTTGGGACGATGTGATCGTCAAGGAAGGCGCGGTCCTTGACAAAGTAATCTCAGACAAACGCGCCGTGTTCGGAGCGGCGTCGGTGGTCGGTGACGGAAAAACGTCGCCGTGCAAGGAAATGCCGCGGTCGCTCACCTGCGGCGCAACGGTCGTGGGCATGGAAGTGCGCATACCGGCAAAGGCAACCATCGGCCGCAACTGCATCATCCATCCCGAGGCGGGTGAAGAATGCTTTAAAAAACCCGTTGGACCGGGAGAAAGCATCTTTCCGCGCAAGGCGGGAAAGTAAAGGCGCATCGTGAAGGTCGTTTACTTTACAAGAGAATATCCTCCCTACGTTTACGGCGGGGCCGGCGTACACATCAAGAACCTCGCCGCGTCCGTGGCCAAGTACATTGACGTGGAAGTGCGCTGCGTGGGCGACCAGGCCGCAGAAAACGGCAGGCTCAGGGTGAAGGGTTATCAGGCGTGGCCCCGCATGTGGGAGGGCGACAATCCGCTGTTCAACAGCGCGCTCGGCACGTTTTCAACCAACCTTTCCATGGTACGTGACCCCATCGACGCTGACATCGTGCATTCACACACGTGGTACGGCGCGCTGGCTGGCTTCATGGCAAAGGTGCTGTACAACGTTCCCTACGTTGCAACGGTGCACAGCCTGGAGCCGCTGCGTCCGTGGAAGGAGGAGCAGCTCGGCAGATCCTACCATCTCACCACCTGGGTCGAGAAGGTCGCGCTCGAAAATGCCAACCGCATCGTCGCCGTGTCGAAACACGCGCGGCGCGAGATCCTCGAGCATTTCAACGTTGACGAAAAGAACATCGCGGTGATCCACAACGGCATCGACCTTGACACATGGCGACCCGCAACGGGCACGGACACGCTGCGCGCCTACGAAATCGCCGGGGACTATATCCTGTTCCTCGGGCGCACGAGCCGCCAGAAAGGCATGATGCACCTTCTTGACGCAATGGAATACGTCGATCCCGGCGTGCGCCTCGTGTGCTGCACCTCGGCGCCCGACACGCCAGAGGTTGAGAAGGAAATCGCCGCAAAAGTCGCCAGGCAGAAACGCGTGACATGGATCAACACCATGCTGCGCGAGGACCAGGCCATGGAGCTCTACACCAACGCCTGCCTCTTCGTATGTCCTTCGGTGTACGAGCCGTTTGGCATCATCAACCTCGAGGCCATGGCCTGCGAAACACCCGTGGTGGCAAGCGCCGTGGGCGGCATCCAGGAAGTGGTGGTGCCGGACGAAACAGGGCTCCTCGTGCCGCCTGCCGACCCGAAGGCGCTCGCTGACGCCATCAACAGGCTCCTGCGCGACCGCAAGCTCGCGAAAAAAATGGGGAAAGCTGGAAGGCTCCGTGTGGAGAAGATATTTTCCTGGGCCTCAATTGCGAAAAAGACAAAAGACATGTATGCCGAAGTCATCAAAGAACACTCGTGAGGTAAAACCATCCATGGCCATTGACCAGTGCCGCATCATCATCGAAGGAGTGAGCCCGGCGGTTGACAACGGGCGTTTTGCCGCAAAGGCGGTTGTCAACGAAGCGATCGGTGTCTCCGCCGACATTTTCAAGGACGGCCATGATAAACTGCGCGCCGCCGTCCTGTATAAACCGGTAAAGAGGATGCAGCCGGTTTCCAAAACCTATTGCCGCGAAGCGCCAATGCTTGACGATACGGAATGGCGCGAGTCCCCCCTTTCCGAAGAGGTGAATGACCGGTGGCTGGGGACAATCACCTGCGACAGCATTGGCGACTGGGTGTTTACCATCTGCGCATGGACCGATGTGTTCGGGTCATGGCGCGACGGGTTGAAGAAAAAAGCCGAGGCCATGGATGACGTTTCCAGCGAGCTGCTCGAGGGAGCGCGGATCATCGAGCATGTTCTTGGCACACTAAAATCAGGGGCTGCCGATGCCGGCACGCTGCGGAAGTCCTGCAACCTCATCAAAGACAATGGCGAAGTATCCGAGAAAGTCGCCGCAGCGCTTGACGAAAAACTCGCTGACCTCATGCTGCGCAGCGACCCGCGCCGGGACGCCGTGCTGTACCATTTGCAAATGCCTCTGTGGGTCGACCGCGACAAGGCCCGGTTCGGTTCATGGTATGAAATTTTCGTGCGGTCCCAGGGAACCGATCCAAACAGAAGCGCAACATTCAAGGAGGCGGAGAAACGTCTCCCCTACATTGCATCCCTTGGATTCGACGTTCTGTACCTGACGCCGATCCACCCTATCGGCAAGGCGTTCCGGAGAGGACCCAACAACACGGGTGATGCAAAGCCGAATGATCCGGGAAGCTGCTGGGCAATCGGCAGCAGTGCGGGCGGCCACACCGCGATCAATCCCGAATTGGGCACGCTCGCCGATTTCGACCATTATCTCGCTGCAGCAAAACGCCTGGGGATTGAGCTCGCGCTAGACTTCGCCATCCAATGCTCGCCCGATCACCCGTGGGCAAAGGAGCATCCCGAATGGTTCTGGCAGCGGCCGGACGGCACCATTAAATATGCCGAGAATCCGCCGAAAAAATACAAGGACATCTACCCCATCGATTTTGACACCAAGAACCGCGACGGACTTTATTGGGAGCTGTTCGGCGTTGTGCAGTTCTGGATCAAACGAGGGGTGAAGATTTTCCGGGTTGACAATCCGCACACCAAGCCCGCAAGCTTCTGGGAATGGCTTATCTTCACCATCCACAAGGACTACCCGGACGTGCTGTTCCTCGCCGAGGCGTTCACGCGGCCCAAGCGCATGGCAAGGCTTGCGAAAATCGGATTCACGCAATCGTACACATACTTTACATGGAGGAATTCCAAGGAAGAATTGGAATCCTACGGCCGCGAGCTGTTCTGCACCGATGTCCGCAATTATTTAAGGCCGAATTTCTTTGCCAATACGCCCGACATCCTGCATGCTTTCCTGCAGGACGGCGGCAGGCCCGCGTTCGTTATCCGGCTCGTGCTCGCCGCAACCATGTCGCCGTCCTACGGCATCTACAGCGGGTTTGAGTTCTGCGAAAACAAGGCTTTAAAACCCGGCAGCGAGGAATACATTGACTCCGAGAAATATCAAATCAAAGTGCGCGACTTGGACGCGCCGGGAAACATCAAGAATGTCATTTCAAGGATCAACACCGTAAGAAAAGAAAATCCCGCGCTACAGTCATCAGTGAATTTTTCCGTGCTGGAATCCACCTGTCCATATATCATCGCCTATGCAAAAATCTGTCCGGAAAAGAACAACCGCATCATCGTTGTTGTCAATCTTGATCCGCACAACACCCATGAAGGAACCGTCGGCGTTCCGGAGTCAATGCTGGGGAATGTCAATTATTCGGCTTATACGGTGAAGGACCTGCTCAATGACGAGCAATATCTGTGGCATGGGTATTGGAATTACGTGAGGCTGGAGCCCGGGGTGAAGCCGGCGCATGTTTTGAGGGTTGAAGGTTGAGCGTTGAAAGTTGGAAGTCAATCGTTAAAGCGTAATATACCATGCCTTGCCTGTCGTTCCCGCGAAACCGGGATTCCATGCAGTTTTATTATTCGTCTTTAACAATCCGGAATATTTTTTCCTTAGGAATTACTCCTTCCCTCACTATTTCAACTTCACCATCTTCATTGACTTTGACTACACTTGACGGCTTTGACTCCGGCAATTTCCCTGCGTCAACCATGAAATCAATCTTCCCGTCAAACAACTTGTAAATAGTATCCGGATCATTTACGTACGGCTGATCGCTGAGATTCACGCTCGTGGAGAATATCGGCACATCTATGTGGGTGTACAGCGTGGTGATGAAAGGATAATCCGAGATCCTGACTCCTATCCCATCCGGTCTGTTTTTTGCAGGGAGAACGAGTGTGATATTGCCCGGCCAGAATTTATCGGCAAGGAGTTTTGCGTTCGGGGGAAAATTGAGATGAAAGGATTTGAATTGCTTGATGTCATCCGCTATCAAAATTAATGGCGAGACTTTCTGCCGTTCTTTGATTGACCTGATGCGATTCTCAACTTCCTTGCTGTCCGCACGGCCGCCAATGCCGTAGATTGTCTCTGTAGGATAAATAAAAACCGCGCCATTCATCACGCGGTTTGCGAGCGCCGTCATCCTTGTTCCGGCATCGGCACCGGACAGAAGCGCATCAAGAGGTATCCGCTCAGTCAAGATCGTCCCCGAACTGCTTCCGGTATTCCTTCATTTTATCGCGGAGCTTCATGTTGTGGACCGACAGCACCTGCGCGGCAAGAAGCGCGGCGTTCTTTGCGTTGCCGATGCCCACCGACGCCACCGGGATTCCCGGCGGCATCTGCACGATCGAGAACAGCGCGTCTTCTCCATGGAGCGGGCCCGCGTCGATGGGCACGCCGATGACGGGCAAGACCGTGAGGCTCGCCACAACACCCGGCAGGTGCGCGGCAAGGCCGGCCATGGCGATGATCACCCCAAACCCGTTTTCCTCCGCGCTTTTCGCGAATTTCTTTATCTTGTTCGGGTTGCGGTGCGCTGAAATGACAAAGGTCTCAAAGTCGATGCCGAATTCCTTGAGAACCGCCTCGGCCTTTTCGGCATGCTCCTTATCCGATTTCGACCCCATGACGATTGCGACTTTTATCCCGGCCATGGAAACTCCTTAAAAAGATGCAATGCGACAGAGATACACGGCTACAAAGTCAAAAACAATAAACGACGCCTGATTGAAAGCTTTTTCACCTTGTCACCTTGTTTCTTTGCGTCTTTGTCGCCCTTTATCTGGCAGCCACCGCTTGCATCGCCTTATTCTTCAGCCTCGCCATTCCTTTTGCCGCGATGTCCTTCCGGAAGGTCTTTCCCTCGAAATTGATTTTTCCCACCGCCTCGTACGCTTCCGCGATCGCATCCGAAAAGCTTTCGGCCCACGCGCTCACCGAGAGCACACGGCCGCCGTTGGTTTCAAACTTTCCCTCTTTGTTAAGAGCGGTGCCGGCGTGGTACACGTCAACGTTGCTCTTATGGTTTTCGGCCTTTTCGATGCCTTCGATCACTTTCCCTTTCTCGTACTTGCCGGGATAGCCCTTTGACGCCAGTACCACCGACACGCAGTATTCGGGCCTCACCGCCAACTCAACCGACGCGAGGCTGCCGGTCGCGCACGCGTAGAACACCTCGAACCAGTCGCAATTGACAAGAGGCAGCACCGCCTGCGTTTCCGGGTCGCCGAAGCGGCAGTTGTACTCCACGACCTTGGGGCCGTCCAGGGTCGCCATGATGCCCACGTACAGCAGGCCCTGGTACGGCGCGCCCTCTTTTTTCATGCCGTCGAGCGTGGGCGCGACGATCTCTTCCTCGATCCGGGCGAGCATCTTTTTGTCGACCAGCGGGCACGGCGCGTAGGCGCCCATGCCGCCGGTGTTGGGACCCGTGTCGTTGTCGCCGATGCGCTTGTGGTCCTGCGACACGGGCAGGATTTTGTACGTTTTCCCGTCTGACAAGACGAACACCGAGGCCTCTTCGCCGGTCATTTTCTCCTCGACCACCACGGTCTCGCCCGCCTCGCCGAATGCCTTGTCGTCGAACATGGAGGCAAGGGCGTCGTTTGCCTCCTTGAGGGTCTCGCACACGATGGCGCCCTTGCCCGCGGCAAGGCCGCTCGCCTTTATCACGATGGGCGCGCCCTGCTTTTTGACGTATGCGGCGGCGTCATGCTTATTGGTGAACACCGAGAATGCGGCCGTGGGAATATCATATTTTTTCATGAACTTCTTGGCGAACGACTTGTTTCCTTCGATCTGCGCGGCCTTCTTGGTGGGGCCGAATATCGCGCGGCCTTTTTTCCTGAACACATCCACGATGCCTTCAACGAGGGGTGCCTCGGGCCCGACCACGGTGAGGTCAATTCCATTCTTGTCAACCCACTCGGCAAGATCGCCCCAGTTGCCGATCTTCTGGTCGACGATGGTGCAGCCGTCGTTTTCCATGCCGGGGTTGCCCGGATAGGCGTGGATGAACAGCGGACGGTCAGACCGAAGCAGCGCCTTCAACATCGCGTGCTCCCGGCCGCCGCCGCCGATGATGAGAACGGAATCCATGAAGTCCATTGTCCCCTCCTCCAATCCCCAGGGCACAGGGTTCAATGAGGCAGTATCAGGTAAAAATTTATATCAGGACAGGACGGGATTTCCAGTAGAGGAAAAATAATTGAAACAACCACCGGCCTATGATTTCCCCTTTTTCTTTTTACCGAAGCCGAAGGCCTGCTTGCCGAGCTGGGCGTTCTTGTCGGTTCGGATTTTCTTTCTGGTCCAATTGTCAAGCGCATAGCGGATTCTGGGGGGACGGTAACGGTTGTCGGTTGATTTCATGTTAACTATTCTTTCTAGATGTTTTTACATTGAATCTGGGCCTTCCCCCGCTTCGCGGGGAGCACCCCAGGGGGAGACCTCCCCGGTCAAAAGGCACAACTATTTATTTGTCTATTTTTTCTTTTTCGCCAACTCCTTCACCTTCACCTCAAGATCCTTGAGGATCTGGCTGTCGGGATTGTGGCCCCTGCCCTTGACGATCCACCTTTGCGCTTCCTTGAAATTCTCCATTGCCACGTAGACATTCACCAGGTTGGCGTACGCCTCGGGAATGTCGTGCTGCTTCTCGATTGACTTGAGGTAACAATCCACGGCCTGCTGCAGCTCCCCCCTTCCCGAATAGATCGCGCCCAGGTTGTTCCAGGCATGATAATACGCCGGATTCTTATCTAGAATTTTTTTATACGCTGCTTCTGCGGCGGTGTCCTTTCCGCTGTCCTGCAGCGTTATCGCGGCGTTGTACCAGAGGTCTGTTGAATCCATCACCTGCGCGGCGGCGCCGCTTTCCGGATGGATGCTCTGGTACCGCTTTTCGATGTCCTTGTTCTCGAGTTTCGGGTCGAGTTGCCGCGCCTTCTGGTAATACGTCCACGATTCCTCCATGCTGCCGAGATTGTAGCTGATGACGGCAAGGTTGTATTCGACAAGAGGATCTCCCCGCTTGACGTCTTCAAGCTGCTGGTACCACTGCAGTGCCTTTTTCCACTGCTTGAGGCCCATGGCAGCGTTGCCCACGAGCCTGCACACGTCGGCCCGGTCGTCGCCGCGCGCCTTTGCCACGATTTTTTCCCCTATGACAATTGCCTCGTTGTATTCCTTTGCGTTGAACGCCGCGACCGCCATGTTGTACTGCACGGGGAAGCCCGAATCGCCGAGGCTTTTCCAGCCCAGGAGCGCGCCCGCGTAATTGCCGGAAAAGAAATCCATCTGCGCCTTGACGCCGGTGCGCGCCTTTTCCCAGTACGGGTCCTGCGGCAGCTTGTCAAGGCATTGCGACGCCTTTGCGAAGTTTTTTCTGGCGGTGTACACCTTGGCGAGCGTGATCCAGTCGCCCGGATCTTTCGACGGCAGCGCCTCCAATTTGGCAAGCGCCTGCACCGTGTCCTTTTTCCATAACAGCATCTCTGCCTGGGCGCGTTTTGTGTAATCCGAGCCTGAGAATTCGTTATTAAGGATGGCCAGCATTTCCTGCATCTGTGTCTCGCTCGCCGTCTTCTGCGCAAGAAGAAAAAGATCGTACGCGGCCAGGTTGCGCTTGGACGAATTCAACGCAATGGCATACGCCTGTGACGCTTCGTGGTTTTTCTCCATGCCGCTGTACACGTTGCCAATATTGATCTGCAGCGCATTATCGCCGGTTTTAAGCATCTGTGCCTTCTGATAATATTGAAGCGCTTCGTCATACTTCCCGTCTTTTTCCAAAGAAAGGCCCATGTTGATCATCAAGGTAAAATTATTCGGGTCTTCTTTTAAGGTTTTCTCCCATAAACTCCTTGCCTGCGCTACGTCGCCTTCGGCATTAAGAATGTAAGCCATAAGTCCCTGTGCGGCAAGGTTGTCCGGTTTCTTCTTTAAGCTTTGCTGCAGGTAATTTTTTGCCTTCTCGAATTCCTTTAATTCCATGTATGCATAGCCCAATTGGTAAAAGATGCGCCAGGGGTTCTGGTCCCATTTTGCAATAAGGTTGGTAAGCGCCTCAATCGCTTTCTGGTTGTTGCCTGAAAAAAGATAATCCTCGGCGAGTTCGTATTCGGTCTGCGCGTCGAGTACGAAAAACGTTTTCGCCTTTTCAAGCGTTTTTATCGCCTTGTCCCATTCATGAAGGTCCCGGTAAAACAGGGCGAGATGACGGAAGATGCGCTCGCTCTTCTCGCCGTCGGGCAAGGTTTCGAGCAGGTTGGCGGCCTTGTCGAGCAGTCCCTGATGATAATACAGGATCGCAAGCTCGAGCGAGATGTCCTGGCATTTGCTGCGGCACTCGGCGCGTTTTTTCTCGGTTTCGATCGCCGCCTTTTCGAGCTCGTCCTTGCTCTGGGTGATGAGCGCGAGGTTGAGCTGCGCCGACCGCAGTTCGGGATCAAGCCTGAGCGCCTTCTTGAAGCTCTCGGCAGCCTCGTCCTTCTTCCCCTTTGTGTAAAGGATAATGCCGAGCAGATCAAGGTATTCGGCGCGCTCGTCGCGCCGCAGCGCGTTGCGCACGTATGTCTCGGCAAGGTCGAGGTTGCCCCTGCGCCGCGCGTTGAGGGCGCGCAAGTAATACAGCGACGGGTCGTTGAGTGAATCGCTCACCGCGTTCCACATCGCTTCCGCCTGGTCGAACTGCTTCAGGTGGAAATAGATCTGGCCGAGGTTATAGCGTAAAATCGCGTCGTTCGGATACTGGGCGATCCCCTTTTCGAAATAGGCCTTTGCGCCGGTGATGTCGCCGCAGTCTTTTGCCGCGATCCCCGAAAACAGGTACGCATCGGCCGCTTGGACCGACACCTTTGAGGCGTACAGCTTAAGCGTGGCGAGCGCCTCCTTGCAGTTGCCGCCGTCAATCTGCGACGAGGCAAGGTCAAGGAGCTGGTCCGCGTTCCCGCCCTTGGAAACAGCATCTGAAAAATAACCGGAAGCCGCTTTGTAATTCTTGCGTGACGCCTCTATTTCGCCCAGCATCTTGAGCGCGGCCGCGTTGTCCTGGTGCTTGGTGAGAAATGAAAGCGCCGCCGCCGTGTCGCCCGCGTGAACATAGGCGTACGATAGAAACTGCCACGTCTCGGACCTCTCGGGTGCGGCGCGGTTCGCTGCCTTGAAATGCTCCAGCGCGTCCTTGGGTTTGTCAAGCATGAGCTCGGCCCGGCCGAGCATGAGAAAAGCCTCGACGAATTTTTTGTTGAGCGAAACCGCCTTCTGCATCTCCAGACAACAGGCCTGGTAGTTCTTTTTATGGAACTCAATGACGCCGAGGTTGTAATAGGCTATCGAATACGTCGGATCGCTTTCGGTGATCGCCTTCCACAGCATGCCCGCCTGGGTGATGTTGCCCCTTCTGAAATGAACCACGCCCATGTTGTTCCGCGCGTCGGTGTAGTTGGGGAGCAGCGACATTGCCTTGGAGAAACACAGGGCGGCGCTGTCGAGATTGTCCCGTTCAAGCGCGTCAAGGCCTTTCATGTTGACCGTATAGGCCTCCTGCGCGCCCCGCAGCAGCGCTGCCGGAAGCGCGTCAATCGCGCCGAGGGAATCGGTAAAGGAGAATATCTCCGGCTGTCCGCCGGCCGCCGCAACAGCCATGCACCACAATGCCGCAACCGCCATCCGTGCCTTTGCCATTATGCCAGTCCTTTCGTTGCCCCGTTTTCGGCTTTTGAATAAAACGTGACCCGACGGCTCACATCGTTCCATGAAGTAAACGAAATATCAGGGATAATTGTCCAATCGCTCCCGTGCGTAAACACGCACCTGTTGTCTCCGGTGAAAAACGCGGTTTTCATGCCCGCCTCCTGCGCCGGCTTGATATCAGACACCAAATCATTGCCTACCAGCAGCGCCTGGGACGGCAGGATCTGATGTTGGTACAGGGCGTCGAACAGTTTTCGAAAAAGCAGGCTGTTGGGCTTTGAAACACCATACTCGAATGAGAAAAAGACAAAATCATGTTCAAACAGCCGCGAATAGTCGTCGATATCGCCGTTGCTCTGATCACGAAGAAAAAGCGAAAGATCAATGGGCGTGTAAAACTGTGCGTTTGACAAGATGCCAAGAAGGATGTTCTCTTCCTTCAGCCGCTGCAGCGCGTCCGCGACCCCGGGATACAACCCGCGGTTGAACGCGAAGAAATTATAGCAGTAGGCCATGCACCGTAGAAAATCAGACCCTTTGCCGAGCGCCAGGCCCGACGGATCATAGCCGTGGCGCTCGAGCATGAGGAGAATGGCCTCCCAAATATCCTCGATCCTGACTTCAGGAAACTCGATGTTCTTTTCCGCGGCAAGGCCGTGCTTGAGCGAGATGAGTCCGTGGTACAGGTCGCTCAGCGTCTTTTCCGGCGGTTCGTCCGGGTTCATCTCGACAAGATATTTTTTGATCCCGAAACGGTCTATCACCTTGTCAAATGCGGCGAGCACGGCATGCTGCCTGCCTGCCTCGGTTGCGAAGACCCTTTTCCAGTAATTGACCAGCGTGCCGTACACGTCAAACAGCGCCACCCTGATGTCCGCGAGGCTCCCGCCTTTTGAAGGATAGTCAAGCGGCGTGAGCTCCATGCCTTTTTCGCACGGAAACGATTCATGCAGCTGGCGGGCGAATTCAGCGACGATACTCAAGAAAGCGCTCCTCTTATCTTTTCCGCGTCCTCTTTTATTTTTTCCAGCTGTTCCTTGGTCACGCACTGTTCGCCGTCGCATAGGGCATGGGCCGGATCATTATGTGTCTCGATGATGAGCCCGTCCGCGCCGGCCGCAATTGCCGCCATGCTCAGCGCGTAGACATTTGCCTTGAAGCCGGTTGCGTGCGACGGATCGAACATGACCGGCAGGTTCGATTCCTTCTTGAGCACCGGTATCGCGCCGATGTCCGCGGTGTAGCGCTGGAATTTCTCCTCTTCAAACGTCCGGATGCCGCGCAGGCACATGATCACGTTCGGGTTACCATTGGCCACGAGATACTCGGCGGCGAGAAGGAAGTCCTTGAGCGTGGACGATTCGCCGCGCTTGAGCAGGATGGGCTTCTTGTTGTCTTTTGTCAATATCGCGAGCTCCTGCAAAAAGCCGTACGCCTTCATGTTGCGCGCGCCCACCTGTATGATGTCCGCGTATTCTATCACGTTCTCAAGCACGTTCTTTTCTTCCCTGCTGCCGTCGGGCCGCAGGTGGCGGTGCAGGCCGGTCGCCTCGGTCACGATCTTAAGCCCGTATTTTTTCCGCATCTGCGCAAGCAGCTTGAGCCCCCCCACGCCCATTCCCTGAAAGGCGTACGGAGACGTGCGCGGCTTGTACGCGCCACCGCGCATGATCGGAATTTTTTGGTCAGCAATGTACTTCGCAATCGTCTCGACCTGCTGCTCATTTTCCAGCGCGCACGGTCCGGCCATGAGCACCGGTTTATCGCCGCCGACTTTTACGTCGCCAACGGAAATAATTTTAGATTCGCTCGAAAATTCGCGCGACACGAGCTTGTACGGCCGCGATATGCGTATCACCTTTTCCACGCCGCTCAATTCGAGGAAATAACTTTCCTCGATTCCGCTCGTGTCGCCGAGGACTCCGATGAGCGTGGTGCGAGTGGTCGGGTGCAGGTTTTCGTGCTTGAGCCCGGCGGCGTGGATTCGGTTGACGACTTCCTGAACGTCCTGCGGCGTGGCGTCTTTGGAAAGATGGATGATCATTCCGGGGCTCCTGAAGGTTGCTGCAAATTATAACGTTTGAGGGGCGAGAGACATTACATTGGTAGTAAAAATATATTGCTGCTTGAAAGGCCGGTATCTTGATGGAATTCAATAAAGGAAGATTTTCACTTCATCTTGTCATCATCTGATAAGGAAGCCCTGCGCCAGATACTTTTTAAAAATTCCCGTGGATCATAATACACTTTATCCAATTCCTTCTTCGTATAGCACGTCAGCGCATAGGTATTAAACCTCCTGAACGGATTCCGTCGTTCAGGCTTCAAAACCACCGGAGACTTCTTCATCACCTCAAAATGCAGATGATCAAACTGCCAGCCGTATTTGTCCAGTTCCTTCTTTGTCATGAATCGACCCATGGGCTTATCCGGCGAAACAGTATCTCCTAAAGTTGCCATAATTCCGGCAATGTGTTCATACACGGTCCATACTTTCACGCTGTCGTTCAACCGATGCTCGACGATGATCTGGGCGAACGGACCGTCGCTCCTGAGGCTGATCACCACGCCGCGGCTGGCCGGGTATTCTGGTTCGTCGTCGTAATTGTCTGAAGGCCGCCTAAAGTCTATTCCGGTGTGTAAATGCGACGGCACGCCGGGCCGGGCCTTTCTCACCAGCCCGAACGGGCCGATCTGCGTCAGTTTGACGTTTTCAAGGGACTGGCGGTCGTGAAGTTTTATCGGAAGATACCATGAAGAATCAGCGGCGGAAATATATTGAAAAATGGCAATTATACTGATAAAAATTATTTGACATTTCAAATGCTTGCAGACCACACTGCTACTCTTTTCCAATCACTTCGAGCCTTTGTGAAATGGATATTCCGTCAGAAAAAGAGCTATTTACAAAATAGACTCCACCGGGAAGTATCTGGCCAATGTTTGCTTGATACGTTGATTTACCGTCATCCATTTTCCAAATGATATCACCCAGCTTCCTGCCCCGCACATCAAAGATTGAACTATGGAGAATTTTCGATTCATGACCCATCAAAAATGCCGTCAAAACGTTTTTCTTTATCGTAACCCTTGCTCCGGAATATCCTGACATACCTTTAAAAATGGAGTTATTCACGCTCAGGCTCTCCGGCGGAATAAAATCTCTTGTACATGTCCCCTCTCCCCGCGTCACCAGATATCCGGTCTCAGGATACCGCCACACCGTGCCCCTCGAATCAGTGAAGGAAAAATAATAATATCTGCAGTCAGCGCCTTTTATCAATGCCACGCCGTAGGTCCCGGCGGAATCCGCTCCCATGAGCAGCGTCAATGCGGTTTTCTGATTGTCAATGTAGACCGCAGCGTCCTGCGGCTTGCCAAGTGAATCAAAAAAGTTTGCCATAAATGTTGTTTTTCCTGTTTCGAGAAACAGATGCACGCCGGAAATTATTGGATTGTCGAACTCGGGTTTTCCCCCGCCGAAATCCTGGCACCAGAAATATTTGTATTGCATCGCGCCCGAGTCGTAGCCTGTTCCCATTTCCCGGTAACCATTGTTCATTATGTTCCACCGGTGACCGTCGCAGCGCGACGTGCCGCAGGTGGAATTGTCGACCGCGGGCACATTGTTTGTTGCGTCCATGAGCCATTGCTGCATGGTGGCCTGCGGCGTTGCGTTTCCCGTTGCGATGTCCTCGCCGACCGTGGAACTTTTGGTGTAATATTTCTGGATGCGGGTTAAAAAAGATTCGCCGTTGCAGGAATTGTGGGTCATGCCGCAGGTATCGGCCATTTCTATGGCGTGAAACCGGGCCGACTCGTTCAAGGCCATGTTCCAATATACCGGCTTGACTGCGGGATAATTTTCAGGGAGAAGAATAGAATATGCGCCGACATAGGCGTCACGGTATTGGGTGGGGGCCATCCTGCAGGCGTTGGTGAGCACGAGTATGGCGCGCTCCTGCCAGTTTGGAAGACCGTTGGTTTTGTCGCCGTATCCGGCGAAGGAAATGTCTATTGAAGTTATAAGGATGAGCAATATGAATGACGCGATAATCCGCACAGGACTCCTTTTTCCAGCCTCATGATAAAACTACCAACAGGGCGCCGGGATGGTCAATGACTATTCGTAAATTATCAATATCTTTCTTGTCTTCTTCCACCGTGTACAGCACGCGCTGCCACCGCAGCATCGCCAGCCACTAACAACGTTTGCAAACCATGGGAGTATCGGCGCCAAAGAGGTGGTGCGCCCCCGGATCGCCGCCGCATCCCGTCGCAGTGTTTGTCTTGACATATGGGATGCGGCGGAAGCCGGGGGCCAGGGGGAGACTTCCCCCATCAAAATCAAAAATCTATTTTTATTTCACGCCAAGCTTCTCTTTCAGCATTTTTATATTCGTAATCGCATTCACCACGGCCCCGCCCTTGTAGTGGTTGTTGTACGCCACGGCCACAATGTTCGTTTTCTGCCCGAGCTTGAGTTGGTCCGCTACGTTTTTTCGTATCTCGTCGTCGCTGTAGCGGTAATCGTAGCGGCTGTTGCGCTGTGCGATGCGCTCCTTCGCGGTGGTGGCTTTTGCCTTGGGATACCAATTGTCAATGTTCCTGCCCGAATAGCGCAAATACCCTTTAGGAGTCGTGGCGTATGCCTTGAGGGGAAAAATGTGCGGAAAAGGCGGAAGATCGGTGTTGCAGATGCCGATGCCGAAATCCTTGAGCTTTTGCAGCACCGCCTCCCTGTGCCAGGTGCGGTGCCTGAATTCGATGTGTACGTCTATTTTCCTGCACAATGCCGGTTCGCAGACCGCAAGCAGGTAGTCGAGCTTTTTGAGGCTGTGCTGGTTGTGGTCTTCGAGCTGGATGAGAAAGCTGTAGAACCTGCCGGTTTCAACCAGCGGCCCGACCGCCTCGATGTGGCGTTCCATCATTTGCCTTGACTTCTGCGCGTCCCATTCCTTGGTGTGCGACACGCTCTGGTGCGCCTTTACCCCATACATGGAATTAACAAGGCTGCGGCGCTCGATATCGATGTAGGTCTGCTGCGCCGGTTCCATGTAAAAGCTTGAATTTATCTCGACAAAGCGGAAATACTTCTGGTAAAACCTCAAGCGGTCGAAATCGCCGGCAGGGGCGATGTCCTCTGTTTTTCGCGAACGCTTGGGCTTTGGAGGATTGAAGATTCCCACCCAGTCGTCGAAATAATAGCCGGAGGTGCCGATGTAAAACCCCTGCGCCGTGATGTCGGGCGGAATTTCAAACGGTTTCCATGCCGGCGACGTTTGGTTTTGCTGGCCGGAGAAGTCGAGAGATTGATTTGACATAATTTTAAAATATAATCTGGCGGTTTTTCCCTTAAAAAGGGGGAATCATTAAAGGTTCTTTGTTTGCTGGCAGCATCCGCTCGATCGGCGCCACGGACGGCCTTTACCAAATGGAACTGCAACGCCGCGCCAGGCCGGACTGGAGGCCGCGCTGGAGCGCGGTGCTGCCCGGACCCCGGCGGTCCTCCGCCATCGGGGCCGTGGCAGCCCGAGGCGAAGCCGAGACCGGAAGGAGGGCCGCCGCCGCTTCGGCGGGACGCCCAGACTCATTGATTAATACATTTCCATTTCTCACCACCTCAAACCCCATCCGCATCCTGATCTCGCCTATGCTCCTGCCCATGTTCTCCTGCTTTACCTGCACCGCGCTGTCGAACAGGTCGAGCTGGCTTTCGCGCTCGAGAAACGGCTGTGCCGTTACCCTGAGTTTGCGCACCGCGATCCTGCGGGAATACGCCTGCGAAAACAGCAGACAGCAGCAGTTGTACAGCAGGGTGAAGTCGGCAGTGGGAGACAAAAGCCGCATGGAACGCTGCGTCGTCTTATTGTCGGAGTAGCGGACGCTGAACGCAACGCTGCCTGCTTGAACTCGGGCAACGCGCAGCTTGAACACCAGCTTATCGACGATGTAGCGGATGTGGCTCTTGAGCGCTCCGGCGTCGTTCTCGTCGCGCACGAGCGTGCGGCCCGATTCTATGTCGTCAAGACCTGACGCGGGTCGAGCCTCCAGAAGTACGCCCTGCGCCATGGCGTGCAGCCGGCAGCCCTCCTCGCCGAACCTGCTCTTGAGGAACGCTTCGGACAACCGCTGGATGTCGGCCACCGTGCGGATGTTGTAATCGGAGAGCCGCTGTTTTACCGAATCGGAAAAGCCGGGCAGGGCGGATGCAGCGACCGGGCCGAGCATGGCGGCCTCGCTTCCCCTTTCGCACACGGTAATGCCGTCGGGCGCGGCGGCCTTGGCCGCCATGGAGGCAACGAACGGCGAAGCGCCAGCGCCGCAGGCGCATTGCCGCAGGGCAAGCGCGGACTTCACGGTTTTCCTTATTTCATCCGGCAGGGTGAAAAAACGCGCCTTGAGTAGACGCTGCATGCCGCTCACGTTTACAATCGCGCTGCCGCGGCTCGACACGCGCACGTCGGGCGAAAACGCGGGCAGCACCGTGGCAAGATCGTCGGTCACCGCGGCCGCAAGCGCGGGCTCCTCCCGCACGACGTGGATGTCCCTGAACCGCTCGGTCAGCCGCGCCACCGGGAACCCGTGATAGATCCCTCTGCCTTGCGCCTCGGGCGACAGCGACACCACCAAGCTTTTGTGGCTGTCGGCGCGCTGGCGGACAATGACAAAGGGTAAGCCGTTCATTTCAGGATGATAGGCGGCGTAGGATTGGGCCGGAAAATCTGGCAAGAATATGCTGATATACCAATTCATATTTTTTGTTCCCTTGATTAATTAATCTGGTGGGGGCACCGCTTCGCGTTTCCCCCTGGCCCCCGGCTTCCGCCGCCATGCGGCGGTGATCCGGGGACACACCCCCTCCTGCAAAGGGGCGCGCGAATTCGCTCGCATTAAAGCTCGCAAGGCGTCGCCCCTTCGCAACGCAACCACTGCGGAGTATCCCCCTCCGCCTTCGGCGGTATCCCCCTTGATAAGGGGGAAAAACAAACGCAGCAGGATTCCATATGCCCGCGCGTTAGGTGGACCGGAGGGTGAGCAAGAGCGAATTGCCGGCCGACCCCTCGCCGAAGGCGACTCGGGCGGTCCGGCAACGAGGCGAACAGCCGAGCCCGGAGGGAGACCGACCCGGCCGCAGGCCGGGAAACGCCCAATTTCTTCTTTATCCTCTCCTGGAAAGAATATTCACGCTGCCTTGACCGCATCCCCATACACAAACTCCTCATTATACGACCTCATCAGCCGCTTGCTCGCCAGTTCAAAATCCACGATGGACGGCGACCATTCCACGCTGCGTATCGATTTCGCGAACACGGCGCACACGCCGAACTGCTCCTTCACGCAGCCGCTGATGGCGAACGGGCCGGGCCGCACTGTGACGTCGGCGTACCGCGCGTACACGTCGGGCCACATGACGATGTCGGCGCAGCCCGATTTGTCCTCGATGGTGATGAACTTCATGTCTCCCCTGCCCGGCACCGGGTGCACGCGCGACGTGATGGGCCATCCGAACACCTTGATCGAGCTTCCGGCGTACCGGCCGACGTCGCCGCACAGCACCGCGCCGCGCGACTCGGGGTGAAGGTCGAGAATGTCAAGGATGTTGCCGGACAGCATGAACCCGAGATGCTCGAGCTCGTGCATGCATTTCTGCGTGAGGCAATACTCGCTGAGGCCCGGGTGAAGCTCCGCGTTTGTAAAGCGCAGGCCGCCGAACAGGTCGCCGTCGGCCTCGCGCACCCGGCCGTACGCGGCGTCAAGGAGCGCCAAAAGCTCGGGCCGGCTCATGTTGAACCCGTCGAAGCACCCCACCTTGATGAGCTTCTCCATGTCGCTTTTGCCCGCGCCGACCCGGCGGATGAAATCGGCGAGGTTCTTGTACGGCCCGTGTGCGTCGCGCTCGTCGACAATGGCCTGGATGGTGCGGGAGAACACCCCCTTCACGTGCATGAGCCCCACGGACAAAAACCTTCCCTTGCCGACGCACTTCACGCGGCTCGTGTTGACGTGAATGGGGTTTATCTTGATGCCGAGCCGCCGCGCCTCGTTGATGTAGGTGTCCTGCGAGTAGAAGCCGTGCAGGTTCGAGATCACCGACGCCATGAACTGCGCCGGATAATGCGCCTTGAGATACGTGCACTTGAAGGAGAGCATGGCGTAGCTCAGGCTGTGCGACTTGCAGAACGAGAACCCGGTGAACGAGTTCACCCGCTCCCACAGCTCGATCGCCTGCTCGCCGGTAAGGCCGCTGGTGTGCTTGCATCCGTCAACGAATTCCATGGCGACCGTCTCGTAATCGTCGGGAACGCCGTCGTGCTGGCTGTTCATCATCTTGCGCACGCGGTCGGCGCGCTTATAGCTCATGCCCGCGATGTCGTGGCAGATCTTCACCACGTCCTCCTGGTACACGATGCAGTCGTGCGTCTCGTCGAGGATGGACGTAAGCGACGGGTGCACGAATTTCCAATCGACAATCCCCTGCTTCATCTTGCGGTGGCGCTCCACGAACAGCTTGGTGTAGCGCGCGCCGGCCGGCCGCACCGCGCTCGACGTGATGCCGATCTCCTCGAAGCTGCGCGCCAGCGCCTGGCGGTTGAGCTTCATCTGCGCCGGTGACTCGATGTAGAAAATGCCGCGCGTGCGCCCTTTTTCTATCATGTCAAGCACCGTGGGGTCGTTCTGCACAACATCGGCGTTCCACACGCGCGGGTCGTCGTGGCCCTGTTCTTCTATTTGACAAAGTGTGTCGCGCAGTACCGACAGGCTGCCGTTGCCCAGGATGTCGAACTTGATGAGGCCGAGCTCGTCGATGCCCGAATGCATGTCGATCTGCGTGATGACGCGGTTCTTGACGCCGCCGGAATATTCACACGCCACGTGGCGCCACACTGGATCGTTGGTGACGATGATGCCGCCGGGGTGCTGGCCCAGAAAGCGCGGTTTGCCGCGCACCTTGTTTGCATACGCGAGCACGCGTTGGATGTCCGGGTCTTCCTGCGGCAGGCTGTAGCGGTCGAGTAGGCCGGTCACCTGTTCTTCGCTGTAGCCGAACACCTTTGCCACTTCGCGGAACGCCGCGCGGCGCCTCATGTGGTTCACCGTGGCCAGCACCGCTACGCGGTCGCGCCCCCAGGTGTTGACAAAATAGTCGAACGCGGCGTCGCGCTCGTCCCAGCCGAAATCGAGGTCCGCGTCGGGAGGGCTTGCCCGGTCTTCGTTGAGAAACCGCTCGAAATACAGGTTATATCGTACCGGATCCAAATCACTTGCGCCGATGTTGTAAAACGTTATGCTGTTTGCGGCAGAGCCGCGCATGAGCGTGCAGTCGGTGGGCCTTCTGAGACCGCCGGCATAGCGGCCGTTCGCCCAGTCGCGCACCTGCTTTACCATGAGGAAATAAGAAGCAAAGCCCAGCTTGTTGATGACAGCCAATTCCTTTTCCTGAATTTCTTTTGCCTTTCCGTACGACGGCGTGCTGCCGTATCGGCGTTCAAGCCCTTCACGCGCGATTTTTTCAAGATACTGTTCCGGCGTGAACCCGTCGGGAACGGAAATTTTCGGGAAGATCCAGTTGCCCAGTTCGAGGTCCGCGCTGCACTGGCCCGCTATCCTCGCGGCGTTGACAAGCGCCTCGCCCAGGCCGGAGAACCGTTCGGCCATTTCTTCCCCATTGCAAAAATATGCCGTGTCCGGAACCGTTTCTTCGGGCCGCAGGCGCGACAGCGTTGAGCAATGGCCGATCGCGCTCAGGATGCGGTGCGTTTCCCAGTCCTGCCTTGCCAGAAAATGCACGTTGTTCGCGGCCACGAGAGGAACGCCGAGCTGCTGCGCAATCAGGCGCAGCTTTTTCGCCGCATCGCGCGACGCAGGGTCGAGATGCAGAAGCTCGGCATACAGGTTGGCCGCATTGGGCGTTGCGGCCAGCTCGCGCAGCACGCGCGGCGAAGCGGTAATAAGGAAAAGATCGGAATATTCCTTTGCAAAAAGCTTGTCAAACGCGAACGTCTCCGGATGCAGCTGACGCTCCGTGATGATCTCGCAAAGGTCCGCGTACCCGTTTTTGTTTTTGGCAAGTGCGACAACATACTCGTGCGAATGTTTGGGATCGGTGAGCTCAACGCCGAGAACGGGCTTCATGCCGGCCTCCATGCACTGCAGGTGGAAATCGACGAGCCCGCTCATGCGGTTTGTGTCGGTGAGCGCCAGGGCCGGCATGCCGCAGGCCTTTGCCGCCGCCACGAGTTCCTTTACTTTAGGCACGCCGGCATGGAAAGAGTATTCGGAGTGGGTGTGGAGGTGGATAAATTGCATTATTTTTTGATCTATGAGATAATCTGGAGGGGACACCACTGCGTGGTTTCCCCTGGCCCCCGGCTTCCGCCGCACTATCACTGGGCTGCAGAATGTGCCAGAGTGCGGCGGTGGTCCGGGGGCACACCCTTTCCTGCAAAGGGACGCGCGAGGTCGCTCGACCTACGCTCGCGAGGCGTCGTCCCTTCGCAACGCAACCATTGCGGAATGCCGCTTCGCGGCGATGACGCAACAGGTATCTTGGTTGATTTCATCAAAACGCCTTCACTCCCCTTTCCCTGATTCGAAGAAAGGGGCTGGGGGATAGAGGTTATGGCAGACTTATTTCTTCTTTATCGTCTGCGCCTTCATTTCCGCCATCTTCTTCGCATGGCCTTCCCTGCCAACCTGTTTGATCTGCCGTATGCAGGCGCCGCGGTCCGATTTGAAAAGCATGCCAAAAACCTTCGACATGAAATTGTTGAACTTCCTGCAATCCATGGCGTCGGGGAATTCCGTGCAATCGGCGCATGACGTGATGTTTTTTCCCTTGCAGCAAACCCGTATCCGGCACCACGTCGCCTTGCTGTTACCGGCGCATCCGGGACAACGTTCCCTAAGATACGAACCGCACGCCCCGCAAAACAGCCCGCAATAGGCGACGAGTGCCGGGTCGGGATTGATTTGACGCATGAACCCTCCTTTGTTTTTCGCTGTGTTCTCTGTGTCTCCGTGGTGATTTTTTTTCTTCTCCGCGCTCTCCGCGTCTCTGCGGTGATTTTTTATTCTTTTCTGTGCCCTCCGTGTCTCTGTGGCAATTTTTTTATATATCCTCCCTGAACAACCGCACCACCTTGCCCATAACCTGGAAATCGTCCTGCGGGCGCACCGTGATCGGTCCCATGAAGTCGTTGTCGGGCATGAGCTTTATGCTGTTTGTCTCCTGCTTTACATATTTGAGCGTGACATCGCTTCCCACGCGCACGGCCGCAACGTCGTTGCGCGTGACAAACGCCTGGCGCTGCACCACCACGATGTCGCCGTCGCGGATGCCGCGGTTGACCATGGAATTCCCCTTCACGCGCAGCGCGAACTTGTCGCCCCGCTCGTTGGACACGCCGAGCGCGTCCCACTCGAACCAAGTCTCCACGTTTTCTATGGCCTCTATGGGCGCGCCCGCCGCGATGCTGCCGAGCAGTGGAATGCGCGTGGACTTTCGCAGATGGCTGCGCACGATGCGTGTGGGCGTCACATGCCGGTTGCGGCCCCCTGTTTCGGCGATATAGCCCTTTTCACGCAAGGCGGCGACATGGTTGGTGACGGAATTCGCCGAGCTCCATTTGAATTTCTTCGCGATTTCCCCGTAGGTGGGCGACCTTCCGGTTTCAACATACCGCGACTCGATGAAGTCGAGGACCATTTTCTGCTTTTTGGTAAGCCCGGTTTCATCCACGGCCTTATCGTTTGCCCCCGCGTCAGCGATACCTGTTATCATGCTTGCATCCCCTTTGGTGGGTATTGAACACGTTGTATGTGTATAATATACACATATCAGGGTAAAATGTCAATGGCTTTTTATATGTTTCCGCTGATCACTATCGCCGGATTTTGAACTACTACTTCTTTTCGGGACCCTGATTCGCCCCGCCTACTCCCTGCTTCCGTGATTGCTTCTGCCGTGCCAGGAATTTCTCGTATTGCTCCGGGTACATCTTCTTCATGCAGTCGGGGCATATGCCGTGAGAAAAACCCGCCTCGGTGTGCTCGGAGATGTACTCCTCCACCTGCTGCCAGTAGCCCCGGTCGTCCCTCACCTTTTTGCAGGAGGCGCAGATGGGTATGAGGCCGGAAAGCGTTTTGATGTGCGCGAGGGAATCCTCAAGATCCCTTGTCCGCTCCTTTACCTTGAGCTCAAGCTCCTGAGCATACTCCTTTTCCTTATTATAAAGAAAGACGTAATCGCGCTGCATGAAATAATCCATTACCAAAATGACCGCGAGAAACGAATATTCCACCAGATATATCGATTTCAGGACCCTCCCGCCCAGCAGTATGTCGTTGACAACCGCCAAAAAGAACACGGTAAGGCTCGCCTGGACAAGGAGGAATCTCCAGTCGCGATACTGACGGTAGCCTCGCATGAAATAGGCGTATGAGACAACAATGCCCAAGAAAACAAATCCGAAAAGGGCCAGGATCATGGGGCCGGTCCTGAGCTCCAGATAGGTGACCGCCAGCGGGCCCGCCATGAAACTTGTCGGCGTACGCACGCCCAGGCTCAGATGCAAAAGCAGCGGCGAATTGATCCAGGCGATGAAGATGTACGTCACATAAATGCCGAGAAGGACGGCCATGAAAGGCGTAAGCTTTTGCCTGAACGATTTCAACACAAAAAATACCGTCCAGACCGAGGTGCAGGCGATGGCCGAATACTGTCCCCGCTGGAACCACATGCTTGTTTCCAAATGTTGCGAGCCGTACAGCAATGCGCTGAAAACGTCATACACCGCGACTGAGGCGCAAAGCCCGGAAAAAAGAAATTGTTCCACCTTTTCCCGCATGCGGAACCAGAAAAGAAAATTGTTGATTCCCACATACAGGGTGATGCCGGCCATGATGAAAACCGGTATGGAAAGAAAACTCATAATCCGCCTTTTTATTCTTCAGCGACAGTTTCATTATCTTTGAACAAATCCTGTATCACCTCTTTCGCCTCCTCGGCCCTCCCTCTTTCCACTTCTATTTTCACGGTCCCCGTCACCGGGTTGAACCCGCCGAGCAGGCCAGCGCCGAACAGGCTCTGCAGTTCCTCGCCTTTTGCGAGGAACGGTATGCGCGCCGCCTTGAGAGCGCCCTTGATCAGCACGAGCTCCGGCATGTGCGACGTCTCATACACGACAACGGACTCTCCTTCAAGATATTTCGACTTGCCTTGGCGGAAATCCTCAACGCTCGCATAGGACACCAGGTCCTTTTTGCAGTCCGGGCAGCGCTTCGTGCCTTTGGGAAACGTGGCGCCGCATGAGGCGCAATGCGGAGGGAGGTCATGGAATGGCACGAGTTTGACGTTGCAGTCGGGGCACGTGTCGATGTCTTCGCGGTATTCGGAAAAGCATTCGGGGCAGAAGAGAGACATGAAGTTTATTCTTTCCTTTTATTTTTAGTAATTAAAATCGGGCGTTCCCCCGCCTCGCACGTTCACGCGATCGCATTTGTCGCTTATGTTCACCTGGAAATCATCGATACGTTCCGCTTCAAAACAGATTATTAAGGACCTTATTGAATCTTGCATGTTATTGCAAAGGTAGATTTTTTAGTTGAATCGGTTATAGAAATGCTTGAGTTCCCAATGTTTGTTCCAACGAAGAAATATTTTAAAGTCGGGCCACCAGGAAGATCGCCTACGGTTGAATCGCCAATAAACATTATTGCGTCACCAATAACTCCTGGTAACCCATATCCCGGGCCAACACCGCCAAGTGTTATGTCTAGTGTGTCCCCCATTTTCAATGAAACTGTTTGGCCATTGTTCGCTATTGACAAATGATGATCAGTTGTCAGTGATTCACTATTTGCCGAACTGTTGTTCGTGCATAAAGGAAAACATGCGAAAACAATAACCAATGAAACCAGTAGCGTGTTATTACGGATAGCGTTTTTGCCGCGCATAAAATTAAAATCCTCCAAGTGTTTTAAATCCTCGGAACGCAGGCGCCGTTATACATGCCTATCAAAAGACAATGATTATTGACTTTCGACTTTATAAACTTTCAGATCTTCTGACTGATTTTTCTTAACGCACCACGGCCACGGTCCCCGCAACTGCCAGATTTTCCATTTTCATCTTGAATAAATACATTCCCGCAGCAATGGCATGCCCATTATCATCCGTCAAATCCCAAATCCGGCCTGAACTGATCACGCGAATGAGCCTTCCTGATCTGTCAAACAACCGTATGTCACCCCCGCCGTCGAACTTTACCGGCGATCCATTTGAAAAAAACGCCTTTTGAACCACCCTGCCGCCCTTTGCCTTGACACCTGCGACGACGGCCGCCCCTACCGCGCCTTCATACGCGCCGATGTCAAACGCCGGGCCCACGGGCCTGGCCACGCCGTCGAAATCCACGGCGACAACGGAACTCACGTCCCTGCCCGCGTTGAGCGCGGGCGAGCCCTGCGTCAAATGCATGTCCGCCTTTGCGGTGTCGGCGAATTTCGGGTCGCTGTTGACAGGCGCAGCGTCCCACGACGGGGCCGCGCCCTTGCCGAACCAGAGATTGTTGCCGCCGGCAACGGCGGTCAGATCATTGTCCGACCATCCGGCCACGTACGGCTCGCCGGTCGAGCAGATGATGTTGTTGTTGAAATGCAGGGTGTAGCGGCTGAGATCGGTGATGCACACGTTGCCGCTTGCGCCGGGGCCGTTGCTCGTGCCCGACCATCCGCACCCGTAAATGGTGTTGTTGTAAAAGTAAATTACCGTCGACGTGTCTTCGTGGCCCGCGTCGATCTGCACGCCGTAATGCGTTGACGCGCTGCTTTCGCCGGGATCCGGGTCGGGCCCCAGCCCGGCCTTCACGATGATGTTGTTGTAGATCCAGTTCTCGCCCACCGTGTAATAGCCGATGAGCATGGCGTCGCTCACCTGGTCCATGATGAAGTTGTCGTGCACCCTGTGGTGGGTCATGAACGCGGTATATGCCTGCTCGCTGTAGATGTTGATGCCGCGGATTGCATTGTTGTCGTGGAAGTAATTATAGGCGATCTCGCGGTTCTGCTGCGTGGTGTAACGGGGACCGGAACCGGTGCGCGGGCTTGACACATACAAGGGATGATACAGCTTGCTGCAGCCGTATTTGCCCGCCTTGGTGATCTCGTTTCCAAGGATGAAAACGTTGTCGCCGTCGGCCTCCACCGTTCCCTCGGCCGCGCTCGCGGTCGGCGCCGTGATGTAATTGCCCGCGAGCCTTGACCCGGTGCTCACGGGGATGCTTATCTCGCCCGACGTGATGTGGAATTTTGCCACGTTCCAGTGGTCGGTGTAGCCGTAGCCCGACTCCCAGTGGCCGAAGCCGAAACGCAGCGAGCTGTCGCCGACAAACACCTGCGCCCCGGGATACGCGATGATGGAAAACGGCTGTGCGTCCGAGCCGTGCCGGTCGAGGTTGACCGCGCCGCCGTAACTGTCTTCTGTTGTGGCGCTCTCGCCGTCGCAAACGTAAACAATGCCGCCCGTGTCCATGCCGGCGACGCCCTTGGGCATGGTCTTCCACGGTCTTGACCAGGTCCCGTCGCCGGTCGTGTCGTTTCCCGTTGTTTTCACAAAGAAAATATGCGCGGGCCTTATCGCAAACGGCAGCGCATTCGAGGTTACGCCGTTTACCGCGACCGTGATGCCGGCGCCGTTGTCCGGCGTTGATCCGCTCACCTGGAACTCAATCATCTGCATGTTGTGGCGCGTGTAAAGATCTGCCGGCCCCGTGGCGTTTTTCCATGAGTAAACGCGGGCCTCAATTCCGTTCACGAAGATTTTCGAGGTTCCCTGCGACGCGCCGAGGTTTTTGCCCCAAACCGTCACGACGGCGCCGTCAGCGCTGGATGTCTGGCCGAGCGACACATCGGTGTTGCCGGTTTTGGGACCGCCGGCAAGATCGGAAAAGCAGAGGATGGGCGCGCTGAAGAGGCTTTGGCAGAGAAGCAAAATCATAACAACCAGATTTTTTGGATGTGGATTCATGACAGCCTCCACCTTATTTGAATTATCGAAAGACCGTTCGCACCGAGCTGAGCTCACAAATCGCCCTTCGCGAACCTTTACAAAATACATTCCATTCGCAACCCCTTCTTTATACCTTATTATCCTATTATACCGTCCTGAATTCATTATTTTTGTCTCGTCTGATTTGCTTTGCAAGTCGGTTGCCGTCTATAGGCTGAGAGTTATTCCGCGGTTTTATGTTGCCATGAACGGTTAAAATAAACAATATTTTCCATTTAAAAAATACCGCCTATAAAAAGGAACAATCCTTGAAATCCATCTTCTCCGTCTGGTCAAGCACAAAGCAGATCGTCATCGTCGCCGTCACGGCGGCGGTGTACGCGGGCACGCTCATCCCCTTCAAGCCCATTCAGATCGTGCCCGGGCTCACGGAACTCAGGCCCGCGAGCGTTATACCCGTGCTGTTCGGCATCCTGTTCGGACCCGCCGCGGCCTGGGGCTCGGCCGTCGGCAACCTTATCGCGGATTTCTTCGGCATGCTCACGCCGGCGAGCGGCTTCGGGGTCGTTGCGAACTTCCTTTTCTCCTACATCGCGTTCCTCATCTGGGGCTTGCTCGTAAAAAAACAAACCGTCATGGACTGGCGGCAGACCGCCGTTTTCATCATCGCGGCGGTGTGCGCCAGCCTCGCATGCGCCCTTACCGTGGCAACGGGAGTATGGGTATTCAAACTCGCGCCTTTTGCCGTGGTCTTTCTTGTCGTTTTGATCAATAATTCCATAATGAGCGGCATTCTGGGCCCGATACTGATGAAACTGCTTTATAAAAGAATAGACAAGATGGGGCTGCTTTACAAAAGAAAAGACGCTTCCCCGGTATGATCAGCCTTCAGGGCCTTGGTTTTAGGTATCATGCCGCCGGTCCCCGCGTGCTGCATGACATAAGCCTCACCATCAATGCCGGCGAAAAGGTCCTCATCGCCGGAAGAAACGGCGCAGGCAAAACCACGCTCTCTAAAATCCTCAGCGGCCTTCTGCCTTCCGCGGAGCGAAGTCTTCTCGAAGGCGGATATTTCTTTCAGGGAAAAAAGATCGGTTCTTATTCCCGCAGGGAAATCGCGTCGCGGATCGCCGTCCTGTTCCAGGATTTTGAGGCGCAGATCGTGTCCTCGTCGGTCGCCGAAGAAATGCTTTTCTACCCCATGAACATCGGCATGGGGTATCGGGCCGCGCGGCAAAAAATGATAAGTATCGCGGAACAGTTCGGCATTGCCGGCCTGCTTTCACGCGACATGCACGAGTTGTCGGGCGGCGAAAAACAGAAGACGGCCTTTTTCAGCCTGCTGGCCGTTGATCCCGACCTCCTTATCCTCGACGAGCCGTTCACCGACATCGAGCCGTCGTCGCAGGAATACGTCCTTGACTTTCTCGGCGGCACGTCGTTCAAAGGGAGCTTGATCCTTTTCGAGCAGTCGCTCGATTACGGCAGGCACTTCGACAGGATCGTCATCCTGCACGCCGGTGCGATACTCTATGACGGTGACGAGTCCGGCGCGTATGGCAGGGCCTTGCTTGACAAAGCAGGACTCGACATGCCGGGCCTGCGCAAGCTTTTTCCCGGCGCGGCCGTCGCGACCGTCAAGGATGCGGCAGGCATTGCCGCGCGGCAGTACGCATTTGACAATGAAGCGTATGCCGCGCTTTTGCGGGAGCCGGCCCGCGGCACGGCAACACCGATCATCCGGGTCCGCGGTCTTTCATTCACCTACAAGGGAATGCCCGGAAACGTTTTGGAAAACATCAACCTCGACATCCAACAAGGCGATTTCGTCGCGATCCTCGGGTCAAACGGCTCCGGCAAGACCACGCTCGCCAAATGCATCGCGGGGATACTGCGGCCGCGCGCAGGAGAGGTTATCTACAAAGGGGCAAAGGTGAAGGCCGGCGACATCGGCTACGTGTACCAGAACCCGGACAACCAGATTTTCGCAGAAACCGTGTTCGACGAAATCGCGTTCGCGCTCCGGATGAAAAAACTGCCGGCAGGCGAAATAAAAAAAAGAGTCGATGCCATGCTGGAAACCATGGGTCTTGCCGCTGTCGCGTTCCAAGACCCTTTCACGCTGCCCAAAGGCGACCGGCAGAAGGTCGCGTGCGCCTCTATCCTCGCGGCCGAGCCCGACGTCATCATACTCGACGAGCCCACCACGGGCCTGGATTTTCCCTCTCTTAGCGAGATGATGCGCATCATAAAAGGCCTTAACGACAAGGGCAAGACGGTCCTCATGATAACCCACTCCATGGAAGCAGCCGCTTCGTTTGGCCGGACCGTGCTTGCCGTGAAAAACGGGCACATATTGTTTTACGGCCCGTGCAGGGATTTTTTTAATGACGCGGACTTGTTGTCCGAATCAAGGGCAAGCAGGACGGACATCATGAAGCTTTCCCTGGAGCTGAACAACAGGCCGCTGCTTAACGCCGGGGAATTCCTGCAATGCTGGAAAAAACAACTGGAGCGTGCGGAATGAGCGTCTTCTTATACATAAAAAAGAACACGTTCCTCCACCGGCTCGATCCCAGGACTAAAATCCTGATGCTCGCCGTTCTTTTTCTGACCGCGGCCTTGATTGCCGATATTGTTTGGCTGCTTGCGCTTCTCGCCTGCATGGCGGCGCTTTTTATCGCGGCGAAAAGCCTCGGGAACATCGCTCGGATGGGCGTTTTGTTCATGATGATTGCAGCCGCCACGTTTGTGCTCTGGGCGCTTTTCTACCGCATCAGCGGCGCCAACGCCTACGCGTATGCGGCGGCGATGAGCATTCGGTTCGTCGATCTGCTCTGCGCGGGGCTGCTGTATCTTTCAATCACCTCGCTCGAAGAAGTCTCGGCAGGGCTCATGCTGCTCGGCGTTCCCTATCCCATCGCGTTTGCCCTTTCTCTTTCGTTCAGGCTCGTCATCGTCTTTATCGACACCGGGTTCACCATCGTGGAGGCGCAGAAGGTCCGCGGCAACAACGCGGCTGAGGGTTCCCTTGTCAAAAGGATAAAAGCCTATGCTCCCCTCCTGGTCCCGCTGATACTCACGGGCATCAAGAAGGCCGAGACGCTCACGGCTGCGCTGGAATCAAAGGGGTTCTCCCCGAAGAATAAGATCGACATGAGGGAACGGTACGGGATGAAGGCCGCGGATTGGATCGTCGCCGTAGCCTGCGCGGCGCTGGCAGGCGCGGTGACGGTGATGAAAGTAAAGGGAATGATTTGACAACATTGGCTGTCAAAGACAGTTATGGATTGACATTTTCACTAGTAAGTAGTAATTTTTAATACGAAAATAGCGTTTTGTGGGGCTGTAGCTCAGTTGGGAGAGCATCAGGCTGGCAGTCTGGGGGTCGTCGGTTCGAACCCGTCCAGCTCCACCATAAAAACCCTTCGGGACAAACGTCCTGAGGGGTTTTTTGTTTTGGGGAAGAAAAAAAATAAGATGATCACAGAGACACGGAGGCACAGAGAAAAATATAGTGATTAAATGCAGGCTGCGGGGTTCTTTCGTGAGCGCTCTCGGAGGCATCGTATTCGGATTCGGTTGCGTACGTAAATACTTTATCCGAGGAATTGCTGCAAGCTTATTTGGGATCGCTCCTATTTTGTGGGTGGGGCATTGCATCAACATTAAAGATCTAACTTTTTATTTTTTCGCCACCTATTCCTACCATTTCCAGGTTGCACTCTCTTTACTTCTTCTCCGCGCCCTCCGTGTCTCTGTGGCTATCTTCTCTTCCCCTATTTCATCTTTTTCTGCACCTTCGCCCACGTATCCTTCAACCCCACCGTCCTGTTGAACACCGGCCTCCCCGGCTTGCTGTCCACCGAATCCGCGCAGAAATATCCCACCCGCTCGAACTGGCATTTGTCGCCTGGCTTGACATTCGCAAGTCCGGGCTCCAGCATCGCGTCCTTCACCACCTTGAGCGAATTCGGGTTGATGAGCGCCTTGAAGTCGCTGCCCTCCGGAACATCTGCCGGATCTTCTTTTGTCAGCAAATATTCATACAGCCTCAATTCACCTGAAATTGCGTGCTGTTCCGATACCCAGTGCATGGTTGACTTTGGCGACCTTCCGTCGGGCGCCGCGCCGCCGCGCGTTGCCGGGTCGTAGGTGCAGTGCAATGCGGTCACCTCGCCCGCCGCGTTTTTCTCCACGCTCGTGCACGTGATGAAATAGGCATAACGGAGCCGTACTTCCCTGCCCGGCGAGAGCCGGTAGAACTTTTTTGGCGGATTTTCCATGAAATCTTCTTTTTCGATGCACAGCACTTTTGAGAAGGGCACCTTGCGGCTGCCCATGGACGGGTCTTCCGGGTTGTTCACGGCGTCGATTTCCTCGGTCTTTCCGTCGGGATAGTTGTCGATGATGACCTTGAGCGGGTTGACCACCGCCATGGCGCGCGGTGCGCGCTTGTTGAGGTCTTCGCGCACGCAGTGCTCGAGCAGGGCAACGTCCACCATGCTGTCGCGTTTGGCAACGCCGATCCGCTCGCAGAAATTGCGGATGGCTTCGGGCGTGTAGCCGCGCCGTCGCATGCCGGAGATCGTGGGCATGCGCGGATCGTCCCAGCCCGACACGAAGCCTTCCTGCACGAGCTGGAGCAGCTTGCGCTTGCTCATGACCGTGTAGGTGAGGTTGAGACGCGCAAACTCGATCTGCCGCGGATGGCACGGCACCGGCGCCTGGTCAAGGAACCAATTGTACAGCGGCCGGTGGTCTTCGAATTCGAGCGAGCACAGCGAATGCGTGATGCCTTCGATTGAATCCTCGAGGCCGTGCGCCCAGTCGTACATGGGATAGATGTTCCATTTGTCGCCCTGGCGGTGGTGCGGGACTTTGAGAATTCGGTACATGGCGGGATCGCGCATGTTCACGTTCGGCGACGCCATGTCTATTTTCGCGCGCAGCGTGCGCGAACCGTCGGGAAACTCGCCTTTACGCATGCGCTCGAACAGGTCGAGGTTTTCGGCAATGGTGCGGTTGCGGTATGGGCTTTCTTTTCCCGGCTGCGTGAGCGTGCCGCGGTACTCCCTGAGCTGGTCGGCCGTCAAATCGCACACATATGCCTTTCCGGTCTTGATCATGTGCACGGCCCATTCGTGCATCTTGTCAAAGTAGTCAGAGGCGTAGTACAGGTGTTTTCCCCAGTCGTAGCCAAGCCATTTCACGTCGCGCTGGATAGACTCGATGTATTCCTGCTCCTCCCTACTCGGGTTGGTGTCGTCGTAGCGCAGGTGGCATTCGCCGCCGAACTCCATTGCCATGCCGAAATCGATGCTGATGGCCTTTGCGTGTCCGATGTGTAAATAGCCGTTCGGTTCCGGCGGGAACCGCGTCACGACCTTCTTGACCTTGCCCGAAGCGAGGTCTTCCTTGACGATTTCGCGGATGAAGTTTGACGGTTTTTCGGATTCGGGGTTCGGTGAATTTGATTCTGGATTTGTTTTGTTTGCTTCTAACATTATTTATCCTTCTGATTGAATTTCCAAATTTTGTTGGGCGTTTCCCTCACCTTCGGTAAACCTCAGTCTCGGGTCGGCCCTCACTTCGGTCTCGCCTCCGGCTCCGGCTGCCACGGCCCCTATATGCCTGACAGCGAGGGCCGGGCAGCACCGTGCTCCAGCGCGGCCTCCGCTCCTGCCTAACGCGGCGGCGGAGTTTTTATTCGCCAAATACTTTTAGTGGCGCCAATCGAAAATTCGTGATATAATATTTTTCTTCCACTCAAACTTATAATATTTGTCTTCTTCCACAAAATAATAGCTTGCGCTACAGCCTCTGTCTCGCCAGCCACAAACACCATCCGCGAATTACGGGAGTATCGGCGCCAAAGAGGGGGTGTGCCCCCGGATCACCGGCGCATCCCGGAATACTTTTTTTAATTGACATTGAGGATGCGGCGGAAGCCGGGGGCCCGGGGGAGACTTCCCCCTTATTAAGATTTACTTTTTTATTTTATTTTTTCTATCGCCCTTTTCATCCTTCTTAAAACTACATCCTTGCCCAGAGTCTCCATCATCTCAAACAACCCAGGCCCGAAACTTGCTCCGCTGATCGCCAGTCTTGACGGATGCACCAGCTCCCCTATTTGCGTGCCCGAGTCAGCCGCGAATTTGTGATACAAGGCATCGAGAGCATCTTTTGAAAAAGGTTCTGCCGGCACAAGCTTGTCAACCAATGATGTTAACACGGCCGCGGATTGCGGAGTAAAATACTTTTTCGCAGCCTTTTCTTCGTAAGTTTCCGGATCTTTAAAAAAGTAGGTGGAATTGTCCACAAGCTCGGTCAGCCGTTTCGATCTGACCTTGAGGAGGTTTATCACCGAAAGTAAATAGGGATCGGTTGCGGGTTTGTCAGCGGGCACCATTCCTTTTTCCTTCCACAACCTGAAAGCCTCCGGAGCAAGCGATTCCGCGCTCGATTCGGCAAGATACTGGCCGTTCATCCAATCCAATTTCTTTTCATCAAGTACGGCGCCTTTTGGAGATATCTTTTCAAGGGAAAACGCCTGAATGATCTCTTCCCGCGTCATTTTTTCCCGCTCATCGCCCCCGCCCGGCGCCCAGCCCAGCAGCGCGAGGAAATTGAAGAGCGCGTCGGGAAGGATTCCGGCATTCTTGTAATCCATGACCGAGGCAGCGCCTTTGCGCTTCGACAGCTTGCCGCCCGACGGATCGAGGATCACGGGCATGTGTGCGAACAGCGGCGGCGTCCACCCCAACGCTTCGTACAGAAGAATATGGCGCGGGGTTGACGCTATCCAATCGTCGCCGCGCAGCACATGCGAGATTTCCATTTCATGGTCGTCAACGACGTTGGCCAGATGGTATGTGGGATAGCCGTCTGACTTGAGCAGGACAAAGTCATCAAGAACCTCGCTTTTATACTCAATGGAACCCCTTATCATATCTGTAAATACAATATTTCTATCATGTGGTATCTTAAGCCTGACAACAAACGGCTTATTCTCATCAAGGTTCTTTTGTATTTCCTCTTTGGAAAGATCCCTGCAATGCCTGTCGTAGCTTGTGAGCATCTTGGCTTTTTCCCGCTCCTTGCGGACTTCTTCGAGTCTCTGTGGCGTGCAAAAACACGGGTAAGCGAGACTTTTGTCCAACAGGGCCTGAGCGTTTTTTTTATATAAATCCAGACGCTCCGATTGAACGTAGGGTCCAAAATTCCCGCCGGCCTCTGGCCCTTCATCCCAAGTAAGACCGAGCCATTTTAAACTGCCATAAATTTCCCTGAGGGCGCCTTCAACGAAGCGGTTTCTGTCGGTGTCTTCAATACGCAGGATAAAAGTCCCGTTGGTGTGTTTAGCAAAGAGATAATTGAACAACGCGGTTCTTGCGCCGCCGACGTGGAGATAGCCGGTGGGAGAAGGGGCGAATCTGACACGAACAGGGAATGACATTATTCTCCTTTTAAAAAGGTCTTTAAAGTCTTAAAGTCCAGAAGTCTCAAGATCTGCGGAAGGGCATCGATGTTAAGACTTTTGGAATTTAAGACTTTCAGACCTTCCGACTTCAAGACTTCATGGTCGATGTTTATCTGGCAATATTCGGATTGGTCACCACCAATATCCTTCCCAATCTCGTCACCGCCTTTTTTCCGAATATGTGCTCGAATTCGTCAAGCTTGCTCTTCATGTATTCGATTTTCCCGTGGCAATGCTGCTTGAACTCGACCAGTTCCCTGCGTTTCTTGGAATACTGGCGGAGTTCGCCGAGCGCGAACGCCTTAAGAAGGTGAAGGATGGTCATGCCGGGATTGTCCTTTATCTTTGTGTTGAGAAACTCAAGCGCTTCCGAGAACGACTGCAGCATGCACAGGTGGTACACACGGATTACCATTTCCAACTCGCTGAACACCTTGCCGATGGCGATCAGCCGCTTTCTGAGCAGTTTCACGTCGATATGGGGCTGCTGCCGTTCGTAGTGCGTGATGAGCTTGTGCAGGGCCTGGATGTTCTCCGGGTTCCGCGCAAGCACGTTTTCGAGGCACTCCTCCTCTTTTTTGAACTCGCCCTGCTGCTCGTACAAGTCCGCGAGTTTCAGGCTCGAGAAATAATTTCCCGGCTCGAGCAGAATTTCCTGCTCCAGGCTTCTTACGGCGTTCTTGTAATCCCCCAGTTCAATGTATGACGAGGCAAGGTTGTGGTACGGCACCGCGTAGCGGTCGAACACGACCGCCGCCTTTTTAAACCATTCGATGCTTTCCTGGAAACACCCGACATACTGGTTCACCTCGCCTATCAGGATGTAAATATCGGCAAGGTCCCGGCAGTTCTCCTCGTTTTTGGCCTCCATGGCCTCGAAAAACGAGGCGACGCGGTTGAGCTCGCCCACCGCATCACTGCATTTGCCGCCGGCGCAAAGCGCATAGGTCCTGTCTTCGACATATTCGGCGAGATCCTCAAACGGCACTGAAAGATCCATCACCAGCTTGCAGAGATCCGGAAGCTGAAGTGCTTCGTAGTCAGTCTTATCGACTCGCGGTTGTTTCCGTTTTGCCATGAGATGAATCCTACTGTTTTCGAAAGGGCATGACCTTGCCGAGTTGGTTTCTGTAGCTGGCGGGATCTCCCCTTACGGTGAGCGTCGCCATGTCCGCAAGGCGGTCGCATGCATCCAAAAGACCGCCTATGCCGTTTCTAGAAAATAATACCCAATTCCCTATCAGGTAATATCCTTTCGGCAAATCGCGGACCGTGAGCCGGAACCCGCAATGGCCGATGCCGAACCGCTCCGACGGCACGCTGACGCAATATCCGCTTCCGTCAAGGAACCGTTCCTCCATGCCCGCGTCGAGGAACCAGCCGTACCCCATGGTGCCGTTGTGGGCCGTCATGCACGAATGGTTCGGGTTCTTTTGTATGAGCGTGTCGGTCCTGTCCTGCGTACCGAGCGGAAACGATATGTTGCGCGACGGCACCTCGAAGGTAAAATCCTTTGCGTTGTCGGTGAACACCGGCGTCATTTCTATCCATGCCTCCTTGAACAGAACCCGAAAGCGAATGGGAAGATGGACATACACGGGAACCCTCACCATCTGGGGGTAGCAAATCTGGTTCACCGCCGCGTTGCTTCCCTGCAGGAAGAGACCGAGTTTCAAATAAAAATCTCCCCTTCTGATGAGCCGCACCGGGCCGGCCTTGTACCGCTTTACAAGGCAGACAATGCTCTGTTCGGTATAAGTGATGGGCAAAAGCCCCCACAGGGCCCTTAAAAATATTTTTATGCGCAGTTCGTTGGTAAGGTCGAGGTAGGCGTCCTTTGCATTGTACTTGATGCCGGCGCTTGTAAAATGGAACCGGTCGTGGCCGAAGCAGGCGTAATAATACGGGGTGCGTATCCGTTCGCTGCGCTCGTCATATTGGATGTACGAGACTTTTGAAAGCGGGATCGACGCGTCATGCAACAGGTAAACATACCGTTTTTCCCGGCCGTGGGCAAGGGTAATGACATTCTGATCCGTGCCGATGCTGTTTGCCGGTCCAACCGTGTCCGCGTCCTCCCATAAAAAAACGATCTCGTCCGCCGAGTCCAGAATGCCGTTGCCGATGTTCGGCTCTTTGCCCGAAGTGCAGACATAATCGTTGTCTTCAACTTCGTCTATCTGGAACGGGATGCAAACGCCTTTGTGGTCCGTTATCCGGATATTCTGAATGATGGAGCCGAGATGCGCCGGCAGCATTTTGCCCGTAATCACGATCGGCTCCGGGTACAACGATCCGGCAAGAAAAAGAACGGGAAATAGTGCAGAAGTGATTCTCATACCGCGTACGATAAAATAAGTTTGCCTATGGAAAAATGAAAGGCGGGGATGGCATTATTCGGCATCCTGAATAATTATAAACTGCGCGGTCACATCGCCTGGGTATTGAGGTCTTTGATGATGACGTTAAGCGGATTGCTGTCGTTGGAATCGAGCCGTATGAATTCAACGCCCCAGAAAAAATCCACGCCTTTGCGCTGGACCCACACGGTGCGCGCCTTGCATTGGGTGGGGCCCAGCGCGGTATGGAAGGTGTAGGTGAACTCGCCCTGCACCAGAAACGGGATATGGTCCCCTGCTTCCGAAATGCGCAGCTTTGCTCCTGACGCCGATATGTCCTCGACAAACGCCGACAGGTGGCCGCCGTTGCACCTGAACGACACGGGAAACGGGGGCCGTTCGATGGGAAGGCGCGCATGTTTACGGCGCTCGTACATTGATTCTTTGTGAGGCATAACAGGGTCCTTGGGGACTATTCTCTCAGACAATTTTATTATACCATGGACGGCGGGGGTTTGCAATACCGTTTTTATTTTTTTTGGCAGGCGCGTAGGCTCAAATTAAATGTAACCGAATACCTATCGGATACATACTGTTTTTAATTCGTAGGCTCATAATTAAGGTAACCCAAGCAGAAAGGGGTTATCTCCTATGGGCCACAAAGAAAAACA